>Ga0228711_1000044_pt1 | contig 85568 bp, 35 predicted proteins | sample MedpolnodulmetaG_2_FD_177996 | JGI IMG/M metagenome (GOLD analysis project Ga0228711, IMG submission 177996) | Root nodule microbial communities from Medicago polymorpha collected in Santa Monica, California, United States - brown nodules | ecosystem: Host-associated > Plants > Roots > Nodule...
TAGATTATTAATATTTTTTTTTTAATAAAAATTAAAATAAAACAAAAAAGAAATGTGAATATGAATTGTGTGCTTTGGGAAACAGAAAATGTGTGAGTAGCTGTGGTGGTGGCTGAAGCTTGAAGGACAGGCCCACCTCTGATAAATTGGCTCCTTTTTTAATATTATTATTTTTTGTTTTTAAAATAATATTATTTATTTATTTTGTGAATTTGATATCTTAAGTGCGTAATTGACGGTCCTTGTTATAAGAAATAATTAATGTATCTTGTTATAAATATAGACTAAATACATCATTTACATAATGAATATAAAAAGTCAAATGTTTTTTATAATAAAGACCGGAGGAAGTATGGCTTAAAATGCAAGCAATCCCCGTAAGTTTAGATTAGTTAGTAAGATATTGTATGTTATATGTAAGGAGTTTGAACACTAAACACTTACTCTTTCACATTTAAAATGTGTGAACTCAGCAACGAGAATACTTGAAGAAAAAAAAAACTTAGAATGCAAACATTATTTTTTGGAATTTTAACACCGTTAATTCTCAAGCTGAATTTAATTCAGTATTTTTTACTAAGCCGAAAGATATTTTTTATTATTTCATTTTGTTTTTGTTTATTTAGGAGTATTTGTTTTCTACGATTTTGGAATGGTGTGTTTGATTTTTCAAAATGGAGCAAGTGGAACTGTGGAAGACACAAACACAAGGTTTTACGGTTTTACCTTTACGGGGTTTCTGTTTCTTGACTTGTTGTATTTGTCCAGTTGTGACGGGAATGATTGCGAAAATATAATTAAATCATTCCACATGCAAACTTGTATTTTTTTCAAATGAATACAACTAATATGATTCAAGCCTTCAGGGTATGCAGGAGAACTTCACGTTCTTAATTTGAACTATTATAGTACTTAGTATTTTTTTTTTTGGGTGTATAGTACTTAGTAGTTAATGCCTTTCTATTTATTTTGACCAGAAATTGCAATTAGCAAAAAATGTACTTTGAATTTGAAATAAATCGAAGTCCATGTATTTCAAAATAAGAATTAAAGGGATATGCATCACAAAAAATATAGTATTACACTCCTCTTCCTTTTAAAATTGATCATTCTCACCTCGATTTTTCTAAATAACTTCAACATAAGTTAACTCACGTTCGGAGTGAATTAATTTACGTTGGTATCCAGCGTAAGTTAACATGCGTTGATATCCAATGTAAATTAACATGATTAGGCAAGCTAACAAAACTACTTTACTTGACAAATATGCTGTTTTTTTAAACTCACAAACTGCATTTTTCACAATATCCTTCATCACCACAATAGCCTTCATCACCTACCACTATTTTCATTAACCACGTTGGTTCATTCACAATATAATATGTTCATTTTTAAGGGTTAGGGTATGACAAATATGTTTTTAGTCCCTGTGTCCGTGAGCTTAGCTCAGTTGGTAGGGACATTGCATAATTTATGTAGGGGTCGGGGTTCGAACTTCAGACACCCCACTTCTCCACATTTAATTGTGTGAGCTCCAGCCGCTAGGCTACCAGACAAAAAAAATAAAATTTGATCCCTATAAATATACTAACTTTTCGTTTCAGTCCCTTTAAAATTTTCAATCACTACTTTTGGTCCATATTTTTAAGTAAAGTTTTGTATTTTTTAATGAAATTATGAAGAAATGTATAGAATATTGTAAAAATCACTCCCAAACAAAATTAGATTTTTTTAATAATGCATGAATTAAATATGAATTTTATACATTTTTTGCAAAATTTTATTTAAAAACATGAGTTCTACATATCATTTTAAGGAGGAACCAAAAGTGAAGATAAATTTTTTTGGAGGACTAAAAGTTGAAGAAATTTTTTAGAAGGACTAAAATAAAGTTGACATATTTATAGACACCAAAATCATATTTAACCTTTTTTCTAATTTACAAACATTTTTTAAAAATATTCATTGGTTAGTGATAAACATGTCTTAGAAAGATTAATTCATTACTTTTTAAAATAAATCATAACTAAAAATACAGAAATATGCAGAATCAATTCCAAAATATAAACTTTACTTCCTTAACAGATTTATTTAGTTTTAATTTCACAAAATTTAGAGATTAATTATGCTTTGAACTGAATGGACAATTGCTTTGAACTGAATGGACAGACTACAGTGTTTAGAGATTAATTTGAATTTTCTTTTTTTAATCTTTGAAGAAAAAAAATCAAAGAAAGAATGGACAAAATCGCAAAATATATAATTTAAAAAGAATTGGTTAATCATAAAAGTGGAGCGTGGTGAGTACGGTGTTAAAGGAGGAAAATGAGGAGAGGCAAGAGACCCTAAACTGACGGTTGTAAGTAGTAGAGAGAGAGAGAGAGTCCAGCCAACAACCAACAAAAGGCACAGTCCCGCCGATTGGAGTACAGGCCACTGCACTGCTCAACTCTGTCTATGTCCAGTCCAAAAACATAAACAAAATGAACCAGACACGCAACTCTTCCTTCATCCACTCTCTTTGCCATTACCATCTTTACATTCTTTTCCTAATTCTCACTCTAATAATAGCAATTTAATGCAAAATATTACTTCCTCAACTCTCTATTATAAGCAATTTTTTACATTGAGATAAGAGGGAGTAACAAATGCTTTTGAGCATTAGCAAATATATATAAAATAAAATAAAAATATTTTTAAATTTGTGTAGTTAAACTCTTAAAATGTAAACTTGTTATTCTAAATTAAAATTTTCTTTTTTCAAATTTCTTAACTAGTGTTTGTGTGATCTTTATTGAATTAACAAGTTTTTCTGGGTGTTATTTATATTCTCTTTTTAACATTCTTTCTAACACTCGTCGGATAAAACCATATGGATTTTACACTTTAAAATTGAATTTCACATAAAGTGATAAACATGAATTTCATTTAATATATGAGAGTTAATGTTGAAAAAAGTGTTAAAAAGAGAGTAAACCTAACATTTACTCCCTTCGTCTTAAAATAGGTGTTTCATTTGAGTTTTATACGGTTATTAAGAAAATAATTTCAATGAAAAAATATGGTTGATTTACTAAAACATCTTTATTAATTATAGTTAGTGAAGTAATTAGATGATTAAAATGCAATAACACATGGATATGTTGGTGGAAAAATATTAAATGTTATATTGATATTATCAAAAAGAAAAGGTCTTGCTAACAAAATGCCCTAATGACATTGTTTAAGGAACCCACAAATAGAAAATTTATCTTAAAAATACAAGTCAAACACATATAAAAATCATAAGTACAAATTTCCAACATAAAAGTTACTAGTTTTAGATGTTTAAACAATACTCTAAGAGAATTTGTTAGTATTTTAAAAAAAATAAATAATTTGAGAAAAAAGAGAGTAAAAAACACACATATTTTAAGACGGATAGAATATCAAATTTGAATATCACTAAAAATAAGATGTTCCTAGTCACTATCTTCATGCTAATATTAAATGTTCCTAAATCCTACTCAGCAATTTTGTATTCTTTTACAAGGGTATTGATATTTAAAAAATGGATTTAAAGAGTAGTGTTAACGAGCGTTCTTGTGACACTTTTTAAAAATTTTAAAATAAGGAATTATTTTTTAAAAAAGTCAAATACTTTGATTTCTAATACATTGATCACGTGTTTTTTCATAAATACTTGTAGTCTTTAAAGAATATTCTGAGACACTCGTTAACATTTTCTTAATTTAAACTCCAAGACATCGGCTGTTTATACCCTTCCATATTTTTTTTCTTCCAATAGTCTCTCAATTTATTAAAACATATCCGTTGATGGCACAAACCTCTCAGAACATGATATTTTCATAGGCCAGAATATTGAGTTAGAATGTTAAAAAGAAATTAGATTTTTATATGTGTTTAGTCCCTGCAAATAGGGGTCATTTAAAAAATGGTCTTTGTATTCGTTAATCCTGACAATTTACCATCTCAAAATTTAAACATTTAAAATTGTCTCTCTCCCCACTTAATCACCGCCACGTCACTGATTAGCTGACGTGGCAGTCTAAGTCATCAAATTATGGGGTGTGCTGACAAAAATACCCTTGACTTGTTATCACAATGACCAAAGTGCCCCTGCCTTCATCTTCTCATCTCTCATCATCATCATCGCAGAAGACATGTACTTATTCTTCTTCCAACGCCATTCATTTCTTCTCTCTTATTCATTTCTTCATTTTTTTCCACCTCTAAACAAACGTGCTACCGTTTCTCCATCATTCACCAAAAAAAAAGTCTCTATCTATGCTTAAAATCACTTCACTTAAAAGCACAAAAAAGCGAAAATTAAAATCTGAAATTTGCGGTTCTATGTCGAGAGTTAAACACATTCCACGTCCTGGTAAACACACTCGTTGTAGTGGTAGTAATGGTAAGTTCCAATCTCGGAAACCCTCGTTTTCACAATTTCACATTTTTCTTTCTCAATTAATTCATTTTTCAGCAAATGAGTCTGAGGAAAAGAAGAAAAGAAGGTGATTGAAGCATCTTCTTCTTGTAGCGATCGATTGTGTTTTGTTGTTGTTGAACTGATTTTTGAGTTTTGTTGTTATTGAACTGATTTTTGAGTTTTGTTGTTGTTGTTGTTAAACTGATTTTTTATGCGAGGATGTGATGATTTGGGTTTGTTGTTGTTGTTTGGGTTTGGATTTGTAGGGTTTTTGTTGGATTTCCACTGAGAGTTGAATCTTCTTCCTCAACCATGAACGAAAATTGTTGAAGGTTTTTGGATGAGTAGTGATATTTTAACAACCATTTTGGTACAATCTTTAAGATAACTTTGTTGTTCTCTCTTCTCATTGGTCAAAAACAGTAGAGAGAGAAAAAGGAAGAGAGAATAAAAACATAATGTGAGTATGAGAGAGAAAGTTGTACAAAAGTTGTACCAAAATGGTTGTACAAATATCATTTCTCTTTTTAGATTGGGAATGGTAGGAGGAGAAAGATGAAAGCCAGAGAAAGAGTGTTTTGGTTGAAGATGAACTCAGGGGTAAAATGGTTATTTCACGTGCGTATGAATCAATCAGCAGTGCCACCTCATCATATTAGTGACGTGGCAGTAATTAAGTGAGTTAAGACACGGAATTTTAAATGATTAAATTTTGGGAGGACAAATTGACAGAATTAACGAATACACTGACCTTTTTTAAAATGACCCCTATTTACAGGATTAACACATATAAAAGCCAAAGAAATTATCAAAATCCTGATCAAACTTATATGTTATATAAGTTATTGAATTGGTCAATCCAGACAAATTCCGTATGAAAGATCGATCCCAATGAGGGATAAAGATTGGAATTTTGGGGGGATCCAGTAATAGACAGGATGAGAAACTCACACAAAAATCCAACTTGTTTTTGAGTAAAAATCCAACTCTTTCTTGTTAAACTGGTTTAAATTAAAAGGTAATAAAGTAATTTACCTTTTTAAAAGTCAATTAATTAATTTCCATTTTTCTGGGTAATACTTTGCTTCCCTTGTATTCTCCTTCTTCTCATCGCATTCATAATCTCTTTTTGTAATTTGACATTTTTTTTCTTTCACAACGTGGATACAATTAGTGATTAAAAATCTGAAGTATAGATTGCCAGCATATCTGGATTCTAGCAACTAGCTATTATATTTTTAAATAAATGCTCGATTTTTTTTCTTCAATACCTTTGTTTTTCAAAATAATAAAATAATAATAATAAAGGTGTAAAAGAAAGAAAATAAATATGAAAAAAACAATCATTACAAAATGAGTGTTGATCTTCTATCCAGTGGGTCAGTCAGGAAGTTCACAGGCGCCTCCTTCTTCATTGATATTCCCGCCCGTCTGAAAATATCAAAAAGTACATCCCTAACAAAGTCGTGTCTGTACTTAAAGCCGGGAAGCTCCTTACAATGAACGACATGCTCCCCAGAAGTATGCAGGCACGCCTTACGACAAACATGACACACCTCATCAATAGGAAATAGTGGAATCATAAGGCAATATCTAAGGATAGTACGATACTCCACTGACGACATATGCTGACATAACCCATTAGTCGGGATAGCTAGAAGAAAATCCTGAGCATGTGGTGCTTGCAAACATCCAAAAATTGTCTTCTGTCTCGTGGTCAGTTAAACTTAACTTCCATATCCTGAACACTTTTACTAAAAAGAGCACTCGCCAAAACATATTGTGCTTTAGGAGGAACGGTGTCTTTGCTAGTAAAACTGCTAACATCAAAATCTGGAATCGCACCACGAAGACCATCCAAAGCATTATCAAAATCCGAATCCACCGTCTCTCAAAATATGATCTTGTAGCACCCAAGATTGTGCCTAGAAGCCACAAAAGCGTATGAAGAAGCCTCTAATGTTGAGTACCAACCCATCACTCCAAACCTAATAGGTAAAGAAGTCAACCTCCATTGAATGTCCCCAAAGAAAGGACCTCCACCAACCCAATGTCCTCAACCGCTTCACGCAACTCTTTATCAAACAACATAGAGACAGGGATTATAAAAAAATATTGTTAGCTGGGTTTAGATTTTTGTCATTCGAATTTTGATCATACAAATGAAGATGTGATGGCATGCACATAACACATGTATCATTGCAGTTAAATGTCACCAAAATTTAACACACCACTTTCATCTGAAAATTCGTAACCATTCCTTCCGCTTAATCTTTTTCCTTGTACAAGACACACATTTATAAATAAATAGACACATTCTGACATTCTCAGTTAGTCAGTAACCAATCAGTGATCAAGTACCCTCTCTCTCTCTCTCTGACACACCATTGCTATGGAATTCTTCGCGGAACCTGAAACTGCACAAAGCTCCAACTGGTTTTACAACGCTCAATCTCAACCAAACTACACAGACAAGTAAGTTTGGTCTCTAGTTTCGTTTCAACCATGAAATGATCACAACTTTCTATGTTCTTTATTTTTACTGTACGTCTTCCATTCCACAACATGTAGACTACCTTAACCTATCATATGTTTGTTTTTCTTCTTCTTTTTCTATGTTCTTGTTCAACTGTTAACTGTAACAATATGACTACGATGATGATTATTTATTAAACAAAGACTACGATGATTCAGAAAGAATATACATACAACAGTTTAGCTAGAATGATGTGTGGAACATTCTCTTTGCGACTTTTGAGGTTGATATGAAATTTGTTTTCTGTAATAACCATTTTCCCCATTTTGTAATGTTTTGTTTTTCTGTTATCTTGTTTTTAATGTTAACAAAATCATGGGTATATTCCCTTAAGGTATATTCTTCATGTTGTTTGACTACCCCCCACATTGTTAAGTACTTCAAAATTACTAACATTATCTTTGTTTGGAATACTTTTGCATTAGACTCAAATTTTAGAACCAAGACCCACTGGGAATGATAATTGAAATTAACAATCAAACTTGAAATTTATTAGTTTGGGTGGAGCCCTTTTGTTTGCTATGTGTCATTAATTATTTATTGTCAAATGGTCAAAGGTTTCAATTTGTTTTGTTATTTGTTTGATGTAGGAATTAGGTTTGGTAAAGGAGGTTGCCATGTTGGAAAAGCAAAAAAAGATGTTGGAGAAACTTCCTGAAATGGAATTGAATGAAGAAATCAAGAATCTGAGGCAAGCATGTTTTAGAGCTAAGTACAGTAAGAGAAGATTAATTACCCTCAATCCTTGAACTTCTACCTCTTTTGCTTGAAATGAATGTAAAGAAAAGCCTCACACAAAGTATAGTGAAGGACTCATTGACATGCTAGTACTTGATTTTAATGTTTTTTTCTTCTTCTTATGATTGGGATCAAATTGAGTAGTAGATACCTTAGAACTATATTCTATTAGGAGACTAATTTGACAGAAGCACATGTATTTTGAGGAATTTATGAGTAGGAATTCATTTTGTCACTTTCAGCAAAATTCTAAAGTCTCTCTCTTATACAAGTACTACCCTTTATAATGAGGATGAAGATGGGTACCCAACCGAACTAGAATTTCAGGTTCTGTTTTGTTTTAGTATTATTTTATACATTAAATAATTAATACAAAAAATGAGAGATATAACTAACTGGGTTAATTAAGTAATTAGTGATGTGTTTTGATGAGTTCGCGTAAATGATGTCCAATCATATGTGACGTGTCATCAAATTTGACTCATTTTAGAAAAAAAGTTAACTAAGATATCAAATTAAAAACAATTTGAAATTACAATGTCAACTTGAAAGAAGAAGTTTTATAGACAATATCTTATGGATATATCCAACTATGTTTGTTAATAATAGTTAGTTAGCAACTGAATGGTTAGTTGATGACTTGTAGAGCAAGTTACCACACTTAGTCAATATATAATTACTTAGTTTTGTAATTAGTTGAATATCTCAATTCAGTTTTACAATCCACCAATCTTTAACCCCTCTTATTTCTCGTATCACTAAGTGGATGCATTAACAACCATCATCTACAAAATAATAGAGAAATGTTAGGACATTTTAGGTGTCCCATATCGATATTATTTTGTTAATTAGTTTTTTTTAAGGAAGGATTTAGTTGTTTCTCTATCTCATAATCACATCAATAATTATAAATGATTATATTTTTATGCAGTTAAATAATTGTTGATTTTTAGATGTTGAAATAACATTGCTCAAAATAATAATAATAATAATAATAATAATAATAATAATAATAATAATAATAATACATGTAGACAAATGTTTACTATTTTTAACAAGGTTACATCTAACTCTTTCTTTAAAAAAAAAACATGGTTACATCAAATAGTGAGTATCGTCTATTAGTATTACATTTCAATTCCTACAATTTTGGTAATGAAAAAAAGTTTAGAAAATGGAGATTATCTTGTTTTTGTTTAAAAGAAAAAATGGAGATATGATTTACTCCCTACCTTAAAAAGAAGCAATACTTGTCTTCTCTCTTGCGTTCCTTTGTGTTTTTAACAAAACATTCCTTTGCGACGCGTTACTTTGCGAATAGCCACTATTACAAATAGCATTTCCTTCAAATCAAAGGGTGACACCGGCCAGAAATGAAACACACAAAATACTCCACTAGTATCTTGTAAAAAAAATTCCACTAATATTAAAAAAATGGAAAATGTTAATGATATATTTGGGGAATTGATTATGAAGACAAATATAGCAATTTCATAAATAAACCTTAGAAAAATAAAGGGTTTTTATTGTACCCAAAAAACATTTTAAAAGTTCAATATATTATGTTTTTCATTTCATATAAAAGTTCTATTTTTTCTTCATTAACAGTATTCTTAAAGCACTTTCCCCCAAAAAAAAAAAAGTATTCTTAAGCTTATCCCTTAATTTCATTAGTTAGTTATCAAACAATGTTTTTTTGAATAAAGTTAGTTTATAAAAAAAATATTGTTACTTGGGTTTGGATTTTTGTCGTTCGAATTTTGAGATACAAATTAAGATGTATGTGATGGAATGCACATGGTACATGTATGTATACCGTATACGTATACTTGAGGGTGAATGAATGAAAAATTAAGGATAAGACTCCCTCCCTCGTAGTGGACGCTGCTAATGAATGATTAAGATGCAAATTATGCAGACCCCTTCAATAATTGCAACTGAACGAATCCAAAATTCACTGCCAAAATTTAACTCACCACTTTCCTCGATGCAGCCCCCTTGGAAACTTACATTCACAAGGGTTGTGATAATTTGTGTAGATAATTGTTACTTTCTCCGTCTCATAATACTTAACAAAATCGACCTTATTACGCATGAAATTATGAGCGACAAATCTAACGACATCTTATATGATATCATTTATCTTTTTATAGTAGTGAAAAAGTATGGTCAAAGTAAGTTAAGTTAAAATTACACATTTTTAAATAGGTCATCTATTACGGGACAGAGAGAGTAATGATAGTAGACACTATTTTTTTTTTTTGGAGCAAATTAGTGTAAGAGCTTGTCAAAGAATAAAAACAATAATTTTTGTATTAAAAAGAGATTTTTTTACACTTTTAAAAGATAGATTATACGAATACTTTTGATATGCTAAAATATAAATAATAAATATTCTCTCGGTCCCATATTGTAAAAAAAAAAAATCAAATCACATTTATTAAGAAAAATAAAATATATTATATAAGAATTTGGAGTATAGTTTTTTGTGTTTTCTTTGGAATAAGTTCCATAAGAAGATGTAAAAATAATTTTTCATTGGCTATTGATTATGGAGAAAATGAAAGAGAGAGAAAATTGATTGTAATTTGCATTTAATTTCATGAGAATAAACAAAAGTTTTTCTTAGAAAAGTTTTTTTTTATAAGAAAAAACATTAAATAGGATAAAAATTTATATTTTTTGCTTACATTTTAAGACAAAAAGAGTGAGTTATTTTTTGCTTACATTTTAGAACAGAAGAAGTAGAACATTACAAAATAGAACTACACAACATAAAATAGAACATCATATGACAAATTTTTATGCTATTGAACAATTTTTTTATGCGAGTTTTGATGAACAAAGTATTGTTTTAATATTTTAGACAATTTATTTTTACTATACAAGGTTATGTTGTGGTTTAAAGAGTAACAATAATGTTAGTTTTTGTCTTATTCTTTACCCCTTATTTTATCAAATCCCTTGAACAATTTTCTAATAAGTTATTCTATAGTATCTTTATTTTTTAGCATATACTACTAAAAAGCATGTACAAATTCAATATATTTTTAAGATATTTATTCTAAGGAAATGCTAACTCGTGTCCGTGAGGCACACGTTTATAACTAAACATAAAAATACTTTCTTAAAAATAATGCATTCAATATAATATATTAAAATTTTAAAATTTGAAGACCATTTATTATATAATCAGCATTTTCTGATTTATAAATAGACACATTCTGACATTCTCCCATTTGTGCCTCAAACACACTCTGACTTCTCAGTTCTCTCCCTCCCAATAGTAACCAACTCAGTAACACACACAAGTACACTCACTGCTATGGAGTACTTCACCAAACCTGAAATCGCTCAAGGCTACAACTGGTTTTGCAATGTTCAACCTCAACCAAACGACACAGACAAGTAAGCATTGTTACTAATTTCATTTCAAACATGATTCAATGTTCATTCGTTTTGTCTTTTCATTTTACAACGTTTGTACCTTAATCTACATCAAACTAACTTGTTCTGTTTTTTTCTTATTCCATTTTTATCTATTACTACTATGACTATGGTGATGATTCTGTACTAAAAAAAATGACATGATAATTTACAAATACTGCAATAGAATATAATAGTCTTCCGAGAATGATGTCTGGAACGGAACATTCTCGTTACGACTTTCGAGGTTGATATGTAATTTGTTTTCTTGTTTTCTATAATAATAACCGTTTCCCCCTTTTTTAATGTTTTGTTTTTTTGTGTTCTTTGTTTTTAATGTGTACAGAATCATGGATATTTCACCATTTGATGATTTCATTGGGCTTGATTGGGCATCTCAGTTTTCATACCAAAGTAATCAACTTTACACCAATGGGTTCAACCTCCCAAACCTTGATCAAAGTAGTTTTGAGGTCGATCAAAATCCCTTAAATGTTGTTTTACCTGACAAAGGTAAGAGTGGTTTTGTTGAAGCTTCCGTGAAAACAGGAAATCAGTTTGCGAGTGAAGGGGAGAATCAAGAATTGCCATTATTACCATTGCCAAGTAGCAGTAGCAGTACTAATATCACAAGGAAGAGGTCATCTTCATTGCAATTTGATGATATAAGGAAACATTTTGATGTTCCTTTAACAATGGCTGCTAAGAAAATGAATGTTTCTGTGACCCTTTTGAAAAAAAGATGCAGGGAGCTCAAAATTACTAGGTGGCCTCATAGAAAATTGAGGAGCTTGAATGTACTCATCAACAGCCTTAAGGTATTCTTCTTTGTTTGGATTACTCATTTTTATTTGTACCTTAAACTTAAGATGGCTATTATTTTGTCATTAGCTATAAGCACGACACACGACACCTCTACATTTAGACGTGTCGAATTAGTGTTTGATATGCATTGGTGTCCGACACTTGTATGATATTGTTACAAGACATGTCAGATATCTCACAAGTGTTCTAAAATACAATTTTTTTCTTTAATTCAACACTCCTTAAATCGGTGTTCGACGTATACATGTTTCGCTTAAAGTGTTCCAAAATATTTTGTTTTTTTTTCTTTACTTGGACACATGTTATATTCTTCCTAAACACATCTCGAATACATCTACAATGTTTGAAAATATGTTTTGACGCAACGAGGGATTTATTAAATTTTCCTACAACATTTTTAGTTTTTTAGATATTAGTTGGATAAATAAATATCAAATTTTATTGCATGTTGTTTTAATTTTTTCAATGAGACTCAATTTAAATTTTGATTCTCAATTAAGATTTTTTATAATTAATATTAATGTTTTACTTAATTATAAGTACGAAATTAATATATGTGTAGTTAGAGGTGTTCGTGGGTGGGTTTGGGTTGAGTTTGATCAAACCCAAAACCAATTCAAATAAGGTACTCCGGTTTGGGTGAAGTAAAATAACCACCCGTTATACTATTGGGTGGGTTTGGGCAAATCCATTCATTTTTGGGTTGGGTTGGATTGGGTAATGGGTTATCCGACTTATTTTTCTATTTTTTAATATTAAATGACTAAATGACAAGTCTTCATAAGTTTGTTTTAAAATAATACTCAACTTTTTAATTTTTTTTAAAAAAATGTTTAACTTATTTTACTATAATTTTATGCATCATAAAATATCAAATAAAAACTCCATCATAAAATACTTGCAACAAACTAAAGTTGCATGACATAAAATTGCATTAATATCAAAATAACCAAAAAGTGCAACATATTAATTTGTAACTCTAGTATGTTTTGATTTTCAATATATAGTACAATGTGTATGTTTTGGAAATATTACTTTCTTCTACCCTATCAAAATAAAGATAAAAAATATTAACATTATTGGATAAGTGAGTTTTTTAGTTTGGGTCTGGTTTTACCCGAAACCCATTTATTTTTATGGGTTTTTCCCTTTTTAGAAATCATACCCACCCAATTAGCTAATCCAACCCTTTTTTTTTTGGGTTTTTTGTGTGGGTTTAATCGCACCCCTATCTGTAGTGTAGCAAGTGTGTGTCTTATGATTTTTACATGCTACATAGTCATTAGTTATTTGTTCTCAGATGGTCAAAGAGTTCATGTTATTTTTGTTGTGTGATGCAGGAAAAGGGTCTGACTAGGGAGGTTGCCATGTTGGAGAAGCAAAAAAAGATGTTGGAGAAACTTCCGGGAATGGATTTGAATGAAGAAATCAAGAAGCTTAGGCAAGCATGTTTTAAAGATAAATCCAAGAAGAGAAGTTTAATTGGCCTCAACCCTTGAGCTTCAACCTCTTTTGCTTGTAGTGTTTGTTGGATATACTCCATCCGTCTCGAAATATAAAAAAAAAAAACTCATTTTCTTTGTCCTAAAATATAAGCAAAAAAGACAAGCTTTTATTCTAGTTAATCTTGTTTTTAAAAGAAAATCATCTTTTCCAATAAAAACTTTTGATTATTCTCATGAAATTAAATGCAAATTACATTTAATTTTCACTCTCTTCCATTTTTTCCATAATCAATAGTCAATAAAAATTGTTTTTACATCTTTCCATAAAACTTATTTCAAAGAAAACACAGAAAACTATGCTACAAATTCTAATGTTTTAGCTTTCTTAATAAGTGTGATTTTTGTATTTTGTATAACTGTAAAATAAAATGTAAAGAAGCCTAGTGAAGGACTCATTGACAAACTAGTACTTGATTTTAATGTTCTGTTTTTTGGTTTTTTTTTCCTCCTTATAATTGGGATCAAATTGAGTAGCAGGTACTTAGAACTATATTCTGTTGACTAGGAAACTAATTTGACTTTGAAGCACATGTATTTTGAGGAGTTTATGATTAGGAGTTTATTTTGGCATTTCAGCAATTTTCTGAAGTGTCTCTTTATTCAAGTTATTACTACCCTTTATGAGGAAAAAGAAGATGGGAACCCAATCGAACTAAGATTTCAGGTTCTATATATTTTGTTTTATTCTTTTATTACATAAATTAAATAATAAAATTTGGGAGATATAACTAATATAGTTTACTTCAAAAAAGAAACTAATATAGTTAATTAAGTAATTAGTGTTTTGACGAGTCGGCATAAATGATGTCTTGTCGCTCATGACACCACATCAAATTTGCTTTTTCAACGAAAAAATGACTAAGGAATCAAATTAAAAGCGATTTGAAATTACATTATCAGTTTTTTTTATTAGTGCTAACGCTCTTTCTTCCCATGAGAAATGGTTCTCGTAATCTAGAATTTATTCGGAAGGTAAATAAATTATGACCAATAATTTTTTTATCAAGAAAACTCTTTTGAATAATTTATTTTTTATGGAGCTTATTAACCACTTAAACTCAATTGTTTGATTAAAAAAATTATTTTTTATATAGATTAAAAGTATCCCCTGTTTGAAAGGACCATTTGCACATATTTAAACAAAACTGTACATTCGCACATGCTCCAAAGTTAAGTTCAATTGCAACATGAAACATTAGTCTCAACTTCCAAAAATAAGTAATCTCATCTCACTATATGCATCATGTATTTTGATAATATAAGATGTTGGATTTATTTCGATGAATATATTTAAAATATTAAATATTTATATTTTTTGCTAATAATTTACTTATTTTAAACGGATGAAGTAAAAAAATGCATATTTGCCTAAATAAAATCAATATTTGTCTTTTTTTATTCTTTTGGTGCGTTAATTTCTTTCGATGTGGTACTATGATAATAGTCATTTATACAGAGAGTATTTTCTCCAAATCAAACCACTGAAAAAACCAAGTCACATATAAATTGACAAAACTTGACTAGTCTTTATAAAGAAAGGTATCCTTCAATTTTGTAAGGATGAGATACAATTAATATAACAATCTACGATAATATCAAATCTTATCAATTTGGTTCATCTACCATTTATATTAACACACCAAATCTAATATTAATAAGCTCCATGAGTTTATTTGGAAAACCAAAGTCACATAAATAAGACCTGATTAGAATTAGGCAACACTCAGTTTACAAGTTAGATCTATCATCTAACAATTCAGGTTGTAAGATTGAGTTAAACCCAATATAAAAAAATCTAAGGACACCGATAGATACCATAATGGACTTCCACGAATTAAAAAAGAGAAATAAGAATTGTTTTTCAATTTGTTATTTGGGTTTTGATTTTAATCATATGATGTTTTATTTGAGATAAAATTAAAAACAATGTGATGGCATGCACATATGAGGGGTAGCATTTGGGTGACATTGGTAACATTGACCAACCAAAATGTCACAAGTGTACAAAATGATAAAAATTCTTGTGAAAAAAGAGAGAAGAAAGACACTTGTGACGTGGTTGGTCAATGTCATCAACCACAATGTCACATAAGTATTATCCCACATATGAGTGGGAAAAATAAAGGATAACACCCCTCGTAGTGGACGCGAATGAGTAATGAGTAATTAGACGTTAATGCAAATGCAAATTAAAATGCATACACTGCATATGATTATGATAATGGTGCAGCTTCGTTATATAATTGCAATTAAATGATTCCAAAATTTATTAACACACCACTTTCCTCTGAAAATTCGTAACCCCTCCTTCCACTTAAATCCTTTTCCTTTTTTTTTTGTTGACAAAATCTTTTTCCTTGTAGCACACACATTTATAAGTAGACACATTCTGACATTCATACATTTGTGCCTCAAACACACTCTGACTTCTCAGTTCTCTCCCTCCCAATAGTAACCAACCAGTGATCAAGTACCCTCTCTCACACACACACACAAACACTGCTATGGAGTTCTTCACCAAACCTGAAATCACTCAAGGCTACAACTGGTTTTGCAATGTTCAACCTCAACCAAACGACACAGACAAGTAAGTATTATCACTAATTTCATCTCAACCATGATCACTACTTTCAATGTTCCTTCTTTTTCTGTTTTCTGTTTTTTCTTCTTCTTCTTTTACTATGTTCTTGTTCGACTATTAACTGTTACTATGACTACGATGATTAAGAAAGAATATATAGTTTTCCTAGAATGATGTGTGGAACATTCTCTTTGCGAATTTCGAGGTCGATATGGATTTTGTTTTCTATAACAACCGTTTTCCCCCTTTTTAATGTTTTGTTTTTCTGTTTTCTTGTTTTTAATGTTAACAGAATCATGGGTATTGCGCCATTTGATGATTTCTTTGAGTTTGATTGGGAAACTCAATTTTCATACCAAAGTAATCATTTTTACATGAATGACTTGGATGATCTTGAAAATTTCAACTTTGATTTCAACCTCCCACACCTTGATGATCAAAAATCCCTCAATGTTGTCTTGCCTGAGTTGGGGCATTGCAATGACAAAGGCGAGACTGTTGCTGAGAGTGGTTATGGTGAAGCTTCTGTGAAAACTGAAAGTGGGTTTGTGAGTTTTGTGAAGAAGGAGAATGAATGGGAGAATCAAGAATTGGCATTGCCTAGTAGCAGCACTAGCATCATTAGGAAGAGGTCATCTTCATTGCAGTATGATGACATAAAGAAACATTTTGATGTTCCTTTAACAATGGCTGCTAAGAAAATGAATGTTGGTGTGACCCATTTGAAAAAAAGATGCAGGGAGCTCAACATCACTAGGTGGCCTCACAGAAAATTGAGGAGTTTGATGTTACTCATCGACAACCTTAAGGTATATTCTATGTTGTTTGACTACTCTGCCCCACATTTTCAATTACATGAACAATAACATTATTTTCTTTGTTTGGATTACTCATTTTTATTTGTACCTTAGACTAAGTTTTTGGTCCATAACCCGCCAGGAATGATAATTGAAACATGGTATAGTTGTCTATTATGTGTCATTAGCTATGAAATACAATAACGCCAGGAATGATATTGTTTTTTTTCTTTACTTCGACACATTTTATATTCTCCTCAGACACATCTCAAATACATCTACAACGGTTAAAATTAAAAAAAATTATCGACGCAACGATGGATTCATTACATTAAATTTGACTACAATATTTTTAGTTTCTTCAATGGTAAATGGATAAATATATATCAAATTGTATTGCATGTTGTTTTAATTTCTTTAATGAGACGAATGAGTCAATTTAAATACACATCTATATATTTTGATACTCAATTATGATTTTATTTTTTTATAATTAATAGATTAATATACGTGTAGAAGGTGCTGTCTGTGTCTAATGATTTTTACATGCTTCATAGTTCATTAGTTATTTTGTTGTGTCTAATGGTCAAAGATTTCATATTGTTTTGTTGTGTGATGCAGGAAAAGGGTTTGACTAAGGAAGTTGCCATGTTGGAGAAGCAAAGAAAGATGTTGGAGAAACTTCCGGGAATGGATTTGAATGATGAAATCAAGAAACTGAGGCAAGCATGCTTTAAAGCTAATTACAAGAACAGAAAATTACTTGCCCTCTGTCCTTGAATTTCACTGTCTTTGCCAATTGAAATGTTGGATATAACAGTAAAATGACATGTTAAGAAATGTCTCAAACAAAGGGTATATAGGGAAGAACTCATTGAAATGCTAGTACTTGGTTTTATTGTTTTTTTGGTATAATTTGGAACCAATTGAGTAATAGATACCTTAGAACTATATTCTATAGATTAGGAAACTAAGTTGACTGAAGCACATGTATTTTGATGAGTTTATGCATGTACAGGATGACATTTTCATCAAAATTCTAAAGCCTCTCTTTTATACATGTACAGCCCTATATAGGAAATATACTTTTTGGAACCTACTAGGAAATTCTTCTCTTGAATTTTTTGAAGTTAATTGATATATATGGTAGGTTCTTAAGCAACACGTCTGCATCTTAAAGAGGCAAATTAGCAAGCAAGTACGCGGAAACTGATCAATCTTCTCTTCCTCGAAAGTGATTTGGTAATGCTATTCATAAACAACCGAAACCATATAGGATTTGGTAATGCTATTAATAAATAAACCATAGTATAAAAACGTTGAATCTTGTCTAGTTTTTATAATAAAAATGACATCTTATGCTTGAATTGTATGTTGTGTTTCTGCTACGATGTACATTAATGCTTCAACATATTCCAAATCTTTCCAAATTATTTATAATTTTCGTAAGAAGTGATATTATATTTCATCATCTAGTCCAGTTAATGATATTCGTTATCAGTCCACCAACACGGGCGAAATCATACATTTTAATAAGTGAAGATTAAAGTCTGTACTATAAATCTTTGTATAAAAGTTTATTCAACTCTGAATAAATATTTCCCTCTGCAAATTACTCCACCCACCTTATTTGGCGACCATAATATAGCTATTCATTTTTTTTTTTTGACAAAATAATATATAGCTATTCATATATCCTTCAAGACATTTTACTTGCATTTTGCACCGACATTTTTGTCTAACTGAAACCAACAAAGCAAACTAACAATATGTTTTCTAGTTTGAGAATTTTGAAAAATGTTTAAAATAGTTTTTTGGAAAACACATACTTAGAATGTCACGTGGAGATGAATTCATGCTAGACTTAGAAGTATTGAAACAGTGTAAAAAATAAAGGTGTAAAACTTATATGGTAAAAAGGGAAAAATTGCAATTTTTTGTGATTCATAGAGGTGAAGGAACAAATATAGAAGAATAGGATAAAATTTTCACGTTTAAGTCGTTAATTTTGTGAATCACTAACTCTTTATATGTTTCTCTCTTTGTAGTCACCAAGCTTGTTACCATCTTTGCAATTTCATTGAAGAAGTTTTTTCAATAGACCCCTCTGGTTGCTCACAGGTCCCTCAAAGTCCTAAAATTACACCTCTCACTTCGTAATCTCAGACCTCTCAAGACGTAACTCCCTATCGGTAAAGTTCGGGAGTTATGATCCGAACATCCTCTGCCACATACAAACAACAAACCATTAACCCTCATTTGAGTTCCAAACCATTTTTTCAAACTTTCAGTCATCCAAATACTTTTCCTACTCCAAAATTCAAACTCAAGCAACATTTATCAAAATTAAACAAGTGTATAATTTCCCAGGCTCTATTTCTCATTTTTTAGGTTAGGGTATTATAAGTTGCTTAAAAAGAATTGTGAACTTGAATTTTGTTTACTTATTTTTGTACTTGTAGATAAATTTGAAGGTGGGTTTGATTGTTAATGTGATTTAGTTTACGTATTACTGTAATGTGGTATTGAAATAATAAATTGGAAATTGTATGTTAATTATGTAATATCTACGTATAATAGCTGAGATGGTTGAAAGGTTGAGACTCGGTTGGACAACCCAACACAAACTTGTACGTAGGGAGCGTGTGACAACCAATTCTCCTAAACGGGGATGTCGTAGGAGAGGTATGAACGGCAATGAAGACTCCACGTCACCACCTCCAGAGGCATCCCATGATATAGAACAGTATGAGACTGAGTATAAGCAACACAATGAGTTGCCACTAGCGTCGACACCACCACCACGATACCTATCACTACCACACGATCCACTATCACCAACGGAGGATGTTCATATGACATTTGGTGGCGGGCCTTCAGATTAGTCCTTATTGCCTAATTTCACTAAGCACATTGCATCCCAAACATGGGTGGGAGATTTAAGTAAATTTGTATATTATTTTTCTTTGTTTTTACTATTTGTGCAATTGTGTGTTTTTAATGTTTGTACTTATGTTTTCGTTTTTTTAAGGACGTGAGAAACCACTCAAATACTGTTATGTTTAATGTTGAAAGTATTGGTAATTTCATAAACTTGTTTATTATTGGTATTTTGGTTTAAACTCATAGGTTTTGAACTTTGCATTCTCTGCTCATTTGTAATCCGATGTGTTCGGTAGTTAACTTCTGAGTGGTTCGGTTCGTGACTTATGAACTGCAACGATCGGGAGTATTTAGGAAAAATATGTTTGGTTAACTTTATAATATTCCTAGGAACCATAAAAATAGGGATTATAATAGATAATTATTTATGAATTTATTCCCATCTCCATGGGAACTTTATTCCCATTCTTTTTCTTGGGAAAATTTTTCTATTCCCAGGAATATTTTATACCCGGGAATAAAATTTAGTAAACTTGTAACAAACATAGGCATATATATTCCTATCATTTTATTCCCGGGAATCAACAAGTATAACTTGAAACAAACACACTCTAGAGTTAAAATCCTCTCTATTTGCTATAATAAATGACAATGTCAATTACTATAGTTTTGATGTCATCAAAACTATAGTAATGAATATTGACATTTACTATAGGAAATATAGATCGGATCTCAACTCCATTTTAGAGTATTTAGAGGGCTGTAAGCATTTGAAGGGCCTATTAAACAATTTTCGATTCTTCTTTGAAAATGTAAGCTCATAGACATCTATACAATGCTAGACATTACATAGCTCAGCCCACATCCGCTTTTATCATATTTTTTGATGAGTTTTCTTATTGTATTTGTATCTATTAAGCTGAAAATTTAATCTAAACGTTTAAGATAAATAACTAATCTACTTGAAGCTATCTAACTATATGTCTAAACTCTTTTATTGTTATCATATTACAATAATTTCCTTTTGAATAAATGTCTTGAAGCGGTTACAATCTATCTATCTATAACTCTATACAGCAAAATATCTCCATATATATGAGAAAAGTTCATTTATTTAGATACTAAATATCATTTCATTTCTTAAATATTCCGTTTAATAGGAGTAATGAACATGAGTAAAAATCTAAAGGATTAAATGGTGTCGGTTATGGAAACCCATTTTCTCTGCGTTTCTTTCCTGCGTCTCCAAGGGACCACTTGCTTGAAGCTGTCATAAATACTTGCCTGCAGGTATAAAATTATTATTTCATGATAATATTTCAACCTAACTAATTAAATCACTGATAGTCTTGTCCTCCTAAGTAGTATACACGATGAAAAGCAAAATTACAAAACGGTGTGGATTCAAAAAAAATATCATCCTCGCAAAGTTTTGTCATTAAATTGTTGACAGGATTTTTATAACATGTGAAGTGTATGCAAATATTTTATGGTAGTGGTGTTACTAAAAGACTTATTACTAGTTGTATGCTGCAATATAGTACTACTATAATTGTACATATTTTAAACCTTTTTTGTTTTAAAAAATAAAAAAGTTAACCTGTATTATATTTAAAGTTCAATATTTACACGCAACAAAATCAAAAGTTGCATGTTTTTTTCCTGAAGCCAGGTAGTGAAAGTCATCTTTCGGTGCCCAACTGTTTCTGGTGTTTGAAAGGAAAAATTTCTATTATTTGCATAAATGTAGGGTCGATTAGACTTTAAACAAATACTACTAACATCACTATCAATTTAATTTTACCCAGATCGCAACATTTTATACAGTGGAAAATAAATAGAGTATGTAGTAACCTTTAACCTTTTATAAATTTGGTGGCTTGGTTTGTAGCCACATTGAATATGATAAAAACAAAGGATATATATTTAGTCAAACTTCACTTATCAATCAGTATGTGTTTTACTGCAATGCATACCTAACGCCTCAACTGCTCTGCATTATTATGCATCATTTTTTTTCAAGATTATATTTTATTTCTTACGTTAACTATCTAATTTCCACAAAAAATGATCATGATAATTTTGAGTTTGACCCTAAAATAAAAGAATTTTCACATAATATTAATAGCTACAAAAAGAGGGAAATGCATAGATACTCTAGCAAACGGTGATGACTTTTAAGATATATACAAGTCAAAGTTTTATTTTAAGCAAAATACAAGCCAAAGTTATAGATGCTTTAATTGTGTCGTGATCATTATTTCGATGTGTTACATATAATGACGTATATTGAACCCAGCACAGCACAGTCATCTTACCTACAATTTGTCATCATTCTTTTGAGAAATTTTATTTAAACTGTAGTAACCTACCAATTTCTTACTACTATCTAGTGTTAGAAATTAAATGGGAACATACCGACAGAACATTATAGCAGGTAAATATGCATGGTCCACAATTAGCCCAAAATGGTTAGTAAAAGAAAAAACAGACTACTCTACTCTAGTGTTGTGTACGTTGTAGCATGTATTATTTTTTTAGGGAACGTTGTACCATGTACAAATTCCACTAGTTTGATTATGAACTTTTTTTTCTTCATAATATGAAGTTTTGTCGAGTATCAGTACCTTAAGACAAGATTTATATTATTTTGAAAAAATAAATATAAAAATGATATAACATTAAATGATTATATATAATAACATATCTAATAAAATTCTACGATACTATAGTATAAAAAATATCAAAACTTTTTTAATCTCACTAATGTTTACATTCTTCTAAACACGTATAGTTTTGAAACTAGCAATGAGACCAAAAAATGGACACAAGAACTACAAACAAAACTTAAAAAGAGTGTTTAGTAACTCAACGGGTTTGAGGCGAAGGTTAAAAGAGTTGAGGTCATAGGTTCAAACTGTTACGAATGATTAAATATTAATCTAATAATTAATCATTAACATTTGTCGTTAAAAGAAAAATAAAACTTCAAATAATTATGGAGACTAAAATTATATTTAACAGAAAAAAAATCCTTTTAGAAAATATACATAACTAGTGTTAGAACTTAGAATTTTCAATAATTTTCTTTGTTATTCACATAGCGGCAACAGCTTGATGATATATATTAAAATCTAAATTTGTTCACAAATAATAATAATAAAATATAAATTTGCAACAAGTTAGTTATTATAGATTAAATAATAAATATTCTCGTGAACTTAACTCAATTGATAGGACAATGCATGATATAGGTAAGGTCTGGGATTCAAGCCCCCGACCACCACCTAAAAGAAAAGATTAAATAATGAATAAACCTATAAACCATAAATCCGGTCTATAAATGGTCACTCTCTCACCAACTATATATAGAAATACTTAAAACTATTTATTTTTTTTAGATGAGAAATACTTAAACTATTATTGATACATCAAATTGTCTTTCATTTTCTTTGAAAACAAAAGAGAGAATGATAATTCAGGGAGCATCTTGATAGATTAAAAATAGTTTAAAAACTACTTAGTATATTTCTAGAGTAATAGTTGATTTAATTATAACACTAGTTGAAGATTGATTTTTGATATTTTGATGCAAGAGCATTTGGCAATACATTATTGAAGAGTGAAAAGAAAAAACAGTAAAGTTAATTATTGACTTACCCACAAATGTGATTTTCCCTTTGAAATGGGACTTCCTCCTTTAGCAGCCCGTGACATCTTCACCTTATTCTGCCCCGAAAAGTCAAAACTACCCTCATCTCCTTCCTTATTAATCTTCCTGAAACCACTCCACCTGCTAGACCCAAAATTGGAATTCCAGTTTTCCCTTGGAGTTCTATAGGAAGAAGTGAAGGACATGGCCCGGCCCACGTAAGGCCCATCTAACACAGTTGTAGGTGAAGGAACATCAACCTTGTTGGCTTCCAAAAATAGCAACCTAGGAGGCAGTTCCAAGGTTGTTCTAACTGTATTGTCGAGCTCTGATTGGGTGTGGTAGTGCCTAGGTTTCCCTGGTGCTTCTTCCCACTTGAAAGGAACCGAAATCATAGTTTGAGGTGGTGACATGGCAATCTCCGATGACATTATTGGTTGTTGATTTTTCTCAGTGGTGGTGTATATGGTAGGGGGAACTTTACAATAAGCTAATGAGAGTGGGTTGTGTATGCTTTTATATAAAGAGAAATATGGTCAACATGTTAAGAAAGAGAGTTGATATTTTATTTTATTTTATTTCATTGAATTTTTTGTTTTGTTTTATAGAGGTGCAATGTGGTCCTTTTAAAGTCATGGAGATGAGATAAAATTGAGTTTGTTTGGTTTGAGAAATATAGATGTACGTGGTAGGCTAGGGATGATAAATAAATGTAGAAAGGAAATGAAATGGCCCCACCCTGTCCCAATTATTATAAGGTAATACTATATACTAATAATCTAGGAAAGGAGTAGATAGAAACTGTTCAATCTCTATTACTAAGATTTTATAATGCAAAATAAAACGTCATTTTTGTCTTTCTTTTTTATTTTTGTGGAAACGACTACCATAATCCTCACTGTCATCATTTTATCATTTGTGTGTTTGTTTCTGCAAATGAAAATGATGCGTGTCTATTATTTTATGGAAAAATTATTGATGATATTGATATCAAGCATCTTGTAAGTACTAACATGGATTTGTTAAGACAGATCACGAATTTGCCAAGAAAAATCACTACATATTAGTTAAAAAAAAAAAAAGGAATTTGTAGTAGCAACAATGTCCAAAGGTGGTCATGAGTTGTTCTTGCATTTGGAAGCTTAAACTTCCTGAAATTAAGTTTGGTGCTCTTATCATATGTCATTTGATATTACTTCTTGTTGTAGATGTAGTATTTCGTTGAAAACCATTTCACATTTGTTGGGTGTCCAAAGGCACTCCAACTTGAACACAAGCTAAGATTTATTTTTTTTTAATAATCCTTGCGAAGATGATTTGAATTTATGGTTTTTTTTTTGAAGAGATTTGAATTTATGGTTGAACATTATGTTATTTTTTATAGATGGCAATTCACTTTGGACCATGATTTTAGAAACATCATTCGCAAACAGTGTTTACCTTTAAGGATAGGATCCTACCTACTCATCAGTATCCTTCTCAATGAGAAGTTGAAATGTTATGTTGAATCATGCATTGCGCGAAGGAAAATCGTGTGCAAATTGGCTCGCTAAATTGAGTGCTTCTCTTTCTCATGAGCTTAGGATCATCGCAACTTGTCTCTCTTCAATATCGAGTTATTATTTAGCTGATGAGAGGGGAATTCCGTTTCCACGTATGTAGTTCTCCTTTTTTTCATGTTTCTTTTTGTTTCCCATTGATAAAAAAAATGTACTAAAATAAGTCAAATGTTTGAAAAAAACAATATCAAGTTTCGTATTTGATTTATAGTGTGTTTGGATATGCAATGATCCTATCACATTCCACGATTAGAAGGACCCATTCATAATTTAAGGTGTTTGTTGAAAATATATCCATTGAAAAAAATCTCACATTGTTTAAAATTGTAAAGAAAGATGGAGCCTAATGTTGTATAGATTTTAGTTATTCATTACACATCAATCAAAAACACTTTAAATTTACATTTAACTCTTTTCATTTTCTTATTCTCGCGTGTTAGAGTGCTATGAGGCTGAGGTGTAGTTAAATATGTGCTTTGAAGGATGTGGTTTTTTTCTCTGATTTGAGATTTCTACGTTATGTTATGTTATTGTGTTCCTTTATTTTCTTTACATCCATTTTTCTCAAAAACTTCAACATACACTTGAGTTGTTTTGATGTCAAAACAAACAAAGGCTGTCTGAATTTGTATTTGTTTCATGTTTTTCGCATACCAAATGTGATTGAATTTTGTGAGAAGCTACATTTCCAAACAGACACTTTTCATTTTTAAACATTTGAACGCTCAATAAGTTAATATTCATAAATTACTCATTGAAGTGTCATACTAGAATATGTAAACTATGTTTGTATGTTTGGCATGTTGAAATAATGAGAACGAGTGGAAATTATCTATTATGGATATGGTATGGAGCACGAGGTTGCACATGTGTTCCTTATAATGTGTCAGCTATATGGATCGTCATCACTCAAAAATTGTGAGACTTGAATTATTGTATTTTTTTTATAACCTTTCTCGGCTTCTCGCCGAATGAATTACAGGGAAATATTCAAATATTATAAATTACCTCGCGTTCCAATTTATCAAGTAAAAATATTCAGTGGTAGTATACTTTTTTGAAGAAATATTTACTGATAAAATCCTTTACGCATTTTAGTTGTGAAGAAGGAATGTTATAGTTGCTGCCTGCTGGCCTAGCGGTTATTGAATGTTGGATAGTTCAACTGATTTAAATTAAAAGACATAAAGTTAGAGTCTTTAAGTTCAAACTCGGAATAAGGAAAAAAACCAACTTAACTAATTACTAACTTTTGTTTTTTTTATAAAGAAGGCGATTTGCAACTTTTTTAATTCTTAATGTTAATACAAACCACTACTAATCATTTTACTATATCACAAGCTGGCGAATAAGAAAGCCATGAGGCAATTAGCTAGCCGTCAAATAAAAAGTTCATGCTTTCCGCCATGGCTTTATGATAGAATATAAATTATAATTTTTTAAAAAAGATTTTTTTTTGAAGTAAATAATTAGAATAATTTAACAATGTGCAAATTATTTGATTATTATATACTCATCGTTTTTCCCCTTCTTTATAAGCATACTCATCGGGTTGTAAAGCGGTTCTGAATTTAGTATGATTGTCCTTGACTCGGTAATTTACATGCATGCATGAGAAAATCTTCACTCTAACTTATTGAAAGGAAATAGAGCTAAAGGGAAAAGAAAAAAACGATAAAAGAAATACACATCAATGATAGACGCCCCTTTCTCCCTTTGTTGTTTAGCTGTATCATTTTCCACTTTTTTTTTTTAAACTGAATTATTTTCTGCTTTTTGAACGTGTGGTGGGTAATATGTGAATTATTGTATTCTTCAATTACAAGACCTTAAAATAGTTCCCCAATAAATTGATAGTGTTCTTACATTAAATGTAATTTCATTTCCTAAAAGACATGTTTTTTCGTAGGAAGAGGATCCTAATTCTTAATTCTGCATTGGTTTTTTTTCTTTCTAAAGCTCTAAAATATATTTTTGAAAATTGCTCTTTAGACATTCAGTGTTTGTACCCAGATATCTTGAATTAACCATTTTATCTTTATTGGTAGTTAACTATAGTTTGTTGGTCTACGGTAGTTAACTGTTGTTCGCTTAATATCAATGACATTTAATTGTCGTTCTACTCTGATAAATACAAACCTACACTTTCCATTTTTTATATGAAGCTCAGAAACGACGACGACGTGAGAATCATGTTCTTGATATTTTGTCAGTGCAGTTCTAAATGACCGATCAAGTTGGACGTTTCTTTGGTCAAATCTTTCGAAGATATTCAAAAAAGTTTAATTTGGCCAAAGACCTACAAAGAAATCAGGGATTTATGGATAAACCAGATGAAGAAGTTAGTTTGGTTGATCTGTGATCTTGTGTGTATTTTATTATGTTGTATTACATAATGTGATTTTATGCTGAATCATAATATTGTTGTTTTTTAAGTTTAATGAATGTTCTTTTATTGTTATTGTATAGTTTAATTATATTAAAGGAAGTTTCTTTCAATTTTCTATTGTATTACATGCAATGTTTGTATCTAGTTCATTTCATTTTATTATAATATTTTCTACTGTATCTATTTCTCTCGAGTGAATCATGTCTTAAGATGAACACACAACATAACAAATACTTTGTTCATCTTGGTGAAAATTAAAGTGCATGTCATGTTGGTTTGTACAAGTACCATGCATAGATCTCGTGGATGATACCAACAACTGGGCAAATGTTTATCGTCTTGAGAGGCTTAAGGATGATGATGTAGTATCCATGTTTTTCTAAATGGTGGAAAATAATAAGCTATATATTTGGGTTTGTTCCAACTATAAGTGTTCAAATTGTCAGAAGAGATTTTGCATCATTTTTCGGAGTTAAGTTATTTGATGTAATGTTTTTTAATGTAACATTATGTAATTTTGTTTGTAATGTTGAATTTCAATCGTTTGCATATTGTTGATGTAATGCTACGAATCTAATGATGCAAACTTTATTATTTTGTCGTGCATGGATATTGAGTGGTATTGTCCAATTTTGATTAGAAGCATTGTCTCATCTTTGAATACCTCTTTGTCTGTGTTCTGTACAAATGCATTAAGTGGTCTTTGAATACCCCCTTGCTTGCACATTCTTGCTTGAAATGCATATCTTATTCTCCAAAACTGATATTTAGTTACTGTTTCTGCCAACAACAAAGTGCCTAAAGAGCGATTTTCTTATTAACAGCGTATATGCTTTTAGCAATATTCCTAAACAAAAAACTATTAATACTTAACTGTTGCCACTAGAGTTATTATCAGTTATCAGGTGGCAGGGTTAACGTACTCTTCCAGCAAGACTTATTGCTGCTTTCTTGAGAAGCTGAATTTCTGACTCCTATTATAGGATGATCATGTAAATAAAATAAAACTGTCAACTATATCGATATATAGATATATCTGCATAATATGTATAATGCAAGCAAGGAATAGTATTTTGTAAGTAAAAAAAAAGGGACAGTTTACTACTGTTATTGACATTTCTGACATTTCAGCTGAGTAACTTTATGCGCTAAAAATGCATAGAGCAGACTGAAGACAGCTTAGACTTTCTGCTCTTGGAAGCATTTTTGACCTGAACGATGATCTCAGCACTTGATCTTACAATCACTTCTTTCCACTCTGGTGCTGATGCTCCTTTGGTTCTATAGTCACGCAAAGTGTATAAAACTTGAAGCGTAGACGGAGTTGTAAACCATCTCATGTTAGTTTAAGAAACAACATACTATTAGACAATAATAACAATGCAAGTATAGAAACCTTCCCTTCTTGAATGGTTTATCTTCCATCAGACATGTAATTATCAATTAAACTACAATTTTATAGAAAAGAGTACAGGTAGCTAGTTTATTGAAAATATCAACTTGTCCGTAAAGCCAATGTGGAATGTTCTCATTCTTGATCTTGGCTCATCTATTATATAACTTAAAGAAGGATATTACTATTTCATTTTTTTTTTTTGGTGATAGAGAATATATTAATAACTGTTGAAATATTCGAAAGTATGTTGCAATATTATGTGAATATTCTGTTGTAACCAGAATGGATCAAGATCTGATTTGATTATGGTTTTGCCCCTAATCAAGGGATTTGGTTGTACCCATTGATTAGTATTAAATAAAACATTGAGGGTTAATCTCTCAAACCATTCTTTGTTCCAACTTCAAGTTGAGTTGAATTACCCATTAACTATTGTTATTATAGCTAAATACAATTGAATGCAAATCATAATTTGTTGCGAGAAGATTACCTAGTCCAAACATGCTTGTCTTTTGGATTATCATCTGACCAACTTTTTATCTTCTGATATGTCTTAAAGCCTCAACATCTTCCTCGTTGCCCTTAAATTCAAGGAACTCTCCCAATACATAATTGTTGCCATTCAGTTCCAACCTGCAAGCCAAACAATCTGTTCTGTGAGTAAAAACTAAGATTTGGTGGTATTAGATAATGCCAACAATGCTCCGAGAGTACACTAATCCAAAGGCAAGCACATCTGTTAGGACCTTGATGAGTGTGGGCCCAAATAGGAAAATATCTCTCTCTTAACATATGGAGAGAGAGAGAGAGAGAGAGATGTTCCTTTTAGCAAACCAACTTATAATTTGGGAAGGAGGCAGTTGTTCCTTCTAGCAATCAATAATACTATTTTTCTGTTCTTTCATCATTTGGGTCCCTATCAATTTTGCTATGTAATCTCCTTTACTCAATAACATGAAAAAGGGAAGAAAAAAACTTCACAGTGTACAACAGATAACCCTAAAATGCTCCTTTTGCCAACTCAGTCAAACAGAATTGGTGTACACAGTGTTCAACTCAGTCAGGGAGTATCTATATTTGTGACAGAATTAGAGGCAAACATTAATCAAAACCGATATCAAGTCTTCTCCAAATAGAGTTCTCAGATTGTATTGGTTTTTGACACATAAAGCAAAGCCTTATCCTACCAATATTCAGAAACGGGTTGATATTCCTCCCCTAAACAAAAGTTAACTGGCCCAATCCAACCGACCTGGAAGGCCCGTTAACCTGCGGTCGGTTAAAACGGATAAACCAGGTTACTCGGGTAACCCATGTATGGACATTGTTGGACATCAATGGACGGATGCGGATGGTGGGAAATGGACCAGCGAAAACTGACCCGAACCGCTGCTATACTAGTATTGGGCTACCTGGTATCCAAGTTAAGAAGGCCCAAGCCCAGACACAACTCCACAAAACAAGAAAACCACTTGGTGAAACCCTAGCGCCGTTTCAGTTCAGATATTGTTTCTCTCTCTTAGTTTCTCTCTTGTTCTTACGCTTCAATCTGAGAAGCAGATTCAAACACCAAACCGACCCGAACCGCTGCTATACTAGTATTGGGCTACCTGGTATCCAAGTTAAGAAGGCCCAAGCCCAAGACACAACTCCACAAAACAAGAAAACCACTTGGTGAAACCCAGCCAAAGCTCCTCCAGTTACTGCCTCCATCTTTTTTCAAACCACATACAAACACACACAAAAAATAAAGGGAAAAAAAGTTAGCACTAAAACACACAAGATTAAAAAGATTCAAAGTAAAAAACCTAAAAACAAAACCCTAACCTTCAGAGGGTGTTGAACAGTTAGAAGATTGTTGATCTTAGTACCTAAGACATAGTTATAACAAGTATTAGATGAGATAAAACACATTTATAGCATCAAAATCCATGAAAAAGAGAATAACAATTCGAGAAATTAAATCTTACCATGTGACGAAATGGGAAACGAATTTCTGAAACCCAGTGATGAAACAGCACAAACCAAAGTTTAAGCAACAAGAAAGTGTGAAGAATTGAGTTTATGTGACAAAAAGGAACCGAAAGAGGACCATGGTTTTTGGATTGAATGGGCTGCAGAAGAAAATAAGGGAATTTTTTTATCAAAAATCAGGTTGTTTTTTAGGGTTTGGTGTTTGAATCTTCTTCTCAGATCTGAAGCGTATGAACAAGAGAGAAACTAAGAGAGAGAAACAATATCTGAACTGAAATGGCGCTAGGGTTTCACTATGTGGTTTTCTTGTTTTGTGGAGTTGTGTTTGGGCTTGGGCCTTCTTAACTGGGATACCAGGTAGCCCAATACTAGTATAGCAGCGGTTCGGGTTGGTTTTCGCTGGTCCATTTCCCACCATCTGCATCCGTCCATTGGTGTCCAACAATGTCCATGCATGGGTTACCCGAGTAACCGGGTTTGTCCGTTTTAACCGACCGCGGGTTAACGGGCCTTCCGGGTCGGCCGGATTGGGCTAGTTAGCACATTTCTGTCTAGCCCTAAATATGTTTGAAGACATTTTGAAAAGTAGATGCTTGCTTGCTTGCCTCCATGGTCTCTCACATTGCTGCTTGATTACTAGGCTATACACTGCTGCTTAAACTATGTTTAATGCTTATGCTAAGGTATGTCAGTAAGTGCTGCTTGATAGTACTTGTAGTTATTGTGGTTTTAAATCCCTTACTTTTTGTTTTATTCTTCTTTTTTCAAGTCTGGGATGCAGTTATAAATCTAGAGGCCAGCTCTAGTGATAGTAATGTAGGAGAGTTCACTGTTTTTATCCCAAACTGTTGCACAAAGGTACAATAATGTAGGATGCATGATATGTTTATTGTTGATGATTTTACTGTCATGAAATATGTTGGTAACACATTGCTTTTGATTTCAATTATTCGAGCAGATTAATGATATTAATTTGAGTGTGGCTATTACTGTACTTGCAAAAATGATGGGCTATGATATTAATTTGAACTCAATCAAGGTTAGTTTTAGTTTATTTATTGAATTCAGTCTTGATTGAACTCAATCTATAAAAAAATACAAAATTTATATCTGATGTTATATTGTCTCTTGTTGTGCAGATACAATATTTGTGTGACCATGTTGTAGCCTCAGCAACTGCAAACATCTCCTGCCCATGTAAATTATGTAGTATTCTGGATGACTGTAATTATGGCATTGTAAATTTTAAATTGTTGGTTGTGTTGTGCTAGTTTATGCCTTGCCTAGTGCGATGACAATTATGGTTATGATTTCTATTTGTAAAGTGTAAACTACTAAACTTAATTATGCTAGTATGCACTATGTAGAGCCTTGACCATGGGTCTAAAGGTTTCTTATTTATGGTTATGGTTTCTTGAATTATATTGAATGGCCTAATGAAATATATGGGCATAGGTACTTCAAATGACCTTGCCAAGAGTGGCCCTAAGTTTATATTTACTTAATGACTGGATTTTATATTAAAAAATGGACTTAGGTCTCTTTATAGGGAAAAATCATGGTTATGTTTTCTTAAAATATCAGCCGGTCTAAATCAAAATTGTAATGTTTTTTTATTTTTTTTTATTTTATGTAATTTTAAGTATTATGGGCCACATGGTTAACCGAGCAACCCACTCGCTAATCATGGTTATGATTTCTTAAAATATCAGCCGGTCTAAATCAAAATTGTAAATTTTTTTTTTTATGTAATCTTAAGTATTATGGGCCACATGGTTAACAGAGCAACCCACTCGTTAATCCGTCTTAACCGAAACCGAACAAACCGACTGTTATAACAGTCGGAATTGGGCCACATGTTCTCAACTGTGGGCTTGGATGGATTGAGGTTTTGGGCCCGACTACCGACCCAAACCGACCGATGTCCAGCCCTAATTAATAGCATCTACTGCATCAAAATCCGATTGCATGAGATTTTACTAGAAGAATAGAACATTAGAAAGATAAGAACAAATGGTAACTAACCTATCCCATATTGGAGCTGTGCTAAGGAAAAATTCAAGATTCTGATTACTAGATTCTTTCATATCCTTCTTCCAGCTAAGAAGTGCACTCTTTACCCAACTAGAGAGCAACCTCTTTTTTATTTTGTTTTTGATTGAAGAGCGCACACTCTTTGTTCCTAGCTTCAGTTGCACCAATTGTTCACGGGTAAGGGTAACAGCTTCAGATGGAAAATCACCAGCAGGAATGGTACTGCAAATACAAAGAGAAAAATATTAACATATAATATATTACAAAACAAGCAAAAAAAAAAAAAAGTTACTCAGCTTTTGACTGGATAAACCATGGGCCAATACATTCTTTACGTCATAAATACTGGTTGTCAAGGGTTTAAACTGTAAACTGATGATGCTTACAATTTTTTCAACGTATTTCCAACTTATTCACAACGCAGTTCCAACTAGAAATTATACAGTATTAATTTCTTCATTTCTTGCCAATAACTATTTAAAAGAGAATGCATGGAACGTGAATAGGTAGAATGACCATTACATGTCAATATATATGAAACCAAATCTGGCAAATTTTGAAGTCTTTAGCAAAATATCAAATCGTGTATTGGCAAATCATGAATTAAAAGAGTATCTTCTAAAGAAATTGACAATATTTACAGAAAGTACATATATTTACAGAAGATTCAGAAACATACCATAGTTTAGGATTTGGTAATATAATTTTACAAGTTAGAAATTATCAAGGTAGAACAGCCCCTCTCTGTTCAAGATAGGATTCAAGAATAGAAGCTTGCTTTCTTACTTCTTCCACCTGTATACAAGTTCAGAAAATGACTAATGAAAGAAATTACAAATTTGGAAATCTACGCATTTTCTTCCACATTTGATACAGCCTCAGTAACAAAATAGGAACAAAATGAGATACAAATCACCGTTCATATGATTTAATAAACACCCAAAAGTAGTTTCTAAAATCTAATTCTTGCAATTTTTCGAAATAACACTGCGGAAAGAAAACTGGTAGTAGTGTTCAATATTTATATGAACAAAGACATTGATTCAAGTGGCTCTTACAGGATCAGGGTGACGATCAACTTTATTATGTTTTCCTGGGTTTTCACAGGCCCAACTACCATCACCTTGAACTGTCAAAATTCCTGAGAAGTTCTTCACGGACATCACACGTAGCTCTCTGCAGTATTAAAGTAAAACAATATTTTTAAAAAATAAAATATTTACCATTCATTACTAACAATTGTAACTGAGCTTAATTGGACTCAATTTAACCACTAATCATAAGAGTAAAAAAGTTAACAATCAGCAAGTAAATGATAAATACTCTAACCTATATGCGTGTTTTGATTTTCGGTGAGCTTTGCAATATCACGGTTTTGCAAAAGCTGCACTCTGGAGCTTCAACAAAATCACGATACGAAACCCCCCTGGATTACAAACATACATGATACATACAAACAAGTAAGAGAAATACATGTATGTTGCATCAATGTGTTTAATGTTTATGATATGTTTAAGAAATTGTAACACCTTAATCTCAACTACATTGTACCTATGAAGCATTGACATAGACACGAACACCGACACCATAATAAATTGTTAAAATGACATAATTGAATGAAATTACATGCGTCAGTGTCGACATTGACACATGTCGGACACCGGACAAGCTTGTATCAGACGGGTTGGTGCTACAAAGGAGAAGTAAAAATACCTTTTAGTGAGGAGAACAAGATCAAAGAATCAGCATCAGGAATTCGAAGACCCACAAAAACCTTTCCTCCAAAAAGGTTTTGAAGCCTGCAACAACGAAAAAAGAAAAATAAAAAGAAAACAGCAAAAATAGAATCATGAAGGTGAAAATTGAAGTTGAAAATGAAAGACCTGTTAGCAAGGGAGGAGAGAAGAGTGGAATCAGAAAGGAAGCATTTGAATATTTTTGTAAATAATCAAACCACAGATTCCCTCCGAATTCAGTGTGTGAAAAAGGGAACTTAACTATCTTTCTCCTAACCGGAATCCCTTCTTGACCTATTTGCTCTTTCAGCTTCCATGTCAATGGTAGTTGTTGCAATAAGCGGTGAGTAAATTGACATGGATTGGAAGAACCAATTCAAACTGGGTTTTAACTTTTTATTATCCCGAGGTTTTCGCCTTTTACGGTGTGAAATTAGAAAGAGAAATCAACGGTAGCTTATATCAAACGGCTGACATTTATTTGACAGTATGACCGCGTCTTTTTCTCAACTAAAGGGAAAGGCAGTCCTTTTTAACTGTTACTTTTTTTTCACACAATTAAATATGGAGAAGTGGGTGTTCGGGCTTCGAACCTCGATCCTGCATAAATTATATAATGTCTCTATCAACTGAGTTAAATTCAAAAGAGAACTTTTTTTTTTGAGAGAAAGGTTCAAGGGGACTTAACGGTTACTTTTTATCTCTCAATTAATGTTTGAAAAAAATATTCTATTTTCGACTCTCATGAAGAGAAAAAAACTTGGAGAAAAAAGTTCTGAAAAAAAATTATGAAAAAATTCATCTCTAAATCACTTTTACCATCTTTATGTTTACAGGAAAAGAAAATAGTCTATTTCTTCTTTATTTCAATCTCTCGATTAATGGTAACCAAAAATAAAATCTCAATTGATGTTTGAAAAAAAAACTATGCAAAAAATGCTACCTCATAAAAAAAAATTCACATGACAATATTTTGTGTCACATCAATGCCTCATATGTGACTAGATTGTTGGAGGATCGCAGTAAAAATAATCTCAAATAATAGGGTAGAATCTCAAATTTTTTTACAATAATTATTTCTAAACTTCACGTATATTATTACATGGACTATTTCAAAAATTAATCCTTAAATATATGACTTTTGTCTCAAACTGGATTACAAAATACTAATTCAAATAACACTTAAGAAAGTTTACAAATTTAACATTTGTGAATACCATTCATCTAAAGGAGTCTAAATGGTCCTACCATGTGCTCAAAATATCTAAACCAATCTAAAATAGTTTATATTTCAACAACAAAATCTTGATGGTGGAGTTGAAGTTGAAGGTTGAACAAAACATATGTTTTGTGGGATTTAGTATGAAAAAAGGAAGTTGTTTTCCACCATGGAAAAATTATTTTCAACCATTGAATCAAATAGAGAACATAGTTTTATCATAGACATTCAACACCAAATTTTTTCCCACAGGCTCACCACTCACCCACAAACGGAAAAAAAGTTACTGTTCTTGGAGGCATTTGATGCATTTAATTGTTTCTGCATTCTTTTTGACACATTTGATGCCTAACCCACCACCACCAACAATCAAATCAACCTCCCTTCTGTCTTTCAATTTTGCTTTTTAATTCCAAACGGAAATGGTGACCGGTAATTAGCCGGCGGTGGTGTGTGGTGGCTCTCCGGTGAAGGTGCCCCGGAATGCAAGAAAAAGTAGAACAATAGAAAGATCTTCACGATGAAGAACACAAATCTGATTTATGCTTTGCTTAAGCATGTTCTAGGTGGCCGGAAGTGGTGACCGGAAAACTAGCCGGCGGTGGTGTGTGTGGCCGGAAGTGCTTCTATGAAGTAGAAACTGTGTATTCTTGATTCAATCTGAATTCATTCGGTTATACATCTGCTGAATCCCATTGCACAATCAGTTATATATTACATATATACTCAAGATTCATAATTTAATATTGAAGAATATATCGCCGGCGGTGGTGTATGTGCTCTCTAGGTGGTCGGAAGTGCTATGAAATTTCCAGATCTATTTTATGTTTTTTCAGTTATGTTTATGAAATCAAACAACTTGCTTCAAGCTGTGAAAGAGAAAGGAAAAAATATGGTATAAATAGACCATGATAAAACCAATGTTCCTCTCTAATCTAACTATAAATATCAACTTTTCCATGGTAGGAAACAACTCCCATTTCCCATGCTAAATCCCACCTTTTATTACTTGTTAAATAAAAAAACCAAACATGGACCACTTCTCCTAAGTGTCTTGGATAACATGACAAAGAACCAATCAAAATCTCACATTGTTGACTTTGTAGACATAAAAATAACAAGTCTTATTCACTGTTTAGTTTTTTGTTTTTGTTTTCACCGATCACATTTGAATTATTTTCATGTGCAACTTCCATATACAAATTGATGTTATTAACTGAAGTAACAAGTATACTATATATAGACTATAGAGTATAGACAAATAAAACACTTGAGGAAAGGACAATTAATATGATCCCTTTTATGTTCCATTATTGCTACCTTCTCAAGCATATCATTCCTTCACGAGCCAATGTTCCCTCAAGGTCACCTATAATTCTGGCTGTCCGAACTTCTAAACCTCTTTGAACTTCATGGAACAGATTCCTTATACTGTCAGAAAATCGTTTCATGTCAATTCCAGCACTTTTCTCCATCTCTTCTGCCACTCCAACAAATCCAGAAACAATCTTTGATTGAATTTCAAACAATTTTTGTCCCGTTGCAACAATGTATCTTTGTAATTGAAATGTCTCCTCCAAAAAATGCTCTAGTGTTGATGTCTTCTCCTTTTTTCTTGCATTATTCAATTCTCCGCGATTTGCGTAGAGGACATTCTCTTGCTGAAATAATGTGCAACAAGTTATTGACTCATGCTCAACTTTGCAATACCAAATGAAGTTGGACACAGTAGAATTTAGATTACAGTTAATGCAACATTGCTCCATTTTTCAATATCGTAAATGTACATTAAAAAGAAGCCAAAAAGGACTCACATGGCTCTAAAAGAATACTATTTTTTAGAATATTGCAAATGGATTCTAGTGTCAAAACAAAAATAATATAAATAGAATTAAATCATTTCTCATCATGGAGATATTTTAAGAAAAAATATATTATAACATGACATCAAGATGACATATATATGATTAGACGCCAATGCAGAAAGCATAAAAATGTACAAGAATCAATGCTTACCATTCGTTTGCAAAGATCGTCGGTCTTTTCTTGGAGGGATTGATATCTTCCAATTTGTTTGTTCAGCAAAGTAATCAAGGACAGATAAGCCTTCATACCAACTTTGCTATCTTCACTAATTTCTGCATGTTCATTATTGTTTTGCATTCCGGTCAACCTTTCAATAAGAATTAGTTGCTGTTTAAGCCTCTTGATCTTGTAAGATACTCCAAGAGCATGAAGATCCATCTTCCATTGGAATTGTTTTGCATCATTAAAAGGCTTGCTAGTAGAACCTATCTTTTCAGCAGCATCAATTTCTATTTGATTTGGACTTTGATACTGCACAGGAGTAGGATTATCCTCCCGACAAACATGCTTTTCTTCTTCAATCTTATTTTCTGGAGATTGAACTTGTGAATCAGCATTGTCAAATTGATCATGATTCAAGGGCTGCACCTCCTTTTCACAAACTTCCTCAACCAAAGTTTCCATCATTTCTATCTGTTTTTCACCTGGTTTTCTCTTCACAATCTTGACTCTAGACCAGACAGGATCTTGAGTAATTTCTGAAGATTGTGGGGACAAATTAGAGTTGTTTCTAAAGCAGTTTAAAGGCCTCAATTTTGAAGCAAATTGGTCTTTCAGGGAATTAAGTTCATCCTCTCTCTCCAACAATAAGGTCTCCAATTTCATCTTGTCATGTCTCAGATGTGTCACATCCTTCACCAATCCCTCCAAGTGTGACTGAAGCTGCTTTGTTTCTAATTCTGTTCTCAACAATTGCCACCTAAATGCCTCTAACTTCTCATCTTTGATCCTCATTTGTTCTGCAAAAGCATCCAACTCTATGTGATGCCTTTGTTCAATCAGGGTTGCATACCTTTCTGTCTCAGCTCTCATCCAATCTTCCAAACGTTTAGCATTAGCAGGAATGGCTAGAGACAAAATAGGAGACAAAAGGGTCAGCACAACCAATAGATATTCTAGCTATATGTTGAACTTTGTACACTAAAGTTCTGTTTGGATTAACTTATTTGAACTTATCTATTGACATAAGTACTTGTGAGACAGTTTGTGAAAACGTATGGAAACAACTAATGACATGTTCATAAGCTGTTTTCAGCTTATTTTATATAAGCTCTCATGGATATCTGATGAAAACAGTTTATAGCTTATATAAAACCAATTTGAATTTATATTATCTTTTGTTATAGAAATAGCTTATACGTAAGCATTTATATGATGAGCGCTTATGCTATAAACATTTAATTAAGTTTTTTATGCAAACAAGGCCTAACAATAAATAAAATTGAGCGAAAGTTTGTAGAACTTATAAATCTTACATAAGTCTTCATTTCTTTGTGGCAAGTAGTGATCAGAAATAGGCGAAAATTGTTCTTGTTCATTTGAAATATGTGAGGAGCCTGTTGAAGAACTATGCTGCATGCCTCTTGCACTAGGAAAAACATCCTTTCTAGAACTCAAGTTCATCAACATGTTTTTAAAGGAATGTCTGTCATGTTTTCCTTCTGAAGCTTCTCTCCACTTTTCTGTTTCATGCTCAGCATGCTTCCTTCTAGCCTTTGATAACTTAACCTCTTTCAACAGCATTTGTTTTTCTGCAGTATCAAGTTTAGATTTTCTCAACATTGCTGACAAAATCTTATCTTTTTGTTCTAAATCCTTGTGAAATTTTGCAATCTCCAAAGTTAATTTCTGGACCATCAAATCAGACTCCTCTTTGTGCTCCATGACAGAAATAAGTTCCTCTTTTGTAGCATCCAAATGCTTAACAGCGCGACCGAGTTCAGCTTCAAGATGTCTTTGGTTTGAAACCAGCTCAATGAAAGCAGTTTTGTGTTTCCTGAGATCAGAAGAATGTTCTTGACCTTCACGTTTAGCAGATTCTCTCAATTCTTCTGCATCCTTTTCAGCTTTTTTCACCTTTTCTTCTAGCTCCTTTCTCTTATTCTCCTCTTCTTCAATCTTCTTATCTTTTTCCTCCACCAAACCTTCCATTTCCTTCAATTTCTGATTCAATTCAGATATAGCTAAATCCCTTTTTTTCTCAAACACTCTCAACTCATTCAATAGAGCACCAATCTGTTGTCGAAGTTTCCTTCTTTCGCTAAACCAGCTTTGTTCTTGTGCTGCAAAAATCCCTACAACTTTTTCATTTGCTTTTGCATCTTCATGTCTTATCTTTTTCAAATTCTCAATTTCCATCTCAGCACTTTTCAGCTTTTGCTCTCCCCCATTTATCACTTCCTTCTGAACTTTCCACACAATCAACCCCAAAAGCTGTGTACTTCCTTGAAGCATAGTTTCAACAATTTCAGTCAAACTTTTCTCGACTTCAACATGTGGTTTTCTAAGAACTTGAAGTGCTAAGAATGCACAAGAAACACCAAAATATATTGGATACATTCTATCATCATCAATATTATCACTCTTTTTATACACAATTCTATCCATGAGATTTTATTTTCCTTTTCCTAACACTGCAACATAAAACAAACAATTAGAATACAATAAAGGGTTATAGATCCTAGATAATTCATCAATAATTGACAACAAAATATGCATAATTGAGGAACATAAAATTGATGGTTGCTGTTAACAATGTTGAAGAAGTTAACATGTTTGTTTACCTTATGCAATTCACATCTAAGGACAAAAATGGAAATAGGAAGTTGAAGAAACTGAAAGTAGAATAAGGAAAAAAAGTATTTTTCCAATGGACAAGTTAACTTCAGCAGTCACACCAAACAGCAAAGACTGATATGTAACTGATGTGAAATTGGTATCTTCTATAAATAAATGGTTAGAGAATGCAGAAAATAAAAAAGATAGGTGTTTACATTTACACGTGTTGGACTGCACATTGTGTACTCTATACTCTATAAATTATAATGCTGAAATGAATGAAAGAAAAAAAAGTACTATATGATTATGAATTTTTGGTTCCTGGTTTTCAGTGAAAGACTTGCCTAATGTTTAGTAACCCCACATGTTCCTCCCATTTTTTCAGCTTTTTATTTTTTTTATAATCATGACATAGATACGAAGTATCGATCGCCGTTAAACATTAATCAATCTCAGTCGAAAAAAATTATTTCGCAAGGTGGATACCCTTCGACCAACTGAGTAAGTTTTGTTTAGTTACGAATTAAACTCTAACCACTTGTTTAAGGTGTCTGAGTCATTACCACTCGGACCATCTAGATCGTTATAATCATTTCTTTATTTTGTTTTCTATCTTATTTTTCTTCTCCTACCACCACCAACCCCCAATTGCCACTCCTTACTCCTTGCCTCAATTCTTAACCATTTTAGCAAGCAAAAGCACTTGATTCCTGGATGCTTGTCACAATTTCTGACAATGAAAAAGAAATCTAAGAACCAAAAGAATATATAGATATAGATATCTTTGAATCAAGTTGGTTATAAAATATTAAATACAATTAGTATTGCTTACCTGTATATTGAATATTAGAATGCACAAAAAGACACTTTTGTGATAATAAAATAAAAGACTTGTAGGACTAGGCTTCTAACAAATAAAAAGAAAAATGAGAGACAGTGCATATATTTGAAAGTGCATGAATAGCAGTGACATGAAGTTATATTTTTTTGTTCTTTTTTTTATAAACGTATCAAAGGTGGGAACAAGTACCGGTTGCTTTGCAATTTGATTAACCCATTTTGATAAACTGGTCCCTGTCATGATTGTGGCATATATTAAAACAAAATCAATACAAACAACCAAATTAATACCTTATGGACCACGTATCTTATACGGAAATTATACCTAGGAATTGTCCACATAACGCACTTCACAAGTAGTATATCCAACTGGAAATTTTAATGCCCGAACAATGCTACCATAGTAGCCAGTAAACATTACTTGGTGAGTGACAAAAATATATCTTGCATTAAGTACTTATTTCTCAGTTTACAAGCAATAAAGTTATATGAGACTAAAGGGATATGCTTCTCTGTAACTCGTTTCCTTTTGTGAGTTAAGATCTGTAAAAGATGCAACATGTTAAATAAAAGCTATGCAACCTTTTCCTCAACCTCTAAAAAAAAACTATGCAATATCATACTAAGCTAGAGTCATGTAAAAAAATGGTATCTGTTAGTATTAAGTAGGGGCAACTTTCTTAAGTCTCAATAAAGCCTAATACTCTACTATAAATTCTTTTAAATAAGCTTCCTTTTCGACTTCTATTGTATGTATTTTTACTGTTGATTTTTTGATGTATTCCTTGACTCATTTATTTTTGAATAGTGATATTTGTACAACTTTTTGGTACAACTTTTATGACAACTTTGGTTTTCTCTTCTTTGATTAGTCAAAAATAATAGAGGGAGAAAGAGGAAGAGATAGAATAAGAAGGTAATGTGAGTATGAGAGAGAAAGTTGTTAGAAAATGGTTGTACAAATATCATTTCTCTTTATTTTTATGCTTTTTTTTTTAAAAAAATTTTTGGATGTATTATTATACATTATGCAGTAAGTGAACTTTTGACTATTTTATTGATATTTTATTTTTTATCAACAAAGAATCAATATTTAGATTTCAAACCAATAGTAAAACCCTTCTTTCAAAACAAAAAATCAATAGTAAAACCCGTGCATTAGCGAGATCTAGGAAACCAATGAGAAACAGAGTCAAGAAATCTGCCACTTATCATTAGTGTTCTTTATTTATTCTCAAAAATTAAAATAGTGTTTTTTATTTTAATCGGATATCATCTACGTGTAATTGTAAAGACTAATCTCTCAAACGGATAGAACCGTAATGAATGACAAAACTCTCTTCCAAAAAATTTAAATATATTGCATTCTCATAATTGAATTCAAACATATAACCTATGTCTAAATTGGACGAGATTTTTTATCATCTCTTCAAAATGCTCTTGAGTTTAGTGTTCTATATATAATTAACAAGAAAAAAAAAATTAGTTTTCTTTATTTTATAGTAAGATTTTTTTATTTTTTTTCTTTTCATAATTAATAAAAAGGACAAATTTGTAAATATATTAATTGTAAAAATTATTTTGATATCTTTGTAAGTGCGTTTATTTTTTGTAAAAATATCAGTATCAGAATTATATTATATTTTTAAAAAATAAAATATCAAAAAACATATTTAGCCTTGGTACTTTTTTGTTTTTCTTTCTATGAGAAGGCTGTTTTTTCTTCAAATTTACTATATAATTAAAAAAAGGGAGTGTTAATAATGTGAGACCTAACTGTTTCAAAAATAAATAAATGTGAGCCCTAACTTCATTTCATATCTTTTATTGATAGAACATCATTTCCTATCTAAAAATAATGCGCAAGCATTGGAATATAATTGAATATTAGACTAATTCCATCATTATTAAATAATTAATTGCAAAGTCAGCAGACAGTATCATCAGAACAATGATGCCAACACTTTTTTCACAAATTTACCTATTTTATGATTATTTTATGAGTGACAGCTAAGAATATATAGGTCCGGGAAGGTGAGACTTATGGACCAAATCAAGCTATTTATCAAGTTTTTTTCATTAAAAAGATTAGATTTTAGACTATCCAAAAATTCTTTTATATTTCACAATTATGTCAATGTAACCTTTAAAAGAAAATATGTCTAAGTAACTTCAAGATAAATTACACTTGAGACTTTATAGTAGTCCAGTTTGATCGCTCTTTAAATAATAGGTCAATTAACAAGTCAAATTAAATCCTCAAAATGATGTATCAGAGAATTTACGAAGATTTTAAAAACCTTGTGACAACCGATAAGTAATACATAATTCAAACGTTTTAGGATATGTTAGTAAGTGCTCTTATGTTAAAGAAATGGAAGAAGGAAACTTTGCATCATTTAAAACATTGACTACATACCTTCAAAAATATAATTACTATCAAACATTGACTACACACCTTCAAAAATATAGTTACTATATGTGATTCTTTAACAAGTGTCTTAGGACATTTGTTAGTATTTTTCGATTTTTTTAATAGAACAAACTTATTTAAGTAAAGTACCCGACCATTTCGTCATTTACTTTTATTGGAAGAAAACTAAGGAAAATTAAATAAAAGTACAATGGATAGCAAACTTGAAACTGGACAGTGTAAGCGTTTATGTACTCATTCATTTATTCGAAAATTAATAATTAAATTTTAGTAAAATTATATACATTTGTTTACCAATGGTTTCATTGATACAGGTTCAAGAATACGAGGGTTTTTAAATATGTCCCTTTACTAAAAAAATTATAATTAAATTCTTAAATTTATCAATGATTTATAACTATTAAAATTTAAATGTGAGTTGTTAGTCATTCACGGACAACGAATACGTTATATAAATGATATGTAAGAAAGGTGATTCGTTGGTGTTGTACCAAAATTTCTTAATGATTTAATCGTTTTGTTTGTTGTTACTCTCAACGCTCCTCCAGACTCTCCATCGTTCCCAAACTTTCCAACAATATAATTGGATTCTTAAAATAAAAAAGGTTTCAATTAAGTTATGAACTTTTAAATAATTTGTATTGAGTCTCATGAAGATTTAAATAATGATAGTTAAATATTTTAAATAATTTGTAATTAGGTCTCTTTGTTCAAAGACTAAATTACAAATTATTTAAAGTGGAGGCACCTTATGAAAAAATAGTTTAGAAATCTAATTACCAATTATTATTACTTTTTTAGGCGCTAATTACCAATTATTGAACCAGTTAAAAAAATTACAAATTATTGAAAAATTTAGAGATTCAATTATAATATTTTCAGTTTAGACATAAACTATTTTTTTACGGAAGTTTGGACACTCGAGTAAAAACTTTTCTTAAATATATCTCTGGATTGGAATAGACGTATAGCCAAATTCGTTACAAACAGTATGAAAAGAGGGCGGAAATTTGTATTAGTAAACCTTATGCGAAGAAAGTCATAAGCTATGATCCCACCACAAATCTCAAATTTAATGTTTATTTTGGTTACAGCAGTATGATGTGATATCACATGTGGTAGTTTCACCAAAAAAACATCACTGATTATAGTGTTGCATCAGCCATCAGAGATGGGTTGCTTTTTATTTGTTTCGATAAATAGATCTTTTAGAATGCAGTTTGAACTGAATTAATAGAGGATTTCTTTCTAGGTCCCATGTTTCTTTAGGCACTTAAAATTACAAAATTACTTTTAATAACGTGTCTGGTATGTAACTACGACAAGAGCATCCGATACACCGGATGTTTATTTTAAAAAATTTCCATTTTTGTAACTCTGGTAGTAATCTACAAAATGTTCATATTAAAAAAATTCATTGTTGTACCTCTGATACTTAACTACCATAATAGTTAGTTATTTCTACTTTTTTAATGTGAAAAATCTGAAATTTCAAACTTTGACCCTATATATTTATTGTCTGCTACCAATAGAGATTTGCTTATGGGACGAGTGAAAAATTAACTGATGTGGATAGTTGGAAAATAGCCAATCGAACGGAGCCTAAATTGAGGATGATCAGAGGAAAACTCAAAAGAAGCATATAATTAACCATTGTAACAACAATTCCCAAACGCGTTATATTTGTAACAAGATTTATAATTTCCATATCATTGTCCTACTGTTTTTTAGTCTTCCAGTAAATTGAGGTAAAATCGGCAAGACGTCATATGATTCTAAAGTGAAATTTGCGGAGTAATTCAATTGTGTAATTAAGAATGCAGTGAAGTCGTCATTTTTTTTAGGACATCTCACTCCTGGTGTAACCGGTTGAACCATATGACAAATTAAACAAACTTGTTATCTCAGTCCATGTGAAGATGGAAAACATAGAATAAAAGAAGGGGAGATTAGGTGTGACCCTACGCTGCACTAAAAAAATATACACATGTAGTCAGATGAATGAATATCCAGGTATACAAAATCTTTAACACAGACTAGGAGCAAATCAACTATATAAATAATGAGATTTCGTGACAACCATAGATTCATCCCTTGCTCATTATTCTTCAACCTGGGAAGGATAGATTCAATTAGCCACAAGGGGTAAGCTTCGAATTTCCTGCACCCCGCGGATTATCATCCTTCCAATCATCCAAAGCTCTAGCTCTATCCTGTGCAGCATCGTCATCTTCATCCTCCTCCTCTTCACCTGGCTTAAACTTCCTATCATTGTGCCAAGATGAATTGGCTTCTTCAATTAATTTGGCAGTGTTCTCTTGCCATGTATTCATAATTTCCATTTCTTTTAGTCCTGCTTCCTCAATGCTCATAGTGGGCATCCTTCAACAAAATATTCAACTCAGCATCTCAAAAAATGTGACTACGTTACTATTGATCCTCTATCATTCCTAGGTTAGAACAACAAAACTGCAAGGGAATTGAACTTCATTTCCTTTCAGGCATAAAGTCTTTTAATGGACTTTTTTATATTTCCCTATTCCAAAGCCTTTCATTAGTAGCTAAGAAATGTGCATTTTATTGATAAAGGGGATAAATATGTACCTATGACTGGGTTGGAAGACCTGAGCTGCCATTCTTTCTCTCTCATTTGTAAAACTTCCATTCACAAGACTCTGTGGCCCAAATATCAGTGGTTGGTGTTTGTGTTCGTGTGCTTGTGAGGCTTGTGCTCTTCCTTCCAGAACATCTTGAGCGAAGGTAGCACATGTGATTGGTGGAGATGGATTCGTATACTGTGCACGAACTGCAGCATTGTGATGCCAAGCTTCTGCTTTTTTGGCACGTTCATCCATAATATCCTTAGAAAACTCCTGATTCCCATCCTAAACATGGCAAAATTACAAGAAACAATGAATAAAACTAGATTTCATCCCGCAGAAAAAAACAATTTCCCATTCTTTAAAGCAGAACATGCCTCATAGATTCACATCACATCTATATGTCTCAAAGCCTGGTATTCCATAATTATCAAGTGAAATGTATAAGTCTAAAAAAAGTTAAGTTCTACCAGGTTATAACAGTTCTTTAAGCATTAACATCGAACTCAACAACATCCCATAAAGATCTCCACCATAATTATGGCAATATAAAACAGTGGCGGTATATAAAGATTTCAACCACTAATGGTACTTCAGTAAGGATACTAAGCATTTTACTACCTTGGATTGTCTATCCTTTACAGCAGAAAGCATCTCCTCCTCTTTCTTAATCATTTCCAGAAGATCAAATGCCTGAACATTTCAAGACAACCATGAGAATAATCGAAATATAAGTTTAAACAAAGTGGAGCTCTTGCATAAGTTTGAACAAACCTTATAGATCGCCAAAGATATGCTAGTATTCCAAGCCTGAAAAGGAGAAGAAAAATAAGCGAATGGCATGATGAGCATTGAGCAGGTATTGTTTTATACATATAGATATGCTTTTGAAAGTGTTGAATCGCCAGAGTCCATTTCATAAATCACAAGCTAGTCCGATAATATGTGGGACTGCTATAGGTCCCACAAACCTACTTTTAAGCCCATCTAATGGTCGATAAATCCACCAGGCAAAAACACATTTTCAGGGAAGCGGTCATACGGCATAAACCCACTAAATAAAGTAGCAGTAATGGAGTTCAGCAGAACTGGGCTAAAGTAAGTATCAGATCAAAATACAAACCTCTCTTTCTTCTTCTCCGTCATCATCCAATAGTTCTTCCTCTCCTGCCTCAACAGGGGTGGAAAGGGCAGCTGCTTTAGTAGAACGCCCACGCCGTTCCTTCCGCTCGTTTATTTCTAACAACTTCGATTCTGCAGCTTTTTGTCGTTTAAATCTAGCTATCTGCATAACAGATACACAATTATTAAATAAATTATTTAAGAGAATTTGTATGCTCATCATTCAAATTTGCTTGTTCAATTTTCATAACAAGTGAATAATGGGAAGAAGAGTTGAATATACAAACATATGTATGAATTGTATAAATATTATATCATATCATAGCATTGCAAAAGAAAACATGACACCTTTCTGGCCCTCTGATCAGCAACAGCTTTTGGTACCCCTTGCATATAAGACTCTAACTCCTCTTTTGGGACCAGCTCCATCGCCTCACAAAATGAGATAAATTCCTAAAAAATTGTTTTCAGTAAGCTTCAATAAAAGGACATTAATTAAAATAATATTGAAGAAATTAACAAGGATTGTGCAGATAGTATTGAATTGGGTGTTGGGGGAAGGTGTTTCCTTTCAACAGATCAGCTCTCACCTTCAGTTTTGCCTGGGAAGCCTTTAGAATCGGTATCCTGTCATCATGTGCTATTTTCTCAGTCAACTCAGCAAGATAATACGGCACCTGAGGGAATGATAACAAAAAAATTGATAAATGGTAAAAATAGATAAATATTAGTTCATCAGTTATCTTCAATGTTGTGGGATAAACAAATATTCCATAGTGCATTGGTTCAGCCAGCTTTCCCATATTAATACACATTAGGATTCTTAAGTGAAAGATCTGCACGTGCATGATAGAATTTATGCATAAATACTAAATTGAAAGTACTAGTTATTGCACATATTTAGGACGAAATAATGTAGTACTAAATTTTAACAGGTTTCACTCGGTTTACTTAACTATAGTTTTTTTATAAAAAATACTCTTTAAAAGACTGATTTGATTACGAAATGGCCAGAAGAAGGCTAACCGCAGAAACAAGTATATCAGATGGGAAAAAAATGGGGGGCATCCCCCACTCAAATCCTAGACCAAACATGTGTCGGCGTGAAGGCAGGATTATGAGCCTCACTAATATTTTCTCTTTTAACATGGTTTACAATCACACAAGGGATTCTTGACGATAATTAGCTACAGTGTGTTAGACATTTTATCAGTGTTGTTATTATGTTATTAGGCTGCAGTTATTGTGATTGGGCTGCAGCTATTGTGTGATTAGGCGGCAGTCATGTCTTAGGCAAAGGCAGTTATTGATTAATAGGGAAATAGAAGGAAAATTTAGTAGGCATTTCTTTGGGATTGGTTATTGATTGGGAGAGACCAAGCTCTCGAATTTCTAGGAAACCCATTGTGTAATCATATTTTATTATCGATAAAAGTAAGTTATTTCTATTATATTTCTATATTTGGTACCAGTTTCTATCACAATCATGAATTATCGGTTCCATGAAAGCTACCAAACATCTCTTAAGAACACAACCAACCACAGTGACCGTATCACAATAAATTGAACACCTCTGGGTGCTTCGATAAATAACAGTTTAAATTCCTCATCTCAACCCCAAACTTCAGCGAAGATTGACTCGGTTTGTATATGCTAAAGCTCAATTTTACATGCACGGAAGATGGTGTCACAAATTTGTTTTTTTATACTCATTCCCCAACCCGTGCAGCCATGGGCAAAACAAGCTTATATAACTAGTTTAAATTTCTGAAATTACTCCAAATTGTAGAGGGTAGTAAGAGCGATTCAGACCCTTCCCAACAACTCTATCCTAATAGCTAAAATGTTATGAAACACATGTCTCTAGCAATAGTCACTAATAAGCATGAGAAAAACGAATACGGCCAAAACAAAACTCTATGAAACCCAACCTAAAAATCACTCACTATGCATACCGACTCAAAAAGAAATATACTTGAGATGATAAAATAATTGAAACTATAACAAGAAGCAGAAGAAGGGTACCAGAATATACTTGAGATCGGTGGTGCCAATATCCTCTTTGGTTTCGTTAGCTGAGAACAAACCAAGCCTATTAACCATGTTTTCGCATTTACTCAGAGCATCGCATCCCTTCTTCACAAGCTCCTGAACAAATTACAAACAACTCAATTATCAAAAAGAAACATCAATATAAATGAACAAGAGAAATAAAATACTCGAAGGTGTGCGTACTTGGTCAGCACCGGACTCAGTGGCGATTGCGTGGATCTTCCTTGCTTGTTCAAACAGCGCCGGTAACGGCATGTCCTCCATCGGAAAAGAAAATTAACGTCTCAGATTTGATTCCGGTGAAAATAATTCCAACTGTCGATGAGATTGGTTGAAAATTGAAATGAATAGGTAAAAGGTGAATCGAGAAAGATCCTGACATTGGGATTTTTGCCTCGCCGTTGGATTTCATTTTTCAAAATTTAATCAACGCTTCAGATTTTATTATTATTATAGTCTAATTCTTTACAACAAGTTGTGGAAATTGCCAACGTATCCTTTACTTGACTAAGCCAAGCCAAGCCAAGCCAAATGAACACCGAAATAGAGACGATTTAAAATCAAATTAACAAAATGAACCAAAGCAATTGATTACAAAATTTACCTGAAAACATCATGGAATGTTAAGTTAGGCTTCGAAATAGAAGACATTAGGAGATGAGGGTTTTGGAGGTTAAATTTTAACTCATGATACAAAATCTTTGAACTAAGAAAATTTATTTGAAAAGCGTTTTGGGGGTTTCTATGAATTTTTTACCCTTAACACAGTCTCTTAATACTCATATGAGATTAGTTAGTTTTTTTCTTCTTCGGATTTGTAGATGAAGTGACAAGCTATAGAAAACTCACTTACACATAAATGAAGTTGTGCGTTCAAGGTCAAACTATTGAACTTCAACTTAACAATATTAACATTGTCAATTTAGCTATGTTTAATGCTTTAGGCTATGTTTGGATTGGTGGAGAGTGGTGGGATGGAATGGAATGGAGTGGGATGAGATGGAGCCACATTCCATTGTTTGGTTTTGTAAAAAATGGATGGAATGGAATGGAGTAGGATGGAACTCATTCCATCCAATACCACTCATTCCTTCAATTTTCCATTCCACCCAATTTGAGGTGTATCCAATGGAATGGAACACATTAATAATAAAATTACCATTTTGTCCTCATTTTTTTCTCATCGGCCTTTTTATTCCATCTCCTCATCAATATATTCTCTCTTGGCATAAATGCCCATGCTTCCATTTATTTCCAGATTGGTAGCAGGAGTTACATTTACACTTGAAGAAAATAGAGCTGGTATAGTATTTTGTTTTTTATTATCATATAATATGTCAATAAGATGCAATAATGAATTACATGTGAAAATAATAAAGATTAGTTATGAGAATGTTGAATACAACATAAACCCGCATTTCATGTGTTCACATCCATCACTTCTCTTGACATGGATAGGGCAATTTGAACATCTCTGCCACTTCTTTCTTTTAGCCTACTCCAAAAATTTATCGTCCAGGTATTGTTCATTTTTACCACGTTTCAAATTTTGAAATTCTTGACAATTTAACTCTGCATGCCATGGAGTGTTGGGAACAATTCTTAAATGGACAAACTGCATGTGTAGGTGCTGCTCACAAATGATGCTGAAATAACAACATATTGATTTAAATGAGTTGAGAATTCAACATATTTATGTTATTTTAAATAAAGGGTAAAATTAGAATAAAAAAATTATAACTCATTTCGTTCCGTCAAATTTCCAAACAATGGGGGTGGAAAATTAGTACCATTCCATCATAAAGTATCCAAACAATGGAATGGAATCTTTATTCTGTTCCATTCTGCTCCGTTAATTTTATGTTATCCAAACAGAGCCTTAGTTAATTCTTTTTTGGTGTTAAGGCTCTGGTTATTTTTGTTTATATCAAAATCAGTTCAACAAGGATAAATAAACACTTTATTATTTTTCCACAATCATTCAACACCTCATTTTCTCTTTATCTATCTTTTTTATCAATGAATAATATTTGTACAACTATTTTTGTACAACTTTCTTTCTCATACTCACACTATCTTCTTATTCTCTCTTTTTCTTTTTCTCTCCTCATTGTTTTTGACCAATGAGAAGAGATAAAAACAAGGTTATCCCAAAAATTGTATCAAAATAGTTGTTCAAATATCATTACTCTTTTCTATCACATCACCCACTAGGTGGAGTTTAACATGGGAATGGTGAATCCTCTCCCACCATGGGAAAGGTGATCTTTTGACCATTGATATATTAGTATTTTAATTCAATGGTTGAGATCTCTTACTAGTTACCTATATGCAACTTTTTGATATTAATCATGGAACAATAAAAGATACCCCACAAATAATTGTCTATGTTATAACTTTGTTAATATTTTTAAAATATGATGTTGTGTCTTTTCTTTATTAACGTAAAACAACAATGCAGCAACAATTTCTTCTTAATAAACCAGAGAATAACATCAACTATCAACTGCACCAAACTCCACTTAAGCTTAAACAACACAAATAATTCCATTGGGACTGACCTCTAAGATAATATCAACTAAATTTGAATAAAGTATAGGGAGGTAAATTGACATAGCAAATGAAGTACGTAGCCTTCCAGATCTCACGGAAAACAAAGAGAGCAAAAATGGTGGTATATTGCATAAACTTCAGAGACTGATATTAGTGAAAATGGGTGTTAAATATTTTTTCCATTGCTTTGGAATAGAGAAAAATACAGAGATGAGATTTGAGAAAAATACTGTGATGAATGACGCTAGGTGATAGTTATAAATTGGGGAGGTGTAGATTTGATTTAAAAAAAAAACAACAAGTGTTATTAGTAAAATTGTTAATATGGCCTTTTCAAAAAAAATTAAAATTGTTAATATGATTAAATATTAGTTTTTTGTAGCCATTGAAAAACCAAACAATAAAAAGCAACAAGTTGTGTGGACAGGTGACTGTAAAATGTGAGCTTTTCCACGGTGGGAAAAGATTCACCTTTCCCATGTTAACCTTCACCTTAAGAGCTATTGTTGCAAAAAAAACTTCATCAAATCTCACTAACAAGCATAATCCAATATGGGAAATGTTTTGTGTACACTTTAAGGGGGTGGCATTTACCATGGAAAGGGTGATTCCTTTCCCACCATGGGAAAGGTGATGTTTTGACCATTGATATATTAATAAAAAAATTCAATGGTTGAGATGGATTACCTGCAACCTATTGTTAACTTTTTGATTTTAAAAATTGTACAAAAATTGTGACCCCACATTGTAAGGTTAAATCTTATTTTATTCACAACTCTTCTTTCCTTTCATCAGAACGACGACCACAGTCTTGCGAAAACTTCGATCCACACAATCATCAGAAAGACGTCCAGAGCATCTCACTGCCGTCATCTAACCACCACCACCCTTCTCTCAGCTGACTCTGATCAGATCATCTCAGACCCATATCCAAACCCATCTCCCTTTAGCTCGTATCGCTGCCTTCCTGCAACCACTACCATTTTTGTCGTCGTCGTCGCCGCCCCTCCCTCTGTTATTATTTTGATTTGTACAAAAACTGTTATGGATTTTTCAGAGGAGGAGACAGAGAAAAAATATATGATTTTTATTTTCTGCAAATTGGATTGAAAATTGGTTGGATTTTTTCACAAATTGGTTGAAGAAGATATGAAAGAAGCAAATTGGGTTTTCCAGATTTTGATTTCTTAATGTTTGTAGTGGACGGGAAAGAATATAAATGGAGACCCTAGAAGGAAGAAGAAGAAGAAGTTCAGATGTATTTTGGTGTGCTACTGCATAATCATTTGTGAAAGTAGATTTAAGTAGTATATAACATTGTAAATTACTCCATTATAGTTCACTTTTCCATCACAATTCTGTAACTTTGTTTGCACATAATAAATTGAGATGCAATTATCTTTTTATTATGGTTGTGATGTGTTATCACATTGATATATGGTTGAACATCATGAATTATTAGAATATATAATTATTGCCCTTCTAAATTCCAGCTCTGTTGAACACAACCATAAAATAGACAAAATAAATTAAACACACACCAACGGCGGCGGCGAATGGAAAGGATACGATGGTGGTGGGATTTTGTTTTCGAAGGGAGAAGAAGGGTGAAGGGGGAAGCTGGGTTTTATTTTCTCTACCACTCTGTCTCGCCTCTCTTTTCTCTCTCGATAAACTAGCTTTTTTTTTCTTTTCTTATTTAAAGTTTAATTTAATATTCCATTCAATTTTTTTTGTCAAAACCATCAAACTAAAAAAAGCCTTTTGCAACTTGTTGACTGATATTTAGAGGTTAAAATTCACCTTTCCTATGGTGGAAAAGGATTCAACTTTCCCATGGTAAATGCACCCTAGCTTTTATGTTTGTATTAGGATGTTTATTTTTGGGATGTTGAACCATTGGGTTTGTTGAAATAAGACACAACTATAACGTGCTATAAAATTCAAGAACAAGTAAAATAGCTCATTGTTTAAGCGAAAGCTAAATTGATATATAAACTGATATTGTTACAGCTCTATTTTAATATGTTACAACCAAAATATAGATTTAGTTTGTTTGCTCATTTTAATGAAGCACAAACTGATACATGAACTTGAGCAGTGAGCACAAAGCAAAATAAGAGCTATAATTTGGAAATCAAAAGAAATGTTAAACAAAGAGTAAACCACTAAATCGATTTGTCACTCTCAAATTAGTCCTCAGCTCTATTAATATTTCAAATAAATCCTTGTCTCTGTCAAAAGTTTCTCAGTTAGGTCTCTCATCATGTGACAAATACATAAAGACAGAGCCCAATTGAGAAATTTTTGACAGAGATATGGACCAGTTCGAAATATTGATAAAGTCATGGACTAATTTAAAAGTGGCTTACAAAGACAAAAACCAATTTAATGGTTTACTCGTTAAACAAAACTATTCACAATATAATGCAGAAGCAGGCCACTTTATAAGCAAAGCCACCATTTTTGAGCTTTCAACTTATCTTAAACCATAAGTAATGCATAACTAGAACCAAAATTAGGCCATAATCTTCTACTGCAAAAAACCAGCAACCAATTTCAACTTCCCTTTAACTTCTTTTATTGTTCTTGCCTATCTTGGAAAGCACTACTTGGAGGAAATTAGTTGTAATTTGAAGCTTCCTGCATGTAATATAATTGAATACTTGAGCAAGCAAGCGTGTTTAAGTTTTGAATGAAGTTATGTTTTGACTATCTACATACCTGAATACAACATAAAGCCATAACAATAGTAGAACATGTCATCTTGTGCTTGTCTATTTTGCAAGGATTGATTAAAGATTGGGCATCTCCACCTTGAATTAATTGAATCTTTTTAGTGTAGCCAAAATTATGCATATCTTTCATCGCCATGCCAAGCTTATAAAATCCACCAGCCTCTTCTCACAAATAACTCCAAATATTAGTAACTTTCGTACGACCTCCTCTGGTTTCTGAATTCTGATACCTTTCTCATAGAGCACAACAATTGTTGTTGCTCAAGCGGTACAAAAGTATGGTTGCGATTCATTATCAACTTTGTAATTCGCCATTCTCCATCCTTGCTAATATTAAATCGCACCATCACTTTACTATTTGTCCTCGAATCAGCCCTTTGTTAAGCAACTTCACCTACGATTTCTTCTTCTGGTTCACTGTTCTTAAACTCTTGTTTGGAACAATAATAATCTTTCAAACGTGTGTTCTTTTTATCATTATCATAATACACTTCTTTCCCATTTTTACACTAAAACCCGTCTTGAAGCCATGTTCTTGGTATAAGCTATACACCTCGTCCTTGCTATGAACAATGGATAACATTTGGGTTACACTGTGGTTGGTGACATTGTCAACCACAATGTTACAAGTGTACAAAAAAAACCTTGTGAAAGAAAAAGAAGAAAGTCACTTGTGACATTATGGTTGATCAATGTCACCAACCACAATGTCACTCAAGTACTACATGCACGACTTGATCAAGGAAAATATCTTTGGGTTTGTCAATTTCAACTACTTGACACTTACTATCCTCCATATTTATTCTACAAATAAACCAAAGTCATCATCATTTCAACTTACATAAAACTTAAGAAATTTGATTTATATTAAAAATGTCTCCTTAGTCTTTACTGTCGTTTTAATTTGATCCATAATAACATGTTCTATCTAAAACAACTTTCAAAATAAATTCTCTACATACAAATTTGAAAACGGTAATTTCAATCCGTGAAGGAACTACACCTAAATGCATTAAAATGTCATAACCATCTCTAGATGACAAAGAAAAAGGATTGATCAAAAAAATAATAGTATAACTTATTGAATAACATGATACTTCTACAAAATCATAAAACAAACAAGGGTCGTGTTTTTTTATTTTATTAATGGTAAGAATTTAATAAAAAAAGTTTAATATTAAACATTTTGAACAATAAATAAACATAATTTCCAATACATGATTTCTATTAGTGAAATTCTTAACATATGTCCTAAAGGCACATGTTAATATTTCCCAAGAAATAATTCCATATAATAAATAAGTGACTTATGGAAGAATGAAAAAGGAAAAAGAAGTTATGGAGCAACTACAATTAGAGGAAGAAATCGGAAAAAATATGCCATTGTAAACCATGGAGAAAAATGGAATAAAAAGGGCGGGAGAAGTGATGGTTTCCCAAAACGACAAAAGATTATTTTTGATGAGAAAATGAAACTTAAACATTTATGCGTTGTCGTGTTTTGATTGAATATACCCAAAAATTAGGTGTAAACTGTAAAGACTATAGTAGAGTTTGTCGCATTAAGGAAACTAAACCCAATTTCACAGCACACACGGTCTCTATTCTCTTTCCACGTTTGAGAGCAAGTCTCTCTCAGTAACTGTAACACAAACATCACACATAATTGAATCCTTCCCTCCCCTCCCCTGTTACAATTCTCATCAACCATGACCATGATATCTCCAGCTCAGCCACCAATGCATCACCATCAAGCCCAGCCCCCATATTCTCCACTAATATCAAAGCCATCATCATCTGGAGTAGACTTCAGCCCACCCCTAATAGCAATGGTAGTTGTTGTCGCAGCCGCATTCGTCCTCGTAACCTACTCCCGCCTCATCACCCGCCATCTTTCCCCTCCCATCCACCGTCTCATCCAACGCTTCCACCGCCCTCCTCCCTCCTCCTCCTCTTTAGGCGACATCGAATCCCTTCAATACGACTCAACATCTTTCGAAACACCGCTCACTTATGGCTTAGACGAATCTATCATCAAAACAATCCCATTCTTCATTTACACAACAAAATACGAACAAGAATCTCGCCGTGACTGCGCCGTTTGTTTACTTGAATTCGAAGATCACGATTATGTTCGTACTCTTCCTCTCTGTTCCCATACTTTCCATCTTGACTGCATTGATGCTTGGCTTCGTTCACACGCTAACTGTCCTCTCTGTCGCTCTCTTCTTCTATGTGAGTCTCCGTTCAGACCTCTCATGGCTGCTAGAATTCGTCCTTCCTTTCATGACCAAACTAATGTACTTCATATTGATACGCCGGCGCCGGAGATTACTCCTCATTCTCCTGTTAACGGCGAAGAGAATCGGTATACCAGACGGGAGGATTTTCTGTTGAAACGCTCTTATTCTTTTGGTTTTGAACGGAGTTTACCGTCGGAGAGGATGGTTATTGATCCTGCCACAACCTCACCGTGGCGGTATCGAAGAGGGAGTAACAGTTTCTGGAGTAAAAGACCGTCGCCGTTTGGTTCATTAGGGAAGTCTAGAGTGTTTTCGTTCAGATACTACAGAGGAATGAAATCACCGTTTTTCCGGCGGAGGGGATTCTTTCCGTTATCGGAGTCAAGTGTTAGATACGCCGGCGACGGAGGGAGTTCATGGCGGAGGAGTAAATCAATAGCGAGTCCAATGTTTTCAAGATCATCAGCGGCGGTATTCTCGTCGAGCCGGCTGAGATGTGGTGATCCAGAGGCGTTACTATCGCCGGAGAGATTTAACCGGCGACGATGAAGTAAGAAGAGGTTGGGAATTGAATTACGGTTATTAATGAACGAGGAAGAGTACGTACACGTGGAAGAAGGTGATTGGTGAGATAGGTCAATGAAAGGGAGTAATTAAATGGTGGTGGTGGCGTGTGCAGTGTAGGTCTGGCAAATTGTAGAGACGAGACGAGAGTCATTAATGGAATGGTAGGAAAGAGCATTTAATTTTGATTAATTGGTTTGAGATTTGCATGTGGCTATCTTCTGACATTGGTGGGGGTGGATTAATTGGTCATAAATGCTTGATTTTAAATGCGCATTTGACAAATGTGTTGTGTTTCCACTTTCCTAGTAGTAGTATTCAATGAAGAAATTGGATGCTTTTGCAATTAAGGAGTTTGAGGAGCCAGGGCCAGCCCATTAATTTAATAGGCCCAACAAACCAGTACTAGTACTACTAATCACAATCATTACTGCTAAGTGTGTAGTACTAATTACAGTTTACACACAATGTAGTTACTGCTAAGTCCACATTTATTACTACTGTGTAATAAGCAACAACCAATCTTCAAAATTCAGTAAACTGGGAAGTGATCGCCGGTTGCAGCTGCATGTCCGTCAGGCATTAAGTTGAAAGTGTTTTTTGGATTTGAGGTAAGTGTTAAATTTGAAAGAGTTTGTTAATTCTTTATGCACTCCATATGATTCAATAAAGTCTGCTGCATAAAAAATAACCTGCACGTAACACCAGACATAAATATAAAATTTGTCATTTTGTGCAGAAAATTATGGTTTTTTAGTACTGGGTGTAGAAAATGTTGTTAAATAGACTATGCATAACGTGTGTCTGTCATTTGTGTGGAGTCGCTCTTAAGTTATGAACCAAAGATATGCCTAGTGTATAATTTTTTCTTCTTTCATTGTGTAGTACATCTTAGACACATTTTTGAGATTGAAGATATGTTAAAATGATGATGATCAATTAGAGATTAAATACTTTTTTTTTTTGGTTCCAACTTTCCAAAGACATTGATTTTTCAAGTAAAAAAAAGACATTAAATTTTATTACATTATTTTTAGTTTTTCAATAGCAAATCCATGAACAAAAGTCAAAGAATATAGCCTTTTGTTTTAGAATTTATATTTTAAAGAAACTAATTGGTTAATTAAGATCTTTTATAAATAATATTAAAAAAAATATATGTGCCACCGTTAGTAATTTTTTTAATGTTTCCTTAAAAAAAAGTAATTTTTTTAATATTAACAGTGTCGACGTGTTTTGCTCAAAGTCTAAGCTTTGTATGACTTCGAGTATCATCAACATCAAGTCAATTTCTACTTACCCAAATTATTTGATCATAACCTCTCTACCTTTTATAGTTGGTGATAATGTGATATTAGAACATTTAAGAGTAAAATTGATGATTGAAATAAATTATTTGGATGTAAACGAATGGCTTGTTAAAATAGAGATAGACCAAAAATTAACGAAGATTGAGGATTGAAAGGTAAAAAGTTTTGGTCCCAATTATTGCAAACTGCAAAGGTAAGATATGCCAAAAGGTCACAACAATAATAAACAAAGACTACATTTTTAATAGAATGCAAAATAACACATAGCAATAAAATTTAAATAATCTTGTCAAAAATTCACAACAGTAATACATAAAAACTACATTTTTAATTTAAAAAATAATGATATGAAATAATAATAATAATATTTAACACTTAAGATTTTTTTTATCAATGATTTCAATGCTTGAGATTTTTTTTTGAGGTTGCTTCTATAGTTGATGTATACTAAGTTTTAGTTCACCCAATGACATGTCATGCTCACTCCAATGCAAGTTTTCTATAATTGTCTTCGTTTATAAGAAATTTGGGCATAGTAGCACTAAAGTTGGTCTTAAAGTAGTACAACTGAAATAAATCAAAATTTTATCTGTGGCTATTTATTTGTATGATTTCTTCCGTTTTATTTCACTGCTGTTGCTTATATACTATAGACTAGGAGTAACGTTATGTTGTACTACTAGTTAATTGATTAGCAAAAGCTAACTGTATACTCTGATTTCAGAGACTTGTTGATCTACATCATCAATTCATAATTCTTTCCGCTAAGGCTCTCCAAAGAAGAATCACTCTCTTTCAAAAGTAGTTAACCAACCTTTGCCTGCAGAAGATCGCAAGTATCCCTTTTATTTTCTGGGAAAAAGAATCACTTGTGATATGTTTGTTTCACAAGAAAAATTGCGCTGAATCCTTCTCTTACGTTATTGTATTTATTTCTGATACATGGACTGATGCCTCTTAAGTTCTATTTTAACCAACATGTTTGCATAGGATTGAACCACGCCAAACTAAACAATTAACAATATTACATAATTGTTTTTTTCCCTCTAAATAAAGCAAGCAATTAAACAAAGAGGAGTCGTCGTAAGCTTAACTCAGTTGGTAGGGACAATACATAATACATGCAAGGTCTGGAGTTCAGCCCCGAACACCACCAAAAAAAACAAAAAGGATTCATTTCGAAGAGACAGAGGGAAAATCTGGGTTCATTTGCTATACAGACCCCCTACCCCCCTTATAAATCACGTATTGCTGTATACACCCCATATAAAAAAAATAAAAATTGGGCCCTTTACAAGCATAGGTCTGGGGTGTGACGGCTTAAGGACCAGGGCCAACCCTCAGAGCAAGTGGCGGAGTTCATATAAATTATTCAAATAATCAAATTCAATCAATTTCGTTATAATATTCTTAAAAGAAAATTAAATATATTTTAATCATAAGAATTAATTTATCATTCCTTAAAAAAATTCTCTTTCAAAAATGTGAAAGAAAGATTTCTTCATTTTTTCCAATATTTCAAACTCACAAAACTTTCGCCTCCCCTTCAAACCCTCAAACAAAGTCTTAGAGGCTTTGCTTCTCAACTCAATTTCATCAATAAACTGCTAACTTCTTAAAAGTGGTAGCAGAACTGTCTTAAAAGTGGCAGTTCGAAATAAACTTCTTCATTTAAAAAAGGTTGGAATGTGGGAGATTATCCAAACATTGAGACTGATAACTGCCAACTTTTCTTCATTTATCTTCACAAATTTATCTTCACAAATATTCAACTTCTATCGAGCAATGTGAGGTACACTGTTTTCATAGTATTGTTGTGCTCTATTTGATATTAGCAGAATAGAAAGATTTGAGATGATGTTCAAGACAATTTACTTGCCATTGCAACTCGAGGTAATACTATTCTCGAAGAATGGAACAAAGCCTGTGGAGGAAATTATGCAGGTAATTCTAACACATTGACTTCTATTGGGGATCAATGGTCTAAATCGCTTTCTCCATGGATCAAAATATTATTGACATTGTGTTTAAGAAATGAGAATAGAGCGCTTTCATAGCTGTCAAAACTCTTTGTTGCTCACCTCAGTTAACTATTCATGAAGGGGAAGCTTTTGCTCTGTATCAAGCTTGTTTGTGGATGATGGATCTAAATTTCAAGAATGTTATTTTTGAGTTGGATGCCAAATTTGTGCTAGATAGTTTCATTCATCGCCGGTGTTTATGTATGAATTCCGTGTTATTTTAGAGAATCTTAAAGGTTTACATTGTTTCTATTTTTAAAACTCTCATGTTGATTTCTTAAAAGGGAAAAACAAACATAGTCGCTCATATTTTAGAAATGTACCACATATGCACTAAATCCTCTGTGCTATCATTATATTCCTACATATACATGCATTGAACATCATCGATAAATATGACTATTATCCGGAAAACAAACATGGTCGCTCATATTCTAAGTATCCATCCTGAGATGCATAAAAAAGCTGAAAAGAAACCACTAAACAGTATATCTATAGTGTGGTTGTTGATTTTAGTTGTTCACATAACATTATTGTTGATAAAATACATTTTTTCTTGTAAAAAAATACTAATAGTAAATACAAATAATTGAGAAATACAAATATTTCAAAGGTGACACTCCACATCACATAAAGAGAGGTGCTATTAAAAGCATAGACAAACTTTTCTGCGTTACATAACGTTTGCATAAAAGAGAAACAGGTTAAGGGGAAAATAGAAAAGGTTGGACTTATTCATATCAAATTAACCACAAGTTTAGTATAGTATGCACATAAAACACTCATATATTTCAAGTACTACTACTCAACATCCCTTCCCTAGATCCAAAGCTAGCATGCCAACGGATATGGATTCCCAAGTCCCCACAACTGCATGCCAACTTGTCACAACGATTGCTGTATTTTTATACTACTATTTTAAAATAAGATGCATTTCATCTTTATCTAGTGTTTCTATCTATCTATGCCCGTAATGTGTTAGCTGTACATGTGCTGGCTCCTTGAAACTGAACCTTTTTGTCTACCAAACAAGGACCAACCTTACACAAACACGACACACAAAGAATCCTTCATACTTTGCCACATCAATATGCCAACTTCATATCAAAACACTAAAATCGCCATTCCCAAGTCCCCACAACACCGACCTCACTCACATATATTAAACCAAATTTACTTGCACATTCAAATTTTTCTTAAAAAATATTTTGTGTCACGATTTAGTCGATAAAACATGAAGCCTTAACTAATGAGCTTTTCAGAACTAACAAAACTTCATGAGAAGTTGCATTGCATTTACCTGAAGGTTACATGTTTAACCAAGAATTGTTCAAATAAAACCTTATCATTACATCAAGCAACCCCATCTAACCCATTCAAACGACCATCCAACCAAAGACATAACAGATACTACTAAGCTAACTCAATAGTTTAATAGAAGACCAAACAATGAAATGAAATAAGAAAAGACTGCAACAACAACATAAAATTTATGTTCAACTTTATGAAAAATAAGTTACAATAATGCTCAATATGTAAAACATATATTAAACATCATAAATTTGTAATTTTCGCACAATTGAGCAAATGCAAATTCAAATTCTCACAAAAGTGTATGAGATACAGCATAATCAAACCAGGAACCGGAAGATAACAAATCTTTGGATTGCAATTTCCATAAAGAAAAAAAGGAGGGAAGATATAAGGAATAAAAAAGGACATAAAAAAACTTATGAAAAAGCAACCCAAAGAACCCAATTACATACAGAAACCAGTTTCATGTTCTTAAAGCTAAGAATCCCTTTATAGAAAGGGACAAAAAAAACATGAACATTAAAAAAAGTTGCCATTTTTTCTTCTTTGAATTCCTTCATTGATTTAGTAAGCCATGCATTGGAAACCGCTGCAAACCCACAACCAAATCACAAACAAAACCGCACAAACAAACAAATCAAGCAGCAACACAATCCACACATGTTTCTTCCATATATGCTTTGCTTTCTGACGATCATTCACCTTGTTAAACGGACACAAAACGGCGCCATCGTCGGAGGATAAATCCACCATTGCAGATTCCTTCGCATCATCAACAATTCTCTTCTTTTTCTTCAACCCTTCACCGGAATTTCCAAGAAGAGGAAGTGTAGTCGGCTGAGAGCTTTTCCCGGTATCGGAATTCGGAGATAAACCGTAGTAATTTAGGGTTTCGTTTAAAACGGAATCGAATTGGGGCTGAAGGGAAAAAGGGGTAAAGTTGTCATTTTTATTGAGGGTTTCGATGAGGGAGGATCTGATACGGTTGAGGAAAGTGATAGCATGGGATTTGAGAAGGTGGGTGTCGAAGATTGCGAAGAGAACGAAGGGGGGTTCAATTAGGAACGTGTAGGTGCGATTATTAACGGTGTGAGAGAAAAGGGAATGGTTTGGAGGGGATTGTTCTAAGCATTTTGATGCTAATGTTTCTATGTTTGAATCTTTGGGATTTTTATTGATGTGATGTGCAAGGATTGTGGTTGATTTTGCAATGCATAGATAGTGGATTAGGTCTGGATTCCAAATCATTGAAGCTGCACCCATTTGTTTGATTAATGATTGAAAAAATTATGGGTTAATGGAAACAGGTTGAATGAATTGAAATGGGGTTTCAAAATTCAATCTTTGTGTATGGTGTAATCATTTCGGAATTGGGATTGGAATTAGGGTTTTGGTTTCAATTTAGGGATGGAGGAGAATCTCATTTGATAGAGAAGACGGAGAAGGAAAAATAAAGGAAAACAGAGAGGGGTGGGGGTGAGGTGGTGGGGTGGGGGCAAATAGAAAATGAGATGGGATGAGATTGGCTGCTCCTAACTGCAGTGCAGGCAACTATCGCTGTCTTGACTTCTAAATTACCAACTTCTCCTGATTTTATCTTCACAACTTATCTTACATACTCCTATTTTGGGAAAGCTAGGTTGAGCTTTTCTCTCATATTTTATTATTGTAAGATATATTTTTTTTGGTTGAACTTAATAAATATGGAACCATTTTTTTTTGTCGGGGTTTAAACCCCAAACCTTACGTATATTATGTATTGTTCTTACCAACTGAGCTAAGTTCAGGAGAACTTTAGTAGAAATGGTTAGACTTTCACAATTTGTGGAATTTACATTTAAGTTTCGACCTAGAGGTATTTATACCGTATACTTCGAATAAGACCTATAAAATTTGAATTTATCTCTTTAGTTAAACTTTTTATGACATGATCTTTGGATCCAGATTCCATGTTGTCATAAAAGCACATAGTTGCACGTCATTATAAATCTCAACCATTAATTTCAAATTAAACGGTTGCGATCAAACAATACATGAATCAACTATAATCAAGTTCAAAGGTCGGTTTTAGATTGGACGGTTAGAAATATTAATTGTGTGATCCAGTTACTCTGTTAAATCCAAATCTTATAATCTTTTATGTTTGTCGTGGATTTACCACTTTACGATGAGATTACTTTCTTGACTTCTTAAAGAAAATTATTTGATAAAACTCCCAAAGAAGATAACACACATTAGGTACCACATCATATCAAGATGTTACATCAATGTTTTCGATTATGAATTAATTTGATGGAGATGTAATGGGATAACCTTATTATAGCACTAGAATAATTCTTATATGATTGCAAGTATTTGAACACAAAGAAAAAATAATAATTAAATAATTTATATTTTAAAATAATTATAGAAAACACATTTTTATAATTGTATAATGAAATAGTGTGTCCAAATCTTATGCCTGCGTAAGATTATTTTTTTAAGAAATTAAATTAACACATTCAAATTTATACAGAATAAAATCTATCATGAGATTTTGCGAGGAACTCATTCCAAAGTTTCAAACAATCGCCACTAGACTAATTCGAATGGATTTATGTTCATATAAAAATTGCTCATAACACCATAGGACTTCAGGACTACAATGTTCAATTGAAATTATAAAGATCAAAACTATACAATTTTAATACCTTTTTTCTTGGTATCGGAAGGCAAGATACAGCTGTAAATTGTAAACTATGGCAATTAAAAGTGTAACTAAATAATTTGAATAATATTTTACTCTTTTTGTTTTGGTAGAGTTATATCTTACATTTTTGGTACAATATTTTACTCTTTTAACTTGCAAGTCTTAAGATTTTTTTTTCATTTTAACTATACGATTTTAATATTAAGACTTGTTTCCGTAAAAATAAAAAATCTTTAACACTAATGAACTTGCCATTGATCTGCATAAAAAACTAATGAATTGACTTAATTAATACTTGGTGGTGTTTGTTTTAAGGTTGTAAAAGTTATTACCAGGAATAAAAAGTGATAATACCTGATTAGAATGATGATGTATGGTGCGGTTGTTATGGGTGTTTGAAGGATCTAGAACATGCAGGGGCTTAAGTCAGTTCTGAGAGCAAGAATGGAGGTTTAGGGTTTGAATAAATTGTACATTTGGGGGATTGTGTAGAATCCCTCTCATATAGAGGTGACATGCAAGAGTTATTGTAAGGCATACCGAGGCACTTGACGATTACGAAATCGTGGAAATCGTAACCGTCGAACGAGATATGCGGCACGTGGGAGGAGACGTTTCCATTTGGTTTGAATGGGTCTCCTGAGGCCCCCGCCATGGGGTGGGTGTGAGATGAAGTAGACGACCCAAACATAGGATTTGGGTCAGCTGGTTTGGTCCTATAGTAAATGGGCCTTAGAACATTTTGCTCGATCCAGAGCGGGAAAAGTTATAAAGATGGATTCATATGTAAAGTGTTCACATGAATAAAATAACTTCATTTTTCTCATGTTTTTTTTTTGGTCAAGTCTCATGCTTTTATTCTTAAGAAAATGGATGCGAATAAATCTTAAGTAACCACGTAGTAACTACTTATACACCACATGTTTACAAGTAATCATGAGAATGTGGTAAATATTAATCAAACGGTTTTTCAAAAAGTACATGGGATCAAGATTTCAATTCTCCATTTCTGGGAATATTATTCCTGAAAGTAAAGTTATCATCCATGAAACAAATGCCCCCTCTAATATTTAGAATACTTTACAAGACTATCTACAACAAAACACTTCATTTTGGATGCTTACATACACATTATTTATTTTATATAATTTACAATTGTGTAATCTAATAAGCACCTAATCTATCTAACCCAGCACTTCAAAAAATGGTACTAAATGGGTCCTATTACAAGCTCAATATCAACGTATTTCAACAAATTGTATTCATTTCTATTCAATTTAATAAGTATGTACAATACAAAGTTGAAGTGAAATGTGTTTCCATAGCCACTATTCTTTATAAGCATCAAATGTTTTCTCTTCACAAAATAAATGTCTATTTAATCGAGTGATAAATAGATGAAGTACCCACCATTATAGATGCTCTAACATGTTTGATTTATTGTTGGGAAGCGTTTCAAAGCATGTTTGGCGCCAAAGCAAGAAATAAGTGAAATAACTGCTAGTATAAACAATTCAAATAAACTACTACTTATTCAATGATTTGCCAGCTTGATTTTATCTGAACTTTTAATTACCCAAAAGAAAGCAATTCTTTGTAGATTCAAGTGAAAAGACTGATCATATTCAAAACAAATACAAATCAAACTTCACACCAGCAAATCCCTCCTCGCTAACATCCATGATATTTTTATTTTCTCCATCTGTGCAAGCCATCTTTTCATTTTCTCCATCTATGCAAATTGCAAACAAACACTGTGAGCTAACATTTATTCAGCCTCTGCATCACATCATAATAACCTTTGTGAAGCACGTGCTACGGTGAGATCTCCCAACTGCCGTTGAGAGGTCATCCTTGGACTAGGAAAAGGATGAACATTTTACAATTTTTTGATAGGATGAACCAACCAAAACTCAAGCTCGTGTACAGTTACATTCACCATTGCTTCATACATAGTTACAAAAAAAATCCACAGGGACTACTTGGCTGATTCTATGCACCATCGTAGAATACATACAGCCCAACAAGGGTAAGATATAATATGCGCACCCCTCAACAAATGGTAGTAAAAAATTGTGTTCAACAGTATAAATTAACAAGCAGCTGGTCTCAAATGAGGCAGAGAAGGCGGCCACTTTCCTGTTATCACTCGGTCACGATTATCATTATCATGAACAAGAAAATTCACATATCTAGCCTTGATAATCGGAGGAAAAACTTTTGCTGATCTTTGATGCTTTGTGTAAACTTCATATCTGCTTTCAGCAATAGGGTGGATCCAGGAATGCCCACTCAATGATTTGCTCGTATTGAGCGGCGGCCTTTTCCCAGGTGTAATCTCTCGTCATACCTCTTTTCATCAACCCCTCCCATGAAGACTTATGCTCATTATATGTTTGAATGGCGTATCTTAGAGCCTGTCAAAATTTGATAAAAGTTATTCATGAATAGAAGATGACACAATGAAAGATACCAAGGCATGTGCTAGAAAAGTCAAAATCAATGTGCAAAATAGAGAGATACAACATTAATTTTATATATTGAAATATGAAGGCGCTGCCAAAGGATGCTTAAATATAAAAATAATGAATTTGAATGAACAAGAAATGACGGGCATGTAGACCATACTTACCACTAACATGCTCTCCTTTGTCAGTGGAGAAAACGTCCACCTGTTAATGAAATTTATAACAATGTCAAACAATCTGAATCGAGTTGTTTTGCTTGGACAATAGAGTTGTAAGGTACTAAGGTCTATTAAGAAAAATGCGACAATTGAATACTTGAACGGAAAAGAAATCCAAGTTCTTGAACAACAACATACCCCGTGCCTTCAGCATTGCATCCTTCGGCATCGCTTCCTCCAGCAAATGGATTAAAATTTTGAACAGTATCCTGTAAAACAACAAAATCAAACATGTCAAGGCAAAGAAATAATATTGAACAAGTCAACAACTTTATAATTTCTTGACTTACTCTTAGTCCCCCTGTTTCATGAACTACTGGTATAGTTCCATATCTCATTGCATACAACTGATTTAGTCCACACGGCTCAAATGTTGATGGCATTAACAGTATATCACAGCTGATCATACAAGTAGTAAATTAAAAAGAGTGATTGATGCAGAAACATTGAAACAGCAAGAATATTTTTATTTTTATTTTTATTTTATAGGGCAAGAATATTTTAAATGACCCTGCAATTATTCTACATAAGATACATATATTGTGGATTTACCCTGCAGTTATTCTATGAGATACCGGAACATTAAATCCAACCCAACCACGAAATTTATCTTTATAAAGTGATTCTGTTGCTCTCATCCAGTCTTCATATATAGGATTTCCCGAACCAAGCATTACCTGAAAAAGGGAAAATAATTAGAGGCTGTCTAAGATATAAAAAGACCAATAATACAACATATAGTCCTATAAATTATAGAGGGCTCATATATACTCTGAAATGAAATTATTAATTTTTAGTCCTTAAAACACACAAGATTATGAACTGACGGCCCTGGTAAGAGCTTCATGAGGGACTCAACACCAGTTTTTGTTAAGTGTAGCGATTTAAAACAAGCAAAATATTAATCGGGACCAAAATCATATTTTACCAATTTTACATGGATCAAAACCTATTAAACCCTATATTATCATATACCCCAAGAGAGAACACGGATTGCAGATAGGTACCAGGAATCCAAGGAATTAATTATTTGCCACAACAAACGTATTTATGAAACTAATTCACAAAATCACTTACAAATTGAACATCGTCTTGCATAAGCTCTGGAATTGCCTGGCGAATCAAGTCAATACCTTTTTGGTAATCAAGTCTTCCAACGAATCCAATCTACAAGTTTCAGCCACGGTCAATACAAGAAGGAGTGAGCAAGAATTTTACCCATAGATAACATGAACTCACCACTGGACAATCAGGTCGCACTGGAAGACCCAACTCCTTCTGCAAGGCAATCTTACATTTCACCTGTCCATTGCAGAAAGTTAGGGTAAAAAAAGTTCAGCTAAAGATACAAGGGAGAGGCGATACAGCAAGAGATAAAATCAACCTTTCCAGAAAGGTCGTCAGCAGAATAGTTGGAAGCAATATGTTCATCAGATAATGGGTCCCATTCAGTAACATCAATTCCATTTGTGATCCCTGGTCAATAATAAAACCGTCACAAGTTTGAGCATTGAGGTGCATCATTCAAGAAAGAGTTAACAATATCCTAACAATTATCCTCCATCAACTTTGAAAAACGCCAGACTAGGCAATTTAATCTGTTTTTTATTAGTTGATTAATTAATCTCTACCACTACACTTATGACCAATTCATCCATTAACATTAACACAACATGCACGTGAAGAATTAATTAAAGTTTCATGTGCGAAAACCAAAGTCTGCAAACAGCCTTCACATGAACACAACATAGCAATTAGCAACTAATGAACAGAGGTGCAATATTGCAGAAATCGTAAGTTGCAGCGAGATTTTCTTATTTTCTTTTTCTGGAAAGAAAAATTGATAAGAACTAGATCAGAAGGAATGGTTGAGCTGAATTTTTTGAGCAATCCTAATTTCAAAGTTAACCTACTATTATTGGTGAAAATGAAGCAGTGATATTGTCAAATTGTCCAATATCAATATTTACCACAAACACACCAACCAAATATAATCTAAAACTTCACTGGAGACGAGCATTTTCACTTAAGGGAATGAGTACAAACAAATATCATCAATTTAAAAATACTTCAACCATAATAAATATTTCATTGCATGAGCTTGAAAATGTATGAACGAGAAAAATTAAGGATAAAGAACATACCGCTCAGAATACTCTTTCTATCTCGTAGTATCTCCTGTAGACCAAATCCACCTTCTGTAGTTGTTATCTCCCAGGAATAACCCTGGAAAAGGAAGGCATCCCTTTAAGCATTCCACACAATAACACACTCATACAAACTGGAAATTCTATTAAACCTTAAAAAGAAAGCTACCCTGCCGAACCTTGGGGCCTGCAACCCCCTGCTTAAAAGACTCCAAAACCCCACTTAGGCTACATTTGAATGGAGGATTTTAGAAGGGAGGGCTTACTTTTATTTTCTAAATTAAAAAGGCTATAAAATAATTTTAAAATTAATTTAGTATTACAAATTTGTTACAAGTTATAACAATGTGATGCAAGCTTTTAACAATTGGTGGGTGATTTAAAAATTAGTAAATTGAGTATCCACGATGAGGAATGGAAAGAAATTAGAGTAATTAACAAATACCCAATATTTAAATAGATAAAACAACAGGAAGCAAAATAAGTGATATGAAGTATAAATACCTTGCTTACTGTTACTATCCGATCAGCAGTAACAATGGCGCCTTTTAGAAAATTGACAGCTTCGCCTGTGTCAAGAGCATGTGTCCTCGCCCAAGTAGGGAATACCCATCCCAGTGCTCCATACCATTCTTGAGGCAACCCCAAATTGCTATATGTAATTGCAGGTTCCACTCCCTAACACAATTACACGTCAATTTATCAGCTTCTTTGCTGATTTAACAAGACTAAACAATTTAAAGATGTGAGGTACCAAGGTATATCATCTAAGCATTAGTAACAACATTTTTTTTTTCTTTGACAAACAGAATTTGTAATAACTAATTAAACATGTCAATACTGTTGTATCTTTTAGAGTTTCATTATATTCCAAAAGTTAATTAAAACGAAACTGAATATTTCCACGTTTATCATTCCCATAATAAGCTAACCTAATTAAGTATTGCCGTATTTTCTCAAATGAAAAATAGTTTTATCATGTGGCTATTTTTATGGAATATATGTGGCAGACTATGACTATGTTGGATATAATTATATGCCTTTTGACTTAGTCCATAATGGGTGGTTACCAAACTTCGTTTACTCACAAAACCCTGTCATCATTTTTCTATATAAAATCTGAAGCATACTTGTTGATAAGTAGACCACAAAAACTGCTCTCACATGTACACTCCATATTACTTTTCTTTCTCTGCTGATAAATAGTTTTTTTGGGTGCATCTCCTGTGTTCATTACAAATTCAAGCTGTTCTGTAACATCCGAATATGATTCATATCGAGGAAGGACCCGTTGAATCATGGGGATCTGCGGTTCTGAGGAGGATAAATTCTTAAAGACAGCGGTCGCGCCTCAGCTTTTGTGCAACGGTTTCATTTTTGCAGGCTATCAATAGTTCCTGATCATGGTGGCAGTTCGTTACTTAAATTTGCGGTTGTCAACATCTACAACAACCTTAATGACAGATGAGTTTACTTGATCTCTCTTTTGATTATTTATTGATGCTTATATTTATATGTTGATTAGTATTTTGAGATAATTTTTTGCCTAACTTATACTACAAATACTTGCATTGTTTCTTCCTGAACCCATCACAAATTTCTTGTGTAGAGATAAGTTACATTCAACTAAACATTATTCATCCTCTTTGTGGCATCACAGATCAAAGACAAAATCACTTCTCATATTGTTCAGTAGCATATATGAGCATCATTGATATGCATGTGCATGCACAGCCAAGCGAATCGTGTTCAAATAATCCATTTCAATGTGAAAAGGACCAATGAGATCATATTTTATACGGTAATGAACTTCAAAGTAAATCCAACCTAGGGTCTGTTTGGCAGTTTAGGAGTGGAGTGGAGGGCTTTGGAAAAAGAGAAGGAGTAAGTGGAAGGAATAGAGGGCAATGCTTTGGGGAGTGTTTTTTTCTTCATGAGCCAAAATCCCCCTAATTTGGGGGAACTCAAAAAATGTATAAAAATGTATTGAGGGAGGGTCTTGGAGGGCTTAGATAAATTCTTCAAATTCTTTTTGTGGTTATCATACTTTAAAAATTAAAAATATATTAATCATAAGGATTCTCTTGTCATTCTCTACAAAAATCACTCTCTCAAATAAGGTAAAAGATTTCTATACCTTTCCCTCTGTTACTCTCCCTCCAAAGACCTCCTCTTCACCCCCCCCTCCGAACTCCCAAACGGAGCCTAACAGGACGGTCCTTAAAATGCAGTGATTAAAGGAGTATTTATTTCTATAACAGGTGTTTCAGGGCCTATGATCTAATATTTTAGAATGTGGCTGGATAACTGTCAAAGAGAGGCTGCTAAGCTGAAGGCGTGTTAGTGAAAAGAAGTATATAACTGAACAAACAGAGACCCTTGTTCTGTATTTGAAGTTCGAAAGCTCATTTTAGAAAGAGTGGAGATCAAACTATGCTTTTATAGATGCTATTACCTAGAAACACCGCCAAAAAAACTAAATAAATAAACATATGGATTAACTTACCTGGTGTGCAATATTGTGAATCACTAATATACTACGTGCATCCTTATATACCCCATGTGGACGATACTTTGATGCCAAAAGTCTGCAATACAGTATCAATAAGACGGTATCAACCCAGACAAATCACAAGAAGCTTTAAATAAAACTTAAATTGTGAAAACCTACATACCACGAGGAAGCTTAATAAAGAAAGTATTTGGAAATAAGAAAAAGTGAGGTCACCAAATAAATAGCAAATTGCAAGACTGCAGGGAGTCATTGGAAGCAATATAGGCTTTAAAGAAAATTATTTACTCCAACATTTTAATAAAGAGAAACTTTGACAGATATCTTGCTTGGAAAAAACTGTATCCCGTCAATGGTAAATAAAAAGATTAAAGGTAGGCGTGCATACACTGAAACTAAACTGGCATGCCAATCATTAACGAGGAATAGGCATTTTTCTCCGTAAGTGAACCCTCCCAATGGAAGCACTAATGGGGCTTCACATGCTGCATGGGAAAGTAAAGTGAACCTAAACTGCAAAACCAAAGGAGAAGAAAATTTATTATTATTCATATATCAAGGATGGAAGTAGAATGCTAATCTACCATCAAAGCTAGAACAAAGATTATACCTGATTATCCTTAAACGTCCCGTGCTTGTCTCCATAAGGATTCCCTGGTCTATGGAATGAAGGGTGATCCACAAATACCTAAAAACAGTGATGCAGCACAGAACTGAGTATCATCAACACCAGACACAGTAAATTCTAGGATGCAAGAAATCAAATGAAAAAGTAGCAAATGTCTAGAACAAAAAGAAAAAAGACAGAAAAGGAAGTACTCACCCAATCAACACCTTCTCTATACTCATGATAAAAGCCAACTTCTTGAGCGCCTCCAAAGCAAAATACCTTGATAGTGTTATCAAGATCAACTGCACTAGAAAACTTACTATCTGCAGCAGTTCCGTGTATGTATCTAGGAGAGATAACCATAACACGGTGTCCGCGACCTGCAAGTGCTATTGGCAAAGAACCACAAACATCTGCAAGGCCGCCGGTCTTAGAATACGGTGCAGCTTCAGATGTAACAAAAACTATGTTGCGGGTCACTATAGTTTGAGCCTTCTCTTCTTCTGCACTCCCAATCTCCGGTTTTTCAACTTCATCGCTCCTTAAATTCCCTTGAGTTTCAGCAGTTTTCCCTGCATGTAATGCTCTCATCAAATCTTCATGGCAAGTCAAAAATCATAACAATGTAATTTTTTTTCTTAAAATGGTAAATGTTAGTAACTAGTTATTAGAAATATTAGTCTTGATGCTAATCCACAATAGCTTATGTCTCCAATCCTATGTCCCTTCCCTAAACCACCTTATCGCTCCTATAACAATAACATCATCTTAGGAGTTGGTAGCTTAACCAGTTTGAGCTAAGGATTAAAGAAGTTGTAGTAGTTAGCCTCGTTGGATACACATTTCACAAATGTTTTACGTGTCTCAATGCATTATACCCGTAACTTACTAAAGCTAAAAATCCTAGCTTGGTAGTAGTCACACGTTTGGAGAATTTCTTAGACCATCTCGAATGGGAGGGTCTTAACCTTTTAAGACCCGGTACCTATTAGGTACCCCCATTGGGGAGGAACTTTTTCGGGGTCTTATAAGACCCGGGGTCTCACTTAAGAGTTAAGACCCTCATTCTTAAGTGGGACCCACACATTTTCAATATTAAAAAATTAATATGTGATGATATAAAGTTATTCATTAGTGAGTTTCATTTAAGAAATTTGTGTGAGATGATGGATTGGAGGGATTGAGTTCTTATTAGGTATTACTATTAAAAAATTATAAATGAGTGATGTGTACTGACCCATTTAAGTACCCAAAAATGGATGTCTCCATTGTGGATGCTCTTACCGTGAAAACAAACTAGTGCATGTTTGAATTCACGGTGATATTGTCGGAATCATGGTGAGTCACCGCAATTTTGGTAAAAGAAAAGCTATAGTTTGAAGTTTCAACAAAAATCATGGTTGTCAAACCTACCTCACATCCAAACATACACTTAAAAGACCAGGAGAAAACAGTAACATAATAAAATTTGCCTATTGAATAAAAGAGCAACATGATTTAAAATTTGATAGGGGAATTGGAGACACAAAGTCATTATTTGGCATTACAACATTAACATAGTAATTGAATGAAACGGGAATTGAATAAGCCTAGCAAAATAGGGAATGAAAAAGAAAGGCATAGATAGATAGATACCAGAATCATGAGGAGTCAAGCGAAAGGCAACAAGAGAACCAAAATGATCAATCTCTGTGGATAATAAACGAGCCTTATCATCATCATCATCATCATCATCATCATCATCATCATGACGGAGTTGTTGGGTTTCATCTTCGAAGGAAATAGGTCCGTCTTGTGAAGCACCGGAAATAGAGCGTAAGGTGGGATTTTTGAGCTTAGAAGGAAACCCCAATTGTGGTAAGAATCGTGAATTGGTGCTACTATGAGGTCGAGTTGGAGCTAGAGCTGAAGATGCACGGAGATGATGGAGAAAAAGACGGGGGAGTTCTAGAGACTCCATGCAAGAAGAGCAATGTAGGAGGAGACAGACAAAGACAAATGAGGAAAGAGAAGAGAGTGTTTGTGTGGTGTTAACAAAAAGAATGACGTGGGGATGGAACTAGATATGGAAAGAGAAAAGGTTGGTTGCCTTGCCCTTGCCCTTGCGTCAGATCAGATTCAGAGAAATCAATTTTTATTTATTTTTATTTAACCTCGTACGGTGCCACCGCATCTCAATCTCTCTTTTTTTTCTTGTCTCTTCTCTAAAACACATTATCGCATGTATGTAGTTATAGGTATTTATTCTGGTATATACGCGCGCCTGCCGACATGGCCACAAACAAATTACAAATTTTATTTTGGTGTTATTCTCAAATGAAGCCAGTAATCGAAACCACATAACATGAATCAGGATTATACAATTTCATCCACATTACACTGTCCTTAAATAGTGATAATTAAACTACTATAAATACATGCCCATGGTTTACACCACACAATACATGCTAGTATAATTATAAGGAGGTTTATAAAATAAATAAGTATGTGTTTGTTTTGGTGTTCGACTACCATCATCGTTCGTTTAAGAGCCTTGGAATGCGATCATACAGAAGCTACAAATACAAATTGTAGCATCTGTTCAAACGCACGTCCACTACAGATCCACCACGAAAACAAACAGGCACTAAATCAATCAAATCTTGTCCAGCCATGACCTCCAGAGGGAATGGGCCAATCCTCAACACCAGCACCCGAAATCCGTTTAGATTGAAGGCGAATCCCGTTAATTTTTGGGCTTGGGCTTCTTGTAATTGGATGAGCAGCAGTGGCCCCACCAGAGCCAGATGAATCATAGCCCAGCCCAGTAGGAGGACTCCGTGCTGACGAGCTCCAGTAAGACCCAAACGAAGCCCGATGCTTTGATGGGCCTTGACTTTTAATCTTGGCTTTTGCAGACTGTGTTGGGGCCATATAGCTAGGTACACCTCCACTGTGGTGTCGTTGGTGGTGTTTAGAGATTGGACTTAAATCATGAAATTCTTGCTTCATGAGGCCCATGTTTGCATGAATTGAGTCTCGTGGTCCAACCATGTCCATTTCAACTGTTTTTTCTTCAGACATGTCATCAGTGGGTGTATATGGTGGGGTCTCAAGTGGCCCCAACCCTAAGGGCCTAACATTGTTTGATTGTGATAACATCCAACGTTCCAACCAGTTCCAATCCAATTGGGCTCTTTCACGCTCATTGCTGTAACTTTCAGTATCATCAACATTTGGGTCTATGTGCAAATATTGCTTCTGCAGTTGCTGCAAACAAAATTGTAAACAGTCAAAACTATATGGTAATGATTCTTCAGATAGTCATTCCTTTGCACGTGGCTTTCTATGCAATGCATGAATTGAGTCCGTTTTTTTTAGTCATCAAGCATCAAATATGTTAAAAGGTTAAGCAAAGTACATGAATGATTTTTTACTTTATTTTTACAGACAAATATTAATGCTCAATACTTCTTTACCATCCTAACTAATACGACCCGATTACATCAGTACACCATCGGGATCTACATGAAAGGTATTCGATACGATTCTTCTAAATTGAGCAACTAACTTTAGAGTATAAAATAAGTAACATGAGTTGGTAGACAGTAATGAATACATACATTGAAATATCAGTTCTTCATTTTTTTCCACTCTACACTCTATTCATTTTAATTAGATGGGGCCAATTCTCTTGTATTTAACAAAACGTGATTTCTAAGAAAAAATGAATGACCTGGCAGTTGAAAGCGTATGGAAGAGCTTTCTCTTTATTCATTGTAGTTCCATGTTTCCTGAAATCAATGTCCTTAATTTTCTGGCTACTTTGACGCCTATAGTCCCAACCATTTGTGTCTAACTTTGTCGTAGGAGGTCGTTCCTCTACTGTCCTCTCGTGTTTGTCATGAGTCAATTGGAGTCTGCGAGCTCTTACTCTTGCCTGAACCCTTACCAATGCTTGCATGCATCGCATTGTCATCTGTGCTTGCTTCCGCACATTATGTCCCCTCACAAGTGCTTGCAATCTCACTAATCCCTTCAAAGCACGCAGTGCACGTCGAGCCTATATACAAAATGGAACAGCTTATGAAAAAATAAGTAAAAGCTAAAGACTGGAAAACATAGTAAATGCGAGTAAAATAAGTTGTTTAATTGATTGAGTGTGTTGCGGGTTAATTTTTAGTTAATCTGTACAATCTGCATACAAATATTTTCCATGCAAGTTTACTACAATGATATGATAAAAATCAATGTGACTTTAATGTTGGAAGCAGGTAAAACCGATCATATATTGCAAGTGTCATTCATATGCTATTAATACATGTAACTGAAAGTTTGAAAGTAGGTATGAGTGTATGACATATTTATGGACCATACTGAACCACAGAATTAATATATGCTACACTGTGAGTAGTATTAAATAATGATCAACAACTTTACCAAAACAGATAAAAGAAGACTTACTAGGTATCCTCTATAGTAGGACTGAATGAGTATTGCTGCTTTTTCAACCTTAGAGTGACGTCCATGACCCGCCAATCTCACAACTCTAGCAGCTGCTTGAGCCGCAGCTGCTGCTGTTGCTGCAGCATAGGCAATTGCATGATTTCTCTCTTCTGTTAAGGGTGTTGATGTGGTGCTTCCTTCATTGGTGATATCTGGTGAACTATATGCAGGAAAATGCTCCATAGATACCTCCTCTGCTGCTTCATGCTGCCAATTCTCTTCCTTTTCCTTCTGAAAGTGAAAAATGTCCCAACATAGATTAAGTCATTGTTTAGATAAACAACTTAGTTAGGTGTATATAATCGTCTATTTGGATGGACTAATTTGAGCAAGGTTGTCAAAATCGGGATTTTGCTTCAGGTCGAAAGAGAAGAGCAAAATCGACAATTGTAAAATCGCAACCAAAATCGAAGGATTTTACTCAACTACTTTTGTAGACTACACTTATAAGACCCTTTGGGAGAGCTTACGGAAATGGGCTAATGATATGTCTATAAGTTGTTTTCAACTTATTTTCATAAATTTTTCAAGATAGCTTATGAAATTGACTTTTAACTTATATGAAAACAGTTTAAACTTATTTTATCTTATAAAAATAGCGTATACATAATCACTTATATAATTAGTGCTTATTCTATAAGGGCTTATTTAAACTATTTATCCAAACGAACACAAAATCTATTTCAGTAACAAAACATAAGATAAAATTAAATTGTTTTCATATAAATTATAAGCTATTTTCGTAAGCTGTCCAGAGAGCTGATGGAAATAAGTCGGAAATAACTTACAAACATATCATATGTTATTTGCACTCCCAAACGGTCTCATCAGTGTTTATATGAGTAAATAAACTTAAAACATACCAATCCAAATAATCCTTCACTCATAATTAACAATCATTTGGAAAATCATCATGTATAATAATTAAGTAATTAACCAGCTGGATGGATTTGTTTAGCATGATGGAGATCTAACATTGGGAAACACATGATGATCAAGATGAATGATGTGATGTGTTAGGTTGTATGATAACTATGTGACAGAAACAAATACTAACAAAATTATGTGATACATGTTAAGTTCACATGATAGGGGACCATATACACATATAATTATATACTGTATAGGGTTGCTGGTCCTAAAGGCAAGGTAGATTCATCCTTTACGTGGTTCCATAAAAGACAACAACTACAACTAAAAAGTTCATTTACTGTACTTATATGTAGGAGATGTTATCCTTTATTGTGAAAGGTACACTGCCATAATATGTAGCATTACTTATACTGCAGGTAAGCAATTTATGCTTTCTTTTGGTTTCTTGGTGATTGAACAGATTAAGTGTCATGCATGACTCATTATGACTAATTACTGATTATTATGGCAGGTTAAAGTCATTAAAGATAACCAGATTCTTATTGTCTATGAGAAGAATCAATTTTTTGGTAAAAAATAAATTAATTAATTAAAAGACAAACATTTTTTTTTAACAAATGCTAGCCAGTAATGAAATTCAATTAACATACATGTAAAAATCATTTTGATGTAAAAAAGTATCACTTAATGTGCAAATGACTAAAGAAATGAAATAAAATAAAATCGACGTTCCAAAAGAAATTTTAACTCAATAATATTTGATTATTATGGTTTCGAGACTTGATCAAAATGGAAAATAACGTTGATTCAGTAAACAAACAAGTTTCGGTGAATGGGAAGAAAAATAACATTGATTGGTCCTGATAAATGTTTTCAAAAAGAAAAAAGAAAGGCTCTGAAAAATACCTTGTTCTCTTGTAGAGTTGAGTCCTTAGAAGAAGACTTGAAAACTTTCTTTACAGATGAGAACCAACTGCTTCCTTTCTTACCCATCTGAGAGGAAAGGCTCTGTCTCATCACATCACATGCATCAACAAAAATTCAGACAACATGTTAGAGGAAACCTTAAAAATTAAATAGGATTGTTACCTTGCCTTTTAGGACAAGGTATGGTACGTACACCTTGTGTTACGAAGAGAATGTTTATGTATCTAAATTTGAGGAAGATGAGTTATGAAACAAACCTGTTTCTGAGATGAATGTTGGTACTTACTAGTCCTTCATGTATGGTGTGTGGTGGCATTTTTCAGATTCATGGGACAGTAATGTTTGGTCATTTAGCAAAATGTGAGAATTCTGAAATCCTAATTGTTATGGAAGATGAGGATGGTGAGAATACTGTGACAGAGCGTTTGTACATAATAAAGTCAAGAGATTGATTACTAGTAACTCTCATCGGTGGTACACTACAAATAAATAGAATCCATATAAATAGAAAATTATATTATTATTTTTATATTAGAGTGACAAGTAGCTTTCACTCTTCTAAATTTTAACCTTACTCCTAACAATTTTTTTTTTGTACTCATGCTTCTTTACCCACTTTCTTCTTTTTATTATTATTTTTTTAACCCTCCAATTTTTTGAGGAATAGATACGGATAATTCTGAGTTTCGATCTAATAGGAATTGTTTTGTTAGGAATTAAACTCGAATTCTCTCAAATGATTTATCTTTTGTTAAAACTCATTAATCACTTGAATCAAATTCTTTGGATTTCTTCTTTTTATTTCTCGTCACACCACTTTACACTTTTCTTTCACCATTCAAGGGTGTCACTTTATTATTCTAATAATAGTTTTGGATTACTTAAGCAATAATGATATTTGTAGACATCATTTTTATTGATAATATATTACATCTATCACATCACTTATTTTCTCAAAGTGTGGAATAGAAATGCACGTCCATTAAATATTTTTTTTAAGATAATGAATCATAAATTTAGACGATCAAGTAAAACTAGATTATTGGAAAAGATCAAATAGTTGATATTTATTTCGTTCCACACTTAAGTATGCACTCCATATGTTAAGGTATTGTCTACTTTAGGTGCAAGTCATTCATGGTTTTGTCCTTTATAAAGAGTGTCTTGTTTGATTGAGGAATGCGAGTGTTGCATATAAATTATTATTATCTTAATTCCCGAGCAATGTGAGGTTTCAAGTACGCTACACCGGATTTTATGGTATTTGTCCGTTTTGGGTGTAAATCCTTCACAATTTTGTCCTTTATAAAAGGTTTCCCGTTGAATTGAGAAGTGTAAGTGTTCTATATAAACTAACATTTGTTTCGATTCTCAAGCAATGTGTGACTTTAAGGTGTAGCTGAACAATATTTAACAATTAGAAAGAAAAAAAATTAACATTTCGAGCTTCTAATAATTTTGTAAAGGATTGATATCACTCTTGGAGTCACTTTACCAAAAGGAATCAATTTAATAATAGTTTTACACAATAAAGCGTGAGAGTTATCGAAATAGAAGAGGGGCTCGTAACCTATATAGAGCATCCATACTCTAGTCTCACAATCTACTACAATAGTTCATTTTCAATTATCGCTTTAATCTTATTTACAAATAAAAAAACAGTACTCATGGTAACCCTGGCACGATATTAATTACTCTTAGGGGAAAAGGAAGGGCCTACCGGCCTAGCTATGATGGCTAAATGTTGGGCAAGATTTGGGTTGAAGGTTACTACTCATAACAGAAAAGTCGTAGTAGATGAACAATTCATGTAGCCGTGTGGATCATAAATGGAAAAAATGTCTTTTTCTGCGATAGATACAATATATACTAGCCAGCCATTGATTTTTGTTTCTTTTATTCACGAGGCTTCAACGTAAAATCCCTACCAAAAAGAAAAACGTATAGGTATATTAGTGTGGTTTTGATTTCTTTGTTTAGGGCTCATTGGTACTTGATGATTTTTGTTAAGAGTCCCACATCGGATAGGTGATGGTTTGACAATATGTTTATAAGTGGGGGCAATCCACACCTCACAAGCCGGTTTTGTGAGATTGTGTTAGGCCCAATCACCATTTCTAAGATGGTATCAGAGCCTCTCCAAGTTCTATTGGACCACCTGCTATCAGGTTTCCGCTATCGGGCCACCCAACATTTATGTCCACGAACCAAGCCCAATAGTGCTGGTCGTGAGGGGGTGTGCTTGTGAGATTGTGTTAGGCCCAACCACGATTTTTAAAAACTTTTTGTTCGGTTTTTATACTGCTCTGTTCCTTATCGTTGTATGGTATTAGTGACTCTTTTGAAGAGCTATTATTCAATGCACACCTTGTGTTGGAGTTGTTTTTTTTTCTTCTTTAAAAAAATAAATTAAAAAAATTGTGTTAAAACATCGTAACATAGCATGACATTATTATTTGAGCCATGCAGTTTCTCTTTAAGAGATCATTAATTTTTATCGCAATACTATGTATCAAACCATATAAACTCAATTAAGAGGTTAATGCACCCTGTGATGTTAGTGCTCTAGAAATTGAACATGGACAAAGAAAAAAATTAGGAAAAAACTATTTTGGCAACTTCTTCGTTCATGTGACTCACGAGTGACCCATGAGCTTCATCGTACCCTTACTTGCATGTTGTATACCCCACTGTAGCCGGCCCTGTCTATTATTTTCTTTTTTATATCCACAGGCAATTTGCATGATCCCACGATAAATCCCATTAAGAAAAATCTGCCAAACCACCACAATAATGAGTGATTGTTCCTCTTGTATCATGAGAATTTTAGTTTGTGTGGAGAGAGAAAACAAACATTATCTGAAAAATTCACACACAAAAATATAAGAGATTCTGATCTATCTTCGAATTTGGATAACCATAGAAAATATTCATTATAACCATCTCGATGTCACCAATTGAACTAGACTTCACAGACATATATATAATTTTTTAAATAACATTGTTAATATTATGGTTTGGGGTGAAAGGTCATTTAGAAAGCTACAAACATCATAGGCGTAGTAAATTTTGATTCAAATGAGAATTTTAATTCATCTGCGTTCTAAACATGTTATTCATGAAATCTTTGGATCTAGTTCATGACTCACCATTACTTGATGGAATCCTGCTCTTTACCCAAATTGTTTTGCTCGTTCCCAAAGTAAATGTCTATATTGTCTCTGTGTGAGTTAACTCACGCTACGTGCGGTTATTAGCCCAGCCAGAGCATCATTTCCTCATTTCCAATCAAATCTGTCTCAAATTACCCCAATTCAAAATTCCTTCAACTTCAAATCAAACAACGCTCCAACAACAAGAACAAGTAAGTTTTCACTTAAATTATGTTGGTATGATAGATTTTTTCACTTAAACTATAATTTTTTAGGTTTAGTGTTTTGTTAAAATTTTGATTTTTTTGAAATAAATTATAGAATGTTACATGCAAATGACTTATAGTGCTTAATTGTTACCATCATTCTTTTGGCACTTGAATACCATCATCTAAACCAAACTAACAAGAATTTAATCTTTTGAATGAAACAATAAAACTTCCGGATGAATGCTTTAGAGCTATTGTTTAGCAAGTTTGAATTTACCCCATTCAGTGGTAAGATAATTGTTGTAGTTGGAAGGAACATTCCTGAATGTAATGTAATGTAACTTTTATTCGAATTTATTCAATACGCAATTTTTATTCAAATTTACGCTGAATTCCCAAATGTAATATAATGTAACTTTTATTCGAATTTATTGAATACGCAATTTTTATTCGAATTCACGCTGAATTTTTTCTAATTTATTTATTTACTTTATTGGAATTTATTAATTAAATACGCAATTATAAGGCAAATGCAAAAATTAACAAAAGTGTGTGACAACCGGGCACAGTAGCGTGACTTAACTCAGGCCAAGGTTAACACTAGCGTGACTTAATTCACGCCAAGGTTAACATTAGCGTGACTTAACTCACGCCAAGGTTAACACTAGTGTGAGTTAACTCACGCCAGTTTGGCCGGTGGTCACAACTTAAGAACACGTTTTTTGGACTTTGGTCGGTTATTCAACCTTGGTTTTATTGAGTTTTACGCGTTTTTTTTACTGTTTTTTGACTGCATTTAGTGCATATAAAACCTATGCAACCATTTCCCCTTATAAATACCCCCTTAAACCTTCACCATTTCCTCACATTCTCTCATTCTTCTCCTCACTCTTTCACCTTTGTAGTTTTCGTTTTTTTTTAGCTTTTTTGGGGGCCAACTTAGTGGTAAAAAAGGGTCAAGGAAGGGGATAAAATAGACCAACCGGCTTGGGGCACAAAGAGGTCAACCCTCGGGGTAAATGTAAATTTGCTTCTTTTTACCCCAACGTCTTTTTACCGTGGTTAAAAGACTTTTTTTTGGGGTATAAAAAGAACCATGTTTACACTTACCCCGAAGGGATGATGTCTTTTTGCCCCAAGAAGGCTGGTCTCTTTTGCCACCAACCTTGATCCTTTGTTACCCCTAAGTTGGTATATTTTTACCTCAAAGAAGCATATTTACTTTATTCCAAGAAAATGTATCAAATTACGTACTGTGTAATTATATCAAAGTATTAATAAAATAAGGTTTTATTATGTAATTGTTGAGAATTTATATTAGCATTTATATTATTAGCATGGATTTAATATGTTTTTGATCCCTATAAATATATCAATTTTTCGTTTTAGTCCCTCTAAAATTTTCCTTCAACATTTAGCCCCTATAAAATTTTCAATCACTACTTTTGGTGCCTATTTTTAAGTTAACTTTTGTATTTTTTTAATGAAATTGTACAGAAATGTGTAAAATATTGTAAAACAATTTTCCCAAAAAAAATAGATTTTTTTAACAAAATACAAATTAAATATGAATTTTTAACCATAAAAAACATAAAAATTCACAATAAAATCATGTTTTGTTAAAAAATTCTAATTTTTTAAGGGAGAGATTCTTATAATATTATAAAAAAATTGCAAAATTTTATTCAAAAATATGAATTCTACATATGAGTTTACTTTAAAGGAGGGACTAAAAGTGAAGATGGAAAATATTTTAAGGACTAAAAGTTGAAGGAATTTTTTAGAGGGACTAAAAAGAAAAGTTGACATATTTATAGGGACCAAAAACATATTTAACCCTATTAGCATTGATATTATTTATATTACCATTTGAATAATTATTTATTTATATTACTATTTGAATAATTATTTAATTTCGAATTTTTTTTGCATATTATGTAGCGTGAGTTAACTCACGCTCCAGTATTTATAAATTAACACTGGCGTGAGTTAACTCACGTAGCGTAGTTTAACTCATGTAAATTATACACTAGTGTGACTTAAGTCACGTAAGGACATTTTAGACATTTACTTTAAGAATAAGCAGAAATGTTTGGGTAAAGAGCAGAACTCTACTTGATGTGTATTGTAGGTCCTTAGAGTGTAGTGTTAAAGGACTTAAATGCACTATTTCCTTAACAAGTTCAGCATAACCCATAATTTATTTAGCATAAAAAAGTCATTGTTAACCTGTGTCTTTAGGACACATGTTAAGCAACATAAAAGTAGAAAAAAATTCATAAATTTTGTGCTTCAATTAATTAAAAGTAAAAAAATTAAATTCAAGTGCATTGATTATAACAAATATTTCTACTTTCGACTCATTAATTTGTGTCTTGAGGTCAGACGCAAGTTAGCATTTTTCAAAAATTTAAATGGAGTACTTTTAATCTTCCTATTTTCTTTAGCTTAATATTTTTCTTCAACCTTTGATTCTCTATCTTCAAAAAAGACTTGCAAACATTTAGTAGTTTGAGGACATTGAATCTTTCACTTTTTCATCATTCGACTTATTTAGCTCTTTAACTCAAAATACTAAATCAACCTTCTTATATATTTCAATAAAATAACTTTTGACATGCATGTGGTAATACAAATAAAAACTTGTTTAGTCCTAATTGAAGAAAAATTTCTCTTGATTGAGGTGTTTGACCAAAATTCTCGCCAGAGGTGATGTCAAAGGTTGGAGTGTATCTACAGACATCTGACATTCAAATTAGTATTGACTCCCTCAGAGTTAAACTCTTGTAAAGATACGAGTAAATATTTGGCGTGTTGATAATTACTTTTCTGGAAGTATTTTCTTTTAACAGAATGATTTTTTTTAACAGAATGATTTTTATACACTAACGGTGAAAAATATTTTTATACATGCATCTAATCAAATTACTTTATAGTGTCAATTTTATAGATTAGTTCCTAATTATCTTAAAAAATCTCTAGATGACATGATTTGACAGAATGCATGTTGTCGCGTCATTTTTCGGAGGTCAAACTATTTGATTAGCTTTTGACTCACTAATTTTTTCACGACTGAACATTTAATTTTTTTAAGAAAAGGGGAAAAAAGTTCAAACTACCCCATATTGAAAGATTTAGGGTTCGGGGGTTAGTTACATAAA
>Ga0228711_1000047_pt1 | contig 84315 bp, 47 predicted proteins | sample MedpolnodulmetaG_2_FD_177996 | JGI IMG/M metagenome (GOLD analysis project Ga0228711, IMG submission 177996) | Root nodule microbial communities from Medicago polymorpha collected in Santa Monica, California, United States - brown nodules | ecosystem: Host-associated > Plants > Roots > Nodule...
TAAGGAGAAGTGTGAACGAGTTCATTGTGATATTATATATTATAGACTATAGTTTCTAATAATATTTCAAATCTATGAGATTTTACATTATCTCATAATGAACCAACACTAAAATTGTCTAATTTAAGCCCATTTCATATTATTTTATTGTCTAATGAGCTAGCGGTATAAGGTAAGGTCAAGCATGAGGAGCTTCTAGGCAGATGATCTTCATCTTCCTCTTGTTCTCTCTAGGGTATATTTTTCTATTGTTTTCTAATGATATTTGTTGTCATGTGCAATTAACAATTAAACCTCTTTGATTATAGTTCTACGATGAACCCCTTCTTATTTGTTGAATTCTAATAAAGTTTTTATTCAGTTTATGTTATAAAGTCTGATTTAATTCGTATATGTTCATTTTTATACCATACCTCTAGATGGAGCTAAGTAGGATTGATGACCAGAATTCCATTAGAACAAGATAATAGTGAATTTCTTTGTTTCTAAATTAATTGAATCTAAGTATGAATTTAGGGCTATAACTCATCTTAAGGGAACCCCACAATTGTAACTGATTGAATTGCGGGATATTAAAATTAACTTCCACTGATTCATCACGGGGTTATGTATTACTTTCTTAAATCCAAATATAAGGCCGGTCATAAACTAATAATTAATCGAATTATTTCCAACAAAGATGGAGGGGGATTCAAGGATCCCTTCATCACTTATACACCTTTGAATCAACCAAATCTAATCTTGCATTGTGCTGGCCTTTTCAAACTTTTTTCTAAGTGTTTCACAAGTCAGATTTTGAGTGAGTTCAGAGTCCGAGTCAAGTTCAGAGTCTGAGTGCAACATATAAAAACAAACACAAAGATATATATATGTAGTGAGAGAGAGACTATACACAAAACAATTATATTGGTTCCTCCTACAATTTAGGAGTAGTTGAGTACCCTTGCACTTCAAAGAGATTTTCATTATAATCACAACTGATTACAAATGCTCAATGACACAACCAAGAGACTTCCAAATGCTCAAGCAGACTAGCAAGAAACTTCCAAATGTTCAATCACAGCTGAAAAAGACTTTTATGAGTCTACAAATAAAATATTTGTTTTACACTTGATATACAATCAGAGGTTTCAGAAGTTACAAACAGAACAAACTCTATGAACTTAGTAAGAAATTTGTAAGTGTTTTATGCGCTTTTGAATTTGACAGAGTAAGGGTACAATTAAAATAACAGAGTCTTGTTATTCAAGTCTCCAGCTCCTTATATAGGCAAGGATTTGAGCGACATTGAGGAGGTGGCAACACATTAAGAGTCGTTGTGGAGTTTCAAATCAAGGACGTTGGGATATTGCCTGATATGGATAATGTCGTTGATTAGACATTTGAAATTCCGTTGCTGCAACTAGAATTACTCGTTCAACTTTTTGTCCTTGAAGATCTTTGTCTGTTTCTACACGTGGTCAGAAGATCGCAAACTATACTATCAAAGTTTGATCGAGACAACTACAGAAGTGACAAATCTGACGTGGCTTCTTGGTCCATCATAGCCTTTTGTTCTTTAGAGTCTGATGGTCTTTAGAGTTTGTTATTCTTTTGAGCCTGTAGGTCTTCATAGTCTGATGGTCTTCAAAGTCTAGTATTCTTTTGAGTATGGAGGTCTTCAGCGTCTGATGCAATTCTTTTGCTTTCGAGTGACTTCCTTTCTTCTGATCCAAAGTGTTGACTTCTGGTTAACATTTTTTTTGATCTTCTAGCATATTCTATGGTCCTGCATACTTGAACATATATTAGCATATACAATTGTTCTTTAATACTTTGTTATCATCAAAACTTCGAGGATTTGTACATAATCAATTTTGGTTCAACAAAAGTTATCCATGATGATGGCGATGTAGATTACATGTTTAGGTTGATGATTGAAAATAATATGTTACATCTTTGCATCTGCTCTAGTGAAGTTGAATTTGTATTGACGTGTAATAGTGTAATATGTTCGAAAAAAATCCATAATGTTGCCCTTTAATGAAATTCAATCTTTTGTGGATTGTGTATGTAATGACGAATTTGTGTAATTTAGATCATTATGAGTGATTACGTTATGATGAGTATTATGAGTGAATTATGTTGTTATGTATATAAATTACATGTCATTAATAGCATGGTTAGAAACATTAAATGTTGTCATTAATAGCTCGTACCGATCGTGACTTAACTCACACTGATTCAACATGTCTTAAGTCACACTGGATGTTACGAGCGTGAGTTAACTCACGTTGGAGTTAATTATGGAAATTCGGGGTGAGAATGATTGCATTTAAAATTAGATGGGCCGGGCTTTCAAATTGTAATAAGCCCAAACAAAAAAGATTTCTTCTCTTCCCCCTGCACAAAACACTCGCGCCCTGCAGCCTTGCCGAAAATATCTCTGCGTTAGTTAACTAACGCAAGTGTAAAAAACGTGACTTAATTTTTTACACATGCGTGACTTAAGTCACACCGCATGAGTTAACTCACGCAGGTGTTACACCCTACGTGAGTTAACTCACGCTAGTTCATACTAAGTTGTAACCAAGTTAAATTCTTATTCAGAAACTTAACACAACTAAGTTTGTAACAACATAAAAAAAAAGGAAAACGAAGTCATTTTATACGTGGTAATCCCAATTCTCATACGTGGCCCCTCCCTCTTTGAGTCATTTTTAAAATCATACACATGCATTTCATTTGATATAAAAGCATACTCATAATATCCTAAACTCATAATGTACTCACATATTATACGTGGTAATCCCAATTCTCATATGTACTCTCTCTCATCCCAATGGCAAGTAGCGTTTGGTCTCTGTTTAATTTGAAAATGCTTCATGATCCTATTTAGGCTTTGGAGGGGAAGGAAATACTTATAAAGGGTTTCATTTGTCCAATTTTAAAGTTTCCTAAAATTTGGGGGTTTTGGGGGGTTAAACATACAAATTGACAATTTTGCCCTCATAATAATTCAAAATTCCAATTTTAGACATGACCAAATTATTATAATATTTTTTTTACAAAAACAACTTATTTTTATTATGACCTCTTTTAAAAAAACAGCTTATTCAAAACAACTTATTTATACAAAACAACTTATTGTGACCTCTTTTCAAAAAACAACTTATTCAAAACAACTTATTTATCCAAAACAACTTATTTATACAAAACAACTTATTACGATCTCTTTTTCACAAATAACTTATTCAAAACAGCTTATTTATGCAAAACAACTTGTTACGATCTCTTTTTCAAAAACAACTTATTCAAAACAACTTATTTATCCAAAACATCTTATTCAGACCTCTTTTCAAAAAACAACTTATTCAAAACAACTTATTTATACAAAACAACTTATTAGGATCTCTTTTTCAAAAATAGCTTATTCAAAACAGCTTACTTATGCAAAACAACTTATTACGATCTCTTTTTCAAAAACAGCTTATTCAAAACAACTTATTTATCCAAAATAGCTTATTACGACCTCTTTTTCAAAAACAGCTTATTCAAAATAGCATATTTATGCAAAACAACTTAATACGACCTCTTTCTCAAAAACAACTTATTCAAAACAGCTTATTTATCCAAAACAACTTATTATGACCCCTTTTTAAAGAACAACTTATTTATCCAAAACAACTTATTATGACCTCTTTTCAAAAAACAGTTTGTTCAAAACAACTTATTTATGCAAAACAACTTGTTACAATCTCTTTTTCAAAAAGAACTTATTTAAAACAGCTTATTTATACAAAACAGCTTATTCCGACCTCTTTTCAAAAAACAGCTTATTCAAAACAACTTATTTATACAAAACAACTTATTACGACCTCTTTTCAAAAAATAGCTTATTCAAAACAGCTTATTTATACAAAACAACTTATTACGACCTCTTTTAAAAAACAGCTTATTCAAAACAACTTATTTATCCAAAACAACTTATTACGACCTCTTTTAAAAAACAGCTTATTCAAAACAACTTATTTATCCAAAACAACTTATTATGACCTCTTTACAAAAAGAGATCGTAATAAGCTGTTTTGCATAAATAAGTTGTTTTTGAAAAAGAGATCGTAATAAGCTGTTTTGAATAAACAAGTTGTTTTGCGTAAATAAGCTGTTTTTGAAAAAGAGATCGTAGTAAGCTGTTTTGCATAAATAAGCTGTTTTGAATAAGCTGTTTTTGAAAAGATATCGTAATAAATTGTTTTTCATAAGATAAGCTGTTTTTTGAAAAGAGGTCGTAATAAGCTGTTTTGAGTAAGTCGTTTTTTTTAAAAGAGGTCGTAATAAACTATTTTGTATAAATAAGCTGTTTTGAATAAGTTGTTTTTTAAAAAGATATCGTAATAAGTTTTTTTTATTTATTTATAAATAAGCTGTTTTTTTTTAAAACCAGATCGTAATAATTTGTTTTTTATGAGATAAGTTGTTTTGAATAAATTTCAAGATAAATTACAATGTATAACAATATATTCATTGTAAGAGAAAAAAAAAAAGAGGCTAAAATAGTAAAATTATAACATAAGTCTTCTATCTTCTTTCCTTGTTGGTTTCTTTTACTCCCAAATAAGGGGAATCCTTTCAAATTGTAATAAGCCCAAACAAAAATTAACATGGAACCAAAACGACATCGTTGAGATCTTCATCTTCCATTTCCAAACATCGAGTATCCTCTCTCTCGTTATCCCTCTTCTAAACCCCGAACGAAGAACACGCATGAAACTACGAACACTTCCTTCTTCTTCGGCACTATCACGTGCTCTATCACGTGCCTTAACCTCTTCAACCGCTACACCAAGCACACCACCGCAATGCGAATCAGCGTTTCCATCGAAGACAGTCACCGTTGCAAATTTCGAATCGTCGTTAGCTGAGCTCCGGCACCATGTCCGATCGTCGGACTTCGTCGCCATCGACCTCGAGATGACCGGCGTTACCAGTTCTCCATGGCGTGATTCATTCCAGTTTGATCGCTCCGATGTTCGGTATCTCAAGGTTAGAGACTCCGCCAGTAGGTTCGCCGTTGTTCAGTTTGGCGTTTGTCCTTTCCGATGGGATTCGTCTAACCAGTCCTTCGTTGCATATCCGTAACACCTCTCTCTCTCTCTCTCTCTGTGTGTGTGTGTGTGTGTTTTGAGAAATGGAAAATTAGCTTACTGCATTGTGATTATTACTTACGAATAATCAGTTTATTAAGCCAGTTTGTAGTTGAATTGATCCTTTTTTTGTTGAGGAAATTGTAGCGAAGTGAACTTAAATTGATAGTTATATAGATAGATTCGTTAGGGTGTTTGTGTTTGGTTGAACTCAATATTATTGTTGTTACGCTAAGTATAAATTGGAAAATTAAGGGATGTTTGGATAAACAGCTTAACTAACTGCTTATAGTATGAACACTTATCATAGTGCTTTTGTTAAGTTATTTCCATAACAAAAGATAAAATTAAGTAAAAGTAATTTTATCTAAGCTGTAAGCTGTTTTCGTAAGGTTATGGTTGAGAGCTTATAGGCATGTATAAGTTGTTTCCATAAGCTATCCTGGAGGGCTTATAAACATGTTTTAAACTAAAGTTTAAATAAGTCAATCAAAGCAAGACTTTAGTGGCGTGTTTGACATTTTTTGTAATGCTGGATCGTGTTCTAAAACCGTTCAAGTAATAGTGGAAATGTTTGCCAATAAAATTTGATTGATGAATCATGATTGGTAGGCATTGCAATTTCATGATGGTTTGATAATGCCACATGTTTTTGTAGATACATATTTTTTTTTCAGGTATTTATGATTTTTTTTTAGAATTTTATCAACATTATAAATAGATGAGAAACACTTCCAATGCATTGTCTAACTCTCTTTTTGAACATTTTATTAATCATCGAGTGAAATTCATTAGTTCCTCTACTTTGAGAATGAGTCCCTCATAAAAGTTACGGGACAAGGACAGATTTCACCAGATAAGAGAGAGGATGTCAAAGAGTGTTGGTAGTGCTTTTCTAAATGAAATACATATGCCGGTATGAATGGGGTTTCTAAGTAATTCAAAGAGCCTTTCTTCCATTGTTATTAATGTTATCAGCTGGTTTAGACTTAGTAAATGTTAGGAAGTAATAACATTAGTACATTTTATCAACACAATAGTTGTAAATACAATAGCTTCTGGAAATGGTTTCGTCTTATTCTTCTTTGTTTCCGTCATTTTCTTAATTCTAATGCAATGAATTGCCTGTTGCTGTTCTAATTTAGAAACTTGCTCTTTCTCAGGTACAATTTCTATGTTTTTCCGCGTCAGGAGCTTTCTGGTGTTGGCCCATGTAATGAATTTCTCTGCCAGACTACTTCGATGGATTTCTTGGCTAAATACCAGTTTGATTTTAATGCATGCATACATGAAGGTTGCTTACTTTTCCTTTTATTTTGTGCTATTAGCTTTGTTATTAAGATTAGTAATTAGCTATAACTAATAGAATAAAGAAGTTTGTGCACCACTATCTGCTGTAAAAGGTCCTGACCATAGTAACTGGAATAGCCTGCTTACTTTTTTATTTCTTTTATTTTATACACGGAAAAACTAAAATGTGGATTCTACACATATGGGTCTATAACTTTGATGCTTAGTGGTTCATGATAAAACCGATGTAATGGTTATATGCAAACCTGAAAGGCTCCAGATACATGACTCTTAGGTCATAGGAAATTTGAATAGGCATTTGCTTTTACATATAATTCCATTACGACTTCAATGATTTCTTTTGTTTGAGAGTTTGTACCCTTGGATAATGTCAGGAATATCTTATTTATCCAGAGAACAAGAAAGGGAAGCAATAAGGAGTTTGAATTCAACACATGATAGTGAGTGTTCAGACATTTCTAAATTAAATGATGTTAGGGACATACCTTCTGTCTACATGGCAGACATTTTATTCACTGCACGGATGAGAGATAAGTTCAGTGAATGGCGTGATGGGTTATTACAGGAGCAAAATCGGTCAGACCAAATTCAAGGATCTCGAAAAGACTCAAAACAACAATTTCAATTGATTTTCTTTAAGACACATCCAGCTCTCAAGCTTGATGGATTCACCTCACGTCAGCTTAAGTTGATTCAGTTGGTAATGTTGTTTTAACTTGTCTCTATCTACTGTTCATATGTTCATGATTTGTCTTTTCTCTCATATTGGTATTTTGAATTCATCATCTATTCAGTTCTTTTGGTTAAAAATATTGTAGTATTGTGCATGTACTAAGGTTTTACACTGGCTAAATTTTGCTGATTATAAGTTTGAAATTTCAGGTCATCAAAAAGCACTTCAAAGATCTTTCTTATATCAATGTGAACAATGAGGTTTCTGGTTCCCAACAAATAGTTGTGTATACAGACTCGGAGGATGAATTAAACTTACTTCTGGTAATTAACTCTTAAATATTATGTTTTTTTTTCCTTACGGGGCTCTACATTGGCATTGATTTTTGGTTTAGAATCTTGAGATGGCTAAGGACATTCTACAAATCATGCATAACTCTAGTTTTAGCTATAAATGGCCACAAATAAATATTAAAAGATGATGCCTTTATACTCTATTAGCATAGGCATCCCATGTGCAGTATAGGCTGAACACAGTGGTGCTGAGAGACGAGAAAGTTAAAATTAAGTGGTGAGCCGAGTTTATTGATGTTACAGCACCGTATTGGGTTCCTAATAATTGTTCTTTAATCTCTTGTAGAAGGAGGTAAAAGAGGAGAATTACAGGGCAAAAGTGATGAAGATCCAAGCTGCAGTCGGATTTCGCCATGTTATTGATCTCCTTTCATCAGAACAGAAGTTGATAGTTGGTCATAACTGTTTTTTAGGTATCAATGACATTTTTAATCCTTAACAGGCTATATTATTTTGTAAGACAGTAAGATAATATTATATAATTCCATGATACAGATATTGCTCATGTCTACAGCAAATTTATCGGTCCTCTTCCCGAGACTCCAGAAAAGTTTGTTGCCTCTGTTAACAAGTGCTTTCCACACATTGTTGACACCAAAATACTCATGAACACTAATTTAATGCTCCAAGAAAGAATGAAAAAGTCCAGAAAATCACTTGCCTCTGCATTTTCTATGTTTTGTCCACAAATTGCGGCTGGCTCCAAAAGCACCGAGCTAGTTACACCATCCCAAGTGAAAGTAAACGTTGAAGTTGATAATTCAAGGTTTGTCTACGTATAATTTTGAAGTTTGTGACATAAGAGTTATGTTTCAACTAGTAGTTTTTGATTTTTCAACTATTTTCATACATGGTACAATTGTTTCCGTCATTTTTATAACTCTTTCATTGTTTTTCTTTCTTGATATCTTACCCCAGTAATGCAAAGGTTATATCGATACATTATTCACTTTCACTACTGTTATTTCCTTTTTTAGCATAATTGCACTTTTGGCCCCCTCTAGTTTCTCAAATCAATTGTGTGGTTTTGACCCCCTGTAGTTTCAAATGAGCAATTTTGGCCCCTATAGTTTATCCCTTTTTGATTTCATAGCCCCCATTCAGATTTTGATTTAATTTTGACTAAATTAGCTGACATGTCATATTAATAACCCATGTTTAGTTTCTATTGGCCAGTGGATATTTGAAACAATATTATTACATAGAAGTAATAATAATCATACACGTCACATGACTTGTTTTTACAGAAACAGTAAAAAAACATAAAATTAAATTGAAAAGACATAATTGGGAAAAACATTTCACCCTAATTCTGAAAATGTGAATACGAATTAGAGGAGAAACAAGACGAGGAATAGGGAGAAACAGAGAGACGACGAATCAGAGGAGAAACATGGAGATGAAGACCAAGTCGGCGGCGATGAAGGTATTAACGGCGATGGAAGGTGAGTTGAGGTTGACAGGGCATGGAGTATATGACGACAGTTGATGGAGGAAGGCGATAGGGAGGGAAAGTCACAGGGATTCCTGACAATTCATTGTTTTTCAATTCACCCTCATCTTCAAATTGTCTTCAATTCTTTCCTCCATCGTTCATCGACATTTTAAAGCTTCTGTTATCGTTAATACCCAACACGTCGTCGTTAACACCTTCTGTCGCAATGAACATCTTTGCCGGCTTTGTATGTGCCGTTGTCGTATTCGTTTTCCTCCCTTGCTATCTTCGTTTGCATTTTCATCTCAAATGTGATAGTTTACGTATTCGTCTTCCTATTTTTCGCTTTCATTGTACATTTTTTCTTTTTATTGTTTTGGTTGTTTTATAAAAAAACAAGTCACAGTGTTTAATTATTATTACTTCTTTTTATAATATTTTTTTTTCAAATATTCACTTTGGCCAATAGAAATGAAACATGTGCCATTACTATGACACACCAGCTAATTTAGTCAAAATCTGAACGGGGGGTATGAAATTCGAAAGGGGATAAACTAGAGGGGCCAAAGTTGCTCTTTTGTAACTAAGGGGGCTAAAACCACACAATTAGAAAATGTGAGGGGCCAAAAGTGCAATTAAGCCTCTGTTTTTTTTTTTTTTTAACAGTAAAAGCAAATTCTTTCATTAGAAAAAGTGAAAAGGGTCACAACATAATTGTAGCAAACGTGTTTTTAGGTAGTATCCATCCACTTAAAAGAGAAACTCTAACACTAGAGCCTAACCACTCATGATTCACGAAAGTCACCAGGAGCCAATTTAGCACGACTAAACCAACATCTAAAACCCAGCTGTTAGCTTTAACACATTATTCCGTCCACGATCATTGACTAAAAAGATAAGGGAACCACAATCTTTCTATCTATCCAGTTAGGGATCAAATTTTTGGCTACTGTAGACATGTTTTGACTTTAAGTGTGCTCAGGTGTAAAATTCAGAGAGGGTTCATAGAAGATTTCTAACTAACATTTCTTATGAATTTCTGATTCTCATTGAATGAATAGAAAACAGTTACAAGCAGCTTTATATAGAAGCTGAAGGTTACCTGCTATAGCAGGTTAACCTGTTACAAAACTGACATGTGTTCGTCACTTGACAGCCATTCATAACTGTCAAGTGCCAGTTCTACATAGCTGGAACACAATATAACTAAGCTAGGCCAACTACATCTCTTATATCAGAAATGTCAAAATTGATCCCATAGCGGATGGGAGTGAGATTGCGAGGGGGATGATGTGCATATGCGGCGTTTGTGAAAGGATGGTTACCGAACACGGGTGAAGTAGACCGTGGAAGAGGGGTCATGGGAAGATGGGTTTATGGAGGAGTGAGGTACCATGGGGGTGATATGGTAACGTGAACTCATCTTTGAAGATGCAGGGAACTGGAGAGGCACCAGCAGCCTCGCTCCCACTGATGGGGGAGAAAACCACCACAAGGGAGGGGGGAAATTTCCCAACAACATAGTGGTTTTGAGAAACATTCATACTCTTTTATTGCACATAGAAAAAAACTGTCCAATGGCGGATAACATTTTTATTCTTGCACACCATTTTTCTGTCTACATAATTTGCATATAGCTTGAAGTGATTTCTTTAGAATTTAGACTGAAAATTTTAAATAATTAGTGTCTTGTTTGGCCTCTTATATTAATTTTCCTTCCGTTTCCGTGTTATCTAAGCTACCTCTTTTTATTGTTCCTTCCATACCAACAAAAAACGTGTATTTGCAGATCGTCCAGCTGGAATCCTGGAGGCAAGCATGAGGCAGGATATGATGCTTTCATGACTGGATGTATCTTTGCCCAGTTATGCAGTGATTTAGGAGTTGATTTTAAACTCCATGAATCTTCAAAACAATTAGCTTTCAATGAGAAACTACAGAAATACATTAATCGTCTATATCTTAGTTATATGCATGGGGATATTATAGATCTAAATACCGGTTATACGGTTGAAAATTCTTCACCAAGCTATAACCTCAAGAGACGGTACCAACAAATTTTGTTTGAGAACATTGTTATTATCTGGGGATTTCCTTCTAACCTGAAGGCAAGCGAAGTACGAGAGTGTTTATCTAAAGTTTTCGGTTTAACTTCTGTAGTTTCTGTCTACCACTTGGATGCAACAGCAGTGTTTGTACAGTTTAACAAGACTCAATTAGTTTCCGACTTTCTTTTGTTGAAGGAAAGCTTAGAGAGAAGTAATGGTCCAATCTCAGTTTTGCATCCGCTGGGAAAACTTTTGGAAGGTGGAAATACATGTGCTGCTAATTATGATGCTTATAAAGAAATTTGTGGTTCACCCTTATCAGAAACTCTGTTTGCTGATCAGGCAAAGGCAGTTGGCATGAAGTGGAAAACTAAATTGATCGAATACAAGGAATCGTTGAGGAGTGATGAACATGAAAATCCAACTATAGAAGAGAATGTAAATGATGAAGCTATTAGTTTGTAGAAAATATCAAGCCAAATACAATTGATCAGTTAAGAAAGGTTCAATCTCGTAGGCAAGCCTCTCCATTTGAGATTGAAGATTCCTGTGTCGCAGAAGTCAACTTGTGGTTTTTGGCAAATTATGTGTACACGATCAGCATGCACCATTCAATTTGTTTTTAGTGTAGTATTAACCAAATTTAAAAGAAGAAATCTTTTGTTCTATGACTAAAGAATTTGGTTAAAATTAGGTGTAGTATCTTTTGTCATGAGTTAAATTCAGCTGTACTAATGTGGGTGGGTTTAGTAGGAGAGGTTAATCTTCCTACAAAGTGGCATACCAAAGTTTGAATCATGGCAGTAAGAGCTACCCGTATTTAGTGAAGAACCTACAAAAGAATTATAGGTAATATGATCATTTATTGTTATTGATCAAAGTTCTTAGTAGGATACTTCTCGTGATGTATTATAATCAAAATTCTTAGACTTGAAAGGAAAAAGATTATTGTTTTGCATAATAGTTTCATGAAGTCTGTATATACACATTATCTGTTTAACTGTTTGTATGAAGACACAGTCAAATAATCTGTAAGCATTTTCTATTAGCTGCATAAATCGTTTTCTTAGATAGATGAACTGGATTTTCACCCAATGAAAAGATGAGTGAACTGAATTGGGAACTTTACTTTTTTCACTTTCCGCTGTATGAAATTTGAAATATTCAAGTTATGAATTTTATGTTAGACATTAAGAATAAAACATCTTCAATCTTCATTGTTCAAAATTAAACATCTTCAGCTGTATCCGATACATCAATTGGTCACAGAAAAACCCACTCAAAACAAAAGAGATTTGAACATTGAACATGCTGATGGTGTTCAATTACATACATGCATTGTACTGTTCATGTATTTTGGCGATGTATGACTCAAATACAACTTCAAAACTCACTCTTATGTCTAGTGTGGGTTTATGTTTAATCCCACATGGCCTACAGATTCCCGTTCTAATACATGTTAATTGTTAAATGTGATTTTTTTTTGAAAGGATGTTAAATGTGATTGAAATCTCATTCTCAAAACATATGTACATTGCACAGCCTAAAATTCTTTACATTGTAAGACCCAAATATAATTTCAATTAACACGTTATGATACGAAACTAAAACCTATCACTACGAAAACTATAAGAAACTAGGATTCTAAGCTAAAATGACAAGATAAAACTATCTCAGAGAATATGCTTAAAAGATCCTCTTTTAGAATAAGCTAGAAGATTCATTATTCTATCCTCCATGATCCTTAGGTTATTTGAAACTTAATTCTTGTTTTCACTTTTGAGGAAAAAAAGTGAAACTAATTCAAATTAGTTATCTTATAACAGATAACTTTTATTGATTCTCATTCTTTTTAGGGATGAGTAACTCGTTTGGTTATGTTAAAGGATTAAACGAGTTAAACGTTAGGAGAAAATACTAATATAACAATTAAAATACCAGCCTTTATCATTAAATAAGATTACAATTTGAATCCCAAGAAATACCAACATAACAAATAAAATACAACATTTGTAATAAAAAAGAATATTACAACTTTGTATTAAAAATTGATTAATTTAATTATTAAAAGGAAGATGTTTTATTTCTAATCTCTAAAATAAATTCATAACTTTAATTCCTTAAGATTTCAAAAATAAAACTTCCTACATCAGATAGTTGTTGTACAGTGAAAAAGTAACATTTCCCAATCAGTTCATACATTTTTTTTTTGGTTGAAAATTGAGTTCATCCATCTAAGAAAACGATTTGTGGAGCTAATAAAAAATGCTAAGCACATTAATTAACTGATTTGATAAGAGGCGCATGGGCTATATATCTGAAACAAGCAGGAGCAGTGACAGTTGTGCATGTCCAAAACGTGTCATGGAAAATCTTCCCTTCTCTGATGTCAGAATTCACCTAATGCTCAGAAGTAGTCACCTAAAAATGCCAAAAATATTGAGTAGTACATGCATTGTTAGCAGGTCCCTCATTGTATCCCTTTATGGGTTCACATGCATGTTTCCATGAAATCTTTGCCTTGGAAGATGATTTTAGGGTAGACAGTCATAGGTAGTAGAAGCAGAAATTGAAAGCATGTCTATCTCCATTTGCATGGGTAGCAGAAGCATACTTCCAATTGCCACAAAACTTCTGTGAGTTTCACATGCATTTGCTGCTATAGATTATAACCGTACTAGTTGACTGAGTTCAAAAAAAGGTCATATTTTCTAAGGTGCACACTATTCTAAAGAATTTATTTGCATTACTTTGCAAATCCCTAAAGTTACAACAAACTCTTCTTGGGTGCCAAAGTTTTATTAAAACTTCTGAGGCTCAAAGAATAAGATTATCCATAAGGTGATAAAAATGAGTAGAGGATCATTAGAACGAAATTTGTGAAAGAGGGAATTATTTATGGACTAAAAAAATATAACCTTTTAATTTATAATATTAAGATTTTATATTAAAAGAAGATTAAGTAGACTTTATCGGATCTATATTGACATAAAAACCGATGGTATGCTGACTGACATATTTTAAGGTTAAGCTTTAAACATATAAAGGCTGATCAAACATCAATATAGTGTGACATAAGTTGAAGGTAGAGTTTGACTACATGTTGTGTGTATGAGTGTTTTTATGGTGTTTATTTTTTGGTGTTCCGCCTATATACGGTGTCTTTAGTTTGCATTCTCTGAATCACCGGTCTCTATTCGTTTTGAACATATATCTCATTTTTAAATAAAATTTGTTGTTAAAAAAAAATGTGACATAAGTTGTAGATATTTGAATCACTTAACCATTAAGTCAAGAGTTCAATCCATGGTCAATATGAAAAAACATTTGTATGAAGAGGTCAACACCTCAAATAAATCTCACTTATATCGAGAAATTAGTCTCTGCAGTTGCATGCAGAGATACTTTTGTTTTAAAAAAAAAACTCAGTATATTTTATTGTCTAAATCAGTCAATCCAAAAGGTCTAATGTGGAAAAATGATGTATTTTCTTAAGCAACAATTATATTTGTATATTTTCTTTAAAAACAAATGATATTTATATATTTAATATTTCACAATATTTATTTAACGTATCATTTTATCTTTATCAATATCTTCCTATCATATTATTAATCTATCACTTTTATCATACCATTTATTTTATCTCTTTCTATCTTAAAATGTAAATTATTCTCTTTCTCAAGCTAGCTAAAAATTGGACCACCGTTGGTATAATCAACTTTTGAACAACTCATAATGATCATGCCACATGAACTTTTTTTTTTTTGAAAGGATGGTGGGTTAAGCCACGTGAACTTGTTACTAACAAATAACTATTCATTTTGATATTAAAACTTATGTTGTTTTTTTTTATAAGGCCAGAAGAAAGGTCGGGCATCCAAGAGAAAAAACTATTGTTGTGTGTCTAGAGTCTAGACACATACATTTACTTTGTTGCCACAATGTTATTATTGATTAGATTTTATCGAGTACAATATCATTATCAACTTTAATTTGACATTAACTTCTTGGCACCTGTTTCTGTTTCTCCCTCAAACGCACTTTCAACACTGAAGAATAAAAAAATATCTTCTCTTACGTCAAGTGTCGTAAAGTATATTTTATGTGTCTTATAATTTTTTTCTTTTATAGGAAATGTGTCTTATAATTAACGTGTGTTTTACTACGCTGACCTAAAATTAAACACAACATTACTGTGGTCAAATATTTTGTAAGGAATTTCATGGTGGTCAAAATTTTCTGAGTATAGAAAATTTTAGGTCCAATTTTATTTACATTTTGCTGGATTTTCGAATTATTAAGATCCACTCGCATGATCAACACTAAAAAAATACGTTAATATATGTGCGATTCTCCTCTATATCAATTTTTTCTTTTGACAAAGCCTCTATATCAATTTTGGTAGGTTAATTTAAATTCTTACAAAATAATTGTAGTAAGTAACCAATCGGATCCAATAAATAATGTAATAAACATATAAATACTCCCCCCATAGGCTTAGGCTATATGGTAATTTAAGTTTATATTATTTTACCAAAATTTTGATTATTTTAGAAATTCAAGACACAATAAAGTATGCTTTTTCCTTTGTATTTATTATAAAAAAACTAAATTAAAATAAATAATAAACGGATTTTATTTTACTAAATAAATTATGATAAATGAATATTTATCGTCTAAATTTAATGTTTTATTATAGTTTCTGCAAATATTGAAATACAAAATATTGGGAAGAAGATCAGCCGAGTTGGGTTTATAATGGAAGAGTTTAGTCTAACGTGACCGTTGTGAATTTGTTAAAAAATTACATCAATAATAATAATAGATGTGTGGAGTAAATTAACCAAACAACTATAATAACGTGTGTGACAGTTATAAACACAAGCAAAATTAGAAAACAACGAGAGACAAGAGATATAGCACAAGCAAATTTGTTTATCCAGTTTAGTCCAATGCTGACCTACTATGGGGAGAGAGCAACTCCCCGTTCCACTGTAATTTTTGAGTAACTTTACAAAAGATTACAAGAATAAATATTCAAATATAATTATACCTAAAGTCCCAAATCTCTTCCCGTGACCAAAGAGACTTAATCCTAATAGTATTTCTTCAAGGTGAATCAATGGTGATTCAATCCCAACCCTAGTGTTTGTTGTCAAGAGAAAAACACTACAAACCTTAGTTTTGTTGTTGGCTTCAAAACTCTGTTTTTCTACTCTCTACTTTTCATTTGATATAAGATCTGTATTTATAGAAAAATATAACCTTAAAATTAGGAACATAAAATATGCCAAAAATACGTTTTTATTTTTCGCCTTACAATTACATCTTGGCACGATTTTTCCAGAAACTTGCTTCAGAAATTTTTCAACAATCGTGACACAATTCATTCAATCGTGACACAATTTCTTTTCTTCCGTACCTGATTTTAAGTTAACTCTCTCAATGACGAACCAGAATTTAAATCTAAATGGAAGAAGCGCTCATAATTTGTGTTTGACGAGTCTCAAACATGATTAAACATGTGAGAATAAAAAGAAAAAAGAATGGGACAGAAAAAGTAATAATTAATTAAAGTGCTTATCCAAATACGCGTTTATCTAAAGGATAAATGCAAATGGCAATTGAGCCTTGTCTACAAACATAGACAGGAATTGAAAATGGTGACAGAGAAGAGTTTCCATTCAAAATGGGAAAAACATATAATATAGAAACTGCCAAAAAATAGTGGCAGCCACCCACTTAACAAATTTAACTTGAAGAGGACCACTTCACATACTAACCTCCTAAATTGATGTTGTTGTTTTTTTTTTAAAAATAAAATAGTTAGTGGTTAGAACTCACATATTGAGGTATTAAGGATTCTAACCACGTAATATGCAATATCCCTATCAACTAAATTAAATTTACGAGGATATATTTGGATGTAATAACGTTAAGATTTGTATCTTTTGACTCGAAATATAATTTTTTAAACTAAAATAAAACTTATTGTTCAACTCAAGTTTACGGAAAATTGATATAAACATAAACCAATCAATTTCAACTCACATATAACTAAATTAATTTTACAAAATCAATCCATTCAAAATTAATTTTTGTCACTTTAGAACCAATACATACTTAACTGATCCAAGAACATTTGAATAAGATGGTAATAAATTTTTTTAACATAACCAAATATCATTGTTTCGAATTCAACTATGAGAATACAATAATGTTGAATTCTCCTATGTGGCTCGAGGAATCAGTTGCACCAGTCCAAAAAAATACTCCATCTGTTTTAAAATACATGTCGCAATTTTACAATGTGTACTATTCATATAGCTTACCTTGACCTTATTTTTTAACTAATATATAAATATAAATGTTAGCATGTAAGACGTTTGATTTGTCTCGATTAATATTTTTAAAATATCAAATTTTTATAATTTTTTATTATGTTCAGTTAAAAATATTAATGATTATAGTTGTGTATTGACATGTGTGTAGTGGTTGAGTGCGACATGCATTTTGAAACGAAGGGAGTACACACTTAACATGTGATTTGTGAACCATTCAATAAAGTTGATGCGTCTATATTAACCGCTTCTAGTGTGCTCTCAATTCCTATTCCAATTTGGATAGAGTTTTTATTTCATACGTTTTTCTCTCCGTTCTTTCGTTCAACTTCTTCTCCTTTCCCTCATTATATTTCTCATACTTTGCAAAAATTTGATCATATCTTGTCTTTTTTATTTTAAATTACACACCTGCTTTTTATATGACCTTATTTCGTAGTTCATTCTCCTCAACCAGAATATTTTTTTCATCTTTACATGATTTTATTCATGCAAGATTTTCACAGAAAGAAAGAAACGAAATAGGATGTGGCTGATTTTTTGAAGAGAAATGAGTATGCGCAGGTGAGTTTATCCATAGTTATTCATTTCCTTAAATTTGATCTTTGATTTTATATGGGTAATTATATATGTAGTATACCAATTGGTACTCTCATAAATAAAATCCTTTGTTTTTTTTATTTATTTTTTAGTTTGATAATGTCTTGTTTATTTATAGAAGAGTTCATACATGTCCTACATAGCAAAATCTGTTTTATATTGCTTATTTTTCAATCTCTTTATACTTGTTTTATAGATTACATATTCATTAGTATGCATGACTTAATTATGAGTTGCATATAAGATGGATGACAACAGAGAGAATTGGATCTACCTCATCGGAATAAAAATGTGTCCCTAAGCAAATTTACGACCACTAGATGATTTTTTTTCCCTCAAAATATAAAAGATAATCAATTTTGTCTTAGAATATTAAAAAAGTCAATATTAAATTTTGTAATATTCTCACACATAAATTTTGTAATATTCTCACACAAAATGAACATATTAACTACACTATCGATTAAACTAAATATTTGTGAATTTTGCAACGAGGGTTAATGATTAGGGACAAATAGAGTATAACAAAGAGAGAATTGGATCTCATGCATGCTCTTATTAATCATTTAGGTCATTAAGTATACCTTTAATCGTCCCATAATTACTTTTTAAATGGTAGCTACAAGGACAACTTGCTGGAGCATAGATTTGAATATGTAATTCTCCATTTCTTAGTGTGTGAGTTTCGTACGCTCTTTCCAAACAAAAAAAAGCACGAGCAAAATTATTTAGAGATTCATATGCATGTTTATTATCGATCTGTTTAAAGGTTGGATCAAGAAAGGAGATTTTCAAATACAATTGAGATAAATATGAGCACCTACGAATGCTTTTAATTTAAAGAATCTTACAAGTCTAAGTCGTTTGGACCACTTCAGATGTTATTAACGTACAGAATCCAATGGAACACTCTAATTTTGAATCATTTTCTGCATGCTAATTTAAATTTGAATTTTTTTTAAGGTTTTTAAATTTGAAATTTAGTAACCAGATATTCTCATACTAAGCAAACGTTAACTCATGTATATTAAATATCCAGAAAACTATTAAAAGTGAGCCATACTTAATAACTAGGGAAAGGGAAGCTTGCAAAATTTTCAGAATATATTTTAAAAAATAGTTAATATTATCAAGTTATTGACTTCAACAATAATTCTATCCTTGCCAATTAATTAATAAACGACAAGATTTATGTCTCTGATTTTTAAGGTAACACAATGTGAAGAAACTCAACAAATATGCATAATTGCAGGTGATTTGATAAAATATTGAATATGTAGAAGAATGCATGGCAAGAAGGGTTTTGTTGGTTGGTATAGTTTTGGAAATATGTGATGAGACATTTCATGTTGACAGAAGAGAGAGAGCACAACCCGGGAATGGTTGTAAAGAGAGTCTTTGCCTTTGTTGGGAGTGTGCTCTCCCTTCTTCTGTCATCATCACATCACTCACACTATACTCTCCATCTTTGGCTATATGTGAGACATTTGCACGACTATCTCATACCAATCAAGGTAATGTCACCCTTTTCTATACTTCATGTTCATTGTTTTGATTATATGCCATCTTTCAATTATGACATATTTTGTTTTGATTTAGTGTAGGGACACCCTATATTAAGAGTCCTAATTAATGACAATCAAACCTACAATATAAATGAATCACTTTTTTTAAAGTAGGAGAAACAAAGTGGGATGATACATAAAAGGCCATTGAATAGTATTTGCCACTTAATTGAACAATTTTTTTTTAGGTTTGTTTGATGCCAATAATGATAATTAAGCAAATTCAAATTGTTTGATACCACTTAATTAACAAGTATTATTAGACAACTATCTTGGATTGTCGACTTGACTTTGACCGTTGAATCTTGAATTATTGACTTAACTTTGAAGGTTGAGTCTTGTTGTCGAATTATTATAGAACTTCTAAATTATTCTTGCCCTAATTCCTTAGTGACTGAATCATTGATTCTAAAAAAAAATCATAATTCATGAGTGAGTTTAAGATCAAAATTAAGCATGGATGAACAAAAATTCATAATTAGTTTCAAGGGTTTGGATTTATTCCTATGCTACAAAGACGAGAATTCATTAATTCAAGTGCTCGTAAATTCAACTTATATTCCGCAATACGAACCGTAGTTCACATTAATGATGATCAACATATAAAAGCTTTAAGAATATAAGGAAAATAATCCAACAAATTTTTTCAACATTCAACAATCAAACTTCAAGTCATAGAACAAAAGATGTTACCTAGATATACTCATCCCTAACAATTGAAGATCTACTCATGATATCAGATAATGAATACAAGAGTTAATAGATTTACACATAAAATCATCATGATAAGTCATGGTTGAATGATGTCAAGCGCCAGTTAAATCACCAAAGAACTCATCCTTGATGTGCAGTCGCCATCTTCTTTGAGAAAATTAAGAACCCAAGTTTTTTTTTAAAACCTTTTTGGCTTTTATAGATGTCAAAAAAGTACTAACATATAATTGCAAGTTGTGCGTTGAGAATAGGTATTGTTGTGCATTGGACACCACTAAAATAAATAAGTCGAAGGAGTGACGATATTTATTTTCATAGTTTACGATGTATTTTGATTTTGATGTTTTATCTGTTTCATTATCATTTCTCACTTTTAGTAAGATTTTAAGTTCTAAAATTGAGAAAAAAGTTCTGAATATAGGTTTCACTAAGATGCATAAGTAACCTTACTTGATTTTTCAGTTATGCTTATATTCATTATTTTTTCTCTCTATTTTACTCTCTAATTCTAGTTTTTCATGTTGTATTTGATTTAATTTTTTTTAATTAATTTTTTTTCCTACACTATTCATCTGAAATACTAGATTTTAATAAGTTGCCCATTTTAGTTTTTTTTTTACCGAAACAAAGTTAACTATTATCATTAATCAACCAATGTTCAATACAAGAAGGGTAAGAATCAAAAATACGATGACTAGCCCAAGAACAGGCCGCCCTAACTAAAGTATGAGCAACCATGTTCGCTTGTCTCCTAACAAACTTCACCTCGAAGTTGGAATGTAAAGATAACTGATAAATAATACTAGAAACAATAACAGAGAATTCTGAATCACTACGGCCCGGAGATGATAGAGCTTGCACTAGAGTAGACGAGTCGGACTCGAAGACAACTCGGTTCCATCTGTTCGCATCAACAAAGTGAAGGGCCTCGAGTAAGGCTACTGCCTCCCCCTCCAATACTGTCATATTTTCCCGCTGCCATTTCGTTTGAGCCCGAATTAATTGCCCGCGGAAGTCTCTAACACAACATGCAAAAGATGTAATATGGTTGCGGTCATGGAACACGGCATCCACATTGCACTTCAACCATGACTCGCTCGGTTTCTTCCAAACTGAGTTGTTACCTTGCACTCTATTATGTTCGTGTTGCACAACTGGTGGTGAGCATTGTTTATGAACCTCTTGCCATTGTTGCCATGCATCTAGTGCTGTCCTTCCAATGCTCGTTGAAGTATGATGGGCGTCATTCCAAATGACATCATTATGTGCAGCCCAAATTTGCCAAAGAAGTAAAGCCACCCGACCAGCAATGTCTCGACTTTTTGAGTGACATATATCAAAAACAAAATCTGTCAAACTGCTCACAGTTCCAGCTCGCGGTTGTAGCACAGTCAAAAGCCCTGCCCAATACCAACTCTCCGCGCCACCGTACAACCCACAAAAGAATGCCAATCATCCTCAACGTCTGTATTACACCAAGGGCAGATCATCTCTCATTGTACATGTCGTGATTGTAACTGGAGACGCGTCGGAGCACACTCTCTACAAATTCTCCATAACAAATTACGAGCTTTATGAGGGGAATTCACCTTCCAGATTCTATGCCACTCTCCTTCAACATGGAATCGATCAGTATGTAGCAACTCCATCATAGCCAGTTTATAACCAGTCTTAACACTATACCTCCTGTTACGTTCCATCATCCACGCTATTCTATCATTCTGGACTTCCCTTAACAGTGGTGTGTCGAGAATAGTTTGCACCATATCATCAGGAAACAAAGTTGCCCATTTTAGTTATTTTTTAATCTTAGTGCTATGATACAAACTAATGATACCTGGTAATTCTTGTGATTTTTACTAATTTTCCTTTAATGTTTTAGTCTTCATCTAAATATCCCAAATTTCATTATTTATTTTTATCAAATCTAAATCTATTATATATTCATCCATTAAATGTCACCCATCATATTTTCTAAAGTATTGTCTATCTCATTTTTGTAGAGTATAGATGTCCACATAGCTTTCCATATATTCTTCACAAATCTTTATTTTTATATCATTTGGTAATTTAAGGTTCCATATACATCTTAATATTTTCTAAATTTTTTATTTATCTTCAATCTTTCTCATATGTTATGTCCTAATCTTTTATTTTTATTTCTTTTACTTTTACACTAAATTCAACAATGCTTTTTTTTTCTTTCTTTCTCATACCTTTCTAAGTTCTCAATTTTTTTTAGTATATTTTATTCTTTTATAACTAATCTTTATATTCTTTGTATATTTCATTCACTAATACCTCTTTTAATATAGGTTTCTTATTGTTTTGATTAATATTTAATTTTTTTTAATAGCTTCTTTTATTGATTTTCTATTAAACACTAATAGTCTCGTTCTTTCTAAATTATTCATATTCTATTTTTTAAATATGTTTTAGATCATTTATTTGTTATGATAATCTGTTAATATCATTTTCTTCAATTTTTTCTAGTTCACTACATCTAATTGTTTTGGTGTTTGATTTTTTTAATTCTAATACCTTTGATATATTTTATATAAGTTCCTAATTTAGTTATTTCATTTTTGTTTGGATGGTAAGTCTTCCCTATGTCTTCAAATAAAAATAGAATTTATATTATTTTATTATTTCTAAACTTATATGATACTATCAGTACTAGAAAAAGATCAATTAGCGATAGAATTTTTTAAAACAATGACTTTATTCAAAGAAGTTGAATTAATGTATAAAGAAATAAATAACGTGATGAATGAGATAAATACAAATATTATTTTATTGATAGAAAATACTAATAAAATTCTATATTATGGTAAATAGAACTATTTACCCTTAATACTATTCATTTCTTACATGATTTAAGACATACATAATTATATGTATTCATGCATGACAACAATACTCCTTTATCATGGTTTCTTTTTCTTTTGCTTTAAGACACATCTTCACGTTTGGCACTAGTTTCAGTCTTCTTCTCATGCATGCACCATTCACATGCATGGTTACTACTTCCTTTGATGCTTGAACAAAAATCACTTAAGACACTTGTCTTATAATTCATTAATTCTTTGTCTAATGAGTAAAAAGGAAATTCAAAGCTTGTTAGTAGCTTCATATCCTTTTCGTTGATTATCTTACTACATGTTTTGCTTAAGATCAACATATTTCTTGTCTTGCTAAGAACCTCAACATAAGAATTCATATTAATTGATTGACATTGAGAATATATGCTTGCTAATTGATTAGCAATGATCCTACTCATTTGTTCTTCACTAAAACATATATGCTTACTAATTTGATCTTTTGCTTAATCCACTAATGGATTAAGCAAAGAATAAATGTTTTAGTGAAGAACAAATCAGTAGGATCATTCCTAATCAATTAGAAAGCATATATTCTTAATTTCAATCAATTAATATGAATTTTTATGTTAAGGTTCTTAGCAAGACAAGAAATATGTTGATCTTAAGCAAAACAAGTAGTAAGATAATCAATGAGAAGGATATGAAGCTACTAACAAGCTTTGAAGTTCCTTTTTACTCATTAGACAAAGAATTAATGAATTATAAGACAAACGTATTAAGTGATTTGTGTTTAAGCATCAAATGAAGTAGTAACTATGCATGTGAGCGGTGCATTCATGAGAAGAAGGCTGAACAGAAGCTAGTGTTAAGTGTGAAGACACGTGTCTTGAATTAAAAGAAAAGAAGCCATGATAAAGGAGTAGTGTTGCCATGCATGAAGACATGCAATTACTTGTGTCATAAATTATGTAAGAAATGAATAGTATTAAGGGTAAATAGTATTGTTCACCATAATCTAGAATTTTATTAGCATTTTCTATTAATAGAATAATATTTATATTTATCTCATTCATCATATTATTTATTTATACATTAATTCAATTTCTTCGGATATAGTCATTGTTTTAAAATTCTGTCGCTAATTGATCTTTTTCTAGTAGCGATAGTACTATGTTTAGAAATAATATCCTCATGAGTTTAGCTCAGTTGGTATGGACAATGCATAAAATATGCAAGGTCCGGGGTTCAAACCCCAACCACCACAAAAAACTAGAAATAATAAAATAATAGAAATTTCATGTTTATTTGAAGACATAGGAAAGACTTATCACCCAATGAAAAATGAAATAACTAAGTTAGGAACTTCTATAAATATATCAAAGGTACTGAAATTAAAAAATCAAACACTAAAACAATTAGATTTAATGAACTAGAAAAATTGAAGAAAATGATATTGACAAATTATCAAAATAAGTAAATGATCTAAAAACATATTTTAAAAAATAGAATATGAATAATTTGGAAAGAACAAGACTATTATTGTTTAATAGAGAATTAAAAAAAAAAAGAAGCTATTAGAAAAAAATATTAAATATTATTTAAGACAATAAGAGTGTATTAATAGAGGTATTAGTGAAGGACATATACAAAGAATATAAAGATTACTTATAAGCAAGATCGACATGTCTCATATGATTCAAAATCAAAATAGTTCAAAATTTCATCTTTGAGGAGCTTGGGAATGCGGTTTTCATTTATATGACCTAAACGACAATGTCAAAGGTAAGCCAGATTTAACTCATTTGGTTTTATCGTTTTAGCAATAATGTTATATATTGGCATGTCAAGATCAAGGATATAAAGTCAATTGTTCATGATTGCATTAGCAGAGAGAATATTATTCAAATAAATAGAACAACATTTATCTTTTATTATAAACGAAAAAACAAACTTGTGCAAACAAGAAACAAAAATAATATTCATGCTAATTGCAAGTACATAATAACAATTCTCTAACTGAATTATTAAACAAGTAGGTAAAGTCAAAAAATAAGCTCCAACAGCCAAAGCGACAACATTTTTTACGTTGTAACTCTTAGATTGACTTCCTCTTTTACCAATGCTCTACTCCTTCTTAGTTCCACATCCAATATCTATTTCTTTTGATGTTGAAGTAGATGAATTAATTTCTACAACAAATATACCTAAAGAAGAAGGAGGCACAATTCGATTTTTTCTTATCTTCTAGACATTTATGGCAACTTCTCTTCCAATGTTTGGTCTTACCGCAATAGAAACAATTGCCTTCCTTAGATACTCCTTCAGTAGGCTTCAATGCTTGGATTGATGGCTTATTAACTACTTTGAAAGTAAAAGCAAATAAAAAGTTGCCCTTAAGTAAAAAGTGTTACTCAACCTCCCTTGGGTTCACTCTTGTAACGGGCGTTGTAGGTATTAACTTTGTTTAGATGCTGCCATGTAGTGAACAACCTATTTAAGGTTGATTAGCAAAAACGGGTTGGATTATTAAATTCAAACCACATTTCAAACACGTTGTCATTGAAATATTATACTTAATATACACTGCCAACCTACAACTTCCAAAATACTTGAACTTTCCCTCAAGCAAGATTATGTCTGCGAACCAACTCAACAAACAACACTGTAGGAGGAACACCCAAATCGAATAAGAGCTTGTCGCCCTGTTGTAGCCGATTTTCCCTAACAAATTGGAACCAACCTCCTCCCAAGGACTTTTCATGCTGGTAGCGTTCAGCGGTAACGAGGCGGCACTTGTATTCTTCATCAATAAGCACATCAACCGACATCATTGTTTTTCTTGGTTGCTTTAAAATCTCCCTTGATACTTGTAACGTCCTGGATTTTGATCCAAGAGATTACGCCTAAATCATTTTCATTTATAGAAAATCACTACTATTTCTTTTTCTTTAAGAAAAATAAGACTATTTTTTTTTCCTTCAATGAATCGGTAATAAATTCTTAATAAAACCTATACAAAATTCATAACATAATTCAATTAAAATTCTTAAACTAAATATCCTTCAAAATCACTTTTAAAGTTACAATTCAATCGAAAACCCAATTTCATCCCCGTACGCGTTCATCACACATCAAACTTCATACATATCTTTGGTACCTACAACATTATATTAATGTAAGGGTCAATTTCCTTATCCAAATTGGTTCATACTCAAAGCACAAGAAACAATGTCATAAAATAGATAGTATCAAAACTTCTCAATAAAAAAGAATTAAGAAAAATACATTCAAGTCATATTCTTTAAGTAAAGTTTACACACATTTCATTTGCATTATAATATTTTAATCAATTATAAAATCACAAATATACAACTGACTCAATGCAATTATATGCGTAAGATGCATGCTCTTATAACTATATGATCCGGATATAACCCGCCACACTGGCACCACACAGATGCATATGCTAATGCATGATCATGAAAATTAATCCTAAATCCCGCCACTTAGGCACAACAATGCAACATGATGTTATTCCGCCATTAAGGCACCACAAATAAATATATTATTAACCCGCCACTAAAGCAAATGCATAGTCAAATAAAATACCCGCCACTTAAGCAAACACAGTCAGAGATTAACACATCGTTGTCCACATGAACCAAAAGTCAATCCTTTCATAAAACTCATATCTATATTTTTTATTTCTTTTGTTTATCAACAAAATCTAACACTTCTCTCCCAATACCACAAAAACATATATTCATAGAGAAATAAAATAAATGTCATTCTACATAACATTATCATACACACATCATATAAAATATAATTAAACTAATAACTTTTATAAAAGGTTAAATTTTACCATATAAATTCATATTTCAGTTGTTTTGTTCTTTTCAACATATAAGAATCTCTACCTCTAATTCATAACATCATCCTAGTACTTAGTATGGACGTATGGGAAAAAAGCCCTTAACTCAAGAGTTTTTCTTCCTAGCCGAACTCTAAACCACCTCAAACTCACAGCTACGGTGCAGACACATTTTCTCTCACTCCAGGAATTATTTTGACGATCGGACTGTTGATAACGAAGAACCGCATGTCGTGAACATGCTGTCCAAAAATTAGCCCCAATCGAACGATGAACGAAGGCGCAGTCGCACATCTACAATGACAGGTTAGAGAAAAACGAAAATGGCTTTTAATATAACAATAATTACAGGATTAGGAATTGACGTATTGGAAGTATAGAAATAAACAAGAGAAATGAAATTTAGATTACCTTAGGACTACCACAATTGTGAGAAGAAAGACTGCTAGATGATTATTTTACGTAAAAGGTGTGATGATAGGCAGAGAATGACCATGATAATGGTCAATTGAAAGGGAAGTAACAATAGACATTCAATTGGCCACCATTAGGGAATTATGATGATAATTCATGAGATATTATTATCATAGAGGAGCAGACAACCACCAGTGAAATTTAGGGAAGACATCATCCTAATTAAGAACACTTGATGTACTTAAAAATGCTTAACACCAACATGGGCCAATTTTGGCTATCTTGTACATGTGAGAGAGGCTGATAATCCTCATCAATTACGATTGTTGAACATAAATTATAGGGGTTATAACTGAACCAGGGAAAATAAAATAATAATATCTTCATGCACACTAAGCTTATTTTAAAGTGCCACACACATACACACACACATACCTAGAGATACATGGAAACATGGTTTATGAAAATCAGGGATGTTACAATACTTGGTTTGGAAAATGCTAACACAATGTAAGAAAAATCAAGTGAACATAATGCAGCATAAGTTGTAAATTATGTACATCGTGTTAACAACTTCTTCCACCACCTCCGCATTGTTCACAATTTCAGCTTCTCTAAAATAATCTGGACTTTCTTCACGGCCCAACAACTTGGCCCATTAGCTCGCAGAAAGAACAAATCCTGGAAAGTCTCTATCACTCTCCACTTCAGCAACAAATTAAAACGTCCCTTTCTCGCGAACAAACACACAGATTAAAATTGTACCATCTTATATTATTGGCCATTTTTCATGCATGCATGTCGATTATGGTAATTTAGTGTGATACAATATGTTTGTTTATATCATTATTTTATATGGTCTGTACTTAATTTGCTAACTTTTTTGTTATTAATTAGAACTCATGATATGGAAAGTTTTTGAACCAAATTTGACCTCTTCCATTGTGTCCATTTTCGATTTTTATACCTAAATATAGCAACATTGCTTTAATTGTTTCCATTTTGTGAATCAATTTTTTCATTCCTGATATGGTTTAGAATTTAGGGTTTGATGATCTGGGGTTTCATAACCTGTTTTAGGAACTGAGGCTTATATATATTTTTTCATACGCATTATGTATTTTAGCTTTTAAATGCATGTTCAACTCTTTCCATGTTCGTTCTCGTGAGCTTAGCTCAGTTGGTATGGACAATGTATAATATATGCAAGGTCTGGGGTTCGAACGCTGGACACCACAAAAAAAAACTCTTCCCATGTTCTAAATTATATTTTTTGATACCTAACTATGATTTGAAATTATTGTAGAAATTTGGTAGAGAGGGGTTTATTTGTGAGTGTGGTGAAACACGAAGAGGTATGTAATGATTATATATGTTTTGGTGCTTAAAATGATACATAAATACACACATAATCATGTATGTCAGTTGGTTTGGTGACAGAGACTTCTCTCACTTATGATTGCATAGAAATTGAAAATTAGGGTAATTGAAGGAGTTCTTGTAATCACAACATTGTAATCAAACATTCAATTTTAATGGAAGTCTTTGGTGGAGACGTTTTCCACCAAGAAGAATAGACTTACCCCTAAGCAAGGATCAAAAGGAGAACTACTACAAATCTCGGTGTCGTTTCTCTTCTCCTTCCTCTTTAATTTTGTTTAATTTGAGTATATGATTGTTCGATAATTGTTTAGAATTGATTTGAATGTGATCTTGTCTCATTTTGTTAACCTTGACTTAATTCATTGAATTAGGTTTTCTTTTAATTCACATTGATCAAATTTGGATTCAATCTAGTTATAGCTGATTTAATTGCACATAGGTTTGGTTTGAGAATTGTCTAGTTTTGTATATTGTGTGAGAATTAGTACTCATTGATTGCATTAAGATTTAACATTTAAATTTCTCAAGTCAATAAATTTTATTGTGCATTCAATTGTCTTAATCCTTTTGTCATTGTTATTGTTTCGAGCACAAATCCGATTAGTCAAATTGTTTTCAAACTCGCTCTCGCTAAAATCTCGATAAAAATTTTAAAACGCTATTCATCCCCATTCCCCTCTAGCTGGTATTCTACCATGCCATATAGACCAACAGTAATATGAGAATTTTAGGGGGATTACGAAGAATAAAGAAATTCAGAACTTGGTGAGAGAAATATGTTGGTTCGCTACTATGCATCATGAGGATTATTAGTTATTTCTAGTTATGCTCACTTCATAAATTTTTAATGAAAAACAATGATCGAAAATCTAGCAACCATGGTCCCAACTGATTCAAACCTCAAAAGTTAAAATGACCAAATATTGAGTGCCATAACTATCCATTGATTCAATTTCTTTCAAAAACTGGATTTCAACAGCATTAATGTTAATTTGAAAGGTCGTATTCTTTGATAGAGCCTTTAAATCTTCTTTTACACAAGAATGTTAACAATGATCATCCTTTTGATTTGGCAGATCCTCCCTTCCTTTATTTGAGGATTTAGGTCTGTCATTTCCCTTTAAGCATTCTCATAAAAATTCCCTTTCCTTCCATTTATTCTTCTGATCACATTCTTTCTTGTTTATTTCGATCACCATAGGTTTAACAATATATTTCTCGATACTTATTTCTTTTAACCTTATCACAATCCTCCAAGAAACTTTCCAATTCTTCAAGACTCATGTTTGCATTGTCTTTAGTTTCTTCTGACATATATTGCATACAATATAATCGAATTTGGGAGCAATGTTTGAATGATTTTCAGACAAACCTAATGATCCGTGAGACCCTTTTGGTTTTGAACCATAAAATATGTATAGTTCTTACCTTGATGAAAAAATAAATCGCATTTTCTTGTTCTGAAGTATAATTCAATTTCATATTGCCTTATCAAGGTTTGGAGTTTTCTCTCCACCTGCCCGCCGTTATGAAATTTTTCTAAAATATCCCAAGCCGAATGTTTTGCCATCAGAACCAATAACCGCAACCTCACTTTCACTCATGTTTAGGTGTAGGAAGGAATCAATAAAAGCTCTTGTACCATTTGGTTAGAGATTGATAATTGACATTGAAGAATAATAGAGAAGGAAATAATTGAGTCCAAAAATAGCTCTACTTTATATATACTAATTGCACTGAAGTAGTTGTAAATATACATGTACAAGTTAACTTATAATGTACCCACGTTCATCTAAAGATCGTATATTATAAGATCAATATATTTGCGTATGTTTCATGTTTGGAATTTTGATCTAAGAATATTATTTCAATCATGCATGAATGGCTAACTGAAAATGTATTCATCCTCTGACCCTACCTTTGACCCTCTCTTACATTGAGCCTCGAACAAAGTCATAATGTGTGTATTTTCTCTTTTTTCAATGACAAATGTTAGTCGCAGTAGTTAGTTGTTAGATTATTTTTTCTCCTTCTTCTGGGTTTGATATTAGGAAGTTTCTACAATTAGGGTGTACCGGTACACCTATTTTATAAATCAATAAATTAAGGATATTTTTATGCAATAAAGATATATTTATTGACTTTTATATTTTATAAAATATTAGTTCATAAGAAAAAGCATCATTTCATTCTTTATAAGAATCATACTAATTTTTTAACTTTTTATAATAAAATAATAATCAATATTCACTATTATGAGCAATAAAAATTAAAAAAAAGTTGAATTTTGATTTTCTGACATTTTGGAAAAATAAAATATAATTATTATAATTGTAACCGATAGAAAATATATTTTTTCTAAAAAAAACAACTCATTAACTATTAATTTAAATATGGGTGTACCGGTACACTCAAACTTTCTGAATGTACCGTAGAAATTGCATTGATATTATCTCTTAGTTCAAATCAGTTGAGTTATCCAATCCACCCTTTCATAATGTGCTACATGGCTAATTGAAAATGAATGGTTTTTTCCTTCACTTTTAACTTTTCTCAAAATATGAGTGTGTTTGACTTTGACACTGCACATGGTTCCTAGCTACTCTGATCTTAGTTTTTTTTTTTTTTTAAGAAGTACTCTTATCTTAGTTAAAAGTTTACCAGGAAGAAAAATATATTTGCTTTGATTAAATCTTGATAAAATAAATTAATTAACTCATCTCATCACCCACAAGTTCAAATTAAACACCTTAGTCTCAAAAGTTAAGAGAGCAGGCATGTTGCCTTCCAATCAAACTGAGAGACAATGATTGTACAAGGAGTTGGTTTCATAAGTTGTTAAATAACTCAAAAGGAACCAGATCATTTGGTTCATCTAATGAAGAGAAAAAACACATTCCAATATTCAGTAGATCATTTTTTAAGAGCATTATATATTGAAGAATCCCTACTCTTATATATTTAAGACTTAAGAGTAATATATTGAAGCAATCTTTAAACACATGCCGGTCAAATCCTTTAATGACTATTTCTTTTTAAAAGAATATTAAAAAATATAAATACTACTCTTAATATATTTTAAAAGAATCTACTTTGTATATATTTTCAATATATTTTAGAATCCAAAGATATAATTAAATTTTATTTTTCTTCCCTCTTAATATATTTTCTTCAGTTTGCTCACTCAACAGATGGTACTAAAGCGCGATGTTTCATAGTGCACTTAATTGGGTTTTCTTGTGCATGAGTTCTTAGGAATGAAAGGAACATCATGATATTTAATAATAAGGAAAAATCAATCCCTCAGCTTCTCAATAAAATTAAGTTCCTTACTTTTTGTGGCTGAAGGAAAAATATGCAAACTTTTGCTTTAGGTTATCATAGTCGGTGGCTTTGCCCTTTTGTTTGTTTGAACATTGGTTTCCTTCTGTTGTTTTTTTTCCCGAATTACTATTTTTGTGGACTTTGGTATTTTTCTCTGGCACGTCTTGTACTAGGGAGAATGTTTTTTTATTAATATATTCAATTTTATCTTGTTCAAAAAAATATAAATCAAACTTCCTAAGTTTTATGTAAGTGTAAATGATCTTTAGATTCTTTATGGTACTCGTCACTAAATGACTCACATCTAGCTTATACCAAGAACATGGCTTGAAATTGGGTTTTAGTGTAAGAAAAAGGAAGGAAGTATATTATAGGATCCCACTTGAGTGACATTGTAGCTGAAATGTTACATGACATTGTTCAATCATAGTGTAGTTGAATAAAAATATATTTGTGCTTAATTAAAGTGCCACAACTGTATTTTTAGGGGTGTTCACAATGCAGTTAATTGATTAAACGTTTAATCAGTTTTCAGTAGAAAAAAAATCATCTGATCCAAAACTAAAATGATAGACAGTTTGGTTTGGATGTTTCACTAAAAATAAACCTGGTCCAATTTAATGTGTTTATCTTAGATTGGTTTTTTATATTCAAATTACAAATCTACAAAAATCTATAAATATAAATACTATAAAGACATGATAAAATAATATGTTTAATATAAAATATAACAAAATATACTAAAAAATAAACTTACAGAATGACAATGGTTGATTATGTTTTCAATATATGAAATTTACAAAAAAAAAATTAAATTAAACTAATAAAGTTATCATTAAAAAAATTAAAAAGCAACAAATAATAAATCAATTCAAATAATAATAATAATAATAATAATCAAATAAACAAGTACTAAAAAATATGTATGTGTGTTCGGTTTAATTTGGTCTCGTTTGAAAAAAGAATCGGAAATTTGATCCGATGAATGAAGTGACATTCAAACACATCTATTTAGTTTTGTATGGTTTTTGTTGGTTCCTCAAACACTTAGTTACTCATATGTTGATAAGGCAGACTCACTGATTGATAGACACATCACTTTTGGATATTGTGTACTTGTTGGAGGAAACTTTTTTTTTTTTTTTTTTAAAGAAGTTGTCGGAGGAAACTTGATATCCTAAAAGAATCAACATAGTATTAAAGACAATAAAAATATAAAATAAATAAATGTATGTTGATAAAGAAAATTTCAAAGATATCTTATAAAAAGGGACGAAAGAAATTCTCAAAAGAGTATTATATTTAAAAACAGAGATAATATAACAATGTATTATGTTGCAATTAAATGTTTTTTTAATAACCATTGTAATTAAATGTCTTTATTGTATTATTGCATATAGTATAATATAATCTCCTGGTAGGGGAGGATACTGTTCCAACTGTACGGATATGTCATCATTGTTCTAGACCTAGTAGCAGGCCTTACCTTTCTTCTGAGAACAAAAAGGAGTTGGGGAATGGAGACTTTCTAGGATCTCCTTCTAGTCAGGTTCCTTTTGTGGGAAAAGAGACTGAGTCACCAATAGAAAGTGGACGTGTGGAGTGTGTGGAAAAAAGCAATTGTGGTTTTCAAAGTCAACAAAATGGGGAGGAGGTGGTGTCACGCGCGGTAGGTGGGGGAGAAGTTAGGTTGGAAAATGATGTGGGCCCAGTTTTGTTGGATAAGGGTGTGTCTCTAGCAGCAAAAGAGGTGGTCCCCACTTTTTTGAATCAAGGAGGTTTGAAGAATTCTCAGTTTAATGTATGTAATTCACATGTGACACATTCATCAAGCATTCGCTTAATGATTGGGGGAACAAAGACAGATTTTCCGGATCAGGTACAAAGGGGGATGCATGTCCAAGCAGAAAAGGTTTTAGAGGCATCTCAACTATTAATTATACAACATGAATTGGGGATTAATCATTCTTTGGAAGATGGTCAAACTACAAAAAGGATAGTGGATTCAAAAGTTATTGATGTAGGTAAGTTAACAAGGGCGAGAGTTGTTCGTGATCAATGATAGTTTCATCTTTTAATATTAGAGGTTTGGGGGGTAAAACAAAAAGGAATAAAATAAAGGCGTTGGTGAATCAACATAAGGTGGATTTTATGGCTATCCAAGAAACTAAGATGGAGGTAATTTCGAATGCTTTGTGTTACAAACTTTGGGGGGCGAGGATTGTGATTGGGTTTTCCTTCCTTCCGAAGGAAATAGTGGTGGTATCCTTTCTTTATGGAGTAAGGTTAATTCCCGACTTAATTTTACTTTCATTGGAGAAGGGTATGTAGGGGTGTTTTTGGATTGGGGGGTAAATAGTATCAAATGTTTTGTGGTTAATGTCTACGCCAAAGGTAATTCGGAGGATAAAAAAAAGGTTGTGGGATAGGCTTGTGGAGGTGAGAAGTAGTTTAGGAGAGGAAGCTTGGTGTGTGGTTAGAGATTTTAACTCGGTGTGTAGTAGGGAAGAAAGAAGGGGGGTTAATGGTGTCCCGTCATCGGTTCAAATAGCCGAAATGCATTTCTTTAATAATTTTCGTGAGACAGTGGAGTGGGAGGATGTGGATATTTTGGGTTGTCATTTCACTTGGTACCATCCAAATGGAATGACGATGAGCTGAATTGATAGGATGCTTATTTCGGAAGAGTGGTCGACGATCGGGGGGAGTACTCTCTTTGGGTACTACCAAGAGATGTGTCGGACCATTGCCCGTTGATTCTTAGAAGTGGAGGGTGGGATTGGGGTCCAAAGCATTTTCGGTTTAACAATTATTGGTTGAGAAACCGGAATTTTAAGGAGGTGGTAGAGGGGGCTTGGAGAGGCAATAATGTTGATGGGTGGATGGGTTTTGTTTTGAAAGAAAAGTTAAAAAGGGTCAAAGAGGTTATAAGGGAGTGGAATAAGAAGGAATATGGGGAGGTGGATAATAGAGTGCTAGCTTTGATGGGGGGAAATAGAGGAGTTAGATGTTAGGGGAGTGGTCATGGGGCTATCGGTGTTAAAGGCGAATTCTAGAAAGGCTAAATTTGTGGAATTATGGAAACTTTTGAAGAGTAAGGATGCAATGTGGGTGCAACGAGCTCGATTGAATTGGCTTAAAGAAAGGGATGCAAATACTAAATATTTTCATAGTTGTGTGAAAGGAAGGACTCGTAGGAATGCGATTAAGGCAATCAAGGTGAATGATGTATGGGTTCAAAACCCTAGAGAGGTTAAGGAAGTGGTGGTGAATCATTTTCGGAGACATGTGGCCGCAAACCTATGGGACCGGCCTAAGTTAGATGGGGTGGAGTTTTTGACTATTTCCGAAGAGGAAAATGCCGGTCTTATTGCACCTTTTTCCTTGGAAGAAATAGAGAGGGTGGTGAAGGAAAGTGATGGAAATAAAAGTCCGGGTCCGGATAGTTTTAAGTTTGCTTTTTTTTAAAACTTTTGGTATCTTTTAAAATATGAGGTCCGAATTATGTTCGATCAATTCCATGGTAATGAAATATTACCAAGGAATTTTTTGGCATATTTTGTGGCTTTAATACCAAAAATCTAGTGTCCCTTTGAATTGACGGATTTTCGACCTATTTCTCTTTTGGGGTGTCTTTATAAGTTGGTAGCTAAGGTGTCGGTGGTGAGACTTGCGGGGGTTATGAATTCTATTATCTCTTCGACACAATCGGCTTTCTTAAAAGGTAGAAATTTGATGGATGGAGTGTTGGTGGTTAATGAGGTGGTGGAATTGGCTAAGAAGACAAACCGACAATTGTTGATTCTTAAGGTGAACTTTGAAAAAGCTTATGACTCAGTTGAATGGTCTTTCTTGGAGTATATGTTGGGTAGAGTAGGTTTTCACTTGAAATGGATCGCTTGGATGAAGGCTTGTGTGTGTGGAGGGCGCATGTCAATTCTTGTGAATGGGAGTCCAACGAAGGAAATTAGCATTCAAAGAGGCCTTAAGCAAGGGGACCCGTTAACGCCTTTCTTATTTCTTCTAGTGGCGGAAGGTTTTAGTGGTTTGATGAGGAACGCGGTTAATCGAAATTTATTTAGAGGTTTTGAAGTGGGCCATAATGGTTTGGTTATTTCGCATCTTCAATATGCGGATGATACCTTATGTATAGGTGAAGCTTCGGTGGAGAATCTTTGGACTTTAAAGGCTTTACTTAGGGGTTTTGAAATGGTGTCTGGGTTGAAGATTAATTTTTTCAAAAGTGGTTTGATTGGTATTAATGTGTCGGGTGACTTTATGGAGATGGCATGTGATTTTTTAAATTGCAACCAAGGTGCTTTGCCTTTTAAGTACTTGGGTCTACCCATTGGGGTTAGTTCAAATTCTTTGTCTACTTGGGAACCTCTTTTGGAGCAACTCAAAAATAGGCTAAATGTGTGGGGTAATAAGTATGTAAGCCTTGGAGGTAGGATTGTGCTTTTAAACTCGGTGTTAAATTCTATCCCTATTTTTTACCTCTTTGTTTAAAATGCCGGTGGCGGTTTGGAAGAAGATAACAAAGCTTCAAAGGAACTTTCTTTGGGGTGGTGTTATGGGGGGCCGGAAAGTGTGTTGGGTGAATTGGAGAACGATTTGTAATCCAAAGGAGAAAGGGGGTCTTGGTGTGAGGGATGTTAGAGCGGTTAATTTAAGTCTTTTGGCAAAATGGCGGTGGAGATTACTTCAAGAAGGTGTTCCGCTTTGGAAGGAGGTGCTTTTGGCGAAATATGGGGGTGGTATTAATATGTTGGAAGGGGGTAGGGAGGTTGTGCCATACTATGCCTCTAGATGGTGGAAGGATGTGGTTAGTTTGGAGAAGGTAGGGGAAGTAAATTGGTTCAATAGAGAGTTGATTAGAATGGTGGGTAACGGAGAAAACACTAGCTTTTGGAGTGATGTTTGGGTGGGGGAGGTTGCCCTTGGTGTGAGTTTCCCTCGGCTTTACTCTATTTCTAATCAAAAGGAGGGTAAAATAGGGGAGATGGGGGAGTGGAGTGGTTCAAATTGGAATTGGGTTTTGACTTGGCGTCACAACCTTTTTGTTTGGGAGGAGAAGTTATTATTTAACCTTTTGACAAGGATTGGGGTTAGGAGACCATCCCAAGAAGTGGATCGGTGGAAGTGGCGTTTGGAGGATAACAGAATCTTCTCGGTAAAGTCCATGTATAAGGCGTTGGAAAATTTGTTAATTTTAGAGGAAGGTTCAAATCCGGTGGAGGAAAAGGTGTTTGGTTATCTTTGGAAAAGTCCGGCCCCATCCAAAGTTGTGGCTTTTTCTTGGAAACTACTTCGAGATCGGACCCCTACTAGAAGAAACCTTGCTTTTAGAAATTTATTACATCCGGAAGATTCGATCAATTGTGTTTTTTGTGATAGTTCGGAGGAGTCTTCAACTCATCTTTTCTTGCATTGTAGGGTGATTTCAAATATTTGGAGGAAAATTATGGATTGGCTTAATTTCAATTTTATTACCCCAAATAATTTGTTTGTCCATCTTGAATGCTGGAGTGGTGAAGTTAGGGATAAGAAGATGCGTAAAGGTGTGTGGTTAATTTGGCATGCGATCATTTGGGTGATTTGGAAAGGAAGAAATGAGAGGATTTTCAACAATCTTATAAAAGAGGAGGAGGAGTTGGTGGAAGAAATCAAAGTGTTCTCTTGGAGATGGGTGTTGTCAAGATTGAATGTTTCGCCTTGTCTTTTTTATGAATGGTGGACCCTGGTGAATGTCTTAAGAGGTTTACTTAAGGGGAGGGGTATGTTAGTGGGCGGCAGTACCTTGGTGTTTATTTTTAACTGCAGTTTTGTTCTCTGCTGGGTGGTCTCTCTTTCGCTAGAGCGCTGCTGCTGCTGTTTTGTTAGGGGGTGCTGGTAGTGTTTTTCTGTCTGGGACTGTTTGGTTTAGTGGTGGTTTCGGTCTGGGCCTGTTTGGTTTTCTTGGGGCTGTTTTTGTTTTGCTGTTTGAAAGTGCTGTTCGCCCCTTCCCCCTCGGTTTTAGTGGTTTCGTTGCAGGTGTTCCGCTTATATACGGCACCCTTTTGTTTGTTTTGTTGTTTGTGCTGGCTTTTGCGCTTCTTGTGCAGGTTTTGTGTTAATAAATTTTTCCGTTTAAAAAAAAAAATCTCCAGGGTGCATCCTAGACACACGGACGTTCTTGCATATGCCTCTCATTTACTCTTTTATTCAACATTTATAAATATAAAACAATATATTACTTTGTTTACAGAGTTTATAGAAAAATCTTCATGTATATCATAATATATTACTTTGTTTTTGACATAATAAAGAGTACATATATTTTTTCCCCTGAAAAAAAAAGTAGTATATATTATCTTCAAAATGTATTTGTCTAATACACAGCGATGGGGTCCATTTCCCGCTGGTCTCAAAAAGAATAACTCAATCGGTTGTCTTCTGACCGTTGCAAAGTTTTCATACACGGTGACCCTCTTATGTTATTTGTTTTTCTAAGATACATTGTTTATCTTTTTCTGATTCAACTCACATGGTTAAATTAACGAATAGAATGTCCCTCTTGCTAACAAAGGCTCCCTCTTTCCCAAAATAAATAACATGTCAATATGCATTTTAAAAATATTCATCCTTATATATCCAACAACATATCTTATGTTACCATTTGTCGTTATATATTAATAGAAAAATATAATTAAAGTATGTCATGTGAATATTGCACATAGTCAAACTAAGTTACTTATTTTGGGATGGAGGGAGTATCTACTTTAGATTAAGTTATTAAAGGATGACTATTATTGTTGTTGTTCAAGAGGTGGCTTCAAGTGATATTGATGTTGGAGATTTACTTCGTGACAATAATGAGATTGAATAGCTGACTTCTCTTCTAATGAGGGATAAATGATGCACTTTTTGTTGAACTATTTGGTGTTTATCATGATTTGATTTGTTCATCAACAACTTTATCAAGTAGATTATTTGCAAGACAGATTCTTCAGAAGTCCTTCGTCTTCTTAAACATCCAGGTCACTCGCATATGCTTTGTTGGGGAAGATTATTTGTTTCACTCAGCGTATTCCTAAAATTTCTTTCCAACACATGCTTAGAGAGAAAAACTGGTGCGTGAATTTATTGACAAAGGTCAGACGCTCTTCAAGGTTAGGTGTGACCTTTCGACAAACACCTCAGTTTGGAGATTGTGTTAAGACTTGATGTCCCATGTTGATTCTTATTTTTAGTGCTCTTGTTTTTGTTTCTTCTCTTTGTCATTCTACTAAAAAAAAAAGAAATTGTTCAAGAGGTGTGGTAATAGTTTGATGTTGTAACTTTAAGAGATACGATTCAAATCAAGGCCTGTTATGGCCAATTGCATGGTGGCCTATTGTGACAGGCCTCCAAATTTGGGGGACGAAATTCTGCCAAAAATATTAAATAGAAATATTTAAGGACCCAAATTAATTTAAATTAAAAATTTGTACTTAATTATATGAATAGATCTCAAATTTTGAGACTTTCAGAAACTAAATTCCTGTATATACCAATTTTAAGGGGTCATATTCCTGCATATATCAATTTCGGTGTCCAAAAGTTTGAATACTAAAAATTAGAACAAAGCCTCTAGAAATGTTTATTTGTTAAAAGGAATACACAAATTAAAAAAATTGTCTTAGAAGTACAAGTTAAAGTAGTTTCAAAGTAATAATCACATCATTTTCTAAGTAAAAGTTACTATTTTTTATTGCTTAAACAATGTTCAAAGTACAATTGTTAGGATTTTCCTTAAAAAAATGACAAGTTTTTTTAATATATTATTATTTTATGGAAAAAAAGTCTATATAAGTTGAGATGTTAAGAATTAATTAAGCTAAAGAACGATTCAAAGCTCAAACACATTATCCACCAACAATATCTTAGTGCCGGCGATAAAGGCTGAACTTTTATCTTTGCAAGATAAAAGCTACTCCTATCAACTGAACCAACCTTTGTTAGCAAGACTTCAACCATATAACTGTGTTTACCTCTTCACAAATATAACAAAAATGAAATTTTACAACAGTTTTAAACCATCAATATCAATTCAACCATAAGTTTTCTCATTTAACAAACAGGTAACTAATTCCACACAACAATAATTCGTTAGCACATAAACATGTTTAAGTAAAGGATTAGAGACATAAGCGGTTAATATGCTTCTGCTAAAATCAAATTATCAATTATTTTCAGTGTCCTTTTTTCTCCATGAAGATAACCATCACACAAGAAATATATATTTTTCTTAGGATTACTCATGGTCTTTTGTTTGTCTATTTTTGGTGAATGTCTATGTCCAAAATAAAATCACAATGGATGCCATACTTAGCCGTTACACTATAGTCAATGAATCTAGCTTTCAGTCAAATGCCTCCAATAATGCAAATTAAATTATAATAATTGAATCAGTCATCAAATGAATCAAATTCAGCCTCACCCAATAACTATACGTTATGAGACATGATAATTTTTTATGAAAATTATGTACGATGATTCATTCAACCGTGCTTTATGGATACGAAAACAGTAGATGCTGATTCAGTCAGACAAAAAGCAGACCAATCAGCACACTGGCAAACACATGTGGGTGCTTTTAAAAAGAGTTTGAAGTCAACAAAAGGTGAACAGTTTTCTCTCTTCACATTGAAGATATTCACTCAAAAATAGAAAGAAAATAAAACACAATTGGGCGGTCTAATGCATTTGTAAGTTTAAAACGAATTTGAATTGAGGTCTTTTAAATATGTTATCAAAGAAACATTAAGAATCTTAAATGTGTAATTTTATTTGAGGCTTGTCAAAAGCTACATATGAGTATTGTTCACAATTAGTGTTTGAATATTGAACTCGAAGATTAACACACTCAAAAATTGTTACGTTTGAGATCAAACTTGGAACATGAACTACAAGTCTACAACTCACCATTTAACCAAGCTAGACACAAAAATATTTAAAGAATTTAACTTGCGAAAATATATTTAAAGCGAAAAAGATTCAGAAGCCTAATATTAGGCCTCAAAAATTTGGGAGTCTAAAGTCCTTGCTTTAGTGGCAGCTCCCCTAAAATTGATACATAAATAAATAATACTTAATTAAATTTAGGTAATGTATGTATATTAAGCTTCTTCTATATATCTTGAATACAATGGTTACATGAAGTTCAATGGATTAGCTTGAACTCCAATCAATATGAACTCATGACTAATACTAATACAAGAATCATAAATGTTACAATAAAGTATATATATATAAAAATAAAATAAAGAATCAATAAAATGATTATCAACTTGGTTCAATTTTGATCTTGCAACTAAATTGATTAGAACTAAACCTTTCATCAAAATCAGAAACAATTTCATCAAGACTCAATAACAATCCAGAAGAGAAACTAAGGCAAGGTTTCACTTTAGGCACAACAAGAGGCAAAGCTTCATTGTTAAGAATTTGCAAAACTCTTCTCATAGAAGGCCTTTCATCACTATTTGGATTTGCACAACTTAACCCTAATAGTAACATCTTCTTCATTTCAACTTCATCAAACTCACCATTCAATCTCTTATCAACAGCCTCAATTAACTTCCCTTGAGTGTAAAGTCCCCAAACAAAATCAACCAAATTCACCATCTCTTGACCCTCTTTCTCAATTGGCCTTCTACCACAAGCAACTTCAAGAACAACTACTCCGAAGCTAAAAACATCGGTTTTATCGGTTGCTTTACCATATTGAAGATACTCAGGAGCTAGGTATCCCATTGTTCCGGCGGTTAACGTCGAAACTGGACTCATATCATGATCCATAAGCTTTGCCAATCCAAAATCACCTAACCTTGGATTCAAATTTCCATCTAACAATATGTTCGCCGTTTTAATATCTCTATGAATCACTCTTTGTTCACATTCTTGATGCAAATAAGCTAAAACAGAAGCCAACCCAACAACAATGTTAAATCTTTGAACCCAACTCAACAAAATATCACACTCATGAGATAATTCTCTATGAAGAAACTTATCTAAACTACCATTAACCATAAACTCATACACAAGCAACAATTCACCTTTCTCAACACACCAACCTAAGAGTTGAACCAAATTCTTGTGCCTTAAACCAGCTATAATCGACAACTCCGATAAAAACTCGGTTTTCCCTTCATGTGAATGTCTTGATCTTTTAACAGCAGCAACTGTACCAGAAGAAACAAGCAAAGCCTTATAAACTGTCCCAAATGAACCATTCCCAATTATCCTTGAACCATGAAACCCTTTTGTAGCAAACTTCAATTCCTTATAACCAAACTCTTTAGGACACCCTATAGAACTTTTACTCTTCTTAAGCTTATTTAAACTATTCCATTTCTTAAAAGAAACATACCCTAAAACCAAAAGCAGAACAAAGAAAAAACATGGACCCACAATAGCAACACATAAACCAATCACAAATCTCTTTCTATGATGATTTTTTGTTGAGTTTGAAGCAGGAATATCCTCAACTTGATAACCAAAATGGTGAAAGCTTGAATTTTTATTCTGAGTTTGATTAACAGCTAGAAACTGAAAAGATTCAAAGTTCCAATTCATGATCTGTTGAAGCTCAGTACTTCCTTCAGCAGAACCAACAAACCCCAAATACAGAATCTCAGTCTTCTTGAAATACTCAGAAAGATCAAAATCAACACTCAAAACAGGTTTTTCAGGTTTTGAACTAGAAAAACTTGAATTTGCATAGCTTAAGAAAACACTCAAGTTTTTGTTGAAACCATTATAATCAATCCAAGAAGTGATCAAGTTTCCACTAGTGAAGTTGAAAACAATGGTATCATCAACAGTTTTTTGGATTGAACTATTGTTGAAATCAAAACCAACATGGTTATTGTTAGTGTGAAAATCAAGAGAAATGAAACTAGTAGTGGAATTGATAAAGAATGAGAAGTGGTTGAGTGAGGAAGAAGGAGGGTTTGTGTTAGTAATAGAGAAAGTGAAATTGGTGTTGAAAGAGAAAGATGAATTGGGTATAAGAGAAATTGGGTTGTTGTAAAGAAGTGTGCCGGAGCTAGAAGCAGGGACGGTGGTGGAGCGTGTGAGACCGACGATGCCACGGCGGAGGAAGGAGTCACCGAGGAGGGTGATGTTGCGGAGGGTGAATGAAGAGAAGTTGAAGGTTGTGTGTTGTGAGAGTGTGGTTGGAATGAGGAAGAAGAGGAGCGTGATGATTATGGTTGTTGGAGACATTGAGGTAACAAGTTCGTAGGTTTGTTTGTTTGGAGTGAATAATGTTGTGTCATTTGTTGTTGTCGGTTGATTATGTGTGTTTTTAAAAGAGGAAAGGTAGGAATGGGATTGCAACGGTTGCCAAACTACTAGTAATATAAAATAAGAATATAATAATAGAGTAACATTAAAATATTAAAGGCCCTCGTTTGGATTGAGCTTATGAAAATTAGTTTATGCAAATAAATAAGTTTTTATATTAATTCATAAGTTTTCACTAACAAATATTGTTTCTTCGTATTTAGATTTTTCATAAACTACCTCAACAAGCTTGTGAATAATAAATAAAAACTTACTTGTTTGCATAAATTGTTTTACATAAGTTTAATCCAAACAAGATATATGAGTATTATAAATAGGGATGATAGAATTGGTTTAACTAAAGTAGATGAGTGAGATTCCCTTTATAATATTGATTCCCTTGTTGCTAATTTCATCGATTATTGATCGAGTGAGATTGAACGGTTTAACTAAAGTAGATGAGTTGAAACTCTCGTGCAATTTATTGATGAGTTGATAGATTGATTCGTGAATAGATAATATAAATTAGTTGTATTAATTTTTAAGTGAGTTGATCCATAAAAACACTATTTTTTATGTAACCAAAAAATGAATCATACATTTTTCATTAGACTAAAGTGGAATGATTTGACAATCATCTGCATCTAAATTAGTTGATTATGGAATCAACAAATGCTGAATTGACTGACAGTTGATACCAAGCCAACAAACAAAAGGTGCAAAATCGGCTAACAACTTAATCGGTTGTCGGCTAACGATTGAGCATTACCACCAAATCCAAATGAGTGTGGAGGCTGCTATAGGCCTTATAGAAAGTATTTAACTATTAGTTGAGTCAAAATCAATTGACATTGGAACCAGTCGAGCCTTCAACTGACTGTTAAATTAGCCCTTTGTTGACGACTGAACGTGGCTACCAAGTCCTAATGGACGTGGAGGCTATTATTAAGGCCGTGACAATGTTTAATGAGAGTCCAAGAGGCTACAACATAGATTTCATCAAGTCCAAAGGTTATACAACCACTTCCGTACATATGTGCCATGATGAAGGAGGTGGTTAATGAGAGCGAAAAAAAGATATAGAAATAACTTCAAGGCCATTTTGAAACGAAAAACATGGTCAAAGATGCACTCCCTCAAAATAGAAATGTGGAGAACATGCATAGATGTCAATCGAGCACTCAACCATACTCATACAAGTAAAATTTCTCCTTCAACTCAGTCGTTTGAGCAAGATATCCGCTGTCTAAGTCCAAAACATGCATGAATACTTATTCCTTTAACAATAGGGTGATGGAGGACATGAATAGTTGATACAACTCCACCAACAAGGCAATTTTAGGATGTAACTCATCTTACTAGGTAGTTATTACATTAGTAATGTAAGTCATGATTCTACATGATGTAATACAGTAGATGATGTGCAAAAAATGATTTTAGTTTGCTTAGTTATTCTAAGTCTAAAAATACTACGTTGTGAAGATTATTCAAGACACATCACATCAAACAGATCTTTGCATATCTTTTTATCTTTTCTTTATCGCTTTTATTTTAAAATGGTAGTTTCATAGGATAACTATGGGGCAATGTTTTTGTGTTTACGTCATCCTTTCTAATGAAGTAAACATCTCGGTTGTCTTCAACATATAGACCTTGATATTGGGCATGTTAGATCTTTTTAAGTGGTCTTCCTTTGTATACAATCTATAATATATTTAGTTTTGAACTTTTAGATCCATACAACTATGCAAGTCCTATAGACCCTTAGCCATTTTAATAGGTAATAGGTCTAAAAAGTATTTAAGATTGAAAGAATTCAATTTGTAAATCTTATGAGGTGTATTGTTGTACATATATGGTGCATCTGCCCCCTTAACTTGCAGCTCAGATGTGAGATGAAAGTCTAAGAGTTTTTTTTAGTTGGCATGTCTTCGTTTTCATGGCCTCGTGATATGTTCTTTGAAACCTATTATTGTCGTTTCGTATGGATGACATAACGATGTGAATGTTGCTTTTTCGGGTGTTATCAGAATTGTTGGATCTACTGGTTTCATGTGATATTGTTTGATTGTCATGATTAGATCTGAAGCGTTTCCAGCCATTGGTCAATCGTTCATTCTTCATTCTTTGTAAACATTTTCATTTCTTTTCCTTTTACGATGTATTCTCCATTTTCACACAATGAGGTTGTATTTAAGCTTCTAAATTCATTCTATGTCTAAGTTTCAACTTTGTACTTTGTTGTGGTTCTCCTTTTATTTCCTCGTAAGTTACATTTTAATTTATCTTATTTATTCATCATCAAACAATATCGAGATTGTTGTTTTTGATATAGATCATATTGTTTGTGATGCTTCGATTGAAGCCTTGTATGCAAAGGAATGGAAATAGGTTTTGTCTTCCTCCTTTGCTGATAAGTATGATTTAGGATTATGGTTATATGTTCTTGTCTATAAGCCTAATAAAATGTCACACAATAAGGATATCACTAAGTAGAGAAAAACATTAAAGAGATTTATTCATTGTGTATGGGTGAAGGTCCCCTAAAATATTTTCATGTTGTTCTCCCATTTTAAAAAATAATATTCATTTCTTTGACTTTCATATCCTTTTTTATAGAGCTGTTAATCTAGTTTTCTTTAAGAAGGGTAACAATGATGAACTTGACTTCTTTTACCACAATCAATCTTTTTGCAACAGAATATGACTTTCATATGTGCTTTACTAGTGTAACGCCCCGTGCCAAGCACGGGATACATTTTACTTAAAATTCTTTAACAGATTTTGCACATTAATAGGTTTTTTTAAATATTATTTTATTTATTTCATTTCATTTCATTTCAGAATTTTGGCATTATGTCGTATTTTATCCTCATATTTAAAATTTAAACGATAAATCACCATTTATTAAGACCAAAAAAGTTAAACTTTATAATGATATAACTATTTTGTGAGAATGATTAAATAGTGGGTAAAAATACAATTGTGCTTAAAACATGTATGATTATGTCTGTTTTAGTCTACCACTCTTAATAAAATTATAACTTTTTTTTTTACTTAATCACAATACTCTCTCCGATTGCAATAAAAAAAAGGCTAAATTACACTAGAGGTCATTAAGTTATTTAATTGTAACAAATTAGTCTTTAAAGTTTTTTTTTCCTCATATATCTTACGTCCTTTAAGTTATTTAATTGTAACCCATTATTCCTTTAAGTATTGTTTGTAACACTTAGGTCCTTTAAATTATTTAATTGTAACTTTTATGTCTCGAATAACTTGCATTTTTAAGATCTGAAATCCCCAAAATTGTTACGGTAAAATAACTTAAAGGACCTCTTTGGTGCGGAAAAAACTTATATGCAATTAGTTTTCTTGATTTGATAAAAAAATATATAAATTACTGAAAAGTACCATGTATTGGAACTTGTTTCATGAGAATTAAAAAAACCCACAAAATAAAACCTCCACCAAACGTGCGGAAGAAAAAGGAAGGAGATCTATATCAACCCCCTCAATTAGATATATGTTCCTAATCAAAACATGTCAGTTCTTCAACTCCTTAATGGTGATCCTAGACGTAAGGTTCAAAAATTCTTTTAGTATGCTAATGCGGGATAAACGAGGCAACTTAAATAGACAGTCTGCAGGAAAATTTGTATTTTCACTCACAAAGTTGTAATTAAAAAATACACAAAATAATGACATGAGAAGAGACAACTTAAGCCATATAAAATCACTCAAAACATGTTCTCTCTATTTTGATAATTTGATTGGCCAATTGTATTGATAATTTGATAAACTGTTGGAACCAACATCAAATGAGGAAATTGTGTACACCATTTCCTCTTGGAGTTGCTCCTTGAACTTGTAAATCAATGTTCTTATAGAAACACCAATTCGGTCACCCTATATAACAAAAGATTAAAATATCATATTTTAAATAAAAAATACAAAAAACAAAAACAATATGACAGAAAATACATTTCAATCCATTAAAGTCAACCAAGCACGAACAACCTTCACAACCAATATCCACGATTTTTTTCTAGGTGACACGTCGGAAAGGAAGTCGTGTTTCAGAGAACCAGGGAATAGATGAATGAGAAAATTGTTGTGATTGTGCCTTAGGTGTACCCTAAAACGCGACTATTTATATACAAAAATAATATCATAACGGTTATTATATATTAATTATTAGTTTAACCATTTTAAAATTAACATTGTTAATATCTTTAATATTATAAAATATATATTAAAAAAATAAATTTTATTTGATGTAACCGACAAAAAATTAATTATATAACAATTGAAATTTAACAGTAACTTACAAATTATTAGTTATTATATTTATTATAATTTTGTAACCTACAAATTTTTTAATGTAACGTATAAATGTTAATTGAATTACTAATTACACAAATCATTATTTGATTGTAACGTACCAAATTTTTAATGTAATAAGGTAACATATGAATCTTAATCAAAACACTAATTATATTAATAATTATCTATTTGTAACGTACCAATTTTTTAATGTAACATATAAATCATAATCGAAACAATAATTATATTAATAATTATTTGATTGTAACCAATTATGTATTTTATGTACAATTTAATCTTAAATAAAAAACGGTGTTTAATAATAATTATAATTATTAAGATTGTATTAAAAATTAGGAGAAATTTTTGGAACAAATGCCAAGTAAAATTATGATAACGTGGACATTTTTCGAGGAGAGGATTTTGAAATAGGTTATTTTTAAAAACTCTAAATTGTTAGTATAAAGATTCTTTCTTGCAAGATAGAGTGTCGATGATCTTCAATCTTGATTCCAAGGGGTGAAAATCGCCGCATATTGCTGAGATCGCGCCTCTAGCCATCTAAGTCATCAAAGTTCCAAACTCTTTCTTTCTGATAAGCTTTTCTATAAACACTTAATTTTAACGTGTCTTCCTTTTAATCCATGTTGCACCTGATGATTGCACAATGTACGTGCCACACACCCTAACACATGCCGATGGTGCAACATAAAATTCTTACCTCGGTCTGACTTATGACTTTTCCATCACGCACAACCTCCACGCTAGTTAGGGAATATAACTTCCCTAGAATATATCAAAAAAATACCATGACACCCTATAAATTTATCTAGTTAGGGAAATACAATGAATCACAATAACCTTAAGCAAAATATTACACTCTTTCCCAAACTATTAGTAACTCCCTAATATCCTCTAAAAAATTTAAAATAAAATGATAAAAAGACTCAATAAAACACTAAAATACATGTTTATGACGAGGAGTCGTCACATTTGTCACAAAGTTTAAACACTATCGCCATGGTTTTTATTAAAGTGATACTAATTCTACGTTCCTATTACTTACAATCATGTCTCACTAAAATAAGTTTATGGACTCTATGAACCTAACTGTTTATGTATAAACACTTAACATTGATTAATATGCATATTAATCAACCTCATTCATATAACTAGAGTAAGTTCATTTAGTGACTCTTTAAATATCACTAAAATGAGCAAAACATAAACTATTGATATGATCTTATATTTAAGATAATAGTAAAATGACTTGAGTTTAATTTATTCTCACAATCACATAACAAAGAACCAAGATATGAACTTTAAACATAATTTCATTTCCAACCAAAGAAGTGTTTATCTTATGATGAGCTTAAATAAAACACCAAGAAGCAAAAGAAAATGGTACATTCAAAACCATATTACAAAAAATAAGGAAAATAGCATACAAACACTGAATCAACAAGAGTTAAAATCAGAAATTACAAACTTCAGAGCTATCAAAAATCTGTTGCAGCAAGTTGATGTCACATAGTATGGATTAGTTCCTTATTAGTTTTATTGTGTAAAAATTGTTAGCTATAGTATTATCTAAATTTTATTTAAAATTAGGTGTATTGAATCTGCAACAAGCCTATTTAAGCTTTAATTTAATTCATTATTCAAATAAAGAATTATTATTTGTTTAGCATTTTATCTAAAATTGTATGTTTTGCTATCGATCTTAGTAACTTGCATATAGATTAATCCATTTGCTTAAATTTCATCAAAATATTTTTGAAAACCACACTATACCACAATAAGCTTGAAACTCTATTCAGCCCCTCTTCGGACTTCTGAAAAACATAAAATGTAACATATGACGACTTTTTTTTACCATTTTCCTTTAATAAATTTAATAGAAAATGATACATTATTTCTTAATTTGATGTGAGCAATCATACACATTGTATTCTCGAGAAATACATAAGTTTTGAATTATTCAAAAAAAGAGTATGGAGATATTAACCCATAAATTTCATTTATATTTTATTGAATTTTAAAGCATAAACTAGGTGTTTAGGACATGCTCCACCCTTAGAAAAAAATTGAAAAATCACAAATAAAAAAGTTTAAAAATAAGCATAACATATTACTAATTATTTCTTATTGTTGTTTTTAACACCACCTTAATCATTCATTTTATCATCCATCTCTTGAAAGATATCGTCAAAGTTGAATTGAATTGAATGATCAAAGTTCGTTAAAGCAGTCTCTAGGGAACCAACACCCAAATTATCCAATTCATTCCAAACCTCATCCATGCCCACTGCTTCATCCAAATCAATAAATGAGTTTGAGTTCAAAGAAAAGTCTGACTCAATTGCAATGGGTGGCGGTGGTGGTAAGGTGGGAGAAGCAATCAGAAAAGCTGGTAAGGTGGGCTTCGGAAGCTCACCAACAAGTTTCAAATATCCAATTTCATTACTATAACGAAAGCATTTGAGATAAAAATTGAGATACTCATAATAGTTATTATAACCTATAGATTCCATGACCCTTAATAGGTCATCTGCACCCAAAATTTTCCTGCATTCCCTGTGACAACGTTCAATGGCTTTTTTGGTTATATATCTTATGAACTTTGAGGTGATTTGTTCAACCATCTCCTTTGCTCCACGAGATATTTTTGTGTTTGGTGGAAGAACTTTTCTCATGATTGTTACCACATTTTTTATTGGCAAGGTATTTTTGTCTCGAATTGCTAGTTGGGGCACAAGGGCATCATTTCTTGGATTCATTATACTTGTTGGAACTCTTGTATCTGCAAAGGCACCAATTTGATGCAACATAGATGAACCTACACAATCTAAGAAATACTTTCATTATTTTAACATTTAAAAATAACACATTGTATGCAAAACACTGATAGAAAGCAAAATGAATCAAATAGTTAAAAATAAAATGACAATTTGATCTATAGTTTGAAATGACTCAAAACCAACTCATCTATCAACCTAGTATTGAAATCTAGAGACAGTTTTATGATATAAAATTCATATATGTGTGTGAGTTATTTTGATGTTGTGTTTTACCAGAGCTTGAGTTTGGATTTTGATCATTGTGAAAGAGGGAATATTTATTCTCCATGCTTGATTCTAACACTTCGATGGATATTATTCCAAATCCAACTACTGAATTTATAGTAATTGAAGATGCTTAGGTATTTTTTTTACAGTATATCTATGCTTAATTGTAGAGACTAATCTTTATTAATATAATATTAATTATTCAATACTTTAACTTTACCATTATAGTATTTATTTTCACAAGTCAAATAATACGAATTTATTAGAAAACAATCAAAAACCACATTATATAAAGAAAATGCATTTTCGTCCTTTGACTATGAACATAATTTTTTTGCATATCATTAAATATTATTTTCTACTCAAATATGTTAAAATCTCAACTTTATATTTTTTTAGGAAAAAATGACACTGATAATTTAGAGATGGAATTGCTTCTTCAAATTTGTGATATACATAACAATGGGACATAAGTGCCTTTTACACCATACTTGACGAAGAAACAAAAGCAACAATTAAAAGAACACACCAAACCCGTCCTATAGGGTGAACCATCCCAAATCCCAAGATGAAGGTTCTCTAGTTGAATTAGAGGTTCCTACTTTGACTAGGGTTCAATATGGTTGAAGCCCTTACCACCATTTTTTAATACTTTCTCCAGTTCTATTTATAAGAGAAATTTGAGTCAACAAAAGTTAATGTATCTAGTTAAAAAATGGAGTCAGATCCATCAACTTGTGTTGACCCAATTGTCTTTTATTAACATGACCGGAGGGAGTATTTCTAAAGTATTCAATAAATGATTTTAATGGCATGCGCATAAAGACTAATTAAGGTCTAAATATTTTTATTTATATTAAAATAATTAAATATCTTTATATTAAATAGTTGTATATTTAATGATATATTAATTCATAAATTTCAATGTGCATGCATTTCTAAATTTAATGATGAAACCGTATTACTTTCGATAAAGGTATTTATGTTAATGTTGAAAATTTTAATTATTCAAAAAAGAATTGATCCGGTTGGACCAAAATGAATGGTTGAGCTGCTTAGATCTGCCATTTGTTGGGGCTGAGCCACCGATCTATCCTCTGTCTGACTGATTCTGCTGAGTCGTCCAGTGAGGTGAAGTGATGACTTCACAGTGGTTGCTCCTCAGCCCCTGCCAAGGATAACTCAAAAGGTGCAGTCACAATTTAGGGTAAAAAGTGTCATACATGATCCAAGGTTAATGTCTGGTATAAATAGTGGTTAGGTATGGCTTGGCTAACAAACCTTATCATGACAATCGTACCTTTAGGTACAGACATGTGCAACTCTACGCCTGGGGTGAGTTATCGTCGGCCTACGTGGGCGTTGGTAACTCCTGAACCTCATGAGTTTTAGGGTGTGTCCATCATAAGGTGTCACCTGCTTAGTAGACTCATATCGAACCCGAGCGACGCCGAATTGGGCTTTAGGCTAGTCCGAAACATGAATATCTATCAACAATTACTATTAAATATAATGTTTAAGTGTGATGACAGAGCATCATATGAAATTTTAAACTATGTTTTCAGTTATTTTCTTTGCATTCGAAGACAAATCAGAGGTCATTTAGAGAAGTTGTCCTCGGGTTGAGGAACATTTTGTATTGTTTTCATTCGAGCCTTTGCAATTCACTTTATCCTAAATCATGCAATTTCATAGGTGCTTTGAGTCTTTTTAGTGAGAAATCATGTAAATCGGCAAAGCAAGACATCTCATGAAGGATCAAGGATATGAAGATTTAAGATCAATGATTTTTAGAAAGTTTTTTAAGACAATACAAGTTAGGGAAAACTCATCCCAAATTCCAAGGCATTTCAAGACGAAAGATCGCTAAAAAAATGATGAAAAAACTACATAATTCGCACTCAGGCTGCTTACCCATGCGCATGAGCCATGTGCCCCTGAGTATGCGCCCATGCACTTTTGTGTGGGTAAAATGTTGATTTTGCTTGTTTTCTAAGCTGGATGGAAGGAAAAAGTCTAGTTCTTATCTCTTAACCTATAAGCAATGATGCACTATAAATAGAGGCTCTTGCACACACTTTTATTCATTCAGAAAGCTAACGGTATACGGCAAGGGTCAAACATCAGTGCTTCAATGCAGAGGGTTTTCTCATCCTTTAATTCTCTCTATGGCATGTGTTTCTATTGTTTTGTAATGATGTAGATTACCATGAGTAACTAAACCTCTCTTGATTAGGGTTCCATGATGAACCTCTACTTATTTGTTGGATTTAATTAATAAAGTTTTTATTCAATTTATGATTCAAGTGTCTGATTTACTTTGTATAAGTTCCATTCTTAATGCTTTTCAACTAACGGTTAATGTGATCTATATGCTAAGGTTTATGACTGACTATCCTTTCAGTGTCTGAACAAAAACAGTAATAAATTTCTTATTTTAAATTAATCTCTTCTAAATTAAATATAAGTATAATTGTTAAGGCTATGATTCATTATTTTTTTTTTAAGAAAGTAAGGCTATGGTTCATATTTAGGGGAACATCACATGTATAGCCTTTGTTGCGACACAAATACTCGAACTTCCCACCGTTACATCATAGGGTCATGTCCTAATCTCTTGAACCAAGGCAGATCATAAACTAATACTTAACTCTCTAAAATGCATATACTCTCTAGAGTTAGATTTCAATCTAGAGAGAGACAAAAAACATTAAACGCGACTCAACGTCCTAACAAGTTTAAAGGATACAATTTTGTAGGATACTATTTAGAGCAAATGAAGAGACAAATATGTGTTTGATTTGTGCATAATAAATTTTACAAGTGAGGTCACAAACCTTTAATTGTGACACAAAATCCTAAGGGATTTTTTTTAGGAAAAATTCTATGGGATTTAAATAACCTAAAGTTGTGAAATACTAAACATAAACCTAATTTTAAGTTGGCCAAAATGTAATGGTTGATAGGAGTTAAGATTTAGTTTTTGTCTATAAATATCAATTGCACATATCATATTAGACACATCAATCGATACAAAACTTATTTACTCACATCTTACTCTAATTTATCTACTATAATATTTTACTTATGTTTCTTTTCGTAGTTAGTCATTCTCAACAACAATCGTTCGTTGGGCTAATTAAGGAACCAACACTTGACAAATAAATCCTCATTTCTTATCGCAAACCTTTGAAGATAAGGAAGTCATTATTGAAAGCAATTGGATGACTTTCAAACTCAACATCAAATATTAGTTTCTCCTCTATTTGGGTTGATTATCAAATCCATCCACGACATTATTCACTTAATACCAAATATATCCCCCAACTATACTAAGTTAATGACATTATAATCCCTGCAAATATCAATGGAAAGATGAATCTAATTAACATTTTACAATTTCAAAAATTATTTTAAAATCGTTAACATTGCAACTAAGTTTTTTATTTTGGTAAACCAAATGTGTATTATCCATACGAAGCTGTATGTACTAATCCTTTTGAGGAAATTTGAGATGGGGTTGGTCTCTCATAACAAATGTCTTTTCATACGCATTGACTAATATCGAATTCCGCATCAAATAGTCAAAGAATCCAAATAGTTTATCACTTATGACACACTTGGTGGCATATGTAACTATGTCGATACAATTTCTTGGATTAAATTGAGTATTTCCTAAAACAAAATAAAAAGCAAAAAATTTGATATAAAAAAAAAAATGAAATTGGTTTGGGGTGGAAGTGTTCTTGTGTTTGTGTGAGTCTATATATTTGCCTTTTGGGGTCTCCTTAAAAGGGACAAAACCTTCACATTTCTCTCATTCTCTTTGTTGAATTACAAGAAACTTCTTCTCTCATTTTCTTTAAAAGAGAGAAGAAAAAAAAAGTGATTAAATTTGTAAGCTATTCTGGCATCAAACTCAGTCACCAACCATTCAACCAACCATGTCTCTTGGGTATGCTGAGAAACTTTCCTACATAGAAGATGTTGGCAACGTTGGAATGACAGAACATTTCGACCCATCTCACGTTTTGCTTGAAAAAGTGGGTCCCTTTCTTGATGTTTTTTTGTTCTGTTCTTGTTTACACTGTTGCTTACCCTTTGTGCCTTTTTTTTCACGATCTTTCATTTCAAGTTCAAATTTTTATGCTTATGGAGTTCAATTGTGATCATTTGTTGTTATGTGTTGCATGATTGATTGGTTAATGTAGTGATCTTCTGGTTCTTGAGCTGAAATTTGGGTGGAATTTAGTTTTTGTTTTGATGATTAGCATGCATGATTGTGAATATGTGTGATATTGGATTGTGATGAAGATGATAAATAGTCTGGGTTAAGTGATTATGTTTTTGTTGTACAAGGTTTTTGATTTAGTGAATAATGTTTTTTTGAGGAATTGAAATGTTGATCAGGTATGTGCTTAGGTATTTTTGGGATTGTGTTGAGTCTCAACATTGTAAAGTTTTTTACAGACATTGATTAATATGCTAAAGATAATTAACAAATTATGGGATTTGTCAATTCTTGTAATTGATGTTACTGGTGGTTGATCAAAGCCTAGATAAGCAATCAATGGCCATGAAGATAGATTATATTCTGACACTGATGAATATACATATATTGCTACCTATGTGAGATTTTGGTACAATGTAGAAATCTGCTAGGCTTCAATTTCTTTTGAAAATGCTTTTGATGTCAACCTCTATTGTGTTTTTTATTGGGGAAGGGGGAAATTTTATTAAAGTGGCACTAATGGCCATTTTACAACCGTTGCTTAGGGAATTTGAATTATGTACCTTGAGGTTACACGACTAAGTTCTTACCACTTAGCTAGCACCTCAAGTGTAGCATCTATTGGTTTTGGATGAAGCTTTTCATTTTTATCGATTTCTTTTTGAGTCAAGAAGATCCATTAGCCGTATGAATAAGATGATAGAATCGTAAGCTAGGCCATCAATAATTATAATTTCGGTTTTTGGTTAAGCTCAACCAAACCTTACAAAACTGACTTGTAAGGTGAGGAATACTCAGCACTTATAACTATTGTTCAATCCAAATAACTAACCTACCAATGTGGGACTCTCAACACAAATCCCTCACGCCCAGGGCTGAACATTTGGAGGGTGACTCAAGTGGCCCAATAACAGGTGCCCCAACAGATCTAGGATAGACTCTGTTACCGTCTTGAGAGGTCTAACTCAACCCCACAAAACCGGGTTGTAAGGGAGATTACAGCCACTACTCAGATCATAACACTATTCAATATTTGATTTCTCAATTAGTACCATAAGCAACTGTTAAACATGTATATTTGTTTAAAGTAGGTTGCCAATTTTCAATTTACATGTACTGTGGCTAGTATTGTTTTTATGGTTAATTTCCCCGTTTTATTTGGGGTTTCTATGGTATTTGTCAAAGTTTGTCCATATGTTTATGGAGTTTTGTCAAATTTCCGCTGTGGTATTATAGCATGGCAGGTTTTATATCATTCGCCATAGGCTGCAAAACCTATCATATCCTCCGTAGACTGCAATGCCATGTTTATTGGCGGAACTTAAAATGATTGCCGTAATCCGCCATCTGCCATTGATAACACTGTTTATGTGCAGCATACTGTTTATGCAGATATGCTTGAGTTTTTTTATTTTTTTAATTCATGAAGGTTACTACTGTCATTTACTCCATATGGTTTGTTTTTCTTGTGGCGGATGGTTTCTATATTGAATATCAAGAACCCTGTTGTGATGTTTTTTTAATCATTCTTCATTGGCACTTGTATGTCCACTTTCAATTGTTTCTCTTCTTTTGTATTGGAATGTGTTGAAATTTGGGGCAGAATTTCCAACAGAATGCAATGTACCAATTTATCACCTAACGAGAAGTTTTCTTCATTACATTCTAATCAATGATATGTATGAATTATAAAAGGGAATCATTACCTTGACTGAAATGAATAATTTATATGCTAAGATAATTTTTTTTCTTGACAGATAGAGCAACTAGCTATCATGATTAAAAAGGTATGGACTGAGACTACTTATTGATGTTTACATTGGGAATCTTTCTCTGTTTTATTTTTTTTATGTAATCAGCTTCTTTAATTTATCTCTTTTTCCACTTGCAGAGTAAGCATCTAGTAGTGTTTACGGGTGCAGGAATATCAACTTCTTGTGGCATACCTGATTTTCGAGGTCCCAAGGGAATTTGGACGCTTCAGGTGATGATTTTGAAGTCTGTGAATGCTTGTACTACAATGAAAATTAAACTTTTTTTGGATGTTCACAAGTTGTGAATGTATGCTTGACACTCTCATCTGTTTCTCTCACGTTTCGAGTGCAAAGCTAATTTGGAAGTGTTATTAGTTGCTTAGATTTACAACACATTTGCTATAAAACATTCTTGGGTTAATAGGCTTTCACCCCCCTGCCATATAGGCGAATTGTGGTTTACCCCCCCTGTAAAAAAACAGTTTGGAGATCCCCCCTTGTAGTTTAAAGATTCTTTGGTTTTGGACCCTCAGTGCATATGACTGTGCATTTTCGCTGATGTGGCAGGGGGTAAACCAATTTTTTTCTATATGGCAGGGGGTAAAAGCCTATTAACCCATAAATTTCTGCACAGTCATATGCATTGAGGATCCAAAACCAAAGAATCTTTAAATTACAAGGGGGGATCTCCAAACTTTTTTTTTTACAGGGGGGTAAACCACATTTCGCCTATATGGCAGGGGGTAAAAGCCTATTAACTCAACATTCTTTAACTTAACTAGTTTGAAGTAAGTAAACATATAAGAAATATTGAACTGTATTAGTCAGATGCCACTATTGTTTGTCGGTACTCATTTGTGTGTAGTCTTTTTCCTTTCTCGTATGGTTTATGCGGTTCTTTTCATCCTATTTCCTGTTCTGTATTATTATTACAGCGTGAAGGTAAAGCCTTGCCTGAAGCATCGTTACCATTTCACCGTGCGGTGCCAAGCTTGACTCACATGGCTCTGGTTGAATTAGAAAAAGCTGGTATTTTGAAGTTTGTTATCAGCCAGGTAGAATCACTGCGTTTTTATTTTATGTATATACTTCTTTCATTTAGATATATGAAAACTTTAGTTTTAGCTATCTTTTCACATATTATCTTGCAAATCGAAATCAAACTTCAACAATAATTTCATCCAATTTCAATCGAAATGGTCATTCTTTGGAGCCGAATTCAGTATTTAAATTTCTTACCCATTTCTGATGACCTTTTATTTTCTCGTGATAGAATGTTGATGGTCTCCATCTTCGATCTGGAATACCAAGGGAGAAACTTTCTGAACTGCACGGGAATTCTTTCATGGAAACTTGCCCTTCCTGTGGAACCGAGTACGATCTTATTGCTCTTTCCATGCTAGTCTTGCACGAGCTTTGTTTTTTTTATAGGAGTTGACTAATCAAGCATATTCAACATATATTTTCCATTAAGTTATGAATATTTACACTGCAGATACTAGGGATAACTACAGTTCTCATCAATAAAAGTTCTATTTCATAGATTTTTTTTAATCATTTATAATTTCTAATATTTTCTTCATAAATCCTCTGTAGACTTAGCCTGAGTTGTTTACTTCTTGCATTAAGTCCATGTGTAGACTTTTTGGCTCATTCATGTCACGTTCGTGTTTTTCAAAATTTTACATCTTAAAAGAACTGTAATCTAATTTTATGATTTGAACCTCTTAAGGTACTTTCGTGATTTTGAGGTAGAAACTATTGGTTTAAAGGAGACATCACGGCGCTGTTCAGATGCAAAATGTGGAACAAGACTTAAGGATACAGTCCTTGACTGGGAGGTACAACACTGTCCACCATTAGGTCCCAATTATACAGTGTAGCAGTAGTAGTAATAAAAATGATAATGATAATAGTAGTAGTAGTAGTAATTTGAGGTGGCCATTTTCGAAGCCACCCATTTGAAACCGACCGAACTGGTCCACCCGTGTGCAATTGGGTGGGTCAGTTTGGGTTAACGGGTCACTAATAGGGTTTGAGCAGATTGGTTGGGTCGGTTCGTGTGAGTGAATTGGGCCCGAACTGGTGTCCTGCCCCAATAATAATAAATAATAATTTAGTAATAGAAGTACATATTTCACTGTACATTCACTGAAAAATAGAAATTGAAAGATTTTATTCTGGTAGCTAGTTTAAATTGAATATTGAGCCCAATTGTGCTTGACCAAGCTAACCATTAATTGACAATGTCTATTTGTTGATTTCCATAGTTAATGTTTGTGAAAACTGTTGTGCCTTGGGATATGATTAAGGACATGAAAAACATTTGTGTGTATATGTGTCTGCAAATTTGTGTTTGCCTGAGTATCTCTGTATGCCTTTGTATGGACAGGATGCACTGCCTCCAAAGGAGATGAATCCTGCTGAGAAGCACTGCAAACAGGCAGATATCGTGTTATGCTTGGGGACAAGGTAATAATAACATGATTTGTTTCTTATCACTGCAACCATTTTCTTTTTCTTTTTTCTCTTTCCTTTTTTCCCCAGTACTTTGCTATCGTGATGTGTCTTTCGCACCCTCTACCTGTCTTCACTTGTACGAGATTAATTGTTTATTAATAACTGGTTATACTCTAGGGGTATTGTTATAACATTAAGAAAATGTATATTAGATGTTTTTGTGGTTTGTTGATGAGTGGTCTTATTATGCTAGACATAAGGCTGACCAACTTTAAAAATGAATTTTCAAACATATTTCTTGTCATTCTTGTACGAGTTTAATTGTTTATTAATAACTGGTTATACTCCAGGGGTATTGTTATAACATTAAGAAAATGTATATTAGATGTTTTTGTGGTTTGTTGATGAGTGGTCTTATTAATTTATGCTAGACATAAGTCTGATCAACTTTAAAAATGAATTTTCAAACATATTTCTTGTCATTGAATGGAATATATAAGCCATACATAAATGAACAACATGCCATCTCTTTTCCAAAATGTTTTACTTTGCTATACTTTATTTTGATATAACATGGCTGAAATATCTCAATGCAGTCTGCAAATAACTCCAGCATGCAACTTGCCTCTTAAAGCACTTCGTGGCGGAGGTCAAGTTGTCATTGTAAATCTCCAGGTTTGTTTCCCCCCTTTTTTTCCTAGCCACCTTCTGCATGTTAATGAGGTGGTTGACCCCATCTATCTCACCATGCATTCAATAATATCAAGAATAACATATTTAATTTTATTTCAAATGTGATCCGTATGGTTGTCCCGTTTATCACTTTGATCAACTGTGGCCACTGGCCTACATTTGCTGCATTTACAATAGAATATGTCAAAGCTGTACAATATTTATGCTTGCTAAAATTATGATACTATCAAAGTTAAATATGTAATTATATTTTCAATCTCTGAAGTTCATCCTTAAACATGCTGGAGGCTTCTAATTTCTGAGTTTCGCAGTTTTTTTTTCCTTCTAATTATTATACTTTTATGCTTGTTTTTATCGTGGTTAACATAACTTTATATGTTTTGAACTCTTCAGAAAACGCCAAAGGACAAAAATGCCTCTTTAGTGATACATGGGTTTTCCGATAAGGTATTTGATCTGAATCCTTGGTTATAAAAGGTGTTTACTTTTCCATAGTTATTTATTTGATTATTTGCGTTGAGATCCCTATCATTTCACCCCATATTCAATGTCACACAGTGACTAGAAATATGGGCTAGATAGTTCTTAGAAGACTTGAATAGTCCTCACATCAAAAGTCGGTTTTATTGGATTGAGCTATGTCCTAAGTCCAAATATTAAGATATATCAGTGTATGATAAATCTGTTATTGATTCAAGATCTTGCTTATTTCATTTGCATTCATAGAACTCTATTGATGTAATTTGTAACTTTAAATATGATAATACAAAATTTATTTTCTGGTATGATTATCGTCAACGTTGCTAAGTAAATAGACATAGGTGTGCACATTACTACCAATGTTTGAGAAAATGACATCTATAGACTATATACATAGAACTCTTTTTATTTATTTAGTTTATTAAAAGGACATCCAGCTCTTTCATCACCTTGCCAAATTCCCTTGTCGTCTGATTTCTTGAAGTACATGACATATCAAATTGTCAATCCTTACCATCCATTTTCTTTGTTTAACGAATTTCTTATGTTTTATATACCGAGATTTTCAGTATGAATTAGACAATTATTGGTTTGTTTTTTGCGGCTGTAATGTGCATTCTTTTAAATTTTAACAGGTAATTGCAGGTGTCATGGAGCACCTTAATATGCAGATTCCTCCTTTCATCAGGATTGACCTTTTCCAGATTATTGTAGTGCATGCTTTGAGCAATGGTAATAAACTTTCAATTGTAACTTTTAAGCTATACCTTTGGATGTACTTGAGTTTTGATGGATATAACTTCTTGATGTGAACACACAAACTCACCCACACTCACAATTGCACGCTACATACACAAGTTAACAAAATGGAACAAATTGTCTGATTCTTCAATGCCCCATTCTTCTAGTAAGCTGCATAAGTTGTAAATTGTAAATTGTATTAGTATACGCACCACTTAATTATTGAAAAAGAAAAGTTTCAATTTGTTTAATGTTATGACCGGGAAGGAAATATATGAGTTGTTGTGGGCTTTTTAAAAAGCTTCAATAAGAAAGTCTTAAGATTTTTTTATTTTATTATTAACGTGTAACATCAAATCTTCAAAACTAAGAACCAATTTGCCTCACAGATTACATAGTGTAAAAAAGACTAAACAAAGCTTCTTTTTTACATGATTGAATTTGTGTCACACTGCAATATATCACACAGCCAAAATACTAAGGCACATGAATGACTCGCTCATATAATTGATTCAATTTGCATCACAGATGAAAAATATGTGAATTGGACTCTCCAAGTTGCAAGTACTCATGCTCAGAAAGCAGCATTGCCTTTCATCAAGTCTGTTGAGGTGAATTCTCATGTTTAATCTCTATCTGCCTGTTTTATCATTTTTCATATCGACCTTTGTTGTTGGCTAGATTGACCTTTTGTTCTGAACATCCTGAACCTAGTGATTTCATTCTTAATTTTCTAGTTGTAGACTTTTGGGAATATTGGTGTTGGGTTCCTTGCTCATTTCTTAACTTAGCGGTGAATTACATGTGGAATGACGAACTTCATGTTGAATGTGATAATTTTAACAAGATCTAGAATATGGATATGTTCATTATTTGGTACTTGGAATAGCATATTTAGAATTCACTCTAGTTTTGGAAATTTATTATTTTCAGGTTGTTCAGAGATGTAATAAAATGTTTATTTTCTTGTGCCTTCACTAGCAACTTGAGCGTTTGGAAAAATGGTTTTGGACATGATATCAAGATCTCTATTTGGTCAGAGATTGATTCTCGTCAACCCCGCTCTTCCAAATAAAAGATGAATTTAAGAACATGTTGAAAATAGGATTGTTTATTGTCAGTGCTCAAGGCCCAACAGACTATTGCGTGATGAGATGTGCTAAGATTGTCTTGAGAAAATAACCCAAGTCCCCTCTCTCCACTTCACATTATCTATGTTCTCTTTTTCATTCTCTGCTGCGAACTAGCTGCCATTGTCCAAGCCGACACCACCTCGTCCTTGCCTCTTCACATTCCAACAGCCATGACAACTCCTAGTATTAGCTATTAATATGTCCAAAAATAATTTAAATAATGGCATCCAGTCCCTCAATCCCAATTTTGTTTCAGCCGCTTCGCTACGCAATCTGGGATTGACAACATAGGACCAAAATATTCCAGTGAGTGAAATCAGATGATAAATCCTACTGTTTCATGTTCAGGGAAAGTGAGAATGGAACTTCCTTTTTCTTAATTTCCTCACTGGAATATAACTTTCTTATTCCTGATCTCCACTTATTCCATATTTCCATTTACCAATCTCTTTTCTTGACAAAAAGTAAAAAGAAATAGAGGAAGGTAGAAATTGACTAGCATATATGTCCTTGTCTGCAGGTTTCCTTCTTGGACCAGGAAGGTTTCAAACCAGCCATTCTGGATAAGCAGCCATTTCGGCTTAAAAGGTCTCACGCTTATGCAGTGTGTTTTTATGCCTTTAATTAGTTTTTTTTTTTCCTTCATAGTAGATCAGATCAAACTGAATCTAGAAAAATTGTGAGGATCTGCATATGTAGCTTGGAAAGTTCTTTATCTATTTCTGTTGCTTAAATTTTAATACTTATTTCGATGAATGATGTCTTAGGAGAACAGCATATACCAAAGCATTTGAAATGGTTCTAAACCTCAATTTTGGTGATGGCTGCGGTTGCTCGTCCCTTGAAGTTGATGTCCCAATTGATTTTACGGTGAGACATACATAAATTGATATAATGCCTCACTTTACATGATAAGTGATGACAAGTGGCAAAGCTTATTTTGGAAATTATAATTATTATTTAAAAATCTGACTTTTTTTCACGACTATAATCTTAAAAGAAAATAAGGAGACGGAGTCAAATCAGTATTCTCATTGCTTCTTGTCTAATGTTATTTTCTTCTTTGATCGAAAAACAAGTTTTTCATTATTCATAAAATTTGTCAAGGGCCAAATGTTATAGAACTGAAAATACATTTTTTACAGAGTTCAACTGACGGCTTCAACTTTGACAAGGATGTCATATTCCAAAAGCTGAAAGACAAGGCAATCGTTCAATCAAAATGTGGCCAGAATGCTGTTATCGAAAGAAGGACCATCCTGACACCTAGAAGCGAGATTACTACCTATGCAGTTGTAACCAATGTTGTTCATTACAGCAAAGCAGTCCCTGATTCTCTAACCAATGGTGATCATAAAAAGAGAAAAGATAGCTTGACTGGTACAAGTTCGTCTAGGAAGCGTTCAAAAGTTTCTAAGGGTAAATCCATATCAAAGAAGGTGTAGATAAATTAATAGATAGAAAGATGTAGGTTTTGTAAGTATGATACAAAGAATTAGAACTGACAGGATCGACCAAAATGTAGAGACTGAGTGAATTTTGTTAGATGTTGCACTCGGTCTTCCCCTAAATGGTGTTCTTGATGCTGAAAAGCTTTTTGATACACTAGTTACTGAATATTGTGTGTAATCTTGGTGTGGCTTTTGTAATGTTTCTTTGGGTAGTTTGAGAAATGATGAGTCTATGGAAAGCTCAACAGGTGTAAAAAATTGTATCTATGTTCCTTAATTCTACTAAGTTTAATATATTTCTTGAATCTTTTCAAAACATGCCAATTTTTTGTTTGAATTAGTTGAAATACGTCCTCTATAATCTGTGGTTGGCTTCAAAAGCTGTTATTTCCTCAATCATTGATTTTACCATTCAATAAATTTTGTATCTAGTAGAAGAGGGATGGTTTGCAAAGATTGTATGTGGGGTCTGTATGTCGACTTGATGCATGTGTTGGAGGTTCTGGAAAAGTTTTAGGACTATTGTAGTTTGAAATAGATAATACGGTCTTGTAATTATGTAAGAAATGAAAAAGAAAAGTCTTGAGATGAAAAACCTTTGACCAATCATGACAACTGCAAGTGACTTTAGAAGAAAATCTTGATCTCTGTGAATTAATGTTTGAAGAATATCACAAGTATTCAAATACTTTGAATGTTGAATAATTTGAAGTTTTGATGTATTACAACTCATAGGGATAGAGACTGAGAGAGGATTCATTCGATTGATGAGTAGGAAAACGTGTGTACATTCTCTGCCTACCACTGCGTTTTTCAACAACATAATGTCATTGCTTGACCAAGTTACACATCGATGCTCCTAGCAGGGAAGCTAAGAACACAGAAAACACCTTTCAGAGTGAAAATCATTGAGAGGTAGCAAGAGGGAAAAGGAGAGAAATTAGGGTTTCTCTGAGCAATCGAAAACAGTGTCTTTTGCAACTCTCTTGTTCAAGGGAAGAGAATGAAAAAATGATAGAAATTAGAGTTTGTTTTTGAAGAACATTTGAAGCTAATTTCTTGTAATTTTTTGTATCTATTTTTAAATATTCACTCATAGTCAATCAGAGAGCATAGTTTTAGCTCATTTTTTGTCCGAACTATGTAACCAAATATTGATGTGTTTGTCCCCCTACTCTATTTATCTTGTTCTTGTTTTGATTGTGAATTTTTTTACACTTGGTTGCTTATTATTGCTTGGAATGTTTGATTGTCATTGTTATTTGCTCCATATCCTTGTTCTTGTTGGTTTTGACAAAGAGTTCGAATTCATAACACCATTGTATTTCTTCTTTCCAAAATTTAAACACTCGTTTTTCTATTTTATCCCTTTGTCCTGTGTATATTGACACTTTTAAAAGTTAAAGGACAAACTTATAGCTCAAAAATAAATTAAATGATAATTAGTTTTTAAAAGATTTTATTACTTTCATTATTTAATAGCTTTAGCATATTGTAAATACAGTTCAGTTGGTAGTTGCAAGAAAAATATTATGCAGACGTCGAGTTCGAACCTCAAATTCGTCAATTCTCAACATTTAAAATATGAGCTCTACTCACTAGACTCCTTAAAAAAAAACTCTAACACAACTTACATTCGGTAACGAAAAAATAAGGATCACTGGTGTTTCCATTAATGTAGCATACCTTGTCCAGTACCTTAATTTCATTCATTTTCTCATATATTATTGATAAAAAATTTGGTTCAACGTATGACACGTCATTGCCTTGAAACATGGCAAGTCTTGTCACCCCATTGTTTGACTTAGTGGGGGAGGTGTATTGCCAATTCATTGACTTGGTGGTCCTACTAACATTATTAATTAACACTTAAAATTTAATATTTTCATAATTTTATTGACTTGAGAGTGGTGTAACAATTCAACGGACTCTTGACTCTTGACAAGGTTGGCACTTGTCGCTTGTCGGTGTTAACAATTTCATGATAACATTCTAGAGTTTTACATTTTCATAATTTATATAAATATAGCAAATGTATATTCAGGACAAATTAAAATCACATCATGAATCATAGATTAAAAATTTACCAGGGGTCAAAGTGTATTCAAAGAGTTTGAAATTCTTGCACAGACTTGTTGAAAAATATGTACGTAAGGGATGACAACTTCAAAAGCATAAGCATAAAGAAGTAAACTTGTTCATATTAGTGTAAGGATCAGTTATTGATTACTTGTTCATCCAACCAACCATATGACATTGATATGTGACGTGTAAGAATCTTCTACATAGCAGCTGAACGATCGTTATAATCGTAAGTCACACTCACTTCAGTGCATGTTTGATATCACAGTGAGTTGAACAAAGTCACGGTGACACTGTGGTTTTGTTGAAGCTACAATTTACAAAGTATAGCTTTTACAAAATCACAGCGATTCCAAACAAGTTAGGTCGGTGTAGTTGATATAAAGTACAATGAATCTAAACAAAATACAATATACAAGTTAGTGCAATTGGATATTGCACTTATATTCAAATCCAAATAGTGATCATATACTCATATACTAAATGTGGACGGCTAATGAATGATGGAATGAAGGAAAGGGTAATAATGTTACGTAGTGAAGCATGACTTGCATTGGAACTACGTCACCATGCACTCAACTCATGGCACCAAAGTGAGTGTTAGCTGTTATAAATTACACCCTTGTTGCTTTCAACTCCTCAACTTCCACTTGTTAGAGCACTTTCTAAGTTCCTTATCAACTCCTTTAAATCCTCATAGTTTCCAGATAAATCTTCATTGCCTTCTTAGAGTTTATTTGTCAAGGTAAAAATATTCCTTGCTTTTTGTTTTTCGTAGTGACACAAGTTGTGTTGTTTCTTTGTTAAATGTGAAACTTGTTTGTGTTAGTTAGGCTGTCTTGTTTTTCAGTTAGTGAGGGTATCCTCAACATGTTTTTATAGGCAAATATTAAGAAGTTGGTAGTTATGTTAGTTTTCTAGGATCGAACCTTAGACCTCCTACCTCGTGCTTAGAAGTTTTTTGGTGTTCGTTAGGTCACCAACTGAGCTACCTACTCGGAACAATGTTTGAAATATATAATACATATATGTTGTGGAAATGGTATTTTGTTATGCAAATTTTGTGCTAGTTTTGAGAATTAGCTGACTCAATTTAACAAATTTGGAACCAATTGTAATTTGAAAGCGAGGTTTTGATCCTAGACCGCGATCATTGATATTGCAAAAATTTACGTTCAAAAGACATTGGTGCAGCATTGATCATGGATTCATGGTCATAGAAACATAGAAAATCTTGATGTCGCGAATCAAATCGTGGTGGCAGAACTTCTTTTTTTCTTCAATCAAAGTCAGTCATGATATTTTTCTCATCATATCCATCATTTGTACTCTCTTCTTTTGTACTATCCTTTCTATCTCTCTCTTTTTTAAACTTATCACATAACTCATGAGAATTGTGATTAATGCAGTCTTGGAGGAATTTCAAAATAGTAAACTAGATTTTCTTTTTCGGTCTTAACGCTCCAGGTCTTTGGGGAAGCGGGTCTCGGTAATACAAATTCGATCGAAATGTAAGTAAAATCTGGTCAGAGATTGATCCATCTAGGATTGAAATTTGGATTCTTCCAAATAATTTGTCCTTAATTAGAGCTCATTAACAATTTGATTTGACATAAAGATCTCAGATTTTGACTTTCAAATTTGTTGATTTGTAATTTGTGATTGAATATGCAGTTGAGTCCATGTCAGTGGCAGCTAGTCCAGCACCCTCTTTAGGGGATCATTTATGTGAAAATGGTTTTGGATGTGTTGAAATTCTCCCTTTCACCAATGATGCTCATGGAGGAGTCATTGTTGACTTGAAGGATCCTATGGACCCTCAAGTTTTTGCTTCTTTGCTTCAATCTTCACTTTTACAATGGAAGAAACAGGTAGCTATTATTGTGTGTGTGTATGGTACTTGATTGTTTATACATGCGTGAAATGCGGACTAACTCATCTAAAATGAGAAATTAAGTTTAGATGTTAAAAGTCAGTAATTTCAGTCAATGATGAATAAATCGATAATTTATGCTCAAACACATTTATAATTTGTATACGTAACATCAACCGTCGATTTATAATTTGAATAAATCAACTTTATATTGTAGGGAAAAGATGGTGTCTGGATCAAGTTACCAATTGAGCTTGTTAATCTTGTTGAAGTTGCAGTTAAGGTAATTTATCTATATTTTCTTTCAAACTCATATTGTACTAGACTTTACGTTATCACTTATATAGTTATATAAGTATTTGGGAAAACTTATAAAAGAAGTAAAAGTGTTCAGAAGCTGTTTCCTGCTTTTTTTTTTTTCACAAGTCGTTTCCAATTTATAGAGTTTACATCGATTCTCTCTTTGATTATAAAAGCAACTTATACGCAAGCTCTCGTATGATAAGCACTTATTGAATAAACTTATAATTAAGTCGATCCTAGCAGGATGGTTTCTGCTACCACCATGCTGAGCCAAACTATGTAATGCTAGTTTACTGGATTCCTAAAACAGGCTGCACAATCCCTCCAAATGCTTCTCATCGCGTAAGCATTGGCGCCATTGTCTTGAATCATAAGAAAGAGGTATAAAATAAGTTTCAATCCAATAGTGGTTTTTATACCTACATGTTTTCTTTGCATACATTAACCTTGTTTTATGCTGCCATTCTAGTTGCTTGTAGTACAAGAAAAAAGAGGTAGATTTCATGGAATTGGTGTTTGGAAGCTACCTACTGGAGTAGTTGATGCAGTATGCACATTTTCAAACACAAATTAAATGTCATTTTAAAAAATTGCTAATATTTACAATTTGGTTAGAAAGTTGGTTTTTGTACCTGCAGGGTGAGGAGATTTTTGAAGCAGCTATTAGAGAAGTAAAAGAAGAGACAGGAGTAAGTATCTTAATACATTCCATGTGATTTAGAGTCAAAGTATTAGTATTATATTGATGGTAATTAATAACTATAATTTTTGTTTGTATTTTTAAAAATCAGATTGATACAGAATTTGTGGAGGTTCTAGGATTCAGGTATATTTTAATTTGAGAACTTTTTTCATTGTTTAGGCCGACATGTTTTCTTCATGTGATTTACATTGGAAACTGAATTAACAACTCTCCTCTTACTTTCCATTTTCATCAGAATTATTTTATATGTTGTATATGAATTAAAAATAAGGCCACAGAAGTGGTGAAGCTCCTAACAGCATATGAAATCATTTGATTAGGACCTCTCAGATTGGGGCATCATATTAGTGATATGTGTTTTCTTAATATTAAAATATTGATTGGAATTTATAAAATTATTTTGAGCTTTTCATGGTATAAGTTGATGGATGGCTTGGCCCCATAGAGATATAATGGTCTAGTAACATACTATTCTAAGGAAAAACAGAGGCAAGTTGAAAATTCTATACTTGCTTTATCTAACTCAAAGAAAATAAGAGAAATTATTATTAATTAAAGTGGTATTAACGGTCATTTCACAATAATTTCGTATGAAGTTTAAACCCGGTCTCAATGAAACTCTTACATCTGAGCTATACAACTCATAGACTCTTAAATTTGGCAAAATAAGTCATTTGTTTGGAATATAAGATGTTAATAAACTTAAGTTTTTTGGAGTACTTGAACATTTACCATATATTTTATTTTTTAAAAATTCGGTATCTAGCCTAAGAATCGACTAATCCAAGGGATCAATCTCATCATCCACTTATGGAGCACCATTTAAAGTCAGAACATGACTTCATATGAACTTAGCCCATCGAAATTGATACTGAAGAAATCGAACCTGAAACCTTGAGATGAGCATACTCCAAAATCTGAAGCACAACCGTGCCAACCCAAATCGGTTAACATTTAGCATATATTTGACATGGTTTCTTTCTTCATTCTTCCCTTTATAAAATTTCATTTGACACTTTTTTTTGTTTTTAATTTTCAGCCAGGCACACAATTCATTCTTTGGGAAATCAGATCTAACTTTTCTTTGCATGCTGCGTCCCCTTTCTTTTGACATCAAAAAACAAGAATTGGAAATTGAAGCAGCTCAGGTACTTCCCTTTGACAATGTCACTTCATGTCTTTTTTGTTTTCTTCTTCCTCTCTCTAGGATCACTTTTGTCCAAAACATTAACCTAAGAACGATAGACTCCAACATGTGCTTGTATACGACACAAGACACGGGCACCATGACACGAATGATGTACAAAATATAGGAGCAGATGACAAAGATCATAAAAGTACGTGTCGAGTCGGAAATATTTCTTTTTTTCACTAGGATAGTGGTAAGGTGTGTCCAACACTTGTTCAAGGCGTGCCTAAGAAGTGTCTGCGTCCGAGACGTATCTATTGTGTAAAACTCCAAATCTCACGTCGAATAGATAAGACTCTTGATAAAAGTTTATAAAGGAGAAACACTCCTCACCTTATAAGTCAGTTTTACAAGGATGAGTTAGACCCCAATTCAATACACAAACATGGCAAAGACAAATGGCCCATGCATTACAAATTTTTTAACTTAAAATACAAACGTAAAAATTGCTTATATACAAATGAGACTTGTGAAAAATCAATTTACTCCACAATCAACTTGTCCAAATTTCTTTAGCCCATAAACTAATATATTTCTCTCATTTGTTCCAAAAACTGTCCTTCAAGTAATGACAATACAACTAATTATAGTATTAAATTTCTATGAATATATGATCGAAGATTCCTTTTGTTCTGCATATCACTTAATTTATGCACTATTGTCATATAATCCAAAACTTTCGCATCATGACTTTGTTTTATTTTCTAAGTCTGTGTTATTATAATTTATAATTTATTTTGGTGTGCTTTGTTCTATTCTCATGAAGTGGATGCCATTTGAAGAATATGCAGCACAACCATTTAATCAGAAGCATGAGCCCTTCAAGTGCATGATTGAATTATGTATAGCAAAGATGGAAAGAACCTATACTGGATTCTGTCCACGACCTATCTCATCATTTTTCTCTAAGGATTTGAATTATGTATACTTGAATAGCAAAGACCTTGACAAGTCTTCTTGAGTCTCCTTAGTCATCAGTCTCAGTCTTCCATTATAGTTTACTTTGGTTGAAATTTATTTCTTCTAAAAGGTTTTGTTGTGTGTCAATTTCTATCCTCATCCTCATATCATAATTCCTATATGTTATTTTGATTTTGAGCCAATATTGTGACTCTTGTTACTGAAATTCACCATGATTAACTTTTATGTAAGTAAGATTCTTGGAAAATATAGAAAGAAAATTGATGTGCAAGGATTCACAATATAGTCTTGGTTGAGTCCAACAAATTTAAAGAAGAAAAAATAATGAAGAAAAAAAAAGAGTGTACGTGTGTTTGACAAATTGTATTGTTCAGATTCCACAAGAAAGTAATAATTCAAGTTTTCGAATATTTTGTTGTGCACTCTACTCTCATATAAAAAATAATTAAAGTGAAAGGATAAGGCTGAAAACATTTTAACACTTTATCTATTTCAAACGGTTTTGAGATTTGTTTTCTTTGTCATGACAATTTGACAATTTGTTCTGATTGAGATCAAAGAACTTATTAATCGGCTGCTAGTTGGATTTGAATTTGATGCAATTAGAACTTCATTGCAATGCCTATGTTCTCTATCTCATCCTCTCTTTCTTTCTTCCTTCCTTCTTCTGAATCTTTATGACTTTCACTACATTGAAGCGAAACAAAATGCTCTCTCTTTTAATCTAATTAAACAATTTACGAATCAAACGGATTCGATAAGTTATCGAGTTAAATGTAATCTTAGCCACAAACAAATATCTTAAACCAAAATTGACATAACATCAAACGCCTTCAATGCAACATTTAGTTTCTATTCTACGAAGCCAGTGACACAATCATCAAATCATAAGAATAAAATAAACAAAACAACAAAAAACATTGAACAAACCAAATAAATCAAACTTTTATAAACGACGATCATATACTATATATGTATACATAATACTGGTTTCATAAGAGATTCCTGTGGTTTCAAGTTGAAATCAAACACCACCGGAAAGTCAGGGCTGCTCTTCTAGGCTACTGTTTTTTTCTAACCGTGTCAATCATAATGCCTCGTAATTATTTCCGTGTGAGCATCTCCACTTTCACCGTCTTCACTTAAATTTAGATGACAAGACAAACTGCTAAAAGAAGACAAACTACAAACACCTTTTTAATTACTTCCCGCCTCTTATTCTTTAGTCGTAGTAAGCAGGTCTCTCCACGGGTGCAAACAGCTCATGTGCCTCCAAAAATGATGGACATACGGAAAAACAAGTATGAAAAAAAAAAATGTTGCTTTCAGAAGTTAGAACGCTGCTTAGACAAAGGAAGTCTAGATATTGTAAACTTGTTTTCACTGCTAAGTCTCACAAAATTAAGAACATATCAGTGGTGGAGTCAAGAATTTTACAGAGTCTGGGCAAAAATTTTATCGTAAATTCATATATGGCATAATATATACTAGTGAAAAGACGGGCACTCACGTGCCCGTTTTTCTGCTCTTTTTATTCCGCTAACGTTTAAAAATTATAGAACGGTATTTTTTTTATGAAATATATACACACACATTAGCGTTTAGAGTAATACTTTATGTCTGTCTGTCTTTTTTTTTTCTTACGCTAATGTGTATAATTTAATTTTAGTGTTGCATAATGCGTATAATTATTTTTATAAAATTTTGATTTTAATTAAAAGTATAAGTATAGATGCCTAAAAATATTATACTTATATATATATATATATATATATATATATATATTTCACCTTTATATTGTAACAAACTATGCATATATTTTTCTTATTAAAAAAAACTAAGCATATCTTTTTCATTGACACCAACAATGTAACAAATATAATATCATATAATATAAATTCTTATCTTTTTGAATGACACCAAAAATATGGTATTCTTATCGCATAATATAAATTCTTATCCTTTTGAATGACACAAAAATATGGTATTCTTCTAACGAAATTTATTATAGAGTATAATTGAAAAAAGAAAAAACCAACTATTTTGATATTATTTGTTATTATTTGAAATAGACATAGTATAGATAAATAGTCATAAATCAAAATAAAAGATGTCCGTCATTTTATCAACAAAAGTACAATATGAAATAAGAGAGATGAAATATAACCTACGAATAGTGTGCTAAATAAAATTAGGAGGTAAATGACATTTCTGAGACCTCTTTGCGGTGAATGTTTGAATAATATCAACATCGTCAAGTGACTTTTGTTGTGTGGGTGTGAAAAATATTCGAGTTTGCCCATTTTTTTTAAGTGGGTTAATGGGTTAGAAAGTATCGATTGAGCCCGGGCGAGTGTCCAGACTAGCTGGATGGTGTCTCCGCCTATGGAACATATGTTCCGCCTAAAATCCAAATATGTAAATTTTTCTTTTCTTTTTAATAAATAAATTTTAAAAACCGAGATGTACAAACACTTCAAGATACTACAAACACATTTCAAACTGTGCTTAAATTGTTTTCTCAGCAAAGTGAATAAATTATCATGTATTTTTTTGCCGTAGTATCTCGAGTTTAAGTAACCGAGCAAATGAAAAAAAAAATTGTATATACCGACTTCGTATACATTTTGCAAAAACAAAGTCCAAGTAGTTTAAGTAGGTGGCTTTCACCCTAACACTGTAAAAACAAAAACCGAGTCTTCTACCATTGGATACCTTCCTAGCATAAAATAGAAGGCACATAATCTGATCAACATTTTGATGATGAGGGAAATTTTTTAATCCATGAAGATTTGAATAGAAGATTGCTCTTTTCAAAAAAATTGTGTTTTTATTTTATTATGGGACATATTTTTACTATGAGAGTCGAACCTCCATTTTCACAAGAACACCTTGTATGTAAAGGGAATATGTGATTTTTGGCTAACTTTTTCATTATTTCAATTATACCTTTGAATAAAATTTCTTATAATAATGTTATATTGTCGATGTCATTAAAAAGGATAAAATTTATATTATTTTTGTTATATTAGTTACATTGAAAAAAGATAAACACAGTTTGTTGGGTTTTTATAATTTGAAATTCACAAATATCTAATCTCTATAATTTTAATCAAAATCAAAATTTCCTTGTAAAAAAGAAAAAAACAAAATCAAAACTTCATGATAAACATCTTTCATAATTTACAAGTGTTAACAAAATAGCGAAAATACGGACGCTCAGTGAGCGCCCATATCTTCGCTAGTTATACATAAATACAAGAGGGCCTAAAATTTACAATCACTTTATATTTCTAACATATATAATTTTTATTCTTACATGACATGCATGATTTATAGTGTGATATTTAATACATGAAGAATAAGGAAGAATGTACTATTTGCAAGATATATTGGTGTTTCTTGCATGCAATTGGTGATATTGTTTGTGATTGAAATTGATGAGTCCAAAAATCATATTTAATACATGAAGAATGATGTGTGTATATATTTGCAAGATATATTGATGATTCGTACATGTAGTTGGTATTGTTGTTTGCGGTTGAAATGCATGAATACAAGAGAAAATGAATTTTATGTGATTTATATAATATGCATAATTGGGTTTTTTAATTAAAACACGCCTTGACCAAGATTCGATAGGTTTTTAAAATAATTGACTTTGTTAATTGATTCAAGTAGATTTTGAATCAATTCAGAACAAAATAAATGTTGTAATGTCTAAGTTTACTAGAAATATATAAGTCTTTTTTATTTTTTATGTCAGTCCATATCAACAAAACAAAAAACAGTTGTTTATTGAGACTAAAACTTGGCCAGTTTTTGAAAAAATAATTTGTATTGTCGTTTGTTGTAATGTTTCTTATGCAATGAAGTGTTTTCTTTATTTTGACATGTTGTACATGTCACTATACTAATGTTATTATACATTAATAATAATTTTGCCTCTTTTTTTTTAAAAAAAAAATCAATTTAAATATTTTAACTTCACTTTGTTATCCTAAGTTATTTGGTGAAGCTCCACCATTGTGCACAAACAAACAAAAATCTAAAAATATGATTAAAAAAGGCAGGCAACATTATTTTAGATAACGCAAGGCACCAAAAATCTCTCGATTGGCCATGCATCCAAGGATTGATTAAGAAAGTTAGCACTACATTGATATAAAAGAGCTTATAGAATATGTCTGGACAAGGCTCATGCCCAATCCTTAGTGTACTCTACTTCAAAGGCACACTCTAGAACGGTGCACCCTAAACATACTTAAGTGTTGCCTACACACAGTGTTTTCAAAATATTTTTTTTCTCGCTAAACCAGGAGAAAGGACAGGCATCAAGGAAAAGCAACGACATCCTAACTAGGTTGGCACCCCGATGAACTTCCATCGTATACCGCCAATCTCAAAATTTTATTAAAAAAGGGGGGGAATACAAGAGGGGGGACTAGGGCAAAACCCTCGAAGAAAAAAACAAAAAAGAAGAGCAATAAAATAATTAAAACAACCGCCTACGAAAATCTAAACCGAGGCATTCCACAACGGTCCGAATAAAAGTCCGGTTGCAAATCAGAAGATAAAACCAACAACCAAACTGCATTATCTACGGTATGACCTATAATAGCCAACCTATCATTGATGAGTAGTAGAGTTATCACCCGTAGAACGGGTTTTGTACGGTTTACCCACAGTGGTCTTTTTTAAGTGTTGCTTATGTTTCCTTGTTAAAACAAGGAGGAAAGGTGATTCAGCAAATTTTTGATCATACTCCTTAACTCGGCGCCATAACTCCATGTCTTGCTGAATCCTAGAATTACCGTGAACCTCTGGTATAACATTATGCGCTAGACCGTCCTGAATGACAACCTCTTGCTCGACATTTCCAATCCCATCAAGGGACCCCTCTGCGGCCTCATGTGATACCAAAGAAAGATCAATAGTACGATCAATAGGTGGGGAGTTGTGTGAATCAGACTGCACGTAAACGTCCAAAATATTGTTCACATTAGGTTCTTGTGCGTAAGATGTTGTGGTCCATTCCAAAAAAAAAAAAAGTTGTCACGTGGTTTTCTCTATGTAATTAAAAGGTGTATATGGGGATAAAGGAGTGTGTGTCTTGTTTATAAACTATGCTTAATTTCGATTCTCAAACAATATGAGACTTAGTATACTTACATAAAAAAATAAAAAAAAGGAAAAAATATTGGGAACTTTTACGGGTACTCTTGCTTCATAATTTTATAAATTAATGATCATTTTTTATGTAATAAATAGCTATTTGTCAATATTTATATTTTATAGAACATCATTTCATAAGAAAAAACATCATTTCATTGTTTATAAGAATCATAATAACTTTTTTACATATTATCGTAAAAAATAATCAACGTTCACAATTATGATTGATAAAAATTCAAAAAAAAAATTAATTTTGTTGACACTTTTGATGAATAAGATTTAGTTATTATAATTATAAATGATAAAAAAAATATTTTTCTTCAAAAAAACAACTCATTTAACTATTAATTTAAAGAGTGAATGTACCGATACACTCATATATATTGGGTGTACCGTAGAATTTGCCAAAAATATATTGGTGAAGCAAGCAAGAAGAGAAATCTCTTCAATTCTTCTTTTTCCTCCATTTTTCATATCGGTCAAGATGAGAGAAAAATAAAAAAAAATAAAAACCATATTATGAGAGAAATCTCTTCTTTCTTCATTCTTCCTTTATAAATTTCCATTTGACATTTTTTATGTTTCTAATTTTCAAACAGGCACACAATTCATTCTTTTGAAAATCAAATCTAACTTTTCTTTGCATGTTGCGTCCCCTTTCTTTTGACATCAAAAGGCAAGAACTAGAAATCGAAGCAGCCCGGATCTTCTTTGTTTTCTTCTTCCTACCTCCAGGATCACTTTTGTCCAAAACATTAAACTAAGAACCATTGACTCCAGCATCAGCTGCGTATACGAAACAGACACCAATGATGTGCAAAATATAGGAGCAGATGACGTATACTATAAAAGTATAGATGTGTCAAGTCAAAAATAATTATTCTTTCACTAAGATGGTGTTAAGGTGTGTCTGACACTTGTTTAAGGCGTGTCTAAGAAGTGTCAGCGTTCAACATATCTATCTAACTAACTGACACGGCAAAGACAAATGGCCCATACATTACAAAATGTTTAACTTAAAATACAAACGTAAAACTTGCTTATATGTAAATTAGACTTGTGAAAAAACAATTTACTATAATTGAATGACAACTAATCATTTTACATTAAATCATGGTTACTTTCCATAATAAACTTGCCCAAAATTCTTCAGCCCATAAACCAATATATTTCTCTTATTTGTTCCAAAAATTGTCCTTCAAGTAATGAAAATGCAACTATTGTCATAAACCAAATTCCAAAGCTTTTGCATTACGACTCTATTGTTTTATTTTCTAAGTCGGTGTTATTGTAAATTATTTTAATGTGCTTTGTTCTATTCTCATGAAGTGCTTGCTTAAATGGAAGCGTCATTTGTAATAATGGAGTTCTCATGAGGTAATGTTCATCACCACCTTTCTTAGTAGGATAACAGTGAGTTCTCCGAATGAATTGAAAGCAGTTTTTTTTTTTTTAAACAACAAATTTTATTTAAAAACCAGATCTCTGCTCAAGACCAACAGAGATCGGTGATTCAGAGAATACAAACTAGGGCGCCGTATATAGGCGGAACACCCGAAAATACACTCCACACAAAACACCCCTACACCAATAAAATCACCCCCTAACACAGACTCTTTCTCAAAACAACCCCTGAAAAACGATATCCATAACCACCCGTTGTCATTACTCAACCCCAGATAAGACCCCTCTAAATGAAACATATCGTCCGCAACTCCTAAGCTGAGCTGCTTCCACCACCACACAACCTCTGGTCCACCGAAAGAACACCATAACAGCCCAAAATCAAACTTGAACCAAAGAACTGACTCCCAATCTCGAATTAAAAGTGATCGGCCCACCAGACTTCCGACCAAATCAGACGGGCACCCCTAACCCTTAGTCCACCAGAGAAACACCGTAGCCCGCTAGACAAGAAAGCAGCCAGACACTAACTCCCGATCTCGAAGCAAAAGTAACCGGCCCGTCAGAATCCAACACACAACATGTAAAACAGACAACATGAATTGTGGTGATGCAAATATCAATCAACAAGGAAAATAGCTCAGCTCGAAGGACACGCACCCTAGACACCAAAGCAACCCAAAACTTCAAGCAAGAGGTAGCGATAACGGATATGGATCCGAATACCAGAGGCAGCCTCCGAAAGGAATCCCCACAAAAACACCCACAGACACACCTAAGCAACACCGACCACCCCCTTATACCGAATCACTGCCACTGTCTCCCCACCAAACATCACCACCACCCTTGCAATACCATCCCCACCACCAACATTGCATCACCAACTATCAGATTAAAACGACGCCAAACCACCTAAACAGATAATAAATCCGATGCCACCCAAAATCGAACAACAACAAAAATCACCAAAACCAACATTACGGAACAAAAACAATACAAAACTAAAACTAGAAACGACCAAAAGGATAGGCAAGCACACAAGCAAGATAGCAAGGCTGAAAGTAAACTACACTACCAAACCACCTCTCCAAGAAACAAGCAACAACACAATCACATGTCTAAAGGAAGACGAAACCAAACAACAAAACACGGGCAGCGACACTAGTCTGAAGCGGAAACACAACCCCAAATCATAGAATGGCATCCACCAGTGGCAAGGAGAAAGCGACTGACACCGGAGTAAACAACAACCAAACCAAAAAGCGACAAGAACACACTAGCGCGACCCAAAAAGACCCAAAAATTCTGAAAGGTACATGAATGACCACTATCGCGCCATCACGGAGCGTCTACGCACCAAACCCTTTCGAGCAACATTCAGAAAAAACACAAAAACAACACGGACACCAAAACGTCTCGAAAAACCACCGTGAGGCAAACGAACAACACAAGAAGCCAAGAACAACCACGACATCAGAAAATAGCTTGCCGAAACACAACAAAAACCCACGACACCCAAAGAGGACGGTGGCGCAAAAAACCCACCACCCTCTCCTCCGGTAACCAACAGCCAAGACCAGCACCCCACACACACAGCTCCACGCAACTGAGCAAAAACCCACCAAACTCGAAGACCAGAAGTGATGAATTGATTATAGGAATTGATTTGGTGACTGATTAAACCGTATTGGTCAAAGAACATTGCAAAAGTATTTGAGCATATCGTGGCCGAGTTCGTTGAGGATTTCGGCGTTGGATGGTTCTTCTTCTTCTTCTTCATCGAGGTCCATTTCTGTGTAGATGTTGTTGTTGTTTGCGTCTTTGCTTGAACCTATGTGATCTTCCATTGTGTTGGAGATTATGGAGAAAGGGTTTTGGTACAAACCTGTTCTTACTGTGTAGTAGTGTGCCACATGGAGTGAGACAGATTGCGTTTATACACTGCAAATTTAGGGGGGAAAATTGTGTAGTTCTAGCTGTATCAAAAAAATTGAATTTAAGGGTCAAATGAATAAATTAATAAATACACAAGTTAAAAAATAAAATTTATTAAGAATATACAACTTTTCTTAACTTCTGTCTTACGGATATAATAAGTTAACATTTTTTTTTAATTTAAATAAGTAGCTAATACTTACCGTTATATGCTTTGTTTCAGATATGGAGTAAGAATTTGGTTCTTCTTTGATTTTCTTGAAGTGTGGTAAGATGGCAATGAAGTTATTTTTAGTCATCAATCCTTCTATTGTGCCCTAAACATTGAATTCTAGCGGCATAGAATAAATGATGTCGGGTCAAGAGGATCCTGATTTCTATATAATCAATTCTATTCGATGAAATGATGGAGGTAAGAATCCACTACTAGTTTAATGATATTTTTCAAGCCCGAACGTTGTTTTTTTTTTATCACATCGTTTGAAACGGTGTTTTACCAAAGCATTCATTTTTAAATGAACATATTTTCTCCCCCATAAACTAATAAAATCGACTTTTTTCCAGTCCAACAGTAAATCTTCCCCATTTAGAGTCATCCATCAATGGGTAATGGATGTGCTTCAATGTTATCAAATTTAACCGTGTGTTCTTTGGAATTTGCATCCACCAAAGTCAGGATTTTCTCAAGTTCGTTAAAAACCTCTTTAACAAATTTCAGATCCATCTCTCCATATGGCTATTTGTAACATATAAGCCTTATGATTTGAACATGTTATAAAAAAATATGCTAAGACAGAATAAAATCACACAAACTAACACCAATAATAACACTTATGTTGTTACTTCATCGATGATATTGGCAGTAAGAAAATCTCTTTTGCTCTTTGACTTCAATGCCGGAGAGAATATTGTAGATAGGGTTGGAGCTTCTACCATTTTGATTCCAGTTGTTGGTTTAGAGGGATTCAATTTTTCCTCACAAAAACAAAGCACAAAATGAACTAGGAAAGTAATGGTAAATTTATGTTATTTATGTTTGTTATGCTTGGGCATTGTTGAGATCAATTAATGTATAATTAAATGGATGTCTTGTACCCGGTGAAAAAATAGTAAGAGAAAATATTTCCCTTTTTTAGTGAGTAGTGGTAAATGGCTGTCTTGTAACCGGGATTTATAAAGATGCTTAAGAATGTAAGGATGATTGACTACTCATATGCTGATTGGTGTGGAGATATGGATGACATGAAAAACACTATATGATATTGTTTCTTCTTAGTCAAGGCACCAATCTCTTGGTGTTTTAAGAAAGAATCGGTAGTGGTCTATCTACTTGTGAGTCAGAATACATTGTTACTGCGATGAGTGCTTGTCAAGCTGCTTGGTTTGATTCACTAATGTTAGAACTGGAAATCAAAAAAGAAGTTGTGATATTGATGGCAGGGTCGGCCCAATAAATTTTATTTGTAAGAGTGAGACTATTTTGTTTATAAAATCTAACAAAAAATATTTTTTGTTGGGAGGCCTAAAACGAGAGCTCTAGTAGTCTTACCCTTGAGTCGGCCTTGATTGATGATTGACAACAAATCTCCCATCAACTTTTGAGACAAACTCCCTCTCATATTTTAGTTGTGTTCTTACCGCATATTTCTTTGTATATTTTTTTGTTGTCCTATAATTTATTTTAAAATTGGTTTCTTAAATAACATACCTCAATCTTTAACCACAAAACGTACATTGATATATTTTTATATTCTTGGTGTTGAATCTGAAGAAGCTCATCATAATCCTAGAAAAGTTTCTAGAACGAAGAATTATCAGGGTAAATGAATTAAGAGACCATCCAATAAAGATTAAACTTACAACTAAAAATTAAGCCAAGATAGAAATAACATCTAACACCTCTAATGCAACATCTAGTTCTATTTTCTCTTCCTGGAATTGAGTTAATAAAGCTACTAACACAATCATTCAAAATAGTACAAATCATCATAAAACCAAAAAGTGAAGAAACAAGAAACGTAAAATTTACCATGAACAATTAAACAAACCAAATAGAATAAAGTTTCATAAATCAAATCTAAATAATGTCTACACCTAAGGATTGATTAAGAAAGTTAGCCCTCCATTAATAAAATTTCATAATTAATTATTTTATAATTGTCATACACTTTTTTTTTTACGAACCTCATTAACATATATTGAGATTTAACTTTCATACAATCTTTCACATAAAATTCTACTGATGACTCTTCTAGATGAAAAAAAAATGGGAAAATACAATCCTATATGACTAGAACACACGTGAAATGTGTACTATATGACATGTATGTATGTGCAAACATGAAAATGTCCCCTCATTCCGTATATAACCACAACCATGTCAAGCAAAAAAATTTAACCCTTAAAGTGAATCTTGAGAATAGGGTAGTTTCTACTTCCGGGGCAAGGGGAGAAGAAACAAACAGCCACCATTGTCGTGAAAGCGCTTTTATTGTAAAATGTAAACACAGACTGGACCACTGGAAATTTGAGTAGGAAATTTCACTTCCTCTGTAAAAGAAGCATATATTCCAGTAGTGGAAATTTCACTCTTATTAATTATTAATTTTTTATTAGTACTAACTTATAATGACACTTATTGACAATCAAAATAATCTATGTTATGAATTAAAATAGCATTTACAATTATCTAGGATAAAACATTGAAACTAAAATGTAGACTACTCTTGAAAGAGTAGTTTAAAAAAATGCTTATATGCGACTTAATGCACCGCATATGGTATTATTTAGTAAAAAGACAAAAGAATAGTTCGTTTTATACTTACTACATTCTTTTATATTGGTTTTCATGTGAGGAACTTGGTGTATGTTTGATTCTATTTTTAGGGAGACTAGAATTTGATTCTGGATGTGTAGAATTGATGATGACATGTTTGATTGTTGTTGACTAAAATTAATTATGCTTCTAGAATTAATTTTACTTGAAACTAGGATTTGTGGCTTTTGATTCTAGAATTGATTTTCACACACAAATTTATAGTTTGACTCACTTTTACATGAATATATTCAAACATAAATCACTTTTGGTTAGAACTACTTTTAACCAAAATCGATTATAGAAAATGAATTCTATCAAAATCAATTCTTCCCACCACACAACCAAACATAAGCTAAAATTAATTGTTTGAGACTGTGATGTGGAACTTGGAAAAAGAGCAACCAATAGAAATAGCAACTTCATTGGCTAGTTTTGGTGGCAATTCTAGTTGTTGTTTTTATTCTTTCTATTGTGGAATGCAAATTATACAATGCCATCTAATCCATTGGTCACAATCATTTAAATTTATGAGAGATTTTAAATATCAAAATTGAATAACCATCTTATTTATAGTTACCGCGACATCGACTTAACAATATTTAAACATTCAAATAAGAAACATTGATTGTGAATTAACACGACACTTTTTGTGAGGATTATAGTCCATCTTAATAAGATTATCAAGGAGCGACCAATGGATTAAAATAAGAAGAAGTCACTTCATATTAGTAGCAAAGCCTCTCTGACATCTCTCTAGATCTAAGCTTCTTTGCTACCGCCCTCCCCCTCAAATCCAAACCATTTGTATTCCGATGTAGATCTTATGAGTGATGGTGCGACGAGATTCACCCTCCGCATCATCGGTGGGCTACTGTCCAGCAGCCCTCTGTTTCAGATCCGATCGTCGTGGTTTCACTGCGCTTCATGGTGGTTAGTGGGGTTTTTTTTTCCGAAGTGGTGCTGATGTTTGGTTTTTCGAAGTGGTGCTGGTGTTGTTTTTGGGCGGTGGTTCTCATGGTGGTGTTGGGGTTGTTTTCGTGGTGGTGATGATTGCTTGTGTGTGATGTGTTATGTGGTGGTTGTGGTGGTGGTGGTTGTGAAGATGGTTGGTGGTGATGGTGTTTGTGGTGGTGGTGATGGTGTTTGTGGAGATGATAGGTGGTGATAGTGTTTTGTGGGGGTGGTGGTGATGATAGTTTTACGTTTTTAGTGTGGTTTTGGTGATTGTTTGTGTTTTTTATTTAATGGGTGGTGAAAGAAGGTCAAGCCTCCCAAAAGGGAGGTTGATTGTTACTAAAGTTTTTATGTGGTGGTGATGTGTTGGTTGTGGTGAGGTTGATGTTCCCAAGTTAAATCATATTCAGTTCTGCTTTATTTACGCTACCGCTTCACCTATTGATTGCTTGTGAGATTCGTTTTCTGGATTGTGGTCGGCCGATCACTTTTGATTCGAGATCGGGAGTTGGAGTCTAGTTCCAATTTGTTGGGCTGATTATGGTGTTTTCTATAGTCTTTAGGAGTTGAGGGGTGCCTTAGTGAATTGTTTCTGCTGTCTGGTGAGTCGACCGTTTTTTATTCGAGATCGAGAGTCAGTTTCTAGACTCAAGTTTATGGGTGTGTTATGGTGTTTTCTCTAAGGATCGGGGTCTAGTGGTGGTGGAATCAGAAGGAGTGCTGGAATATGCCTTTGTTCGATGAGCGGCGATCGATAGGTGGTTTAACTTTGATGGTTTAACTTTTGTGACACTCCACGTAATACACTAATTTTGTTAGCAACCAGCGGATTATCAATTATTGATTTACCCGCGACAAATGGACATTTTATTTCCACTTTTGCTAGTCTATTCTCCAATGTTTTAGAACCAAATTTATACATCAAATTGCAAAGAGAAGTAGGTCGCAACTCTTTTGAAAGCAATATTTGTACTATTAACAGAAATAAAATGTATATAGAACGTGATATTAAGACCAGGAACTTTGTCGGTTGGAGCTACATATGGATGACGCAATGTTTAAACTGCTCCATTTCAAAAAGAGCTAAGAGACATTGTAGGATTGGGAAGAGAACAACCCAACAAACAAGTCTCAAATGCATTTTTTGTAAAAAAAAAACAAAGTCTCAAATGCATTTATTCAAAATGGGTTTGTCTAACATGTGCAACATTGCATATGTTAAAGTTACTAAAAATAGTAAATTTTTATTGAAAATAAATAATTATTTATTAAAAAGTTATGTATTTAATACAAAATATACAAGTTCCAATGCAAAGTTACTATTT
>Ga0228711_1000048_pt1 | contig 83449 bp, 44 predicted proteins | sample MedpolnodulmetaG_2_FD_177996 | JGI IMG/M metagenome (GOLD analysis project Ga0228711, IMG submission 177996) | Root nodule microbial communities from Medicago polymorpha collected in Santa Monica, California, United States - brown nodules | ecosystem: Host-associated > Plants > Roots > Nodule...
AAAAAAAAAAAAAAAAAAAAAAAAGGACAAGTTTTTTATATTTTTAAACTACTTTAAAGTTGGATGCTAATTTGTTTGATGAGAGCATGAGCTTCTCCTTATGATAATTCACAAGTCCAAAATTCAGGGAGATTTGCGAAGCCTAAAAGATAAGTTAGAAAAGTTTAAGTACTCATTCTACATCTGTGGTTAGTCATGAGAACACTATTTTACTATTTCAAGATGAAGTGAACAACAACGTGAAGAAATTTGAGACTTTGGATGAAGAGAGAATCTCTTGCGTGTCAAAGTGGGTATTCATCCAAGTCCCACAACGGGTATAAAGAAGAAAAAGAGATAGAAAATTATTATAAATATGAAGAGTTAGTTTGAGTTTTCTTCACAGTAACATCTATAATCTATTAGAAGTACTGAGAATAGGTTGGACCGGTCTACAAGTCCTATGACTTAGCCTACATCATGTCCAAGAAAGACTATTTATAGGCTTATTTATACTAAGGCTTCTTTATAGGCTTATTTAGCTAAAAATGTCAAGCTAAACACCATAAAAAAATATATAAAAAAAAAACTTGTCTACAAGTCTAGTCTATTTAAACAAGTACGGCACCGCATTACAATTATTCTTTTAAGGAGTAATGTATTAGTTATCGTTAATCATACAATGACTCTTTCTCTTTCTTCAACAATTAACATACAATGACTCTTTCTCTCTCTTCAACAATTAACATGCCCCGTGTTTAAAATTGAAAAGAAATTAGATAAAAGTTTGTCTCTCCATCTCAAATTCATGTGATTCTTGCTCTTTTCAATTTTCTTTTATTTATTTTTTAGATACACATATTAGTGAACATATTTAAAGATTCATTTTAGTTTACTACAATTAGAGTAATTGAGCCTTTAGTAGGTAATTTTATAGACTATTTTTAGTTTACTACAATTAGAGTAATCAACTCTTTGTAAGTAATTTTATACATAAATGATGTGTACTTGTATGATTCATTTAAGTATTTACAAATTATGAATGCGCTATCATTATGAATGCTAGTATTTACAAATTATTCACTTTCCAAATCCTCACACCAACAACAAAATTAAACTCACACTTTTATAAGTTTTTTATTTTGTTACAAAGTTAAACAGACAAGAAAAAGAAGCAAAAAGAGACTAAGGCCTAGGGAAAAAGGTTCCTAGCGTGTCGATCCTGATCTGGGAGAAGAGGTTGAATAGAGGAGAAGAGTGAATGACTAATCTGAAGTAGCTTCTAACTTTGACAAGAAATCAGCACACTAGTTACCTTCTCTGTGAGTATGGTGGAGGAAAAAATTATGGTTTGCCAAAAGGCCTTTTATATCTTGAATAACAACATATATGTGAAACTGCATGGTGTCTCTTGAGATGTGGTTGATGAGAGGAGAGAGTCTGAATAACATATCAGATCAGTCATACCCTTATCAATAGCCAATTGCAAACCCCGAAGAATTGTTGTGAGCTCAGCCAAAATGATGTCATCTGTGTTAGGGATTTAGCCTAAAAAGTCCGAGAGATAAAAAAAACATGCGTTGTTACAGAAGAAACCACCAAAACCGACACGAATAAGAGTTCTGATGTAACTATGGATCCTTACCATCAAACTTTGCTAGCATTTATAAATAAAGTTATGGTAATGCTAACATGTAGTAACATATAACATGTGCCTTGTCTGAGGGCATGTGATAACATTGCCCATAACATTTTTAACTTTCATTTATAAGTTTCATGTTTACTAAAATAATTGGCCAAAGAAAATGTTTACTAGAAAGAAATTTACTTTAGTACTGTATTTCAAATGATTCTTTCGTAACCAGTGGTACGAAGCAGAGTTAAATATGACAGTTTTGTCGGTGTCGATAAATCATAATCAGATTATTGCGAACGTGATAATAATTGAGAAGGTGCAATAAAGAAACAAACGAGTACAGCACCGCAATACACACAAAACACGAGAGTAAAATTTATTTTATTTTTTGAAGAATACACGAGAGTAAATTGTTATATGATTTTGGATTAAATATATTTTTAATTCTTACAAAAACCGAGCTTTCAAGTTTTTTTTAACAACAAATGTCAATAATTACTTCCTCCGTTTTAAAATACATGTCCAATTTTTGCAATGTACACTATTCACTTGAATTACTTTGACCATACTTTTTAACTAATGTATAAATACAAATATTAGCATGTAAGATGTTGTTTGATTTGTCTCGACAAATATTTTCAAAATATTAAATTTTTATAATTTTTTACTTTAGATAATTAAAGATATTAACGGTCAAAATTGTGCATTGGCATATGTGAAGTGGTTGACTTGGACATGTATTTTGAAACGGAGAGAGTATTGATTATTGACATACTCCCTCCATCCCATATTATAAGCAAAAAATAAACACTTATTAAGAAAAGTAAAACATAGTAGTTTGCAACATAGTTTCTTGTGTTATCCTTGAAATAAGTTTTATAGGAAGATGTAAAAACAATTTTCATTGGTTATTGAAAAAAATGAAAGAGAGAGCAAATTGAATGCAATTTGCATTTAATTTTTCTTTGGAAAAGATAATTTTTTGAAACAACATAATTAAATATGATAAAAGCTGATATTTTTTGCTTATAATTTGGGACAAAGAAAATGATTTTTTTTTGCTTATAATATGGGACGGAGGAGTATCATATTAGATATTTATAGCTAAATTTACTTATTTTGAGGCATTTTTTTAACTCAAAATCTTGAGGCCTAAAGCCCTTGCTTTGGTGGCTTGGCCCTTGGGCTGGCCCTGCACTCCCCTCCCTTGAAAAATAAAACTTATACTCCCCTCCCCCATGAGATGTTTAAATTACAACAATCTCCCTTAGTAATTAAATATGCACTAGAATTTAATATATTTTAAGATAAATAAATATTTTTACGATATTTACTAATTTTAAAACACCATTTAAGAAAGAAAAAAACATCATTTATTTGTAATTTAAATGTCAATGTTGATTAAATTTAAATATTTTGTTATTAATTTTATAACTTAGAATATAAAATTCATTTTTAAATAATCATATTTTATTGAATTTAGTAATTTTTCACTCATTTTAATTTTATTTTGTGTTGTTTGATATTTTATAATTTATAGTAGGTTTAAAACTATATGTTAATGAAATTGTGAATAAAAAATGGAGAAAAATATGAATTTGAATTTTGATTATATTAAAGTGGATCCACGACTATTTTTCCTTGGAGTGTGTTCGATTTTTTTTTTTTTGGATAAATTACTAGAAATAAAAAAAAACTTATTAAGGGAAGAAATTGTAGATTTTAACATAAGAGCGGTGGGGAATGTAATTCAAGCTTCTTTCAATGGATAAGAAGTGAAATATTTTGTAGTATGTTTTTCATAAGAGGAAAAGGGATTGTTAATTTTAACATAAGAGTGGAGGGGAGTGTACTTCAAGCATATTTTAAGGAAGGGGAGTGTAATTTACTAAAAAATAAAATGTTAATGAGTTTTTTCTCTGAAAAAAAAATATTAAAAAATAAATAAATTGGTCTATTACGTTACTAATGTTACAATAAATTAGCCATTTTAGTCAGATTTCTACTTCAAAATATATCTAACTGACGCACATGTATAAACCGAAATGTTTTAAAAAAGTTTTCCAAAATGTAAATAAAACTGGTATTTAGGAAAGTTTTCCTCAAATTTTTATTTTTAGTCATGGTTGAACCATGACTAAATTTTCATAAAAATTCACTTCGATTGGTATGGTGATGTATGCTTGAGATATTGGAATGTGTTTCTCTCAAAGTCTTAGCTTTGATTTTATCAGATGTTAATTTTGGTGGGTTTGTCTATATAGAGTTTCGATCTGGCTTTAAATAGACCCTTGCTAGCAAGTAGACGGTGAAATTGGACTATTTGGATTAGTCGGTTCTTGAGTTGGATATCGGGCTTTAAAAAAATAAATTATATATATTTATTTTTTTTGTTCAAATATATATATCTCTGTAAAAGAAATAAAGTTTTCTATTTTCAATTTTTGGCTACTTGAAACTTAGCGCAATTTTTCAAAAAAAAGTTTCAATTCCTAAAAACTTTTACTACTATGAATATTTTGTAGGGTAAATAACAAAAGGGGTAAAATTGAATTTTTTATGCTCAGGGTGAAAATTTTCTTCTGGAACTATATCTCCAAAACTTTTTTTTTAGAGGTATATCTCCAAATCTTAATGCAATTGTATTTCGATGTGCTGGAATTCAATTTCTGTAAGTAAATAATTAAAGAACGGAGAAGTGTTTAAGTACATATGGGATGCCGATAGTAATCCCCAAGAAAAACATACTAATTCTACAATAACGTTCTTACTTATTGGACCTCCAAAAAACTATGAAGTTAGGATCCAAACAAACAAGTATCAAATCCAAAGGAAAATTGCTCTTTAGTCGTCTACATTGCTCTCAGGCACCCCCAAAATTAACTTAATACCCCAAACGACAATTAACTGATTTAGGGCCGTTCGTTTTCCTATGACAGTTAACTGTCGTTGCGTTCTGATTACAGAGGTAGAACCTCAGTTTGACAAAACTAAATTTTTTTCAACTAAATCATTAATTCATACATTCATTCAAATCATTCATAAAATAAAACTCAAAACATTGAAAACAAATTCATTAATCAATATGGAAATAAATTGTTTAGATATGTCTTGCAATAACCAAATCAAAAGCGGTAAAACCGAGTTACACGAACTAGTCAAAACGGCTATTAAACATTGGTTAGTAGTTGGTTTCAAAAAAAAAAAAACATCGGTTAGTAGTTTATATCACACCAACCACATATTGTTGGTAATGAACACAAAGGTTAGGAACAAATTAAATGTTTGCTTAATGATTTATTAGTAGATTCTACAACTAAATGTTGTTTGTCATAGATTTCCTCCATGAGAGATAATCATATTTAAACACTTCAGGACATAGAGTGCTTATAACTACATGCTCTCGACGGACAACATCTCTTAAGTCGATCACATTTATGCAAATATATACGTTGACATATGTACAATAATCAATAATGTCACTTACTTTGAGACGAATAGAGTATACATATAATAAACCTACTTTTCATAAACCTTTTTCCATCCAATAAATTAAGCACCAAGACGAGTTTAATTTGTCCACATTACGTATAGAGCAAGTTCTTAGAAATTATCACAGTATATTCTATATATTGACAAAATTTATTAAATGAATCTGCTTAGTTAGCCCGTTGGCCTAAAGTAGTACTAGTTCTTAATTTTGTAACCAGAAACTTAAAAAATCAAATAGTAGGAATGTGAATTTGTCAGTTTAATAAGGCTGCTAGCTGACTTTTACTAAACTTTGTTGAAGAAATGTTGTTTGGGTATATAAGGTGACCTCTGTGATTCCAAGCAGGTGTTATTCATAACAAGAGTTGTAAGCATGGTTTGAACCCAAACCATTTGTTGAATGCACAATGTTTTAAAAACTAAATCAAAGAAATCTCTAAATCATAATTCAATTGGTTCAATCTGCTTAACCACATTTGAACTAGAGACAAATATATAAAGAATTAATTAGTTTAGCCAGTTACAATTTCAACTTAGTTCAACACTATTAAATTAAACACCGTTGCTATATGTAGCGAAAGAGTTTTTCCCGAAATTATCAAGAAGCCTTAAATATAAGTAAATATTGCAAAACAATTTTAATAATGTAATCCCGGATTTCATGTCAATCATGGTGGTGGTGGTGTTATGTGAGTAAAATATATTGTTCGTGAAGCCTTGTGAATTTAGTTGTCGCTACATGTAGCATTATTCTAAATCAAACTACAGTATAGAGTTCAAACGTAGTTGCACGAACTATCCGAAACGGCTGTTAAACATTTGGTCTATTTTTTAACTAAAAAATCACTTTTTTTAATTTTATAATGTTTGTTTCAGATTTTAAAAAAATCAATTTTGTTAAAAAGAAAATTATTTTTAGCCTCAAAATGAAAAGCTATTCCAAATAGCTTTTTAAAAATCTATTTTTCTCTTTGTAAAAAAAAAACTATTTTTCTTTAAATACAAGAAACTCAAGTGTAAGAGATACAAATCTTAAAAAAAATGATTTTTATGTTAGTAAACAAACATAAATAGCTTTCGATTTTTAAAAAATTTAAAAAAAAAATCTAGATTCTCTTAACTCAAAATCTATTTTTTTTTTTAAAGTTGAAACAAACGCACCATATATCACACCAACCACATATTGTTGGTAATGAACACAACGATTAGGAACAAATTACATATTTGCTTAATGATTTATTAGTAGATTCTATAACGGGATATTATTGATCATAGATTTCCTCCACGAGGTATTTGACACACTTTTAGACGCAAAATGTGAACAAGTCATCCATTTAAGATTTATATATATTAGTTTATCACGTTGTGGTGGACTACCTCCTTCTATTAGACTCAACCTTTTATCGGTTATAACTTCTTGACAAGAAACCTTTAAATAGAACTTATTAATTTAATGACTAATGAGGAGTGTTATGAACATTTTCTTTCAAACATTCATTTTAATATTCACACTCATATTTGATAAAATCAATATAGGATTAACCGCTCTATGTTAGACTCATTTTTAAAGTGTGGCATCTACATTAATTTCATCTAATAAAAAGGTAAAGGTTAATAATACAAAGATAGGGTTCGTTGGATTTCTCATGACTAGTTGACGTACTCAACCAGTAAAAGAGCTATACTTTTTTTTGAGGAAAGTAAAAGAGCTATACTAAACAAGACTCTTAAATTTAATATTACTTGTTATGAAACAATCAATACATTATACATATAAATAAGGTTATATATTTATCATTTTCAAAATACATCGATTCAAAGAATATTATTCTATCAAAAGAAATTAAATAATATTATATCCTTACTTGTATAATAAACCTTACTTTTCATAAACTTTTTTCCGTCTAATAAATTAAGCACCAATACGAGTTTAATTTGTCCACATTACGTATAGTGCAAGTTCTTAGAAATTATTACAGTATAGTGACAAAAATGATTAAATGAACCTGCTTAGTTGCCCCCTAGTTCTTATTTTTGTAAACAGAAACTTAAAAATCACATAGTAGGAATGTGAATTTGTCAAAGTTTAATTAGGCTGCTAGCTGACTTTTACTAATTTATCTGTCTTTTACAGAAGATAATAGCTCAGAAGTCACTATCGTTATTTCACAATCATTAATAATTAATAAATTAATGCGTAGCGTGAGTGCAAAGTATACATCAAAGTTGATCATCGTGTCACATATATTCTAGGGCATTATGTGACTTGCACGTTTTTGCGATGGCCCTTGTGAAGCAAAATCACATGCATAATTGAGCCAAATTTTTAAGTGCTTTATTATAAGAATACACCAATTGTGATGGACGGCTCAATTCAAAGGATTTAAATAACTAAAAAATGCATGACGGACGACTACAAGTAAAAAATGATAATTTAAACGACGAGTAAAGTAATTTAACGGAGAGAATTATGTACAATAAATTAGTTCACTTGGGATCAAACTCACTTCACTTCAGTAGCTTCGACATGTTGAGACTGTTTGAATTATTGGTTGGAAGCAGTCCAAGAGGGATTGATTAGGTTAAATAACTGTGGAATTAATTTGAAGGGATACACGGCAAGAATTAGAACTTGTGACGCTCTTTATACTAAGATATGGGTATAAATGTCGGAATGAATATGGCTTCGAGATAGAGTTTTATATCACTTATAGTGGAAAGTGATGTCCTAATGCTCGTTTTTTTTATGGAAAGATGTTCTTAGAAATGGAGTAGATCCTAACTATTTGTTTTAGTAAATTCTATCTTTTGAATATACACTAACATGTCCAAATTGTTGATATTAGGCGTAAAGGTAACATAAGTTGATTATTTAGCTAAACATAGTTGTACTATGAAATAAATACCTATTATATTTTAGAAATTCTTCGCAGTGAGTTTTAAAATATCTTCTTTAATTAATGATATTTCTAGGACTTGCATTGCATGTCTAAGAATGATCTTTTCTACAGTTTTTTTTTCTTGAGCTTTGCCCTCAATAAAAACACTATGAGTATGACATTATCCATATATCAAATATATAAATTTTAATAAAAAAAAATAGGTCCCTAAATATAAACAGTCTAACTACTCTTGGTTTGAAAATATATATTTTTATTAATACTACTAAATATATTGATCGATGAAAAGTTTTGATTGGACGGACAAATCTTTTATACCACAAAGTATATGTCTGTAAATACTTACTTGGACACAATCCTAAATAAAAAATATTTGGACAGACATAGATAAAAGATAAAAATTAAATGATGTTACTTAATTATTTCTCCTTTAATTTTTATCATTTGTGTGCACTCAAATATTTTTCATTTGGAGTTATGCATACGTAAAAATTGCTCAATATATGGCACTCTAGCAGATTAAATGATAAACTGGTGAAAAAATATAATTAATTTTGTTAGTTTTATAAAAATCACGACATACTTAACAAAATTAATTTTTCATTAATGATATGTGAAAGAAACATTACAATAATTAAAAAATTATACAATAATAAATAGTGAAGATGTACTACTATTAGGATCAATAACATAGTTTTAAATTTTTATTGTAGAACTATATATAAATGAAAAAAAAATTATATTTGAGAGTAAACAACTTATAAAAAAATGATTATTTCAAAAAAGAACTTATAAAAAGTGATGGTCGTATAAATGTGATTTGACTTGGTGATGTTGTTCGGTTTCAACCTTTCAATGAAAAATTACGAAGTCAGAATGGGATGTTGCTAGCAAACCTTTCTTTTTGTCAAAAGAATGGATGACCTACTACCCAAAAAAAAAAAACGAATGACTTAATCACTAAAAAACATAAACAATGAAGCAAGCAGTGAGATATTTGAAGGAGAAGAAGAATGTAAATTGTATCTAAGGTTATTTTACTAAATTTAAAAGAAAACTTTTATATTTAACTAAAAATATTTAAGTAATTCATTTAATTTATTAACCAGTACAAAACATATTTTTATGTACATATTCATTAAGTAATATGTAATTTTTTTTAAGGAAGTAATATGTAATTAATTGGAATATCCGTTTATTTTACTTATTGATTTTATCCCCTAACACCTACGGAGATAAGGTGTTTTTGTCATCTCTACTTGGTAGAGATCATTTTTGTTTTTAAAAGAAATTTACCACTCAATTATTAATTATTATAGTTTTGGTGTATTAATGCTTTATTAATGTATCATCGTGAGCTTAATTCAATTGATATAAATATGCTAATATATTTTAAAATAAAATTTATGTTGTCCTTTAAAAATTGTAGGTAATTTATCTAACATTCTTAATAAAAATTAGTCACGTAAATCAATTTTTAGATGGAGTAAAAACTATCTTATAGATAAAAAGTACTCTATATTTTAATTTGTGAACTAATTTTTGAGTAAATTATCCATAACCCTACAAAGACAACATAGACCTTACCTTTAAAAAATGTTGACATATAATTTGTATTTATATTTTTATTTTTACACACTCAAAATATAAATAATGAATCACTTCCTATCCTTTCTTAAGCAGACCATTTTGATAAATAGAGATGATCTAGACACCTAGTTATGACTTGAAGATTTGAACTTGGGTGCAACATAGTCGGTAACGCACGTGGAAAGAACGTGACACATAAGAATGTGACCGTGGGAAGAAGAAGAACATTGAAGAAGATTCTTCATGAAAGTGTGGACTTACAATAGCCGTCACTGAAGACCACGTGTCCACCAAAATATTTGACAACGCATGAAATACTGAATCTAACATTAAAAAACAAACAAATCAACTATAAGTTTTGGTTGGTGTAGGTTTTGGTTGAGAACAAATAACTCCAAAACTAAGTGGTCCTTAATATCTAACGAAGGAAACCCCTTCTTCCTCCACTTTCAAATTTGTCTCCCTATTGTTCTGAACTTACAACCTTCTAGATGAGGATGAGATTGATTGAATTGAAGATGACTCGATGAGTTTCATTTCTATTTTTTCCATTGATACCCCTCTTGATCTACATCTTCAACTTACACACCAAGCTTCTTCTTTTTTTAGTGAAAAACTTATACATCAAGCTAGATACAAAATGGGGAACCCACATTATACATACACATAAGCCATGTAATTAATTAACCACTAATATTGAGTTAGATAAAGACTTTTATGAGTAATCATTAGTTGTTTTTAGTGTGTTATATTAGTAGTAAGAATTTTAAATTTTTTTTCTTTCCAAATTCCTTCAAATATTTTTGCTCAATCACTTTTTTTTGTGATAGCTGTGATTTGAACCCCGGACCTTGCATATATTATGCATTGTTCATACCAACTGAACTAAATTCACAATGACATTTTTGCTCAATCACTTGAACTACTTATTGGATATGTTAGATATTTTTTAATTGGCAATAACTTTTGATTGGGTAGATAATTATAAATAGTACTTCCTCAGTGAGTAATTCTAAAAGTAACATCGCCAAAAAACAATTAAGTATTTAAATCTACGAATTATTGAATTCAAGTTATTGTCGTACTCTTTTCATATTTTTAACCAGTGCCCCGGAGGACACCGGTTAGCATTTCCCTATATTTATATATGAGTGATGTTATATCTTGCGAGCGAAAACTATTGCATTTATATATAAGTGATGCTATATTTTGCGACGAGTTCGCTCGCGAACATCACGAATACCCCTTATTGTTATATTTCTTTCCTATATGCCTACTATTAGCAACAGGCCATGCATTTTATAAAAAAGACAAAAAAGACACATCCTCAGGAAAGATATGCACCGTTGCACCGTCATTTCAAGTTCACCTTTTAAACCATGGTCTAACTCAATCCAATTGCAAGCACATGAAGCTATATAATCCGTTTAAACAAATAGATGCAATTTCATAAACAATGATAGCAACTTCAAAATATACAAGAGGTGATTCCAGTTTGCAGGTTATGGTAGCTACCATGAAATCATAAAAGTGAGGTTAAATTGTCATGGTCTTGAAGCATTAAAGTGTGAAATAATGCTGGAGAGAGAAACTCAATTATTAATAATTAAATAACGCAGGTTCCTTCAAGAAAAAATCAAATAACGCAGGTGGACGGTGCAATGGCATTCGGGACAAATTCGCGATCCATTTTTCGCTATATTCGGCATTACTCTTTGTATATACCAATCCCTATAGGTAATGTTCTTACATTTTTAAATATGTTTTTGCTTCCTATAAAATTGAGAACTTTTAAATTTAGTCCTTACTTAATTTTAATAGGTTTTTTAGTCCTTACAAAAGAAAGTTACTTCTAATTTTAGTCCCTAATACAACAAAGTTTGTTTAATAATCCTCATACTCTTAAATTCTTGAACGATTTTTTCAAAACAAGTTTAGAACACTATAAAAGGTTCATTCACAAAAATTTAGAATTTTCTAACTTGAAACGAATTAAATATAAATTTTTTAAAACGACAAAAGTTAAAGATAAAATATGGACGTAAAAATCAAATTTTGCGACAATTTTTTGCAGAGAAACTTTTAGTAATGTTCTTAACACGTCTGCAAAAAATTATTCAAAAACTCGAGAGTTTAAGCATAAATTAAATGAATTTGAATTGATGAGAGACTAATACTGAGTGCAGAAATTTTTTTTTGGGATTAAAAGAACTATTAAAATTAAGTAAGTATTAAACTGAGAAGGCCCCAATTTTATAGGGGTTAAAAACATATTTAACCCTTTTTTTATTCACATAAATTGATTGTAAAAAAAATATTATTGAAACTACAAAGAATAATAGAAGATTAGAAGGTATAAAGTGTAGCTTCTTATGCAACACACGTTTACGGCAATGCCAAACATGATAACAAACATGCTAGATCATGTTATTAAAATGTTGGTATGGGTTAAGTTAAAGTAGACTTAATAAGCTTAATAAACATATCGATTCGATTTATTGGATTTCAAAATGAAAAACTAAGAACCGAATCAATTTAGTTTAGCTTCCTTTGGTTTGGTTTGATATTTGATCCAAACCAAAAAAAAAAAAAGATTAGGTAATTTTTTGTTTGGTTATTCTAATTCATTGATTTTGCTCAAGCTGCTTATACATCTTCCACTAAAAACCGTATCTTGATTCATTGGTAAAGACTAATCAATTTGCAAAGTTAGTACTCCCTCCGTCCCAATTTATAAGCTAAAAAACACAAATTCACACTTATTAATAAAACTAAAACATATACTTTTTGTTTCAAAATGAATGTCACTTTAACAAAAATAATTTGTTTCAAAATGAAAGTCATTATCACTTTTCAATGTACTATTAATTACTTTTTTTTTCAATTGTACCCTTAATTATTATTATCATTATTATTATTATGCACACAACTTCCAAAATATCAATTTCTACTTTAATTTATAATGATGGAAAATGCTCCAATATTAAATACTTGGTTTTTGGACTGCCCAACAAAAGTTGGTATACCCAAGTATTTTGATTGACATTCCAGAGCCTTAATTTGCATCCAACCTAAAAACATTTTTTTTTCTCTTCAATAACATTTCGGCTAAAGGAAATATCTAACTAGTCCACATTAATCAGTTGACATGAAGTGGACTGGTATAGATCCAAAATTTTATTCACCGTTTGTGCATCAAGGAGAGAATCTCTACAAAATCTAAGACTATCATCGGCGAAGAAAATATGACCGGCGGTTAGGGCGCTTCTTGCTATGCTTAAACCATGTAAAACTTTCTCTTCTTGAGCTTTGAAGAGTAAACCTTAGAACACCTTTGCACAAAGGTAGGGCTGGAAATGAGTCGAGTCGAAACGAACTCATCTGAGCTCGACTCAACTCAATAAGAATTGGTTCGGCTCGAAACTCGACTCGAGTCCGATACGAACTTTTTTTACAGTTCGAGTTCGACTCGTTTGTAGTTGACAAATAACTCGACTCGACTCGTTAAATTCGTCTACCGGCTCAAATAACAAAATTACAAGACCAATTTTTTAAGATTTTTTTTACCTTTTAAATTTTTTAAAAGGCAATTATTAAATTAAAAACAAAATTGCCAAACGTATTTGGGTCATTGAGAACCTATCTCTCAGTTTTTATCATGAATCATTAATACTTGGTTTATTTTAAAAAAAAAATTATAGAAAATCGCTGGTCCATACTATTTGGCCATTGAAATTTATCCTTTTTTTTAAAAAAGGTTGATGATTTCAATTTCATATATGGATCTTTTTCTAGATTTTTTTTCTTCATATTTACGTTGCTTTTCTACAATTTAGTGATGAATAGCCAAAATATTTGACTTTCACCTAAAAAAATCTCACATTCACGCATTGATGAAAAAAAATTAAATTCATGCATTCTTCGGTTAAAAAAATCAAAGATAAAAAATTAAATAACTCATAGGATTTAATTTTTTTTAACCAAAGAACGCCTGAATTTTAATGTTGTTGCGAAACATAGACCATAAATATGGTCTGTGTAATGGGACACAATTATTATGTTGTGGATTGTTTATGAATATGTTGGATGTGAAAATTCTATCAAGAAGCAACACTAGAAAAATGCGAGTTCAAGACTTCTCTTTGTGTTTAGTAGATAACAGATTTCTGTTATACTAAGTTTTGTTATTATCATAAATAAATCAGAAGGACATACCATTCCCAATGTTGGAACCTATTTTCCACCAACCTGTTTTCATGATCAATTATATTATCTTTATCAAGAGGAGTTTATCAAAATTCAACAAAAGTTCTCGTTAAAGAAATACAAGGATAAGGCTGAGACTTTTCAAAAAAATGTAGTTTTTAAAGATGTTTTTTTTAATAGCAATCATAAGATTTTTTTTCTCTACATAACAAGTCATTTACGCATTTATGCTATCATTTTATTTATTATTATTAGAATAAACAATAAATTATCGTTATTTTATTTTTATTTTATATACGTCGAGTTGATAAATAATTTCGTTATATTCAATGGCTAATTTGTAGATAAATCGATGTACGAATAATTTTCATTAATATTTAAAAAATTTAATAAAAAATATGCAAACAAACATAATAAAATATACACACACGTTAGCGGGATAACAAGAGCGAACAGACGGACATGGTTTTGCGGGTCTTTCTGCTAGTAAATTAGTAATAATAATAATAATAATTCCATCTTAAAAATATTTAGTAAATTTTGCTCAAAAAAGTGTTTACTATAGTTATTAAATAAATTGAATTACTTGACCAAAAATAAAATAATAAATAAATTGTCTTTTTAAGGATATTAAATAAATTGTTATTTATCGATAAAAAGAATACAGTTACGCTATTTGTGGCTTTAATTTCACAAAGGACAATGTGTAGTCTAGATTCAATGGAGTGTACCTAGCTCAATAAACGGGGAACAAAATAAAATATCTACTCCTCTTTACTACTTTACTCCGTTAATTAATCCATAATTAACCAAATCTCTGACAAAACAGCATTAAACAAACAACTAATCTTATCCTAATATAACTTCTCGTATCATCCCAACTTGTGCTTATGCTGGTATATCTGTTATTCCACCATAAAAATCCAAGGTTAAATCCGTCATTTCACACTCCTCCCCTTCTTGTTCCTTATTCATTCCTCCATAAAACATAAACACAAACAACAAATCTAACAATAACATAGAAAAACATAATCTATCTCTCTCTCTCTCTCTCTCTCTCTCTCTCTCTCTCTCAAAACGTGTTTGACTCTCTTTCCTTCTTATTTTTCCAGAATCCCTTTTTTGTAAATTCCTCTCTTCTTAGGGTTCTTTTCTTATCCTCTGCACATTCATTTGTATATATATCAAAAATATTAATCAAACTATTCCCATAAACAATTATTCAATTCTTCAAATTATTTTTCCTCTGTACAAGATTAAAAAACCATTTATATTTATTTTTTAGCTTGAAGCTTGTGAAATTGAAAACCCTAATTCCCAAATTGAAAAAGGTTTTGGTTTATGGCGGTTTCAACTATAGCGTTATACGCGAGTCCACCGAGTAGTGTGTGTTCTACACCGCATCAGATTAACTATGATTTCGAATTAGGATCTAGATCTTCGTCACCGGCGTCGACGGCGACGGCAGCGTCCACGTCGGGGAAATCGGTGATGGGTGGTTTATCGTGTTTGTTTTCGTCTCCGACGGTGGTGAAGCAGCATGTTCCTTTTACTTCGAGTTTTTCCGGTGGTGGTGGTGGTGATGAAGATGAATTGAAGGAGCTGAGTAGTTCGTTTTCGTATTCATTTTCACCGACGAAGTTTGGTGGATCTTGGAAGAGAGATCATAGTCCAGTTTCGGTTTTTCAGTGTCCTGTTTCGTGTAGTAGTAGCATCGGTGCCGGAACGGTTCGATCGGGGAGGGGAAGTACTGGTGGTGGGTTTTTTGATGGGTTTGTGAGAAGTGCTTTGGGTTCTTCTTGTTTGGATTATGATTCTACTGGTCTTAGATTACGCGGTGGTGGTGATGGTGATTCTGGAATTGTTGATGAGTTGACTTTTAATTTGGATGATACTTTTGTGGAGGGTTGTGTTGGAATTGAGATTGAGCCTTATGCTAAGAAGTTGTTGATGAATGCTCAGTTAAGACATAAGATCTTTTGTGAAGAGTTTGTTATTAAGGCCTTTTGTGAAGCTGAGAAAGCTCATAGAGGACAGGTGAATTGATCTTGATGATTATGTTTTTGTTTGTGTGGTTTTTGGTTTTGATTATTTGTGTTTGAATGATTTTGATGAATTGTTTTGTTTGTAGATGCGAGCGAGTGGCGATCCGTATTTGCAGCATTGTTTGGAAACTGCTGTGTTGTTGGCTTTGGTCGGTGCGAATTCAACTGTAGTTGCTGCAGGGCTTTTGCATGATACACTTGATGATGCATTTCTTACTTATGATTATATATACGGGATGTTTGGAGCTGGTGTTGCTGATTTAGTTGAAGGGGTGAGGAATTTTTTCGGTGTTAATCAATAATTGAGTGTGATTTAAGATGATGGATGGTATTTGATCCTTTTGATTTGCATGTTTTTTTTTTTGTTGACATTTGAATCAGTCTTTGTTACTGAATTTTATGCTTTAGATCTAGTGTTAATTACTTGATGTCTTCCACCAAATGTTTGGTGTACATCTCTTGTTAGCTTTCCCGTTATTGAGTGATTTCTGGAATTATTGTCGTCGTGTTTCTACATTGACTATTGAGCTGTTTTCCTCTTGATGTTTGTAGTTATTATTGTATAGAAGTAATGACAATTCAAATCCATTAGGTTTATGCAATAAGCTTTGTTCACATAGATTTGAAGCTTTAATATGTTGTGTGTTTGTTAAGTGCTGACATTTTATTTTCATTCAATTTTTGTATTGCTAGTTATTTGGCTTTTTTGTATGGATGCATAATTATTTAGCAGATTAATTTGTATTGTGGTTGGCATTTTTGTAGGACCATATAATGTATATTACAAATTAATGAATTCACTTATTTTATTTTTTTGAAATTTTATAATTTGTTGCTTCAAGAATCTAACTGATTGATATACTATTTCAGGTTTCTAAACTGAGTCACTTAAGCAAGCTGGCTCGTGACAATAATACAGCTAGCAAATCTGTTGAAGCTGACCGCCTGCATACAATGTTCCTTGCCATGGCAGATGCAAGAGCTGTCCTCATTAAATTGGCTGATCGATTACATAATATGATGACACTAGATGCATTACCGGTTGCCAAGCAGCAGAGGTTTGCAAAGGAAACTTTGGAGATTTTTGCACCTTTGGCCAACCGTTTAGGAATAGCTAATTGGAAGGAACAGTTAGAAAATTTATGTTTTAAGCATCTCAACCCTGTACAGCACAAAGAGCTTTCGTCAAAGCTTGTGGAATCGTATGATGACGCAATGATTGCTTCTGCAATAGAAAGATTAGAGCAAGCACTCAAAGATGAAGGCATTTCTTATCATGTCATTTCTGGACGGCACAAGAGCTTGTATAGCGTTTATTGCAAAATATTGAAGTACGTTCTACCTTTCACTCTTTCATTTGGCTGGTCACTTGTATAATTTGCATAACTATATTTATGTGAATGAAACTATTAATGAAACAAACCGGTTTGAATTTAAAACTACCAATGTAAAAGTATAGCATCATCTTCACTTAACATGATGCACGGTATTATTTGTACACTTCAAATTCTCAATTATTCATTTCTCTATATATTTGCAGGAAAAAACTGACCATTGATGATATCCATGACATTTATGGGCTGCGCGTGATTGTTGAGAAGGAGGAAGACTGTTACAAAGCCTTAAAAGTTGTTCACCGGTTATGGTCTGAAGTGCATGGAAAACTGAAAGATTACATACGTTGCCCCAAGTTCAATGGGTATGTTGTAGCTCAATAATGGTAGTGTACACTTGAAAGTGACCGTCTCTATATCATCTGATTTAAATTTTGTAATTTGCAGTTATCAATCTCTGCACACTGTGGTGATGGGTGAAGGCAAGGTTCCCCTTGAAGTACAAGTTCGAACAAAAGATATGCATTTGCAAGCAGAATTTGGATTCGCTGCTCATTGGAGGTACAAGGAAGATCATTGTCAGCTTTCTTCATATGTGCTTCAGATGGTTGAGTGGGCTCGATGGGTTGTCACCTGGCAGTGCGAAGCAATGAGTAAAGATTCCACTTCTGTTGGATTTGTTGATTCAATCAAGCCACCTTGCAAGTTCCCTTCTCATGCTGATAACTGTCCATATTCTTACAAGCCTGATTGCGGGCAGGATGGACCTGTGTTTGTTATCATGATTGAGAATGACAAGGTATGTGCTAGAATTATGTTCAATATTTTGGGTTTAGTTGGTCTGCGAAAAAAGTTACCTGCTTTCATTTCATTATTTATTTTCAATTTTAAAACTGTCCTTTGTTTTAACTCTTGTTTTCAAAGATATGTATGTTTTACGTTTGTACAGATATTTGAAAACAGGAAACTGTTAAATTAGGGGTAGTTTTGCAGTTAAAAGTAAAAGCAAATTTTTTCACCTCAAACCAAACAGGCCTTGGTTTCATGAAGTGCTTCATTGTCATATAATGCAACCGAAGTGTATAATCTTAAGCTGTGTTTGAATGTCTGTATTAACTATCATTTTGTCTGATTCTGGATGTGCAGATGTCTGTCCAAGAATTTTGTGCAAACTCAACAGTACTAGATTTGTTGGAGAGGGTCGGACGAGCAAGCTGTAGGTTGACAACATATAGGTTCCCTCTGAAGGAAGAATTGAGGCCAAGACTGAATCACAAACCTGTAAGTGATCCAAATTGCAAGTTGAGGATGGGAGATGTGATTGAACTTACACCAGCCATACCTGATAAGTATCTGACCGAATATAGGGAAGAAATTCAGCGAATGTATGATCGCGGGCTAACTGTATCAAGCATGGGAACTACTGCTACTGCAAGCAGCATGGTTGGCACTAGTTGACCCTTGCTTCTTCAAAGATATTCCAACATTTGATTTAGTCACACTTATGTAAATAGATAAAATCTGTACAGAACAAAAAAAAATGTAATTACTATGAACTTGCTAACTTGATTCAATTATGCTGAATGATTGATTTATGTAGTTGGGCCAGTTATTTAAGTTATATTTTGTGAGTCTTGCCTTTATCACATATAGTTTGTATCTATATATTGAAACACCTTTATTGCACAGTTTTTATCTTCATATTGAGATGCCTCAAAAGGATGAATTCGTAGAACAGCAAGCATCTCAACGTTCTATTTCATGGTAGAGTTTGTAATTCCAACTTCCAAGGGATCATGTTACTGTAGCAATATTTTTGTACCTAGTGTTATATACCCTCAATCAATGTTGATAAACTCAGAATGGTCGTCGAGTCAATGAAACATTAATTAAACTCGTGGTTAAACTTGTGAACTCTTGATAGCTAAATGTAGAAAATACACTCTCGGGTCGTTATTATAGACAAAAATCTACATTTTACATTCATTTAAAACTCATAAATAATATCGGTAGTATATCCTTTTTCTTTGTCTAAAAAGTATATCCTTTTTCTTTTCCTTTTTTAATTTCTAGCATATATCCTTTGTGGTTATTCTTTGCGTACAGTGCAATGCAAGACAAGTTCCAAACGCACATATCATACAGTCCCATTAGTTTTTAAAAACATGATTTGCACTCCATTCAGATTTGACCAATTACAAATGCATTGTATTATTGTATAGATGCATAGGATCTTAAAAATAGGAACTAGGTACAAAATGTCTTATTCTGTGATTTTTTACTTTTAAGACAGTGAAAGGAGGTGCACTACATAATTTAAAATTTTTGTTGATCTATAGATTTTTGGACAATTTTTTTGTCTTACAAGATACACACCACTTAAAATATTTACTATTGTTTTACTCAACAATTTGGATAATCAAAACCGTTAGATGAAAATCAAACACTTAACATCTCATTTCAATAATTGAATTTAAACTGCAGTTTTTCTTGTATAAGGTTTAGAAATAATATATAATCAACCATTCTTTAATCTGCAGATCAATTTAAGCCAATGTCTCTATGATTATGAGATATCAAAATACTGAAATGAGAACTTTAAAAAATGCTACTAAGCATAACTCTTAGTTATATTATTACATAAATCTATATAATACATAATGTGGCACAAAGTTAATAGCTAGGAGATGAACAAATATCATTGTCCATGGTTTTAATAAAACAAGCCCGCCAGCGTATTTGAGGCACGACCCCGACAAAAATACGATTGCAATTTAGATCGTATCAAATCTGTATGATCGTGATTCTCTGCAATATCAAATATCAGAACGTGACGACATGTAATTTGTAAACCTTAGTTATATCTATACATCTCTATTTCCACAAGAATTCTTGAACCGAGCCTTGCCAATGAAGAACAAGCATGAGCATAACCAAAACCCCAGCTAATCCCCAAGAAGAGCTTCCAATTCTAAGCACCAAAGAAGGATCATGAGATGGTAGCAATGAACCTTTTGTAGATGATGATACACAAGAAGAGCTTGATGAAGATGTTCTTTTGATAGCAATTATAAGTCCAAAAAGAATCATAGGGAGAACAACACCAGAGCTAGTCCATTTTGATTCATAATAACTCCTATCACTCTTTGAACTCACATATAAAGGAGATAACACAACAGCTGAGACTAAAGCTAAAACCATAGCTAGTGATCTTTGTGAAGAGCCATGGTTTGAGGAAGCGTAGTTTGGATCCATTTTATGAGCTTATAATATGAAAATATGATTTGTTTTTACTTGAATATGAAGAAGCCAATTTTGATTTTGATAATCAAATTTTAACTTGAGGCAAGAATTTATAGTGGGTGGAAAAGATGAATGTAATGGGTGATGGGCTAAGGAATCTATATGGCATTTGCATTGGATGACAGAAGTGTGATAGACAAACAGCCGGCCAAAAAGTGAAGAGGATTAAAGAATGGTAAGAATTGATATAAAGGTGAAAAAGTATGGTATAGAAAAGAGATTCTGTGGAATGGAAGTAAGGTATATTTTCTTGCTTTTTTGGTGTGTTCATACTTCATTTTGCATTGCATATACTCTAATAGTGATTATGTAGGAGCTTTAGGTGTAATCAATGAATAATTTTTTTTTTTGTGAAATAGGTGTAATCAATGTTTTTGTGCTTGGATATAGCTGTAATCAAAATCACCAGCATTATAAGTAGCAATGATTTTCATCACTTTTTGACAATTGAGACACATCTTAGAAATGAAACGGTTTAGTGCATCGGTTATAATTGTAGTCTAAGATTACATTATTTAATAGTGTTTTCAATTTCATTGTAAATTTGTAGTCGACCGTTGAAGGAAACTACACTTACCACATTTTTTTCCTGTTAAAAAACAAAAGAAAATTGCTCTTTAGGAATCTAGCAATTGTTCACAAGCACTTTGAATTTATGAACATACCTCAAACAATAGGTAACTACCGTTCGATGTTGAACGAGGGTTTTAATTCCAATTTTCTTCTTTGAACAAAACGTTTTATGGAATAAACTAATAATAATGAGTGTAAGAATTATTTTTGTTTGCATGCATATTCATCTTATTCTTACCTTTTCCTGGCTCAATCCATGGAGAAATATAGATGGATGGAACCCTAACACCAAGCCTATCAAACTTAAACTTGAATGGCTCAGGACCAACAATGTCATCTGGAGTAGGAACTCCGTCCACCGGCGTTGGCACGTGATCGTAAAATCCTCCATGTTCGTCGTAAGTAACCACGAACAACATTTCATTCCATTGTGGACTACCCCTTACGTTTCATACACTTGTTTTACAAATTTTTGTCCGTCTCCAACATCATGAGATGGATGATCGTCATTCTCTGATATTGATAATAAGTTGAAAAGTCTTTGTTCTATCACCAAGTAGTTTGGTAATTTCCCTTCTTCACAATGCTTCTTGAATGTTATCCGTATTCATGAAATTTATCTATGTATTTAAGCTTCCTAAGACTCCTGAAAGTGATTAATAAAATTATTTGTCAGCGAAATAAGAGTACATTAAACTGATAGTATAGCATGAACTAATATTTAATCTAGCTTTTAAAAACATTTTTCTATAACCAAGTTTGTCTTTAAAATTTTGCTTATATAAAAATAAACTAATTTTCATCTCATTAAAATGAACGTTAATCTATATTACAAAGGCAATCAAATTTAATACAAGAAATTGTATAGGTAGATTTTCACTTTAGAACTCATTCTCATCTCATCAACACACTTGCGACATAAACTTCACCTGTCACATCTTAAAAAATCACCTCTAATCGTAAATTTTAAAAACTGAGACCAAAATCGTGGATTTAAAAATAGAGACAAAAATTAGGAATATGACTAAATTTTATTGACAATTTTCAATTTAATGGATGATTCTATTATTCATAAATTAGATAATTAAATTTTTCAATCCTTCATTATTGAGAACCAGACTGATAATTCATTCATTTTTGGATTCTAGAGGTAAATTTTAATTCAGCTTATAAATATATATTTATGGTGAAGTGAAAGCATACTAAACCTGTAGAAAAGGGTGGATGGTGGTTGTTGATAATAGATCCCAAAATTGAAACCATTTTCGCCCAAAGAATCAAATATGGTATTTTGAGGTAATCCCCCGATGAGCTTATTTGTGTCATTGCTAGTTAAGCCATGTGACGTGGCAGAATGCACATAGAGTCGATTCAGTTGGGTTGATGTGGGAACCGAAGTGGACCAACGATCACAAACCGCAAACTCTTTAATTAACTCATTGGGGGTGAAGCAACCCTTATATAGGTGCACGCGAGAGTAACTATCTTTGTGTGATGCGGCACCTTATCAGGGGTCCGTTGAGGGACACATGTACGTTGCTTGATGTATGGGGGCGCGTTCCAGTGAGGTAGGGCGTATTGTCGTTAGCATGGTTCTTCAGGCGGTGCGCCTTAAGTTGGTGGACGTTTAGTCCACGTGTCATTACGGGATTGGCCTTCTGACTGGTACGAAACAATTTTGATGGTGTAGCTATGAGTAGTAATGCTAGAATTTGAAGGCATTTTCTTGAAAATATTCCTTTTTATGTGAATTTTGTTGATAATTCTCAAATGGGAATACCAATCCGAGAAAGTGAGACATATATATATCAAAAAAAATATTTTACAGGGGGGAAAATCGGAAATGACCTATATTACAAGGGGGTAAAGACCTATTCACCCTAGAAAAAAATTACGAGTATTATAGTTCTTGAAGTTTACGAGGATGACGAAAAATTACCACCAAATCGGGGTTTAATGTAAAGGTGATGGTTACTTTAATACTGCAAAAATGAATAAAAGTTCAAGAGTCGGTGATTTTGTGCACTGGTTCAATAGGAAGTATCTCGTAGCAGGAATACCTTTTCAAATACAAGAAATTATTGTTAACGATTCTAGTGAGATTAGTACTCCTGTGTCATTTTATGATGTTGAATCTGAAAAACTGGTCAGCTATAAAGACATTGGAAAAGTTAGAAGTGCCCTTGTTCTCATCTTGGTTTTTTTTAGTGAGAGAGAACTTTTAGATTTTCAAATCGTAGATTCCAAGTCTGACCACTTCCAGGCAAATGCATATGTCGCCGTAGAAGAGACTTTACTCTACTTGAGTAAAATAAGATTTAGCGATATTGTTTTTACTATTATTTTCATATGATTGGACAGTGTGATGAACTTATGACTTATGAAATTGATTGGATTGTGCGATCATATCCCTATATATATTATAGATGTCATGAGATCATTTGTTATTTACCATGCTAGAATTATTTGAGAAGTAGATATAATTTGAGACCTTTAAAGATGATTAACCATCTTTTTTTACATATATATTACCCTATAGAGTCATTTTTTTATTAAGGAAATAGGCCCCCAACCCAATAGGCTCATTATCTTACTCAAAACCCTTAGTTGTAAAGCCAAGACAAACCCTATTTTTCAGCGGAAAACAACCGTCGGAAAACAAACCCAGAATTCTCAGATGAAAAGTGAAAAGACACTCAGAAGCAGCCAACGGATAGGAGTGAAGAAAAACGAAAGCACAAGTCGCTCATATGCTCTCAGAGAGAGAAAAGGAAAAAGGAAAACAGGTGAAGGAGAATGCAAAGGTAAACCAACAGAGATAAGGGAAAGGAAAAACATTCCACCACTACTATATGAACCACTGTGTGGTTATACATTCAGGCAACTACCTGATACTTTTAACTTAATGAAAGTAAATGACGCGTTCATGACTACCCACCGTCGTCAACCCTGGTTACCCATCTTTCAAACCCATTAGGAACAATACCATCAAATTCCAATCACTGTTCTTGGAAAGAAATCATTTGAACAATTTTGATGGTATTATTCCTAACTAATGATATATGAAATTTGAATACTAATTTTCAATATTTTCTTAATTTTGGTTTAACAAATTTTACTGGTGGTGTTCCTCATGGATTTAGAAAGTTAAAGGAATCTCAATATTTTTTGTTTGAATGGTATTGTTTCTGATGAGATTTGTGAATCGTATAATTTGAATATTTAGATTTGTTCTTCAATGCTATGTTTCGTTTGCCTCTGAGTTTACCCATGTTGAACAAATTGAAGGTTTTTATGTTTACAACTCTAACTTGATTGGTGAAATACCCGTAAGAATTGGAGACATGGATTATTTGGAAAATTGATATGTCACAAAATGGAAGTAGCCGTTGTTGAGATGAGCTGAACTGTCATTAAAAGGAATGAACGGTTGAGATTAGTTTACAGGAGAAAACAGGAGGAAAAATTCATGGGAGATGATCCTTTTTCATGTGTTGGCCAACATGATATTTAACAAACACGTCAACTTTAGGCTATTAATTAATCACATTAATTGCTTAAAAAAAAATCAACCACACAAACACAATGGGAAATGTGAGTAACCATAACTCCAAAGTTTCACTATAGTCAGGGCCGTTTTTTGGCAAGCGCAAAGAGCTCTACGGAACCGAGCCTCCAATTTATGGTGGTCTCAATCATTTGTAGGGGTATGAGTATAATTGTTTGAATGTAGGATAATATTTTCTTTTGTTATTTAGGTCTAAATCAAACACTTATTTTTTGATAAAAATAAAGAGTAACCGGACAAGTTAGGTTAAACCTACTCACCTATCAACAATTTTTCTTTTTAACAAAACAAATTAAAATCAAAATAATTCTTATTGTTAATTTGTAATTGTTTAAATCATCATTAATTTTTTTTTATTAAGGACCTTTTTTAATATTAGAGCCGAACCTCCAATCTTATTGAAACAACCTTGACTATAATCTAAAAAGACAACCCATAAAGATTTCGAATCTCATTGCTCCAAATTTTTTTCATTATAAGCTTGTCTATTATTTTATTTTTATCTTTTTAACTTGTGTCACAAGACACATGTTAGCAAATATCTTTACACTATTCATAATAATAATAATACTACCATTTTACTAACACCTAACTCCTAAGCACGAAACGACGTCGTCTAGCTCCATCTTGTTCTTCAAATTCCAATTTCCTTGTCGCACACACAAATGAACAATCAATGTCCTCACAAGAGCAAGCACTAGTCTCTCTCCTTTCCCAACTCGCCCTATCCTTCGACGGCGCCGTTTTAGGTTTCGCCGTCGCTTACGTCGCCCTCCGCTCAATCCGCAAATTCACCCTCACCTCCGCCGCTCTCCGCAAAATCACCGCCGCTCCTTCCGTCCCCGTCTCTGACCTCCGCTCTCTCCTCACCGAAACCGATGAAAACACCGACGGAAACTCCGATGATGGCAAAATTGTAATTGTTCGTGGTACTGTTGATGCTAAGAACGCTGTTGAAGGTAGTTGGAAGACGTTGTGGCCTGGTGTTTTGGTTTCGAGTGAGTCGGGGGATAAAGGTGTTGTTCTTCAACGAACTCAAACGGTAACCGTTTTTTTTTTTATATATTTTTTTATGTTATAATTATAGGGTTTTATGAATATTAATAAGTGATTAAATAAGTAAATCGCCATTAAATGCGTGATACATTGTTCCTGTAGTCTCTAAATGTATCGAAAATTCAAACATATCTATAAGTATTTCTTTTATTAGTCATTTTGGTCCTCAAATGCGTTTTTAGGTAATCAATTTAACTCTGTTTAGAAAATTGATTTCACTTAGGGTTGTTTGGTAAGTGTGTGTGTTTAGAAGTGCTTTTAAAAATTGCATATTTTATGTCTACAAGCTCACCTTGGCTAAAGATAGCTCAATGGGTGTTTAGGCAAATATTTGATAAACGTGTTTTTTGAATGAAATTGACTTGGTTACAAATGAGTTGAATGGAAGTGATGTATTTCGGATGTTTTTAATTTGAAAATAAATTTGATGCAAAACTTTGCAAGTTTTTTTATCTCAAGGCAAAGGTTAGTTTATCACTTTTCGCAAATCAAAGGTTTGGAGGAAACACCAATTTTTTCTTGAAGTAAGCAAACATTTGCATTTTTTTAGTTTTAATTAAATTTCTAGTCTCTGTATTTGGCATTTAGGTGATTTTGGTCCCAGCCGTTTCAATTGTTAAATCAAGTCCTTGTGTTACGCCTTTAAATCAATGAAATTTATTCCAATCATTAATGTTTTGTCTAATAGCTGACAAAAGTTCTCATATTGTAACCATTTTTGAGCAAATGTTTTGTTACACTGTTTACCTAAATATCCTTTGCCCTTTATTTTCCAAATGTTCGGTTTCTTTTCCAGATACTCCACTAAGGCACTTTTACCTTCAAATGGCTCACTCCTGTTTTCATTGGTTGATTTGTCTTCTCACTGCTGGTTGAGTTGTTTGTTGTGTAGCTGTACTATCTTCAGATTTCTACATGTAGATTCCCCCTTCTTGTGTCATGGATAAGTTTATTTTGAAGTTCTGGCCATAAGGTGTTGTTAAAGTGCGTGCCCTTGTTCTTTATGTATGATGGTATGGAAGAAAATCGGTAGCTAGTTAACATTTAAGAAATTTGAAAGATCTAGTTTTGATGATATTTGGCTACCCATTTGGCACGAGAATATAGTTTTCCGGTCTTAGAGAGACAGCATTATTTTTTCACTGTTTAAGAGAATTTAAATTTGATTCCAACTTAAAATTCATGCAATTTAATTGTGAAATAGAAGACTAATTTATATATTGATTTTTTCATGAAGTGTATATACAATGAATGGAAGGGCTTATTTGGATGGACTTCTGATCTTCGAGCTATATTTCTAAGATCTTGGAGACAACAGGAGTCCACATCCTTAAGAAAGGTAATGCATGACCTTGTTACTTGTGTCTCATATTGTATCCAAAGTTTCTGGTATAATCTTTTCAAAAGATTTGAGTTTTGCGGGATAAAATATGAGACTGGTTTATTTAAACAAGTAGGATATGTAGGTTGCGTAATCATATTGGACAAATTAGAAATCAATAACTCTTATTTATACTACCATTGAATTCCTAATAGCAATCTAATAATGAAATATGGTAAAAGATCATCTGAGATAGTTGGATACTCTAACAGGCTTTGAGATACAAGGGTGGTGAGAATAGGAGCATTTTCTAGATATTCCAATTCCAACACATTCCTCAAACTAAAACTCAGGGAGCTTTTATTAATGTCATAATTAAACATATACTAAAATAAAATAAACCAAAAATTTAATGTAATGGAAAACAACATCAGGATTAGAGATGAGGCAAGAGCGTCTTGGACTAGAGTAGTGACAGGGTCAGGCTGCATCTTTGGCGAAGACAGTGATGGTGTGAGTCAACAACAACCAAGCTTTATCCCACTAAAAACGGGATAAGAAAAATCAACATTTGGTATGATTGTCGGTGGACTTGTGAAGATAATGATAACGAAGTAGAGATGAGCAAAGATGAAAATTTAAGAAGATCCTAAAGATGCAGCTAATTAAATAAACACCTCCCAAACCCAAATTAAGTAAGGAAAAAGCTGGTTTGGACCTGAAAACACTATGGATAGGTTAAGAGACAATCACAACACAACGAAAACCCTTTGGAGGTGTGAACCAAGAAGAAGACGTCAAGGTTCATCACACTGGCCACAATGAGGTAAGTGAAGGAGACCTTGGGTTGAAAGAGGACCTCACATGCTTTCTCACGCACAGAAGAGTTAAACTGTTCTGTGGTGCATGACAGTGTGTTGAAGCTTTGGCAGTAATACAACTTCGGGACTGGGCTGATTTGGATATGTTATGTTAGAGCTGATGGAGTAGCTATGAGGGAATTAGAGGAACTTATTAGAATATATGAAAACATCTTATAATAGTTTAGAATACCTTAGTTTATATCGTAGAATTATTTCTTTATCTTCGCTAGAATATACAAAAATATCTTATAAAAGTGCTTATGAGGGTAGATCTGATACCCATGGTTGTGGAAGAGAATGAGTAGAGCATAATCTTGGTCCAAAATTTCAAAGGCAGGAGTTTGTTTATGAGAAGAGGATTACAGAGAGAACATCATTACGATAGAGTTCTAGATTCTAGGGAACTCTAATTGAAAAGTAAGGGAACATGTCATAGAGATGGTACTGTTTTGCCATCATGTTAAGTTATAGATATGAGGAAAAGAGAGATCAATTTCTGAAGAATAATATTTAATACTGATCTATGATGTGCTAAGCGAATAAAAATTTCTAATCCTGTTTATACTAATACTAGACTCTTGAGTCTTTACCATAATCAAATAAGGAAACAAATCATGAAATATAGAAACTACTCCCAAAAGATTGTTGAAGTCGTTAGATATATGATACAATACTACAATAATGACGTTATTAAATATTTCTAGATATTCTAACAATATTTCCATTTTAGATCCCTTTTGTTCTCATTGATGTTGGACGGCCGTCAAATCCCGAATATGTTGTTGTCAACATGGATGGATCAAGTCATCCTTTACCTCTTACAACTGTTTACCATAGATTGCAACCCGTAAATCCTCCTCCTTATACTTTCTTGCAAGCACTTTTTGGGCATGAATATCCGGTAAGTTAATATTCCATAAGTTTGATTTTGGAATTTTCCTCGGTATCTTGTCAGATTGTTGATCACTTGATCTTTGGTATATCAGATTTACTGAAATGTTAACATATGATGTTTTCTTTCTGCAGGTTGGACTGCTTGACGAAGAGAAAATTCTTCCCTTGGGAAAGGATGTCAGTGCTGTAGGCCTTTGCAGTTTAAGAAATGGAATTGCTGAAATCAAGGCTTGCAATGATCTTCCATATTATCTGTAAGTTTCTTTCCCTTGCAATAAACTGTTACAATATTGATCATGGGAAACCATGTTCCATTTGGTATTTGCCAGGTGTTCGTTAATAACTAATAATAGTTAAGACTGTTTCATTATAAGGTAGCTTGGGGGTGTTACTATTCTGTACTGATTGTGGTTCAGTAGGATATATCATGGGAAATATCAGTTTACTCGTATGCCATAGATGCAATGAGTATCCGATACGGCAATACATCGGTCCTTGAAAAATACAGGACACTGTACAGTTAATATACATATATACAAAATTTAAAAAAGTCAAAATATAATAAATATATTATAGCATTTCTGTGATTTATTTATAAATATGTATATCCGATACAACAATACGCCACTCCTTAAAAAATATAGGACACTGTATGATTAGAATACCTAAAAAAAAAAAAAATTAAAACAACTCACAAAATATAATAAATATATTATTTCAGTTCTGTGATTTATTTATAAATATGGTCTCCGATACTTCGACACATATCGGTGGTGTATTGGAGACTATCAAGTATGATATAGGAGGAAAAATGAAGTATCTGTGCGTCATAGCTTGTAGAATCACAACCATTTTGTTCTCTTCTGTTTTGCTTTTAAATCATTATCTAATTAATTGTTATATTTATATTGATGACCATGAGAGGAGAGTTGGCATCTATCTGTGTGATTTTAATTAAAGTTGTACATCTTTTGTACCAACAAGTAGGGAAGCCATCTGTGAAGTATAAATTGCTTCTGGTGAAGTATAATTTGGCAACTCAATAATTTTTTGGTGATGCATTAATGAGGACTAGTGCTGAATTCTTGATGTTTTTTCCCTTCCAGTTGCATGTTTGTGCTCATGTAACTAAAAAATACCAGAAAATGATTCATGTTTTTTGTAGGTCTGACTTGAGTAAAGATCAGATGATTGTAGATCTTTCCTTCAAAACTAAATTACTGTTTTGGAGTGGTATTCTTCTTGGTTCAATGTCAGTTGGGATCATCGGCTATGCCGTTGTGAGGTATGTTGGTTTTGAATTTCGTTAATCATGTCTGACTTTAGAATTTCCTGTGACTTTGGTTGGATAAACTTTATCATGATGAAACAAATAGAGTAAATGAATTTTTTTTATTTGGTTAACACAGTGATGACATTAATTTGTCAATAATCAGAAGAATTGCTCAATTTTTTTAAAATGATAGTATTATTTTTAGCGGTTATAATTGATTTGAAGACAAATTTTCATTTTCTAAGGAACTGGAATAAATGGAAACAATGGAAGCAACAAAGGCAGCTCCAGCAACGAAGGCAACAGCCCATTGAACCTGTTCCTCCAACAGATGATGAGATTGAAGATGTTCCAGATGGACAATTATGCGTCATATGTCTGATGAGGAGAAGGCGCTCTGTTTTTATTCCATGTGGGCATCTTGTATGTTGCCAAGGGTGTGCCATTTCAGTTGAAAGTGAAGTGGCACCCAAGTGTCCAGTCTGTCGTCAGGAGGTCCGGGATTCAGTGCGAATTTTCGAATCTTGAGTAGACAGGCCAGTTTTCCTTTACTGTGGGAGGAGGCTTCCATGTTTGTTAATAGCAAATGATGCATTTAATTTGGATAGATCTGTCAGCACTAGTATTTTATAATTATAAGAACACATGAATTTAGCCAGTATAGATAATTGAATATGGCTTGAATAGGGCAGTCGAGTGTCAGTCATAGCCGGCTTCTCACTGTACTGGTTTTTTCCGGAGGAGTTTCAGCTCCTCTAAAATTGGTAGTATACTCTAGGGAGAAAAAGTTGAATATTTCTACTGTTTTTAGCAAAATCAATGAGGTATACTCATGATCTGTTACATTAATTCACGAATTTTAGTAAACTCATGATTTGCTACGAATGTGAATCTAATTCCAGGAGTTGGTTCCCATTAATACCTTAAGTTCTTTAATTTTCCATAGAGTGAGAAGCTCATTCTTAGAATTGGTGCTTATTACTTGAGGTTTCAAATGTGAATTTTGTGATAAGAATGCGAATTATAAGAAACCTAAGCTTAACTAGTAAGAATGTGCATGATTGAAGAGGCGAATAACGAGAACGTGTAATCCAAAACTGACAAATATACCACTTGAATATTGTGGTGAGGTTCATTAAACATTTTGATTCTGTAACTAAATTGAGCAATTTAGGCGTTGACTGAGATTCATATGGCATTTACCTTTGTAACAGATACATCCATGATCCATCCTTATTGCGTAATATTGAAAGATTTCCAATTTTCCCTGTTGCAATGTAAACGTTTAATTTCACTAGACAGCTATAGAGTGAACCCTGAAATGTTCCTTGTTACCTGTATTACTACTACTCCCAGTTTAAAGATATATCTGCTTATACAAGTGTGCTTGTAAATGCCACTTGCGAAATACAGCTTTAAGGTAACATGAGTTTTATTGTAATGTTTGACCTGTAATGGAACTTTCAAAGCATACATATTTGATAGATGTGTTAACCAAATAGAGTAGTTGCCGAACCTTTTGATTCTTAATCCCATATTTGTTAGCTTATATGATTTGATTTGCAGATTTGTAGCTGAAAAACAACAAGTGCCTAACTATGAATCAATACTACCTTCTGAATAGCTATCAATCATTACAAAACATACATCAAATTAAATAATTCGTAGCTCAATATCATACAAACATGTTTATAGTTGTAAGTTTAGCATAAGGAAGCACTACATTGTGGTGAAATAATTTCATCATGGTGGCTACTGCTACTTTTATACAGAACTCCAAAACCAAGCTACCTTGCTGTCAATATTGAGCTTGAACTACTCTGGTTGTTTCTCCAGTTTCCACAAAGAACAGAAAGAAACAGGTTGGCTCTTCCACCATAGTTCCACACTTGTACTATTTTCTTCTACTTTCATATCCCAATTATTATCATACTTCCTTAACAAAGCTCGACCTCCATCAATTGCATCCTCTCCAAATACTTCCCCAGCAAACCCTGTTTTTTTCATTCTTTCACACCATTTTTCTCTCCTTTCGTTCATTTCACGCTGGTTTGTCAATGCTTTTGCAGCCTCACCTTCCATCATTCTCCTTTCGTCACTGTCACGGTTTTTGAATGCCGAACTGGTTGAATCTAAAAACCTCCATAAGTACTCCACTCTTCGTGAGAATCCTGTGGCGAAATCACCACAACTACTGCAGCAACACTCCATGTTGTTCTCACTTAATATCACCCCTTTAGGTTCCATGCCTCTCAACACCTTCAGAAACTCACTTCTTTCATCAGGACTGTTATGATTCAAGTGATGCAACCTGAACTGAGCACAGACAATAAGGGTTTCATCAGGGGATGTGTCAACACTTTTAGCATTCAATGTCTGCAATGGATGATTATCAAGCTTTTTTATCTGCAGATTGACATTTAAGGTCTGAGCATAACCAAGGAGTCCAGAAGAGAAAGTATCACCACATGGACCTACTGAAAATGGGGTCTCCATGTTTTGGTCATTTTCAGTGGATGAAGAGGAATTAACGACAGTGAGGCGAACAAGAGGAGGAGGTCCACCAGGTCGACGACTCAAGGCCTCTAGAAAAGTTGGCCATTGCACACCATGAGAGACTCCAATGTCAAGGATGTGAAGGGTGCGCAAATTGTTCGGCTCTTCACCTAGAACTTGAAGAATAGAAGCATTTGCTATGTTACTAGGAAAGGAAAACCAAGGGCTAACCTCATAGAACTTCAGTAATGACTTTTGGAAGAATCGTGGTTCTGTAGATGCAAAAGTTATAGTCCCTGATGGGGTAGATGATGAAGATGAAGATAAATGGTGTGTCAATGCTCGAAGACCATGCGCTGCAAGCCGGTGGTTGGCATCACCGGTAGTTGAGGCTAGCTCATGGAGAACATATAAGAGATGTTGCACACGATTTAGATTTCCACCGGTTATGGCTACAGCACAAGGGTTGAGCAACTGCTCAGCCCACCTACCATCCTTATTGTTTCCATTGTTACTGTTATTTCCATTGGCCTTAGCTGCACCTTTCTTGTTCCCACCAGATTTTCTAACCACTGTCCCTTCAAGAGCTGCACCTCCATTATCACTTTCATTCATCGGACGACTCTTAAGTCTCTTGTTCTTTTGGTTTTGTGGTTGTTTTTTGAGACTTGATTGATCTTCGGCATTTCGTTTCTTCGGCAAATCTGAAAAGGGTACGTTGTTAGAACTATTAGGCTCAAGGGATGTTGCACTTGTGGTAGTACTAGCAGCAACAATGTTGGTTGTACTGTTTGTGGCATTAGAAGAATTAGTATTGGCATCAATTTGGTACTGGTTACTTATATCTTGATTCTGATTCCATATCTCATATTCTTGGATGTAACCATTGCTATATGGATCATCCAAATATGATGGAAAGAAAGAGACAGAACCGTCAAGCCAGTCAAGAATGTGATCTGATGTTGGATTTGGTTCCATGGTCATTGTAATGAAAAAAACAGAAAAACTATGAGATATTGAAGAAAAAAATTTGAAGGGTTTGAAGAGGTTAGTAGTGTTGGATCATTGACCAAAAACAAGAGGAGGATAGGGGTATTAGATCATAGAACCGAAGACTTTTGAGTTCAATAGTTTCTAGCATGTACTTATAAAATAAAGCATAGAGGATTGATATTACCTAGTAGTGACAAATGAGGGAATTTTCTAATTGTTTGTGTGCTGTTTGGTTTGGAAGATGTGATGTTTTATTGAAGTTTTTTAATGGTTTACATAGGCAACTAGCAGACGAGGTTGTCTCTTGTTTATGTTGTATGGTTAACTTGTTCTTTTTGTATTATATAGGAGATTCATATATACTGTTTAAGATTGAATTTGTGTATTGAAGAATATGATAGGTTATTACAAAACTCTAGCCGGCAACCAATATTTGACTAATTTCATAATTCTTGAAAAGTTTATGTCTGGATGGGTTTATGCAACTTTTTGTACTGTATTTTGTTGTTAATAGGTCATAAATTAGTATTTTTAAATTGTGAAAACAAAAATGATAGCAACACATTATTTGGCACCATTACTCAATGTACTATATTTAATTTAATTGATTAAAATTTACTGTACATAGATTTTGTCAAAATTTTGGACCTTCTCAATTTAGAGGGACTGATTTTAATCTCAATTATCAGGAGATAATGTGTTGAAAATATGTACTACCACTATCTTTAAATATAGGACCTTATAAAAAAATGGACCATGCTAATTAGTGTCCTAAATACTAGTTAAGAAAAACAAAAATAGAAAATTTTACCTTGAAAAAAGTATTCTTTATCCTCGTAAGAGTTTGCCTACATAAGTTTCAATTTTTATTTTACTATATTAATCTAACCAGTGTTAGGAACTCAAAAAAACAAAGAATGATTTAACTCAATGTAAATACGATTTGGTGTAGTCTTATAAATACAACTCAATTTATAGCTGCAAGGACAAGATGCAATATACAAAATCAAAATTCAAACCTAATTCATATTTTTCCACACTTAAGATGGTTTGGCGTAAAAAGACAGTAACCCTAGTTTAAAACAAAATTGCAAGAGGACAAACTGATAAGAAACAAAACAAACACATCAGGAAAAAAAAAATCATTAACGTTGATTTGCACATTCATGATCCCTTCACGGAACTTACTGCTGTAATTTCCTCTATAATTTCCTCTAGCTTGCTTATCTTTGTTGAAAAACTCAAAGGATCATCAAAAGCAATATTATACCAAGTATTTTTGTCTTATACTATATTTTAATATTAATTAACATTATTAGTCTGAATGAAAAATTTTAATCATTATTTTCCAAATATTAATGGTAAGCAAGCTAAGCGTGGCGTCCCTTCTTCATCTCTTTCAACTCATATTGTGTCTTTTCCATTTGTTTTTTTCTTTCATATTAAAGTTCATTTTATTCTCCAGTTACTTTTCAATCACAAGAATTTTTTAGATGTTACATTGTTTAATTTACTATATGGATGTACCATTATCAATAATAAACATGACCTAGCTAGGTTCCAAGACAAACTACTAAATTAGGTGCAGAAAAGCCACACCATCATTACTACACAACTTCAATTATGAAATAAGAAAAACAAATATTTTGAGGTCGATCCAATAGTGCGAAGTCAAAAATATACTTTAAAAGAGATTTTCTTACTTTAAATAAGTGAACTTTAAATTGGACCTTATTCTTTTTTCTGTTCAAAAAGGTATTTCATTTTTTTACTAGTTAAATAAGTGTTTCATGAGGCCTAAATCGATTGCTTTTTTGGTTGTTGACCAAAGCTTAAGTGTATGTTTAGATACACATTTTCTCATTGCTATCGCACGATTGCATGTCTTCTCACTGTGAAAACCAAAAGCTGCTATTTGTAAATTCAACTTCAACGTGAATTTTATCAAAGCTATGAATCTATGATCCAAAATAAACATGCGAAATTGCTGGAACACAATGATGAATTCATTCCATATATAAAAGGATAGTAGTGATGCGAAAAAGAATCATATTTGTTGTCATTGTTGAACATAAATTTTGAAATATAGCATTAATTAGAGAGTCAATGACAGTCATTACATTCTAAATACCTTCAAGAAGACCTCAAAGCTCATCTTAACATGGGAGAAAATGTTAAGTTTATTAGAGAAACACTAGCTAGTTATATGTGCATGTAGTTTCATCATGAATCAAACCAACATGAGGTGCATGCAAGCTTGAGGTTCTACAAACTAATCCGTCACAATTAATAAACATGATGTCCAACTAAAGTCTCTTTCAAGGTTTTTTTTTGGACGACAATGCTAAATCATTAGTCAGTATCCAAATAAATTTGTAATATATCAATCAAGAGTTTGGAATATCGAATATCTTACAAATCTTGAAGGATTCATGCAATAGCCACAAGTTATTATTAGATGTAAAATAGTTAGTTACAATAATTAGTTAAGTTAGACTAACTAATTATTATACCTAACTACTACATACCAGTTATGTTACGAGAGTTGCCTCTTGTGATTTATAAGACGAAATACCACGATTTCTTTGTCGAGTCAGCAACCTTCAAGTGCTGTGATGTTGAATAGTAAAATGCATTTGTGTAGTTGTAGATCGTAAGTTGTTTGATCAAAATCAGACGACTCATATTTTAACTATGATTTAAGTCAAATTACTCCATTGATATTTGAGTCATCCAATTTTGTTTGAACAACCAACGGCTCACAACTCCAAAAATGCAGGAAATCATGGCTACATGCGATGATGATACGTAATATATAGAAAGTGTCTCACCATTGTATACTTCAATCACATGTTTATTCATTGACTTGTTAATTCTTGAGTAGATCCAAGTATAAGAAAAACATGAATGTATCATATTTTTATGATTTATTTGATGTGTTCAAATGTGAGTGGTTAGTCTCACATTGTATGTGAATATCTTCGGTTGTTTATATTGGATATGCGATCTATATATCCACAAGCATTTGTTTCAAAGCCACGTTTCGAGTAATAAATTTATAATTCATAAAACAAACACAACTTTTTAAGATGAAGATATGGTATCAAGACCTCTCAGGAGTCATATGTTAGGTCATTTAGTCTATTGATGCTTCCGAGCGCTCCTTAGACTATATATCTTGGTATGGCCATACTCTGGCAAGTCTCGACCAATCAATGGACTTCATATATACATGAAAAACATTTTTTTTTATATCTTTTTGTTAGCTCAACTGACTTGAGATAAGAGTTAAGAAATTAGAGGTTCTAAAATTGAACCTTTACTTTTGTTATTAGAAAAAGAGATATACAAGCAAATTTTGGTTTTTAAAGAAAGAAAAAGATAGTCAGAAAAAGCTTTTACATGTAGACAAAACAACTTTGCATTCTTCTTCTTCTTAACCAGCTCTTCAGTGTCTTGTTCGTTTATGTCAAATACATCCATATTTGGATGCCTCCTCCATTCAAGACTTCAACACCACTTCATTGGATTCTTTTGTGAATAATAAACCTTTTTTTTTGTTTTTTTTTTAAAATTTTTTTATGATAGATCATGTATGTACAACTACAACTACAAAGACTTATTTTACCACATGAGTCATACTCATCAAAGAAATTGACATCTCAAAAGTTTTTTCTCATAAAATAAACTTTTATGGATAATTTTTTTTATCGTCTTTTAATAGTGAGTAATCTTTGATGAATAACCATGAGATATATAGGATGAATTCTTCACTTTCAACCGAATTCTACTAAGTGACCACTATTTGTTTTATATAAATTTTTTGAATTTTAACTGTAATTTTTGTCAAAATCACGATCACAATGCAATTCCAATAAACTTATTGTCAATCTAAACATGCACATATAAGTTCAATAAGAAAATTAATATGCATAGTCAATGTAAGTTTTATACTTATGTCCACTCAAATTTTGACAAGTAAATAATTGGGTACTCTCTCTAGACTTATTATAGGTGAAAAAAAAAATCTATTTTCATTCTAACTAATTTCATCTTATTTAATGTTATATTTTAAAAATTCATTCAAAGTTTATTATCATTAAACAATTCTTATAGAAAATTACAAGAAAAGAAAGGGTTATACAAAAATTTTCTCGTATAACTCCTGTATTTGACTGGTTAGTCAAAATTTTCTCTTCAACCATAGAGATTTTCTCCATTTTCTAAAAGAAATGAACATCTCCATTACTATAATTTTGATGTATAAATTTCTAATTAATGTCATCAATATCAGAAAAATGTACATTATATCATATATTTACTCCAAAACAATAGCAATGAAAACTATAATTTATTTTAAGAAGGAAAACGTGAACTGGTGCCTCCGAGCACTGGTTAAAGACTTTAAATGACAACTTTTTATGAAAGTTTGTATAATGCATTAAAAGTTGAAAACTTTTACATCTTAAAAAAATAATCACTTTTAAGAGTGTTGCATCCGTTTGTTACCGTTTTTAAAAAAAAATCAGAATCTAAAAATAAAAATAAAAAACAGCTTTAAATGAGAAGCTGTTAAGAGCATCTTCTCAAAAAAATAGATTTTTTTTAAAGGAGAGATAAAATATATTTTAAAAGATTGAACTAATTTTGTAACAAAAAATCCCTTTTATATAGTTGTATCCAAACAAACTAAATTATTTGCTTAAAAAAAGTGATTTTTACTACGGTAAACAAACGCAAAATAGATTTTGATTTTTCATAAGATTCTAAAAAATTGATTTTTCTTTGTATTTCTAAAATTAAATTATTTTGGAAATTTAGTCAGAAGTTGTAAAATTTATTTCAAACTCATTTGGTATAAGTTAAAAAAGAAATTTTGACATTCACTAACTTAAATATTCCTTGTTCGAAATTTTACATATTAAAAATCACGTATTTTTTCAAAATGACATTTTTCAAAAATGATTTTTATGAAAAGCTATTTGAAATAGCTTTTTATTTAGAGATTTTTTCAAAATTTAGTATCCAAAAAAAATTATAACAAAATGATGAAATACTTAGAATGACATTTTAAGATAAGCTATTCAAACAAATTTTTCATTTGAAGTTTTCCTTGAAAATTTCTTTGTTAAAAAATTATAACATAAAGCATATTACACTATAAGAATCTATTTTAAAAAATATTATAACAAACGGGCCTATAATCTCTAAATTATTTTAGGTCAAAATCACTTTTATTTAACATGTGCACGGAAGCGCTAGTTAACAAGACCGATCTTTATTCAACAAAAAGTTACTTAACGTAGTAAAATGGAATAAACTATAAGAAGAAGAATTGGGTTTTGATATTTGAATCTTTGATTATTCAACAAGCACAGTACAATAATCAAGAAGATGGGTCAAGCTGAAAGCGCGGAAGCACAGACACAAACAACCACTACTACCACCGCAGTTGTTTCAAATTCCACTTCCTTGGAATCTGTCATCGCAGGTTCATTTTCATTTTATTTTTTCACGTTTCATTTTCATGCGCATAACATGTTTGTGTTAATGTCTAGCTGAAATTTCACTTCAATTTTGTTTCTGTTCATTTATTTCAGAAGCTGCAGCTTATGGAAGCCAAAACACCGAGGTTTGTTTACGAGTAAACCATCGAATTAGTCCCAAACTTTGTAAGGCACCGTCAAATAAGTCTCGGAAATTATGAATATTTCAAAAAGGTCCCTGACTCTGATCAATTGTTAATTAGGTCCTCATATTTAACCACTTAGTATCACATTAGTCCTTAACTTAACGATCATATTTGGTCCAGGTCTCTCAGAAGGACTAATATGACTAAAAATTGATAGAGTTGAGGACCTTTTTGAAATATTCATAATCTCAAGGACCTGTTTAAGAGCGGCCTACAAAGTCAGGGCCGAATTTGGTAGTTTACTCGTTTGTTTGTCTTCATTTTAACATCAAAATAAACCTTGGCAAGTTGATTGAATGAATGGATCATTGAAAAATCGGAATTCGATTGAATTTTTTCAGAATGTTGAGGAAATGGCCCAGAAAGCTCTTGAATGTCCTTGTATTGCTGACTTAAGAAGTGGTCCTTGTGGGTTTCAATTCTCAGAGGCTTTCCTTTGTTTTCTCAAGAGCACTTCTGAAGAAAAGGTGTGTCTAATGTTTTGCTTCATAATTTGTTTTGTTCTTCCAGTGTCGTCAGTTTTCCTTATTTTAGAGTTTGAGTTTTTGATTCCTGAAAGAAGAGGTAGATACAGTACAGTGTGTACAGTATAAATGTGATGTGCAACTGATCTGGCTGTTGGTTGTTGAAAACTCCACAATCTACATAATCAATTTGATGCGAGACTAATGAATTGAAACAATGCCTGTGTAAGCTTTGTTAAGAGTCCCACATTGGAAAAGATAAAGAACTGAACATGGGTTTATAAGTGAGGGCAATCCTCACCTTACAGGCCAGTTTTATAAGGTTGAGTTAGGCCAAACCCAAATTCTAATAGCGTTTCTTCAACTATTGGTTACACCCAAAGTTTTTACTTTTAAGTTTCAGTTGCAGTTGCATTGCACTTCTTAATACCGCTGATGCAACCACAATTGCAACCGTAATTATATAAAAAATCTGGATTTCGTGGTCTCAATCACGGATGCGGACCGAATTTGGTTACACTTTGTTTGCACCCTAAGAGCCTTGCAACAAAGAGGCTTGTTTGCTTGAGTTCTTATTTCTATTTTTTTAAAATGGTTTCGTTAATAATTTTGAGAAACTTCTTTTAGGAAGAAAAATAATCTATTTGATAATATTAATTTGAAATATGATTTCAGAGGTGAGAAAACAGAAAAAAAACATGTCTGGAAAATTTGTTACAAGAATATGTTTAGAAAAAGAAGGGCGCAGGGGTCAATGGCAGTGGTAGACTAGGGCATTTGGCAGCAGCAGATGCTGAGTGGTAATGGTGAAGGTTATCTGGTGCTGGCAGACTAGAAAACACATAACCAAATAAAATGTGTAAACAAAACAATTCTAGGTTGTTTTTGTTTTTTGGTTCTTATTAAAAAGTAGACAAATTGTTTTGAAAACAAGTTTTAATTTTAATTTTAATGGAAATACAGTTTTTAAAACCGCAATTAAAAAATAACCCTAGATTATGTATTTAATTTTTTCACAATTTTGTTGTCAGTCGTTCTACTGATTCTTTCAGCTTCTTTGGATAAAACTTGTCATTTTTTTAGTACCTGTCATTTTTGAATCAAATGGCTCGGAACAGATCTAACAATTCGGAAGTTGTGGTTTTTTTTTTTCCCCTTCCAATCGTTGCGTTGTTTGGCTCTTCTACAGAATGGCACATGAATCTTACTCTTGCAACATCAGTATGATTAGTAATCATGTAGCAACATTTTTAATTTTATTTTCCAGTATTGTATTTATATTCTCATCAAGTGTTGAAATGTGCTATTGCTCCAATTTTGCAGGGCTCGGACTGTGTAAATCCATTTATTGCTCTGCAGACTTGCATAAAGGCCAATCCAAATGCATTCTCTAAGGACATTCTTGGCGAAGATGAAAGCAAGGAGTCGGAGCAAGTCCAAGAGTACAAAATACTTCCTCCAGACTGGTCTAAGGAATCTCAAAAATCGAAGTCAAGGCTTTAAAAGGAAGAGTTGTGCTCTACTCAAATAACAGTATGCCAAATTCATTTAAAATTTTAGAATTGTATTAGCTTCGCATTATTGAAAATGTTACTGGTTGGATAAGGGCCTGAAATATGATATGTCTTCAGAATTAAATAAAGCGTTCCACCTTATTATTTCATTTTTTTCCCTGTTTTCTGAGATCATATAGGAAACTGTGAAAACAGAAAATGGATGCAAACAAGGCGGCAATTCTATAATTTTTAGTTCAAAATAGAAAAAAAAATCAGAAAATATTTTCTTAAATCGATCTAAGCCTCAAGGTGCATTTGCATTTTCTTTTTTAAGAAAATTATCGAATTCCTTTTCTGCTCCGCATTGGGATTGCATTAAAAGAGTAAACCTTGCTTACCACCATATTATGTTATCTGGTGGATGAATACGGACATTGATTGAATATCGACATGGACGTGAAAAATGAAAATTTCCTTTTGAGGTTCTATGATATTGAGTTTTGGTCCATCAAGTCAGAACGAGTTTAAATGTGCATAAACTTTAATTCTGAAAGGAAAATTCATTAGAAATAAAAAAAGATGTATAGTAAAAACAAGCACCAAAATATAGTGCTCTATATTTTAACCTGTACGTATGTACTCTATACCCCGATACCTTTTTGATTCCTATTGGTGAAGACTTCGGTTTATTAGTTGCGCTGCAGTGGCTATCTCAGTGCCTACTAGGACGACCTACCACTGAAACAGATTGCAAAACAGTTGTAGTTCTTATCCATTCCCCTAGTTCTAACATTATGGACTTAGGAGCTATTGTATGTAGATGATTGTAAAAGAATTATTGTTAGTTTTCCCAATCTTGAGATGAGGTTTGTTAGGAAACAAGCGAATCAAGTTGCTCATCAATTAATGAATTGGTCCTTTGATTAATCTATTAATGAAATGCCTTTTTTTTTTTGGTACACTGCTTTGAACTCTTTTATTTAAAAAACAATTCTTGTTAAGCTATCGGTCTCTCACTCAGATATATTGCAGATCTTATCCAAAATTTGAACAAAGGAATGTGATAGGTAAAATTGACAATGAAATTACCATAGGAGGAAATCATAAGTGTTCATAACATGTTGGAGTTTACATGCATAGCAGAAAAGTGTTTCTCTCTTGGTAAGAAAATTACTACGACTAGCTAGCATGCACATGCTCGTTTGCCCGCTTTTGTATGTCTATTATTTTCCTTTCCCTATTCTTTATTTTCCTTTCCATCTTCTGTTTTTATTCTATTTACAGAGATCTATGACTATGGCTAACATCTCAGTGTTGTTGACGTTCCTCTTTCAAGTTTGAAGCGTTATATATTGAAAGTTACAATTTGTAAAAAATGGCTATACCAAAACTTGATATTTCCTTTGTATATAGTATACTATAGATATGATATAGATGATTAGTGATTGGTTTATGTAGATAACATGATGATGTAAGTAATTAACCTTCGTTCCATTCCTTCCCCTTGATAACTCCTTTAAAATGTTCAAACAAACATAGCATTAAGATTTGCTGCTAGTAATTGTAACTAGTACATCATTTCCTTAAAAACAATGCAATCAGGCTTTTTCTTTATTCCTCTAGTAATTTCAAGAACATAAAATGTAACAATAGAAAATGATAGAATCCTCTCGGTTTTGTTTGGAATTAAACACTTTTGAAACGAAATTGTCTCTGAAGTGAGTGAGCAAGGATTTATTTACGTATGAATTCTAATGGCTTAAGGTCATGATAAACTTAAAATTAAACGAGGGTTGATAAACCTCGTTTTCAATGAATTATTTGCAATGGAATAGTCTTAGAAATAAACACCATTGCGAAATAACAACACTATTATTCAATAACACAACAATCGTTCCATTAATTGTTTATAACAATTTAAACATGTAAATTAACATTGTTCTAAAACAAAAATGCAATTACTGACAACACAGAAAACAAAGTGAAATAACAATATAATATCTTACATGGAGAGCCTTCATAAAGTCATAACTTAAAAGGCCTTAACTTATTCTTCCAGTTTGAGAAGGAACATGGAGCTACTTCGGAAACTGAAAATATTAATTCACAAACACCTTCGACATTTTTTGTCTGTCTTGTTCTGATGCATATTCAAATAACAAATGAGAACAAGCCTGTCAAAAGTTGCAGTGAAGTGAAGTAAACTATCATTCTAGGAGACTTAAGACAGAAGTGGGAAAGCATACCTCTTTGAAATTGAAGGCTTTGATCCAGAATGAGAGTATCCATCAAGCTTAATTAATCTCAACATTAAACAATAACGCCTTCTTACGATATAACCACATGTTTTTCACGAATGGATTATTCATTTTACGTAACTTTATCGTTCGAATAGTCTTCAAATGCTTCAATCCACTGGGAAATGCCAAGTTTATGCAGGACCGAGCTTCAAATTCCACGAGGCTAGGCATTGCTCCTTCCTTAATATCCCATTCTTCCAGATTCTCCAAATTCCAGAATCTTAGCACTTGAAGTTGCGGAAACCCTCCCAAGGCACAATCCATCTTTTTGTCTGTATAAGAGTCAGCATAAAAACACAATGACTTAAGCATGAGCAGGTTCTTCAACTCTGGCATAGGATCAACTGATAGTTTTGAAGCTGACAAGGTGAGATTAATGAGATTTTTTGGAAGGAGGCTCATTCGAAGGTTTTCCTCTAATCTTCCAAACAACCGGATGGATGAGAGATTGTTCAGCTCTGACATATTAATCAATATTAGTTTTTCAAGATCACCACTTTCATTCACTGATTTAAGTGTCAGTGAATGAAGCTGTTCAAGCTTCACAATCTTTTTTGCAAAAGTGTGTCTTGCAGCTCTAGCTCTGATCCATTCAATTGGAAAGCTAATTTCAAATTTTGAAGGCTCTTCAGCTTGTGAAGGTAATCAAGAAGTGGGTAACTCCCATACAAGAACACCCCCAATAGTGTGTGGAGAGTTTCGTTAAAGTTTCCACTCGGCTTGCCCTCAAGTTTACTTCGATATTGTTGGGGAAGATACAATTTCTTCAGTTTCTTTGATTCCCAGATTGAGCTAGGGATGTAATTGATACATGTATACTTTAAATCTAGTGTTTCCAGCTCCCGAAGTTTGCATATGCATGGGGGTAACTCGTCCAAGTATGTCCATCTTAAGCTAAGATACTTGAGATTATTGAGCTTACTTAAAGTCTTAGGTAACTGTGGTTTGAATATCCATTCAAGATCAAGAACTCTGGTCTCTAGGAACAGCTCACTCGTAGAGCGTGTTGAAAGGAACTTCCCTATAAGTTCTCCTGGTCTACTTCCCCCTCGCTTGTCAAAGAAAAGAACAGGCAGAGGGGTTTCTCTCCGGCTGAATGCTTGTGCTGAGTTTGCGTCCCGACCACCATCATCAAAGTGATACGAAAATCGACGATTCAAATGCATAGCCGAATACTGACCGTGGTTTGTTCTGTTTTTTCAGGTGTTTTTTCATTGACCGGTTGCACCAATCCTTCTCCAACCCATAGATTGATTAATCTCCTTGCTGGGATTTCATAGCCTAATGGGAAGTTTGTAAAGTAATAGAGGCAGTCTCTCATAATTTCACTCAATTCTTCCCTGTTCCTTTTCCAAGCTTGCTGCCAATGTATTTTGTAACGACCATGGTTGAATTGTTCCAACACCCACAATAGCTTTCTTGACTTATGCCCTTTGCTGACATGACACACCCAAGAGATAAGATTGCTAATGGCAAGCCCCCCCACATTTTCCCACTACCTTCTTTGCAAATTTTTCTATTTTTAGTTCTAACTTTTTTTGGGGTTTTTCAATGCCAGCCACCTTCTGAAACAATGCCCAACTCTCTTCCTTCGTTAGCAGTCGAACACGGTATGGGGTGCTACTACTATTGACATGTAAAGCAACATTTTTAAAGCATGTTGTCACCATTATCCTGCTCCCATTTGTCCATCCAGATCCAGATAATGTTCCATATAGATTTTCAAAATCCGTTGTGTTTGAGACATTATCTAGAACAACAAGGCAGACCTTATCTTTCAAGTGAACACCTAGCTCGGTCATCGTCAATGTCTGGTCTTTAGTCCCGTCCTTTTTCATTAGCAGAACTTTTTCTTTGTTGGCTGCTCCTACAGTTTCTGTCACCCAGACACGGATAGGGAAATGCTTGACTACATCTTTGGAATAATAAACTGCCTTTGCTAGAGTTGTCTTCCCCACACCTTTCATCCCAACGATGCAAAGTATAGAAGAATTATCACTGCTTTCAGTCAGTTTCAAGACCAAGTCTCGTTCTTCAATTTTCAAACCAACTACTTTGGTTGACTCCTGTCTTTCGATGGTGCAAGTTTTTATCAAATTCTGAAGAAGATCAATTGCAGTTCTGATATTTATGATCTCAATTTGACTGAGCTCAGGTTCAATCAAATACCATTCTCGAAAATCCTCCAGCTCCTGAGCAATGGCCTTTAGTTGCTCTACACAAGCGTTTTTCCCTGCTATTTCTTCTGCTTTCTGAAGCTGCTCATGCATTTTGTCCAATTCATCACACATTGATTTAATTTCAGTTACGTGCTCTGAGCTCGTGTCCAGATGTCTCAGCATGCCTTCAACACTTGTAATGGCTGATGTGATTTCCCTATCCTCTGGAATAGGGGGGATGGTTGACTTTTCTGGAGCTCTATTGATGAAAGTTAAGTTGTATTTAAGCAGGTTATTAAGTTCAGTGACAATGAGCTTCATCTCCTTTCTGAATTGACGTGTAACAAAGGGAATGTCCATCGTGAATTTCTTCAACATGCCAAAAGTTTGACACCACCATAAGTAGTTGCTAACGTGGATCTCAGCATCTTTAATTAATTCTTCTGCTACTATTCTCCAGCATTTCTGTTTCTGTTTCTAACTGAAGCTGACTCAAGTCCTTGAGGAAAGCATGCAGTGGAAGCAAGAGATATATAGACCATCTCTCTTCCATGCCTGAAAATAGGCCCATGATCTTCTTTATCAATTCATCAAAACACGCAGAAGGCTTATTCTGCATTTGGTTTCGGACTTCTACAAAGTTATGGACCTCTCTAGCTACAGATTTATCCTCTTCAGTTGTATATTGATCCAGAAGACTTCTAGTCATTGATCTTGAACTCTCCATAAACATATGAATGTCTTTGGCTTTTTCATCTTTCTTTTTAAAGTGATCTTTCAGCTTACTTTCGACACTATCTATTTGTCGGAGAACTTCTTTAATCGTCATTGATATAAAGATAGCGGTAATAGGACCCCAAAACTTCTTTTATCCTCTTCACTTGTGCTTAATTATAATTATAATTCAAGCAAATTAAAGAAGAACGTTTTAGTATAATAAATATGCATGATGCATTGACCCTAAACTTCCGGATCTATTAGAGATTGAATAATTTATTGTTTTTTTTGCCAATAAGAGATTGAATAATTCAACTAGTGAGCATCTTATTAAGCTACCCAAATTAGTATATTATTTTTAAAAGGAGTTTGGTCTTGATAAATTATTGTGGGATTGAAGTATTCAAAGCGAGGCTTGATGATATGATATGTTGTGATCCTGGGGTCAGAAAATAGAACAAAAAAATGAAGTAATAGTTTCAAGGTTTGTGTAATTAATTCCATACTAAAATACTCCATCTTGAATGATGTTTAAGCAAAAAATAGTTCATCCAGTATCTTGGAACAAAACTTAAGCTAAAGTCATATCAACTTCATAAGTGAATCTTTTTTTTTTGCCAGAATATAAACGAAAATATCTTTATTTGGACATACAAAATATATTTGAACACAATTTTAAAATTAAATTACAAGAACACAATGGTCTCCACAAACACAAGTTATAACAAGAAATTTAATCGAATTCAAGAAAGAAAGGCACATTTGTGGAACTACATTCACTTCTTTATCAACTTTGCTCTACCAAACCCCTTTGAGATTTGAAGTCGATCTGTTATACCAAGATGAGCCATAAGTAGCCACACATGTGTTAGTAGTTCTCCACCATGTCTTAGCTGTTGAGCATGATGAGTTACCTGACAATGGCTAGCACCATAAGCAAGCATTTCAACCCAAACTTGAGTGATAAACTTCCACATCTTTTTTGTCTCCCATTCTACATCATGATTCTTTATATCTCTTACATTTTTAGCTAACCTGAATGCATCAAATAGGACAGATTGGCTTCTATCACCTTTCACCTTTGAAGGACTAACTTTGTCAATATCTCTGCACACTTTGTGTAGCATTTCACAAACTTGCTTCTCATCTTGTATGGAATGTCTATCCTTCACAAATTCAGTTGCCTCAGCACATGTATCTTGGAAACTTATCTCACCAATTCCATTAGGCAACATGGATGGTCTCATAACAAGAAGATATAACATATACTCAGATAACCATTTGCTTGCTTCTCTATAACTCCTCCCATTTTCTAAAACTTCATCACTTGAGATAGAACTATTATAACATAGGTTTGTTGCAATATGCCATAGAAGAACGCTCTGATCAAATTCTAGCTCCACACTCCAACTTAATTTACTTATAATTTTTTCTACCTTCTCCTTATCATTAATCCGTAACATTAGCTCTGATTCTAAGCCGTCCAAAACTTTGTCGCCCCTATGGTTACAAATTCTTTTGATACTTTTTGCAAACTCATTTTCTTCCAAGTTCATCACCTCATTTATTTTATTCACAAAGTGCTCAAAGATAATTTCCTTCAGATCACTGGTGACAATTTTGGTATTCGTGTGCTCATACTTTTGATAGGACTGACAAACACCTATAATCATTTGAGCAATACCACACTTCGCTACAATCTTTTTTAACGTTTTTCCATAATCGGAGCTAAAATTGAGTCTTAAAGTCTTGCCATGGGTGCTGTCTCTTTTTTTCCTAGCTTTCAATAAACAAAAGCTTATGAGGTTGAATTGATCAATGCTGCAACACCACCTCTTATTATTGACAGATTGAATTAATGAAATAACCTTACCAGTCACCTTATTCTTGTGCATACTCAACCATAGCATTGTCCAGTCAGAGGACAACAACAAAATTATTGAACATATTTCGAAGATGATAGCTCCAAGAAGCAACACACTTGTGATCAACACATCCACCATTGGATATTGATCCTTCGCCATGACGAAGAAATCACATAGCACACTAACTGTACAAGCTAAAGTGACAAAACGTAGGAAACAACCAATCAAAGAATAAGCAATAACAGCCTTTGTGTAGAACACATCATACATAAAACCAAGCTCGACTTCAATCACTTCAAACCCTTCCTTTCCATTTCCACTCAACAAAGAAGATCTGCTTTCTGAAACATCTTGAAAATTCAGGATGAGATCTGCAAACAGAAGCTTAGAGATCTTCAAGAATTTGTGTGCAGTTCTTACAGTTACTGAAGGGCCATATGTGTCACGATCAGTTTGAGGAGATGGAGTGATATCGATGTTACCTTGTGAAGCTGCACGGTTATAATCAACACCACCATTTGAGGGAGTTTCATTGAGGCTTTCTACATAAACTTCATACCCTTCATAAGAAACTGAATTGTATGTTTCCATGTATCTTGCATAATTTGGACCAGGATCAGGATCAGGAAACAAAGACTCTTTGAATTGTTGGCTACTAGCACACCACAAAACCCAAATTCTCTCACCAATTTTGATAAAACCAGCAATGAATATTGGAATTGCTAAAATATTAAGATTATTATTTCTCCATGATCTAAGAAATATTAAAAATGCAATCACAACTTGGCTAACATAAGTAACTAAACGCCTGCTCCAAAGTGCATTGTCTTCCATAGAGTAAGCAGTAATAGTATCTTGTCCACCAAGGTGAAGGAGAAGAAGTGGACCCCACATAGCTACAATGACCTGCTTTGGTTCCACAGAATCACCTTTGTTTTCTCCTTCTTTACTTGAAAGAATACCAAGTGAGGTTGTTGCAAACCAATCTGCAAACAAGAAGGCAGACCATAGTATGATTCTGAGATAGATCTTTGTGCAGAATTTTCTTCTCTTTCCAAACAGTAAGAGAATGATTTGGATGCCGAGGCTTAACACAACCATAAAACGAAGCTCCCAGTTGTTCCAAAAGTTCTGCAAACTTTCTGGAAAAATATGCATCATGCCTCTCCTCTTTGTGAAAGCTAAACTGCTAAAAACTGGAATAAACCAGACATGAAAAAAATATAGATTAAAGCTTTCAATTTGGATTTATATACATAGCTAAAATTTTTGTACAAAATCTATGGAGTGGTAAATAAGTTGAAGTCTTACTTGTAACCAACATCCTAGATTATTTGTATACTATATTATCTTCAAATTGCAGTTTAAAGTATCTTTGATTGTATTTCTATAAAGAGAAGGCTACTTTACGAATTAACATGAAAGAATGGCCGAAGGTGTCATAGGCATGTATTAAGAAAGAGAGCTAGGTTCAACTCCTCTCCTCACCCACCTAATTATTTATTTAGAGGACCATTTTTGTAACACATAAATTTAGTTGTGTCATTAACCAAGTTTACTACTCCATTAAACATAAAAGTGTATCTTACCCACCTTCTGAATCTATATACTAATACTTGTCATTTTTTGGTTAAGAAAGTAGTAAAAGTCGTTAATAAAATTTATGTTTTTAAAAGTGGTTAACAACACATATTATTTTTTTTCTTTTGGTAAAAAAAAACAACGTATATTTTTGTGATTAGTTCAATTGTAAAATTGAATAATGATACAACTCAGTCTTTTTAAGGAAAAATTAAATGATTAAATGTTGGCAAAAAAAATACGGTTCACCGTATATAAATACCGTAAACAGTACCCCCAAGTGTTGTATATGTGTCTAGAATATGTGTTCCAATAGCAATTTTCTATTCTATATTTCAATTTCTTCACATAGTGGCATATATAATTCTACACTACTTTGAGAGAGAATAATTATTTTAATTTTCAACATGTTATTGCTCAAATACTATACCAATGGACATTACATTCCTTAGGGTGAAAATGGACACAGATCCCTTGATCAAAATCTCGGGTTTGAATGTTATAGATGAAAAAAATATGGTTGGAAGAAGAGATTACATTAAAGGTGGCCCGTCAAGTTTGTGACAGTTTATTTATGAGTTCATTTTTTTGCGCAAGAAATTTTTCTAATGTACTAAACATGCCTCTAAAATACCATTTAAGAACTAAAAATACTATTAAAATTATGTAAGGACGTTTGCTGATAATAAATATGTACAAAATTACTGTCAAACCGAACCAAATCCCCTGAAATTAACATAACCTATTTTGAAAGTTTATGAACCGAACCTATATTTCACACGCAATTTACTAACTTAAAACCAAACTTTAAACAACTGAACTGAACCATACGAACCGTTGGCCACTGTCATTTGTTTAGTTCAGTTTCGTACACTCACTCATAGAAAAAGTTCAGTTTCATACACCAAGGCCTCCAAATTATTTGCAAGTTCAGCTTCATGCTCTTCTTCCTTCATATCCCAATCTCTCCCACAAGGAGTACTAGCAATAGACTCTTAAACATAAATCTTTTCAACACATTTATTTTGATTAGTCAAAATTTATATGATTCGATCAAATCATATAAGTCTCGTATAAATTTAGTTGAATCCATGTACTAAATTTAGTCCTTATTAAATTACTAATTTTCAAGTTTAGTCCATTTAAGATTTTAATGGTAATTTTAGTTGTCCATAATATTAAAACATGTAAGAATAACCCTTATTTTGGAAACTTTTTTTTTAGAAATGGATATTTTTAGTCTTCAAAATAGTCCCCATGAAATGCAAATAGAGATTAAAAAAGAATAAATTATTTTGAGGGACAAAACTTGAAGGTTCGTGATTTTATCGAAACTAAAAACATGTTTAACCTTAAAAAAAATTATACATTAAAAAAGTGTTAATTTAGTACATACCATTATTCTTCTCCATTCACATTTGGTGAACACAATGGTACTTTGACTTTGGTTAGATGTGTATTTTCATCCGTTCAATGTCATGTCATATTTTTGAATTACTTTACGTAGAAATAAAATTAGATTTTGAATAAATTTTGCCTAATTGGATACCTTTACCTAAGAATTCACCTTTGCCCTCTATTACAATGTATGTTAATTCAAAAGTTAGTTAGTTTAAAAAGTAGTTAGTTAGACAAGTTCGGATTAAAAAAAAGCTAGTTAGACAAGTGACTTGTTACACAAGCAACAAGTTAGTTGAGAAAAACATTTAACTTGTGGTGTATAAATAAGAATGCTATCATATTGTAAAGAAGTAATTCATTAAAAAAAATGATTATTTTGATTTCTCATCATTTTACTTTCTCTCAATTCTCTTAAATCACCATTCTTCCAACTTTGCATTTCATCAATTTTGCTAAAGTATTCTAGTTTTTGTCTTTCGTTTTTTATTTGTTTTTATTTTTTTTCACGTTCTAGTTTCACGCGCATAACATGTTTGTGTTAATGTCTAGCTGAAATCTCAGTTCAATTTTGTTTCTGTTCATTTATTTCAGATGCTGCAGCTTATGAAAACCAAAACACCGGGGTTTGTTTGTCTTCGTTTTAATCATCAAAATCAAGTTGGGTGAATAAACAAATCAATAAAAAATTGGAATTTGATTGAATTTTTTCAGTCTGTTGAGGAAATGGATCAAAAAGCTCTTGAATGTCCTTGTATTGCTGACCTAAGAAGCGGTCCTTGTGGGTTTCAATTCTCAGAGTATTTCTGAAACAAAGGTTTGTCTAATGTCTTTACTTCATACATTAGAGTTTGAGTTTTTCATTCGTGAAACATGAACTAGGTACAGAGTACAATATAAGTGTGATGCACAACTGATTTGGCTGTAAGTTGTTGAAAACTTAGTTGGTGCATACTTTAGTGTTTCTTTATCTGTTGGTTACACTCGAGGTTTTAAATAATGGCCACAGTCGAATTGCGGTTCATGATATTACGGAAAATTATTGTCAAATATAGCTGATGCAACCACAATTTTGGATGCAAAGAAATAAATAATCTTGACATTGTGGTCTCAATCACAGCTACGGACCAACCTTGATTACAATTTTTTGCAACATCATTATGAATTTATGATTAATAGAGTTATTTGGTAACATACGAGTCTGTGTTACCAAATCACCATCGACACTATATTCTACAGCACTCATCAGCAGAGGCAGAATTCAAATATTTTATTTTCAAGTATTGAATTTCTATATTCTCATCAACGGTTGAAATATGCAATTGTTCCAATTTTGTAGGGCTCGGACTGTGTAAATCCATTCGTTTCTCTGCACAGCTGTATCAAGGCCAATCCAAATGCGTTCTCTAAGGACATTCCAGGCGAAGAAGAAGGCAAGGAGTCAGAGCCAGTCCAAGAATACAAAATAATTCCTCCAGACTGGTCTAAGGAATCTCAAAAATCGAAGTCGAGGCTTTAAAGGAAGAGTTCAGCTCTACTCAAATAACAGTATGCCAACTTAATTTTAAATATTTTCTGTATTCACTATTAATTAAAGTGTCCCCCTTTTTTCCACTCTTTTCCCCCTGTTTTCAAAGATTCATATAGGAAACTGTGAAAACAGAAAAAATAGGTACAAGCAAGGTAGAAATTCTATAATTATTAGTAAAATTAGATAATAAAACAGTAATATTTTCTCAAATCAAACAGGTCTAAGCCTCAAGATGCACTTGCTTTTTATCTGGATCGCGTCATATGGGTAAACCTTTCTGACCTCCATAATTTTCTATATGCTAGATGAGTATTGACATTGATTGAAGATCTACATGATGTGAAAAACGAGTGTCGCCTTTCAACGAGAGTCGTCTATCAAGTCGGTACGTGTTGAAATGGTGTTAAAACTTTAATTCTGGAGTGATGAACATGAAAATTCATTAGAAGTAAAAACAGATGCATATTGGTATAAAGGGATGAAGGTTTAGTGATATATTTTCCTTTTCTTGAAATATCATTGACGTTTATGAAGTTATGAACTGTGATCCTGAAATAGGGAAACTCCCAAGGCTATAAGTAAAACATTCAGCTTCTAACGTTTTCAAAATAAAATTGGAATCTCTTCATATATATTTCTTTAAAACAGTTTAAAATTTTAGCATGAAATAAGGTCCCTTTCTATTTCTAGAGTGCACAATCATACACATTTTAAATTCCAGCACGACACATATCTACCTGTTAGATTATGCTCAATTTTTAGTTTAAATTCACTTTTGGCCTCCCATCTGTAGCTGATTCATGATTTTAGTCCCCTCATTTCTAAATCAGAAAATATAGTCCCTTATTTTACAAAATTTTCCACTATTGATTTTGGGGTCTATTTTTGTCAATGTGTAAAGTTGAATAATGAGCTTGGCAAGTCACAAAGTAGTGTGATAATGCACCAATAGGAGATTGAAGATGGGACCAAAAAGGTGCACCGACCAGAGATGGTGGGGGTTTTACCAGGAAACTCAGTTGAAAAGTTCTTTGAGGGTTGGTTGCCAGAGTGGTTTTTGAATTTTTTTCAGCAACATACTGACGAGATAGGTCACGGAGGATCAAATCTGACTTTAGATATCATGTCGAAGTTGAAGATTTTGGTTTTAGATAAAAGATGAAGAAAAATATTAATAATAATAGTGTATATGATTGATGATAACTTGATAATTGGTTGAGAAAAAACTAAATATTAATCTCGATTTATAGGGATATAAGACTTCTCATCCTAATTAATAAGGAAACCAAGAAAGAAATTATCACAGTAATAAAAAGTAGGCTTAATTACGCTTTTGGTCCTCGCATTTTGATCAGCTCACGAAAATGGTCCTGCCTCTTTTAAATCGAACAAAACCGTCCTAAACTATCATGTTTTTTGCAGTTTTAGTCCCACCTCCTATTTTTCAACTCCAGAAACGCAGAGAAATGACATTTTTAGGCAGTTTTAGACCTACCCCTATGCTCAACCATGAAATAAACAAAAAATAAAGCATGTGGGTACAAAGAATCTACTCTATTCAACACACTAACAAAAAAAAAAACAGGTCCTGTTTTTTTTTTTGTTAGTGTGTTGAATAGAGTAGATTCTTTGTACCCACATGCTTTATTTTTTGTTTATTTCATGGTTGAGCATAGGGGTAGGTCTAAACCTTTCATTTCTCTGCGTTTCTGGAGTTGAAAATAGGAGGTAGGACTAAACCTGCAAAAAACATATAGTTTAGGGACGGTTTTGTTCGATTTGAAAGAGGCAGAACCATTTTCATGAGCTGATCAAAATGCGAGGACCAAAAGTGTAATCAAGCCTAAAAAGTAATATGAAAACTATTTCTAGAAATACCCTAAAGGTACTCTTAATATTTTTTTTAAGAAGCTAAATTACTCTAATTTTAGAAACTGATCCTAGGAGATAAAACATTCTAACATGACATTGAAGATATGATATCGAAGTTATTATGAGATATTATCTTATATTGCAGCATCTCCAGCATTTACCTATGAATGCAAATGACTTGAATCATGATAAACTTAGATTATGCGGGCAGATATAGCCTCACTAACTTTAAAAGGACTAATTTCCCTCTCTTCGATGAACTGTTCACAATGAAATAGTCTTGTAAATAAAGACCGACACAGTATAACAATACAATTATTTGATTAAGCAGAACAATTGTTCAATGAAATGTTTTCAACAAATTAGCTATGTAAACTAACATTGTTCCAAATAACAATGCAATTTATTTGACAACACAGAGAAATCAATGTGAAAATAACAGTGCAGCAGTTTACATGGAGAGCCTTCATAAAGTCCCAACTTAAAAGGCCTTCACTTATTCTGAATGTCTGGAAATCTTGAAAAGGAAATAGAGCAACTTGGAAAATGAAAAAAATATTTCTGCCTGCTTTGTTCTGATGCACATTCAAATTATAAAAATGAGAACAAGGCTAAGACATGTTACAATAAAATAAAGTAAACTATATCATTATATGAGACTCAAGGTAGGGCCGAAGAAGCTTACCTATTTGACATTGAAGGCTGTGATCCTGAGCGAGAGTTCATCAGTCTGTATAAATCTCAACGTTAAGCAGTAACTTGGCTTCGTTCTTGAATTGATTTGGCATTCTGCGTATCTTTATAGTTCTAATAGTCTTCAAATGCCTCAGCCCAGTTGGAAACGCCAAATTTATGCAGGACCGGGCTTCAAATTCCATGAGGCTAGGCATCGCTCCTTCCTTAACATCCCACTCTTCCAGCCTCTCCAAATTCCAGAATCTTAGCACTTGAAGTTGTTGAAAGCCTACTGAGGCACAAACCATCCTCTTCTCTATAAAAGAGTCAGCATAAAAACACAATGACTTAAGCTTGTTCAGGTTCTGCAACTTTGGCATCGGATCATCTAATAGCTGTGAAGCTGTCAAGGTGAGTTCAGTGAGATTTTTAGGAAGGAGGCTTGTACGAAGTTTGTCTTCTAATTTTCCAAACAAACGGAGGGATGAGAGCTTCTCCAACTTTGACATATTAATCCATTTAAGTTTTTTAGGATCACCAGTTTCATCCACTGATTTGAGTGTCAGTGAATGAAGTTGTTCCAGCTTCACAATCTTCTCTGCAAGTGTCTCTTGCTCTGATATTTTCAATTGGAAAGCTAATTTTAATTTTTGAAGGTTCTTCAGCTTGTGAAGGTAATGAAGAAGAGGGTAGTTCCCATACAAGAACACACCCCATAGTATGTGAAGAATTTCGTTGAAGTGTCCCCTCGGCTTGCCCTCAAGTTTACTTCGATAATTTTGGGGTAGATATAATTTCTTCAGTTTTTTCAATTCCCAGATTGAGCTAGGGATGTAATTGATACATGTATGCTTTAAATCTAGTGTTTCCAGCTCCTGAAGTTTACATATGCATGGGGGTAATTCCTCCAAGTAAGTCCATCTTAAGCTAAGATACTTCAGATTATTGAGCTTACTTAAAGTCTTGGGCAACTGTGGTCTGAATATGCATTCAAGATCAAGAACTCTGGTCTCTAGGAACTGCTGATCTGCAATGCTCGTTGAAAGGATCTTACCTACATGTTCTCCTGGTTTACATCCCTCTCGTTTGTCAAAGAAAAGAACAGACAGGGGAGTTCCTTTCTTGCTGAAAGCTTGGGCCGAGTTTTCATTAAGGCCATGATCATAAAAATGATAGGAAATTCGCCGCTCTAAATGTGTACCCAAGTACCGACTTTGGCTTGTTCTGTTGTTATTTTGCAAGATGATTTCTCTGAGCATACTCGGCAGGCGACATGTCTTAATCTTTCCATTTCCCTTTAGTGCCACTACTTGAATCATGTCTCTGTCTATCAGCTCTTCTAGATAACTCTCTGCAATGTCTTCAGGTGTCTTTCCGTTGTTCTGTTGTACCAATCCTTCTCCAACCCATAGATTGACTAATCTCCTTGATGGGATTTCATAGTCTAATGGAAAGTTTGTAAAGCAATAGAGACAGTCCCTCATAGTATTACTCAACTCTTCCCTGTTATCCTTCGGTTGCAGCCAATATTTTTTGAAATGGCCATGATTGATTTGGTCAAGCACCCATGATAAACTCGTTGGAGTTGTATTCGCTGATATGACACACCCAAGAGATAAGATGGCCAATGGTAAGCCCCCACATTTTCCGACTAACTTTTTTGCTAAACTTTCCTCTTTTGGTTCTAACCTTCTGCTGGCCACCTTCTGAAATAACATCCAACTCTCTTCCTTCATTAGCAGTCGAATATGGTGAGGGGTGCTACTGTTGTTGGCATGCAAAGCCACATCATTAAAGCGTGTTGTCAGCACTATCCTGCTCCCATCTGTCCATCCAGATCCATATAATAATCTATATAGCTTATCAAAATCTTCTGTTTTCGAGACATTATCGAGAACGACAAGGCATAGCTTCTCTTTCAAGTGATCACATACCTGGGTCAAATACAATGTCTGGTCTTTAGTCCCATCCCTTTTCATGAGCAGAGCTTTTGTTCTGTTGCCTGCTCCTTCAGTTATTGTCACCCAGACACGGACGGGGAAGTGCTCGACTATATCTTTGTTGTAATAAACTACCTTTGCCAGAGTTGTCTTCCCTACACCTTTCATCCCCACAATGGGAAGTGTGGAAGGATTACTACCGCTCCCTGTGGTCAACTTTGAGACCAAATCTCGTTCTTCTTTTTTACAACCAACTAATTCGGTTGACTCCTGTCTTTTGATGGTACAAGTTTTTATTAAACTATAAAGAAGATTGATAGCATTTCCTATCTCACTTTGATATTCCACAGGTCCAGTCACATACCATTTTTGACAATTGTCCAGCAAATTGTCCAGCTTCTGAGTGATGGACTTTAGTTGCTTTACACAAACATTTAGCCCTTCTGTTTTTTCTGCTTGCTTAAGCTGCTTATGCATTTCTTCCAATTTATCACACTTAAATTTCGCTTTAGCTACTTGCTGTGAGCTTGTGTCCATACCTCTCAGCTTGTTTTCAATGCTTGCAATGGTTGATGCGATTTCTCTGTCATCTGTAATAGGGTGGAAGGTTGACTTTTCTGCAGCTCTGTCAATGAAAGTTAAGTTGTACTTGAGAAGATCCTTAAACCGAGTTACAATGAGCTTCATATCCTTTCTGAAATGATTTGTAATTAATGGAATGTCCATCTTGGGTTTCTTTACTATGTCAAAAGTTTCAAACCACCATAAGTAGTTGCTAATGTGGATCTCTGCATCTTCAATTATTTCTCCAGCTAGTGTTTTCCATTGCTTTTCAGTTTCTGTTATTAACTGAAGCTGACGCAAATCCTTCAGGAAAGCATGCAGTGGAAGTAGAAGGTATATCGACCATCTCTCTTCCATGCCAGAAAATAGGTTCATGCTCTTATTCATCAATTGATCAAAACTTGGAGAAGGCTTATTCTGCATTTGGCTTTGAGCTGCTACAGATGTATGGACCTCTCTAGGTACAGATCTATCCTCCTCTTCAAATGTAAATTGATCCAGAAGACTTCTACTCTTTGATCTTGATTTCTCCATTGACATATGGATGTCTTTGGCATTTTCATTTCTCTTTTCAAAACTACGTGTTAGCTCATTTTCAACATCATCTATTTGTCGGAGAACATCTTTAATGGTCATCAATCTAAAGATAACTGTAATAGCACTCCAAAACGATCCCGGGCTTTGTTTTTTGTACTCGGCAACACAGCCTTCTGCTTTACTCACAACATCTCTTGTTGATTCTACCCATTCACTCTCAGCTTGACTTAGCTGATGATGAATTTCAGACAAGTCTTCTATATCCCAGAAAGAACGGACTCGTAATTCTGCTTCTTCTCGTTTCTTCACAAGTTGACTATGATCCTCTAAGAGAGCTTTTAATAACTTCAATTTTCTTTCTATCCACTTAACTTTATCTTTACGTTCGGAGAGAAGATAATCCAAGCGTAGTGATATAAATGCAAACACAGATAGTGCAGCAGCTGCAGTCCAGAAAAGAATCTCAACGATATAAATCTCAATGTTAATCATGTTGTTCTTTTTTCCCCGTTTAAGTAAATAGAAGTGGGATAAGGCTTGGTTGTTGTAAGGAAACAGAAGTGTTTCTCACAGAAGGCTATCAGCACTTGCTGTCAGTTGCTTCTGTTGATATTTTGTCAGCCCCCTTTGAAAAAAACCGACTCATTGCTTTCTGTAAATATGGAAATGAATTTCTGGTGAATTTTTGGACAGAACTATACATGGGGTCAACTTAGACAACATAGTAGTTTGGAAGGATTTGCCAGGCTGACAACATTTTTCTTGTCCAGATTGGTAAGTCACTATCCTTTGTCTCTTGCTGAAACATCTTTTGGCTGTTATCGTGCAAATATAAAATTATCAAGTAAAATGTGCCTCCTGTTACTTAATTTAGTTTATTAATTTTTAAATTTGTGTGAACAATTTTAAGAAAATTGAGATGATTCATACACATGTTTTTTTTCTTTCTATACCATGATCCATTGACTTAAGTTATTAGCGGGTCTATTCTCTGGTGATCAAGAATCTTGCTGTTTCACGTGAATAGATTTCTATCAAGTACTTGGTTTGTTTCCACGAACCAGGTATTGACTTTGGCAAATATTTTTTGCTGCTTGATTGCTTCATTCACTTTCGTTTAAATATTAAAATATTTTTTTTGAATAAAAATATTAAAATATTAATAAATAGCAAACTAACGCTAGAAAGGATATTTGTGCAACCAATTTTTGTGACAACTTTCTCTTTCATACTCACATTATGTTTTTTTATTTTTTCTCTTTCTCTATTGCTTTAGTTTTTGTGTTAATATATATTTTTCTTTGTAAACCTATGGTTCTCTCATAAATTGTAATGTGTTGTTCAAATAACACATCTCCGATGTTAATGATGCGACATACCAATAATGTGACATAATCGTTAATGACATACCAATGAATTGGCTTCTCTATTTTTGACATGGAAATGATGTGGCATCATGTTTGACGTGATGATGCCACACGAAAAAAATCTCAAAATTTGACGAGGATGATCTTGAAAGTTGTGAAGTAGAGGGGTCAAAAACGCAATATTAGAAATGAAGGGACCAACACATATTTGGGTAAAACAGAGAAACTAAAAATGCATTCTAGTCCTGTTAAAAAATGCATTTAATTCAAAACTTGAGATTGTTATCTTTGTTGAAAAATTCAACAAGGTGTACCAACATGGTGATTGTAGAATTGATAACATGACTCTTGATGAAAAAGACCCCGGAGTTTCATTCCTAGCGTCGGGCCATTTGGGAGTAGCATAACCTTGTAATAAAAAGAACTATATCAAATGTCTTGCTGTCAACTCGAAGATTAGTCTCGTAACGGATTGGATATGTTAAGAAAAAAAGTTGTATTAAATATGAGATTGCATATCTGAGTGAGCTGTAGCATACTAATTAAAAACCGCGAGACAACTTGGAAGATTGGATAACGATATACTAATGCTAGTATATTTTAGAAGCATGTTCACAATGCTCACACGAAATTATTCATATTTGTGATTAATCAAAGTTTAATCGTTTACTTTCTAAGTCTTTTTTTTACTCGTTGCAAATCGAAGTCATTGTTTAGAAATTAATGTCCTTAATAATTGAATTTATTTATAGATTAATACTGACATGCATATGGTGAAGTCACAACCTAAGTTTCTCTGCCTTTTCAATTTTTTTAAAGACAACACGATTGTGGTGCTTTCAGTTCACCAAGTTTACATACAGCATTGTCAGCCATTGTCTATGCACTACATAAACTGTTGGTATAAAACAACCATTTAATGCATATTCTTCAAATATTGTGATTTAAATAAAAATCGCAAACCCATTCAAAATAATTGAAAACTATACAAAATTAAATAGTGCTATTTTGCAATCTTAATTTTTTTTAATTTTTATTAATATATGTTATATAGGTTGACGTTATTAATATGATATTTTACATAGTATAATTATGCATTGGTAAAAACGATTAAATCAATCCAATCTAAACTACATTTAATTAACAATCTAAATCATATATTTAAATCTTAAGATTAAATGACTTTGTCTCAAAACAGATTCATACCGAATAACGAACACCTATGTTCATGATATTTTTTTTTTAGGGAACCTATGTTCATGAACTGTTGGTAGCATTTAAACAACAGTATGTTGTTGAGAATTAAAATAATTATTCCCACTCCAAGAAAGTTGTGTATAATTTTTTTTCCCCACAAAAGATGTGTATTGTTTTATATGCCACCTTATGAGGCAATTGAAAACTAGTATAAAGGTAAGGTGGAAGATTTTGATTGTGCTATAACTCTAACACTCCTTTGGCCAATCTTTATTGTTTCAGTTGAGTAAAAGATAACTAATTTATAGAAGGAAGCACTTTTTATTCTATAGTTTGCAAACTCTTAAGCAGCTCAAGTCAATTCCTAAGTAGCCTTTGTAGCAGTACAATGCAATTTGAAGACAACATAGTACAAAACAAATAATCTAGGATGCTGGTTACAAGTAAGACTTCAACTTATTTACGTTTTTTTTTTCTTTTTACCTTCATTACATAAATTTTACACAAAGTTTTTGGTAATGCATATAGATCCAAAATGAAAGTTTTAATTAATCTCTACTTTTTCATGTATGGTTGGTTGTTTGATTCCAGTTCTTAGCAGTTTAGCGTTGACACAAAGGAGAGGCATGATGCATATTTTTCCAGAAAGTTTACAGAACTTTTGGAGCAACTGGAATCTTCGTTTTATGGTTGTTTTAAGCCTCGGCATCCAAATCATTCTCTTATTGTTTGGAAACAAGAGAAAGTTCTACACAGGCATCTATCTCAGAATCATACTATGGTCTGCCTATTTGTTTGCAGATTGGTTTGCAACAACCTCACTTGGTGTTCTTTCAAGTAAAGAGGGAGAAAACAAAGGTGATTTTGTGGAACCAAAGTATGTCATTATAGCTTTGTGGGGTCCACTTCTTCTCATTCACCTTGGTGGTTCTGATACTGTTACTGCTTACTCTATGGAAGACAATGCACTTTGGAGTAGGCGTTTAGTTACGTATGTTGGACAAGTCGTGGTTGCATTTTTAACCTTTCTTAGATCATGGACAAACGCTGATCTTAACATTTTGGCGGTACCGATATTCATTGCTGGTTTTATCAAAATTGGCGAAAGGATTTGGGTTTTGTGGTGTGCAAGTAGCCAACAATTCAAAGAGTCTTTGTTTCCTGATCCCGATTCAGGGCCTAATTATGCAAGATATATGGAAGCATACAATTCAGCTTCTTATGAAGGGTATGATGTTGATGTACAAGGCCTGATTCAAACTCCTGCAGCGGGTGGTACTGGTGTTGATCATACTCACGCACCTTCGCAAGGTGACATCAACATCCCATTGCCAGAAACTGATCATGACATATATGGTCCTGCAATAACTGTAAGAAAAGCACACAAATTCTTGAAGATTTCTAAGCTTCTGTTTGCAGATCTCATCTTGAGTTTTCAAGATGTTTCGGAAAGCAGATCTTCTCTATTGAGTGGAAATGGAAAGAAAGGGTTTGAAGTTATGGAAATTGAGCTTGGTTTTATGTATGATATGTTCTACACAAAGGCTGCTACTGTTTATTCTTTGGTGGGTTGTTTTCTACGTTTTGTCACTTTATCTTGTACTATTAGTGTGTTATGTGCTTTCTTTGTCATGGAGAAGAATCAATATCCAAAAGTGGATGTGTTCATCACGAGTGTGTTGCTTATTGGAGCTATCATCCTTGAAATATATTCAGTAATTTTGGTGCTGTTTTCTGACTGGACAATTCTGTGGTTGAGTATGCACAAGAATAAGGTAAGTAGTAAGGTCATTTCATTAATTCAATCTGTCAAGTATAAGAAGAGGTGGTCATGCAGCACGGGTCAATTCAACCTCATAAGCTTTTGCATATCGAAAGCTAGAAAAGAAAGACACAGCAATCTTGGCGAGTTTTTAAGACTCAAATTTGGTTTTAGTTGTGGAAAAGCATTCAAAAAGAGAGCAGCAAAGTGTGCTCTTGCTAAAATAATTACAGGTGCTTGGCTTTCCTATCAGAAGTACAAGCATACAAATAAAAAGACTGTCGAAGGTAATAGAAATGTAAAAGTTAGTTAGAGTTTGTTAGTAAGTAGTTAGTTTATCGATTCTCATGTACTCATTTACCAATCAACAAATTAACATCCCACTAAATAACTTTTTTTACTAACTTTTATATTGCTATTACAGGCGATTTGAAGGAAATAATCTTTGAAGACTTCGTGGATAAAATAAAAGAGGGGATAAACATGGGAGAAGACGAGTTTGCGAAAAATATCACAAGATTTTGTGACCATAGGGGCAACAAAGTTTTGGAAAGATTAAAATCAGAGCTAAAGTTACAAATTGTGGACGAGGAGAAGGTGGAGACAATGATAAGGAAATTAAGGTGGAGTGTGGAGGTAGAATTTGATCAAAGCATTATTTTATGGCATATTGCAACAAATATATGTTATAATTCTGAATCAGATGAAGAAGTTTTGGAAAATGGAAGGACTTTAAGTTATAAAGAAGCAAGCAAATGTTTATCAGAGTATATGTTATATCTTCTTGTTATGCGACCATCTATGTTGCCTAATGGAATTGGTGAGATAAGATTCCAAGATACATGTGCTGAGGCAACTGAATTTGTGAAGGATAGACATTCTATACAAGACGAGAAGCAAGTGTGTAGAATACTACACAAAGTGAGCCGAGATATCGATATAGTCAGTCCTTCAAAGGTGAAAGGTGATAGAAGCAAATCTGTACTATTTGATGCATTCAGGTTGGCTAAAAATGTAAGAGAGATAAGGAATGATGATTTAGAATGGGAGACAAAAGAGATGTGGAAGTTTATCACTCAAGTTTGGGTTGAAATGCTTGCTTATGCTGCTTGCCATTGTCAGGTAATTCATCATGCTCAGCATCTAAGGCATGGTGGAGAACTATTAACACATGTGTGGCTTCTTATGGCGCATCTTGGTATAACAGATCGACTTCAAATCTCAAAGGGGTTTGGTAGAGCGAAGTTGATAAGGAAGTGAATGTAGTTCCACAAATGTGTCCTTTCTTGCATTTTAATAAATAAATTTATCTAGTAACATTATTATTTATTTTTATAGTGTTTTAATCTTTAATTAGCCTTGTTTAGCTATATATGTTATCCTTTTAGGAATTTAAATTTTTTTTCTCTTTCAGAGCATGTAGCAGATGAAAAGATTTTATCTATTTCGCTCTTATCTATATTGTTGATTCCTTTCCATCCTGCTCTCCTTCTCCCTCTTTCACAAGTTGTATCTATCTCTGTCTTCAGAATGTATTTAGGGAGTGATGATGCTTTGTTGTTTCAAGCAGTCCTTGAGGATCTTTGATCGGTTGTAAGCGTGTTTGTGGAGGAAGTGTTGTCGTCTGATCTCTAAAATTTAATTTAGAGTTGATAGTGCTTTTGGTCCCTGTCATATGTTTTAGTCACTATTTATTTCTTTTAGATGCTAGCTACTCCTATCATTTTAAGTCCCTTCACTTTAATTTTGGCACTTATCGGAATATGAGATGTAAAATGCCCACGTCATGCTAAGTAACTAAGTTGACAAAATACATGTTTTGTGGACATTTTTAAATGATACACATTTTTTTACTGAGTCTAATTTTATTCTAAATAGTTTAGTGGCGAAACTCACACACACTGCTAAGTAGTGGAGAATTGCAGGTTCAAATTCGCCTGAAATATCAAATGTCCGTGCAATCTTTCACCATATGAGCTGTACTTATTGGAGTACATCTTTTACTGTATTGGTTTTCTGTAATACTTAGGATCCCATAAAATAGGAAAATGAGTGATTAATAAGGGAAAAAGTAAGCAATTAATGATCCTTATTTTGTGTAGGTTGCACACGTTAAAAAATCCTAATAAAAACTATAATAGTTGTTATCCTAATTTAGTGACTACTACCAATACTATGTTACGCAAATTGGTGCAAACTTACTGTGGTGTAACAACGTGCAGGAGACAGCCGCTCACATCCTGCTACAGTGCAATAAAAGCTGGGAAACATGGAGGAACCTGATTTTGCTGCATTCCAGTGAGATGGTAGAATTGGAGGGCTGATATTTTCCAAATTGAGTTTCTTGTCAAGGGATGAGAATTGTGTGCTTGCTATGAACGTATGGAGCTTGCGTAGGAGTAGAAATGTCTCAATTTGGGATCATCAAATGGTAAGGACAGTAGCAGATATTATAAACCGAGGTAGTTGTTTGTTGACAGAGTGACGAAATGCACGACAAAAAGAGGAGCAAAATATGCAGTATGATAAGCCGAACCGGGATAGAATCAAATGGCAATGTCCGTCTCAAAACTCTATCAAGTGTAATGTTGATGCACCATTCTCGGAGTACCACAACACAGTGCGGATTGGAATATGTTTAAGAGATGGATGCGGTATGTTTTTGGGAGAGAAATCAATGTGGTTAGAACCGGTTATGTCTGTAGCAATTGGAGAAGTTTTGGGACTATTAGTAGCAATCGACTGGGTGGAAGAACTTGCCAGTACAATATTTTTCCTTTTTGACAACAGTTGAAAATGTTGCTAGAACTGCAAAAAAAAAAAGTTGCCTAAAGAATAAGTGACGTTTTCCAACCGTCCTCCACGTGAGCTTTGCCTGTTGTTCAAGGCAACATTTCCTCCCTCTTCGGGCACACTTTTAATAAGCGTTGCCTAAATTATGAAATGTTATGCAAGCAGAGGATAAGAATGATAGGATTATATCTGTATTGTATTCTAAAATGTGTAATATAATTATTTATGTGCAGATTATGATATTTCTTCTTAATAATTATATTCCATCACCTGGCCAAAAATTAATTTTGCTTATAAACAATGTAAACCATATATTTTAAATCTGTTAGTAATTTATATATTAGATTCTCAGCATGTCTCCGTTGTCACAAAGAATTATGTGTGTCACATTTGTATAATTTTCCTTTATTTATTTATGATGTAAGAGATATAACACGAGATGATTATGCGAGGGGGTTGGATATCTCAACTAATTTGAGCTAACAATAACGAGTTGGAGGTCTTGAGTTCAAACTCGGATAAAGGAGAAAAAAAGAACTAATTAGTGTCACATTCATAGTCAAAATAATATATGCTTATATAGGTGGATGAATATGTATGCAGCTATGCCAATGTGTTATGTAGGGAAAACCATTGAGATTATATAAGACATTAAGAACCATACCATCTTCTTGTATATTATTAAAATGAAAATTGAAATAATAAAAACATAAAAACGTAACACACATGTGTTTTATTGCTGACATAACTTATTAATTTAAAACAAACATAGAAGTGGATGATGATTCATAAGCAACACCAATCCTAGCCACTGCCACCAAAATTAGCCTTAAGCTTGATAATTTGTGGAGGATCAAGATGAGTAGTCTTTTGAACTGTGGGAGTTGGTAAGCTGTTACCAAATAACAAAAAATCAGTTAAATGAGTGGCAAAATTTGAGCTAGTATATGCAGAATAAGCAACAGCATTTCCAGGACCAGTGTTAAGTATAAAATGCAAAAGTCCTGTTGGAAAAACCCAAACATCACCAGGATTAAGAGTTTTCATAAAAACTTTTGTAGGTGTGATAAATCCAGCAGTCATTTGACCTTGAATGACGATTATAAATTCACCTACACCAGGATGAGTGTGCATTGGTACACTTCCATTGAAGCCAAGATCTATTCTTGCTACAGAGATACCAAGTCCATTGAGACCTGGTATCTTATCGACTTTTACAGGGGTAAATGCAACTTTAAAAGAGTTTGTCGACGTGTTTGCAGCTATATTTAAGCCAGAGAACACAAAATCATCAGCTGTTACATTGTTTTCCGACTTGCATGGATAGCCCGAAGGGGTGTCTGGAAACGATAAGTCTGCTACACAGAAATCATCAGAATCAATAGCATTTGAGGTGTATGAGATAAGAGCAAAAAAGAAAAGAATAGTTTGAATCATCTTCATCTTTGAAAATTGGATGTGGGATAACAGAATAATAGAGATATGTTTGGTATTTATAGTGTTAATATTCTTACAAGTGCATATAGCCCTTATAGCTTGCTTAATTGCTATGATTGTAAGCAACCTATCTACGTAACTAATTTATACCAACCTATCTATGTATCTATTTCTAGTTATTAATGTTACCATTTTTGGTATGGCTCAATATTTGACTTGCTGGGCCCTTGTTTTAAAATGATCTAAGCATCTTAATAACATGATTGAAAACAAGTGAATTCCTTATTCCCTACCTACACTTCTCCCCCACCCTATATATATTTCGCATTCTAATATGAACCTCTTTTTAATTCAATTTTTTCGAGAATTTTTCACCTCTCCACGTGTCTCGCGTGCACTCGCTTTTCCAAAAATGACTCTGTCCAAATTTTAAGAATTTGAAGCGTATTTTTGGTGTTCAAATTGTTGAATTGGGACACATCCATTAACAATTTGAAGTGTGTTTTTGGATGTTTTGGATAGGTTTTTTTGGTTTTTTTTTATGTAGTTTGATGCAAGTTTATGAGCCCGACACTCTATAGTGGTGATATGGTGTATTTTATCTTTATAATTAAGTTGAAATTTTGAATCATTGATTGCATTATATTAGTATATATGATGTATATAATAATTTTAATATTAATTTTATATGAGGTAATTCCACCAAGGCAAACTGAGTTGACGTAAAACGTCAAGTTTGATTGATTCATTCTATGTAGCGAGGGGATCAAAATTCCTATGGATGCAAGCAAGAGTTTCTTTAAATTAATTGTATCAACGTCCAACGATGAATTGGTCCAAATGTTAAAGGATTTAGGTCTCTTAAGCAAGTGCTCATTGGTTTCATCTCTAACTCTTGCATACAAACTCATCTTGTATCTTATATTCTCAATAGATTTTCTGATGGACATTATAATCACTACTAAACGATGGTGAAAACTTCGTGCCATTAACATGGCACCAATTTTTTTTTTTGTGTGCATAATAATTTGAGATTATGGTACAAATACATTTTCCAGGACTATATTTCTTTGCAATTTAATGCAATAGAATAATACAAACACAAATAAAAGTAAAAAAAGGAGAATTATATTGATTGATATCCCCTAAAGTCTCTTTAAAAACTTTTCACAGCCTCTCTATTCTTCAAAAAGCCGTCCCCTCCTCTATTCAACAACGTCGTAAGTCTTTGTTAATTTGAATAAAAACGGAGAAAATAATGTCGCGGATTATGTACTTCTACTCTCAACGATACTTTCAAGTATGTAATAGAAAAAGTTTTGTTCAATGTTCATTACTTTATTCCTTCTAATTCATCTGCCTAATAATTTTGTAAGGTATGTGTCATCCCTCTTACCTCTTCCCACTCGTGGTTACTGATTTCATTTATCGAGACCTGTTGTAATTGTTCAATTTGACTTCAACAAATATATATTTGATTCAGGAGAGATCTTGTTTCTGGTATTGAAATTGGTGTTTAGCATCATTTTTACACACTTTATCAAGAAAGCTTAGTAAAATTGGTGATTAGCATCATTATAATATGAGATAATTCCACCGAAAGCTTAGTAAAATTGATGATTAGCATCACTATAATATGAGATAATTCCACCTAAACAAAAAGAGTTGATGTAGAAGTTCAAGTTTGACATATAGGGGATCAATATTCATATAGATGCAAACAGTAGTTTCTTTAAATAAAATTGCATCGTGCTATCAACAATGAATTAGGTTCTTGTTAAAAAAAAACAATGAATTAGGTTAAATGGCAAAGGATTTAAGCCTCTTAGACAAGGTTGTCAAAATCGGGACTTTACTTCAGGTCGAAAGGGAATAGCGAAATCGGGACTCGTAAAATCGCAATTAAAATCGAAGGATTTTACTCAAGGACTTTTGTAGAATCAATATGAGAAATTGTAAAATCGCAATCAAAATCGATGAATTTTACCCAAAAAAAATAATATTAAATATATGTTATAAATGGTATATAGTCATAAATGACTTAGTTTATAAGAAATTGTAAAATCGCAATCAAAATCCATGGATTTTGTCTATTTTGGAATTCTACTATGGATTTGAGTCGTTGAAGGTGAAGAAAGTCGCAAAATCCTGGATTTTAAGATTTAAGTCGGGATTTTGACAACAATACTCTTAGACAAGTGGTGACTGGTAAGGGGTTTGATTCCTAACTCTTCTGCATGGATCATCCTTGTATTTCCAACATGTTTTCTAACGGAAATTAGTCACCGCTAAATAAAAATGAAAACTTTGTGCCTTTAACATGACAACCATTTTTTTCCTGTGCTTCCTGCTGTTAAATATCGAGTCTTGATGACATGCAAATTGTTGGTAAAAATGCAAACCGTTGATACATTATAAAAATTTAGAACCATACTATACTTTCTTGCTTAGTTAAAAAATGAAAATTGACATAAAAACACAAATACGAAACACATACATAGGTGTATTGCTGACATTAACTAAATTTGGAACAAACATAGAAGTGAATTCATAAGAAATCTTAGCCACTGCCACCAAACTGAGCCTTAAGCTTCATAATTTGTGACACATCAAGTAAAGTAGTGTTTGCAATTATTGAAGTTGATAAATCGTTGCCAAATAATAGATAATCAAGTATTTCCGTTTTAGGATTTGAGCTACTGAAAAAAGCAAAAGCAATAGCATTTCCAACACCAGAGTTAACTACAAAATGCAAAAGTCCTTTTGGAAAAACTACAATATCACCAGGTTTAACAGTTTTCAAATAAACTTTTGTTGGTGTAATAAATCCAGCAGTCAATTGGCCTTTTACCACGATAACTAACTCAGTTGCATCAGGATGAGTGAGCATTGGTACAGATCCATTTATACCAAAATCTCCTCTTCCTGCAGATATACCAAGTCCATTAAGACCTGGTAAACTAGTGACAAATGCAGTGGTTAATCTAACATTGAAAGGGTCTATTGTGTTTCCAGGTACAAAGCCAGAGAACACAAAATCATCTGCTGTTACATTTGTTTCTGACTTGCATGGATAGCCTGAAGGAGTGTTTGGAAGCTGTAAGTCTGCCACACAGAAATCTTTGACAGAAGTAGCATAAGAGGTATATGATGAGAGAAGAGAAAAATAGAAAAGAGTAATGTGAATGATCCTCATCTTTTGAATTTGATTTGGGATAAGAGAATATAACGGGCTTGGTTTGCCATTAATAGTGCTAATTAATGAGATAAAAGATACATTGAACTTTAGGTTGCATTAGCGGTAAAATATACTAACTAAGCTAGTAATAATTTTCTTAAAGCAACAAAACTTAGAGTGTGGATGCGATACGATTGAGATACGAGAAATTTTAAAAATTCATAATACGAAACAGTTAAGATATATTAACAAAAATTTTATAAGAAATTTAATACGTGTTTAACAATTACATATTATGAGATCCTTTGGATCCTTTAGGTCAGAGTCTGAAATAGTTAAAATTCTAACTTGGGTTCTGAGTGCAGTGGAGTGGAATAAACGGCAGAGAGAGAAGAAGAGACACAACAATTATACCGCTTCCTCTTACGAGTAGTCCAACCCCTTTGCATTTTTAAGGAATTTTTACTATAATCACGACTAATTACAAATGCTCAAAAACACAAAAAATAGACTTCCAAATTCTCAACCACACAAGCAAGAGACTTCTAATGCTCAATAACAACTAAAAGAGACTTTTTACAATCTAACTTAATCAAATAATAGATTGTTTGATTTTTACACTTGATATACAATCAGAGGTGTAATCAATTACAAAACAGAATATAACTCTTAAGACTTAGAATTTCTAAGATACGAACTTAATAAGAAATAATTAATTGTTTATGCACTTTAAAATTTGACAAAGTAATGGCCCAAATTAAAATTGCAGAGTCTTGTTATGTTCTTCAAGTCTTTATCTCCTTATATATGGAAGTATTTGAGAGACGTTGGAGAAGTGTCAGCGTATTAAGAGTCCTTGAGAAGCAATCAAATCAAGATGTTGGAATGTTGCGTGATATGGTTAATACCATTTGAAAAGACATTCATAATATATTCCTGCAAATAGAATTATCCGTTTCATTCATTTTGTCCTTGAATTTGACTTAGCACATGATTCAGAAGACAAACTGTACTATCTGAGTCTGATAGGGACATCTTTAGAAGAAGACAAAGTCTGACATGTCCTTCACAGTGTTCGCAAAATCCTCCGAGTCTTCTATCCTTCAGAGTCTGATGACCTTCAGAGTCAGGTCAAGCTTCTTCAGGATCTAATCTAAATTTTCAAATTTTCTTGTGCTTCTGATGCCCCCATACATGTTCAGACCTTGATGAATTTTAATCTATGATCGTGCACACTTAAACATATATTAGCATATCCAATAGTTCTTCAATACTTTGTTATCATCAAAACTTCAGAGGCATTGTACAAATTGAATTTTGTTCCAACAGCGTTGCCTTCCTGAAAAAATAAAGTCATTACAAACCTTCTATATGGACTACAAAACAAAATATTTGACCAAAATCAAACCTAACTTAATTGTTAGAGTTGTCGCTTACAGACCCAAAAACCGTGAAAAGCCCTGCCAAATTCAGAGAGAAAACCAATTCTCAACCTACCAGCTACAAACACTATACCAAACCTTGAAAACGAAATCACAAAAAGTGATCACCTAACGTACTCCACTGATACCCCACAAAACAAACATGATAAGCCACTCAAATCAAGGATAAACCTACAACTAAAGATATTTTGGTGGCTAGGAACCCTATGAAGAAGCAACTTTGGAAAAAGTCAAAAACTTTGGTCGAATTTGGCGGTCCACTTTGACATTGCTATCAACAAATATAAAAGTCGAATATATTTGCATGATGGCTAATTATTACAATCGACAATGGATTATGCTACTAAGGGTGTTTTTAATCTGTCAAACATTAAGTACTGGACATAACAGTACAACATACCTAAATGTCGCAATGCCAAGTCATTGAATTTATCGTACATTATTACTAGGCGGAAAATTCCCAATTCACGTTCCTGGTTAAAATGCATGCCTAATCCCCTAGAAAAAGCAGCAAATTAAAGTTGACTTTCTCTAGCATGAAGAGATTCTTATAGTTGATTTTTTTTGGACGAAACTTACCTTTAGCAATTGATTTTTTTTTTTCAAATTGAAATTTATATTAAATCTATGCTAAAATTGTAAGAGATGTTAAAAATTTACTATATTTTAGCTAAATATCTTTCTGCTACAAGATTAGCAACCGATTTGTGCACTTCTTGTTTTTTAACCATGTTTGAGCTGGTCTTTAATATCTTTGGGTTGTTTTTATGTTTTGTTTTATCCACTGGATCAGGTTTACGCCCCCAGTTGCTTGTACTTTTTACGTTTAGTCTATCTATGGGTTAGCAAATGGTCTTCCATTTGCTCCCTTTTTGTTTAAAAAGAAAAAATCCTAGCTCTTAAATATCGAGTCTTGATGACATGCAAATGGTTGGTAAAGATAAAACCCGTTGATACAATATAAAAATTAGGAACCATATTATACTCTCTTGCTTTATTAAAAAAAAAATGAAAATTGACATAAAAACACAAACGAAACACATACATACGTTTATTGCTGACATAACTTAATTTGGAACAAACATAGAAGTGGATTCATAAGAAAACTTAGCCACTGCCACCAAACTGAGGCTTAAGCTTCATAATTTGTGACACATCAAGTAAAGTAGTGTTTGCAATTATTGAAGTTGATAAATCGTTGCCAAATAATAGATAATCAAGTATTTGGGTGGTAGGATTTGAGCTACTAAAAAAAGCAAAAGCAATAGCATTTCCAACACCAGTGTTAACTAAAAAATGCAAAAGTCCTTTTGGAAAAACTACAACATCACCAGGTTTAACAGTTTTCAAATAAACTTTTGTTGGTGTAATAAATCCAGCAGACAATTGGCCTTCAACTATGATAAGCAATTCAGTTGCATCAGGGTGAAAGTGCATTGGAACAGTTCCATTTATACCAAAGTCTCCCCTTGCTGCAGAGATACCAAGTCTATTAAGATATGGTAAACTAGTGACAAATGCGGTTGTTAAGAAACTCAAATGGGTATATATTAATTATTTAAATTTAATCTATGTCATTATAATATTTTTAAGGGTCGTGTTAACTAGTGCCCTCGAGGTACTAGTTAAGAAAACCATAAAGAGAAAGTTTTAAACTAAAAAAGACACTTTATTGACTTTTAAAGGATCGACAACACAATTTCCAATACAATACATATTATATTTGCTTCTTAACTAGTGCTTCGGGGGCATTGGTTAATATTACCCTATTTTTAAAATTAAAAATATAGTAATCATATGCATTAATTTATCATTCTCTAAAAAAATACACTTTTAAATTTTTTAAAAGATTTCTTCATTTTTCCTCATATCTTCCACCCCCAAAGTCTTCCATTCCCCTCCTCTCTAAACTCACAAACAAAGCCTAAAGGGGTGGGGGTGGGTGGTGGTGTTGGTCTTTGTTTAACAATAAACGACTCATAATAATCTATTTTCAGGGTCATAATAATCTAGTTTCATACTTACAACTGAATATCGATAAAAACATTATTACAAGAATTCAAAACAAATTTTGATTATGTTGAGTGACCGAGTCCCCTCTTTCTCATTATCATAACTTTCACAACTCTCACACATTTTTTCACCTTGGTCTTTCTGAGATACATATTCAAAAAGTATCTTATAAGTATTTGCATATATCTTTAAAGTATGCTATAAATATCCGATTATAAAATAATTTTTGAGAATTAAAAAAAATTAAATCCAATGCTTCTTAAGTACATATCCACAAGTATTTGTATGATATTAGTATCTGATACATATCTGTATCGAATACGTCTCCATATAATATTTAAAGTATCTCAGTTTCATTGCCTTACAATTATCCTGCATGAATGTAAGTTGTTCATTACTAATAAATAAATGTCTCTCCGTCAATATAACTAATTTGTACCAACCTATCTATGTATCTATTTGTATTTATTTATAACTAATTTAATGAGTTTAACAATTATATATTATATGTGTATACAAATCCAACTTTGACAATGCAGAGATATCACAATAATATATACTCAGATAGAATAAAACATTATAAGAACTAGCGTTCAAGCGGATACTCGGTGCATGTCCGTCTCATCTTCTTTTTATAATGTTAATGTGTATAAACTACGAACAATGGTTTCGTTAAAAATAAATTACGAACAATAGCTTTTATGAAATTTTGATTAAATTTATTTTGATTTGATTAAAATTATAGGTATAAATTTATTTTTTTTGAAGAAAGGTATAGATATTTTTCACTTTTATATTGTAACAAACTATACTTATCTATTTCAATGATACAAACAATATAACATCTTTAAAAAATATATAACAAATATAATATAAATTCTTATCTTTTTGAATGACATCAATAAAATAGCATTCTTATATTCAAATTTGTGTAATGGTATATTTGTAAGGAGAAAAGTCAGCCTAAAACATCTTATTTTCTTTATATATAGTATAAATGCATCATTGTTGACAATGTAGAGATGTCACTATACTTGACGGATCTAGGAAATCATTAAGGCTTTGTTTGTGAGTTTGGAGGGGAAGGGAAGGGAGGACTCGGGAAAAAAGGAATGATCAAATGGAAGAAATAGAGAAAAATGAGAGGGCATAGCTTTGGGGGGTTAACTTTTCTTCATAATACAAAACTCTTTTCATTTGGGAGAACTCAAATATTATATTGAAGGAGGATATTTGGGGGGGTTAAGGGTTTATATGAATTCTTCAAATTTAATCTATATTGTAATAATATTTATAAAATAAAAAAAATTGTATAACAATTTCAGGGGTTAACTTTTGAAGGTTTATATGAATTCTTCAAATTTAATCATTGTCTAACAATAAACGACTCACTTATTTCACACATTAGTAAAACTATGAATGATAGAAAAAAATAAACATATCAAATTTACTTGATATGGTGTATTTACAATTACAATAAATATAAAGTGAAAGATATTAACTTGTGAGACAATTTTTTTAATTAATACAAGACCAAATTTTAAATTATTGTGAAAATATTTCAATATTAACCAAAACTAAAATGAAATAATTAACTACATTATATATTTTAAGGGAGGGAGGGGTCAGTATACCCATGCATGCCCCTCCCTAGCCATGCTTACCATTTTCTTACAAACCCTTTTTTACCAATATACCATATATAGGGACTCTTTTGCCGCACTCATATAGTCATTTATAGAGGTCGTAAACCAGGTTCAATCCGTCGAGCTGACTTGTTTAACCCGCTATATTTGATGGGCCAACTCGTAGTTTGGAATCTATTTTCTCTAGTTGTTCCACCCCACTTCATTGAAAAAAATGAAGCGGATAGGGACGAAGCAGACCATCCCACCAACTCATCAACTTACTATGCTTTATTTGTTTTGTGCAATAAGTCAGAATAAATTTAAAGTGGAGCGTTGATGGTTAGATTTAGGCAAGTGTAGCAAATCGTTTACCAAGTAATAAAGTGTAAGTAGAGTATCATATTCACGTAGATTGTCGTTCCAGCTAGACAATTCGTGTTACTTATTTAAGAACAAAAAACAGTAAAATAAAAGATAAAAGGGGGGAGTTTGTGCAATTTGATCTGTTTGCTCTGAGTGAGAGTTTAGAACTAATATTTTTTTTATTGTAGAATGTTAGCGGCGGTTAGAATTCCCTCTATTCATTTGTTGGAATTAAATAATAGTTAAGCATTATTCAAGGATTGGTTAAATGTCTTCTATTTAAGTGATGAGTTCGTGAGATTCTATTCCCCTCCAACTGTCGACTTGTAACCATTACATCTAAGTTTATATGTGCGTCAAAGGCATAAGGTCGATAATCCCAGAGGCACATTGAACCTTCGTACGAAGTTTTAAGTGGAGTCTTTACTCTCTCAAAGGTAATTGAAGCCTAGACTTAAATTAGAGTTCCTAAATTCTTAATGGCCATAAATGTTCCCTCATCTATGAATCATAGAAGTACATCAACATACTCTCCCTCTCGATAGTTCTACAAACGAGAGCCCTATCTCGTCTACCTTACCAAAGATGTAATTATACTAGTTCCTACGTTCATTTACCCTTGGTATTACACTTTACCTAATTTGGGTGGTTAACATTGTTATCTTATTTATTTCCTGATTCAGGTAGGTTTTCACTGAAGTTTAGGTATGTCACTTCCCTAATTATCGTTAACTCAGGTCTGCCTCACTTCAGGTATTATCATTAAGAATTTGCATAATAAAATTAAACATGATTCATAAAAAAAAAACTAAATAAAAAGACTTCAATTAAATAGATCCAACAAATAAAATAGAGGTTCATCTTAGAACACTACCCTAATAGGGCTTAGTTACTCATGGTAACTAAAGACAAATTACAAAAGAATTAAAACAGACGTTTCATTCTAAATGAGAAATATGAATGAGATGAGTTGTATTTATATACTTGATTTCCACCTGGATTTGAGCCTATAAACTGGGATTTTTCATTTAAAAGTAGCAAAAAACAGTTAATTCCCCAATTCAACATGCCTGAAGTGCGCATGTTACACGCCTTAGGCGCCTAGGTGCATTTTCTGCATGCCCGGGGTACTTGAAACACTCTTTGGGGCGCATCATGACATGTGTCCACAGGGCACATCAGTGGATTTTCTCGGGCGTAATCGCCCATTTCTTCGTCCTTTCGGTGTTTTCTTCCATATAACTTGTTTTTGGACTTGGAACAAAATTTCTCCTTCTTGCAATGTCTTCAAAGGCCTCTTGAATCTTCATTCATTGTCTTCCAAAATCTTCTCAAGTTTTCAAGATGCTTTGCTTTGGCAATTCACATGATTTCTTCTTGAATTACATCAAAAACACCCTAGAATTGCTATATTTCGGGAAAACTAGAATTACATTACTCGAAATGAAAACATTACAAAATGTCTCTAACATCATATATAATTGCTCTAAAACTCCTCTATTTTGGATCGAAACTGAATAAAAATAACTGAAAAATATGTTAAGAATAACGTAAGATGACATGTCATCAAGCATCACAATATTCCTTCATAGCCTAAATTTGTCTTATAAGCTTATCTTTAACACAAATAAATTTGCTGCCAATTTGTTTTTTTAATAACACTAACATATTTTTTTATAACAATAAAATTAGTTTTTTTGTTTGATAGGCCAGCTCGTCAAGTCGTCGGCCTGCTACTAAGTGGGTATGTGAAATTTTGGATTCAGTCATTAAAATTGACTTGACCCATCTCGTTTTTTGCAGGTTAAAGCGGGACGGGCCTAATCCCTGAGTAATAGTTATGATAGTTCTTTTTTGTTCTTATTTAAGAAATTCTTAGCTACTTTGAAGTTTAGTTGGATACGGTACTCTCCTAAAAAAAATTGTTTAATATTTGAATTTATTTTAAAATAAATTGTTATCATTATATAAACATGATATGATATAATGAATTTAATTGACAGTTTGGATGAGGGGTGCATTACTAACCAAAGTCCTTAATACAATTGTGTTGCCTCCTATATAATATAGATCTAGATGGAATAAATCTGATTATCATCTAATTGTTGAACTCATATTAAATCAGTTATAAATAAATAGAAATAGACACATAGATAGGTTGGTATAAATTAGTTATATAGGCAGAGGCATTTATTTATTTATTACTTCTGAACAGCTTACATTCATGCAAGATGACTATAAGGTTACGTTGCCTTAAGGAAATTATTACTAGCTATTACATTTTACAGCTACTAAGCAAGCTAAGACTCTATACACCTTGTTGTATGAATATTAACACTATAAATAGCAAACCAATCTCATTATTCTCTCATCCCACTCACAATTTTCAAAAATGAAGATGATCCAAATTGTTCTTTTCTTTTTTGCCCTAATCTCATTTACCTCCAATGCTATTGATTCTGATGATTTCTGTGTAGCAAACTTATTGCTTTCAGACACCCCTTCAGGCTATCCATGCAAACCAGAAAAATTTGTAACAGCGAATGATTTCATGTACTCTAGCTTAGCAGCTGCTGCAAGCACAGCAAACCCTTTTAAAGTTGGATTAACCCCTGTAAATGTCAGTAATTTATCAGGTCTCAATGGACTTGGTTTATCTGCAGCAAGAATAGATATTGGTATAAATGGAAGTGTACCAATGCACACTCATCCTGATGCAACTGAATTACTAATCGTTATTGAAGGTCAACTTACTGTTGGATTTATCACACCTACAAAACTTTTGGTGAAAACTATTAATCCTGGTGATGTTTTTGTTTTTCCAAAAGGACTATTGCATTTTCAAGTTAACTCTGGTGCTGGAAATGCTATTGCTATTGCTGCTTTTAGTAGCTCAAACCCTAGCATACATGTATCTACTATTTTGTTATTTGGTAACGACTTACCAACTCCCACAATTCAAAAGACTGCTCTTCTTGATGCTGCACAAATTATCGAGCTTAAGGGTATGTTTGGTGGCACTGGCTAGGATTGGTTGCTTATGAATCATCTACTTCTATGTTTGTTTTAAATTAATAAGATAAGATATGTCAGCAATAAAACACATGTGTGTTACGTTTTTATGTTATTATTATTTCAATTTTCATTTTAATAATATAAGAGGATGATATGGTTCTTAATTTGATCTTATCTAATCTCAATGGTTTTGCCAACACAACACATTATCATCTTATACATAAAAGTTCTTTAGTCTCTTAGAAAACTTTATGAAATCAAAGATGTTGTAACAAGAAACATAGAAATTGAGAGAATGACGTGATAAATAGAATAAGTAAATGATTTGATTGAATGAGATATACAAAGTGAAAATGAGTTTTTTAAGGGAAAGGGAAAATGAGTTCTTGAATGAGTATTTAAGAATTATAGATATAGAATTATAATTGTTGATTATTTATTTCCAGATATCTCAACTTCCACTAACTCTTTAACTGTGTTGAGTATCATAAAAAACTTTTATATATGTACAAGCATGTTGAGTAACCGCAAAAATTAGTCTGTGTGGGGGTGGGGCGGGGGGTCTTTTACAAAAATTTAAAAAATAATAGGGGGTAGCCATGACCCCTATTAGACTACATTCTATATCCTCCCCCTGCATGCATATTTGGTTATACCAAAAAAATATTGGTGATCGCTTAATAAATCCCTCAGAATCCTCATCGGAAGTTATATTCACTCATAAAAATGTTCATTGAAAGTTATGACCTGATCGATTGAGTAATTTGTGGGACTTATTGATCAATAACCATTTTGATTTGTCAATTTTGGCTCAACCTATTGGGTTGTCATGATGGACTCATACGACAAACATAATTATAGCCCTGAAAAAACTTGACCATTTTGGTTCGACGTCGTTAGCCCGAGATGTCATTATAATTACGTAACTCAACTAACAATCTAGTATTGATAGATTAGACATCTTCACCTTAGTTCAAATATGAGACCTTGCAATTGTGTGTGTGATTTGGTATTGATGGACTCAACTAACAATCTAGTATTGATGGACTCATATTGCTTGCATGGGAAAGCACACAATAATTAACGTTCAATTACTTAAATTTTGTACTTTTTATGGTTTTATCAGGTAAACGACGGTGTTGTTAAGAATGAAAAGTGGAAAAAAGCAAGGTGATGTTCTGTTTAATCAAAAGTAATTGTTAAAGGATTTCGAAATTATGAATAAAACTACATATTTTTGACAGAAACGCTAATCTTTGTATCAGTTGGCTTAGATGATTCCATTGATTTTCTGTTTCTTTTTTATCTCATTGCTTCTATGTTGGATGAAAAATTAGTGCTCAAGAAACAAGAAACAAGAAAGTAATATAAGTTATGATGCTAAAGAACCCAATTGAAAAAGAATCGAATATTAAAGTTATGCCGCCGAAATTCGTGCTGAAAGTCTCCACGGTTATTCATTCCTAAAAAATTCCCATGTGATGAGTGTTATTGGTCTCCTTACTTTTTTTATTTTTTATTTTTTATATCATATTTGCAATATTTGATGATTTTTATGATATACTTTTGAAGTTTTCTATTGCTTAACTTATGAATTACTTGAAAGAAGATATGTTATGGCAGAAGCTTGATTGAATGACTGACATTTGCGCTGCAAAAATCATTGTAGAGAGTTCGAGGTAATTTATATGCTAATGCAATCTATATGTTGGATTTTCATATTCAGATGTTTGTGCTTAACTATTCGGAGTTGGTTCAACGTAATTTTCACAAGAATCGGAGAGTGTTCGAGGTAATTTTCTTCATAATTTGGAGTTGGATTTTGGCATGTGGAGTGGACTAATGTTGTTCAACAGAGGTATTTCAGATTGTAGCTGCTACATAGCAATGTTTCTTCCACCCCTGCATTCTGTTTTGTGTCATCGTATTCCAGCTGCAACATATCCTTTTTTTTTCCTGCTCTTAACTTTGGTATGCAATTGTTTTAGCTGTTTAAAAAAATTTATTGCCTGTTTTTGCTGGCTGTTTGTAAATGTCTCATGCTGGTTTATCAATTTAGATGGTTGTGATTTAGCTCTTTAGTGTTATTGGGTTTGGTATGTTTTCTTAGGGGTGGTTTCTGATGTTCTCTCGGTCTTATTTCCTTTTGTTTCTTATGCTATATGATATCCATTCAACATCTATGGCTGTTGTGGGGGATTTTTGTAGCTTATTTCAATACACAAGCGTAGGAATTTGTTTGGTCGCCGTAGTTTCTGCAAGCACATTGGTTTGATTGAAAAACTGCATGAAGGAATGTTGATTTAGCAGGAATGTTGGTTTCAATTTATCACATTTACTAATGGTTACTCAAATGCTTTGGAATTTTGCAGCTGATGTCTTTTCAGGTAAATACAATTATGAGTAATAACAGTTTTGATAGTCATAATGATTGGTGTAATTTTTTATTTCATTTTTGTAATTATTTTGGACCTCAGTGTGTTTTCTGGTAGAGTATACTTTTGTAATATCACTTCACTGGCTATGCTTATTTAGCACTTGCTCTTGCTTTATTCTACTACTAATTTATGATACAACTATTCTATTATATATATACTAACAATGACCACGAGAAATGAGGTTGACTGACCACTCATCTAAAGAAGCATATAACGGGAAAGATCATATATATGTTTGCTTGAATACGTGGAACTCATCATTGAATCTTTTGCATAATCTATCATTTTGTTAGTTAATTAATAGCATAACTATGGCAATTTTAACAGTTAGAGAATATCATTGACATGGTTGAAGCTATATGTTTAAGGAGGAACATGAAGCACAATCTAAAATATCCAATATTTTGATTGTAGATTGTGTTGCATTCATACTATTTGAGTTAGATATAATCATGTGATAGGTGATTTAAAATGGTATTTATAGGTGTTTTTTTTTCTAGATCTGACAGGTGACTGTTTTTTTTTTGAAGTATACTGATTTTGGTGGAGTTGGAGCGAAGGTTTTATGATTGGCATTGCAGTATCTATTTTGTTATTTGATATCTATAGATTTTCTTTAGAATATTGCAGCTACTTTTGTTCGTTTTGATCTTTGGTGTGTGGCATGTGATACTATTTTCTCGAGGCTTCTTGAAGATGTTGTCTCTTAGTACATGAAGTGTTATTTAGGTGGCCTTTGTTCAGCTCATTTCATTAAGTAGTGTGATACAATCTTTTTCATTTAGTAGTGTAATACAATCTTTTTCCCTCAAAAATTATAGTTAAATTTCACAATTCCAAATCTCAGCTTCTGAGAGAATTATTGCGAGCGTATTCTTGTGAATTTTTTTAATCTTTTTTTATATGTAGATGAGAATGCAAGCACAACTTAAAACTCAAAACACATATTTGCAAGATCCAAACTGAGCTAGGCTTATGAATCCCTTCAACTAACCAGGATTTATATGTTTATCATATAAATAAATTTTCAAATGGCAAAAAAATATCATACTTCAAATATACCATTGTTATCTCTAAAATACCTTTTGCCAAAAGAATTTCTTTCGAGTTTTAATGGAGACAAGTAATTAGACAATCAACTACTTGATGTGAATTTCTATTTTCAATGTATATGACCCGTGCGGCAGCACGGGTAGACGATCTAGTAGAATGAATAGGAGAACCATTCAAAAAAAATGATTAGGAGAAAAACTAAGGAAACTAGAAAAGCTTTATGTAAAACAATATTTTTTTTATTATGTTTACGAACGCATATATCTATTTTAAGTTTGTTAACAGTTGCTTTACGAGGTAGTATAGTGTTTTAACGATAACTATTAACGTACTATTGGTTCCTGGCATCTCTTAAAGTGCCATATAATGAATAGGAGAAAGTTTAACTGAACCATGCTAGATTTCAGAGGTTAATTCTCTCACTTTTTTAATGCTGGTGGAGCAGCTACTTAGATGAGGGTATGTAATGTTTGGAAGCCATATCCCCTGAATAGCATACCTTCTGCTACCGACCACACGTCAATCCGCTGAATACATTTAAAAAATAATAAGGTTAACGGTGTTTTAATACATGTCATTTTCGGTTTCTTCCTCTAAAATTTTTAGTTTGGATTCCATCCTTGTAATTTTTTTTTCCAAAATAACCTCCTAACCCATATGACTCAGCAGATTCGCTGACATGGATATTTTTTTTCATTATTTTTATTTACCACGTGCGTAATTCATTTACACATCATATTTAATAAAAAAATAATTTAAAAATCTGAAAATTCAGTTTTGAAAATTAAAAAAAAATCGACAAAAATCAGATTTTATTTCTAAAAAAATAAAATTCTTGAATTTAATTTTTCAATATAAAAAACAACAAAAATTAGTAAAACAAAAGTTTTTATTCAGATTTTTATTTCTTCTACAAAACTAAAATTCTGAAAAATAAGATAAGTTTTTATTTTTCTAAAAAAACCAAAATTATTTTTTGTTTTTCTAAAAAAAGAAAAACTCTGGAAAATAAAACAAGTTTTTATTTCGAAAAATTTCCAGAATTTTTTTTAAAAAAACCTGCAATTGAAAAACAAAAAAAAAATCTGAAATTAAAAAACATTTAAAATATCTGAACTTTTTTCGATTTTTATTTTAAAAAGGTTTTTTTAAAACATTTTATTTTCCAGAATTTTTCTTTTTTTAGAAAAAATTTATTTTATTTTCCAGAATATTTTATTTTTTTACAATTTATTTTTGTTTTTTTAGAAAATAAAAACTTTTATTTTTCCAATTTTCGAAATATATTTTCTATTTTTTTTATTTTGAAAATTAAATTCCAGATTTTTTTTTTGAAATAAAATCTGAATTTTATTCTAATTTTTTCGATTTTTTAATTTTTGAAAATGAATTTTCAGATTTTTTTTTTTTTTTTTTTTTTTTTTAATTTTATTTTTTAATTTAATTATAT
>Ga0228711_1000049_pt1 | contig 82753 bp, 50 predicted proteins | sample MedpolnodulmetaG_2_FD_177996 | JGI IMG/M metagenome (GOLD analysis project Ga0228711, IMG submission 177996) | Root nodule microbial communities from Medicago polymorpha collected in Santa Monica, California, United States - brown nodules | ecosystem: Host-associated > Plants > Roots > Nodule...
AAAAAATAAAAGGACCTAATTGAAAAAAAATGCAATTGTTCAGGGACTTTTTTTTTTTTTACTCTAGTCATCTATTTAAAAATTCAAAAATAGTCCAAGGACCTGCCGATTAATTAACATGTCATATGGATTATTATGTTTTGACTTGATAGAGAATTATGTTTTGAATTGATTTTCGCAACAGCTCTGTTATCTAGTATCAACATGATGGATGATACCTAAAACATAACTTCGATCCACTGGGTAGTGGGTAGCCATTTTTGCATTTGTATAATTATATACTTTTTTTTTCTTTAAGGGCCCGTTTGATGGTCATAATAGGATAGAGGTAGGATATGATATAAAGCTGGATGGAGATATGAAAAAAGTTGGATGAAGATAGGAAATGATAAGGACATGATAAACATTAATCATATCATGTGTTTGATGCGCACATGATAACAAACACAATATCATTATAATTAAATGATAAAATTGCTCTCATCATTAATTAAATATTGTAAAAATGGCATGTTATTAATTATAATAGAAAATACATGCTATCATTATTTTAAAAAGGGCAGAATATCAAGACAATAAATAAGGAATGATCTTCTAATCCCATCAGGATAATTTTTAACCTAACTTATACTCAGGATAGAAATTACAAAGGAAAGTCAGGATAAGATAGAAAAATGGTTTATTTTATCTTATCTCTTTAGTGCATCAAACATAAGATTTAAGTAGAATATGATTAATGTATAATATCTTGTCTCCCTATCCTGACCATCAAACAAACCCTAAGGACTGTAGAATTATATAGTTCGTAAGATAATAATGTTATAACGTGTGGTTTAATAAGAAAGTGAAGAAAGAATAGTCCATGTATTAACGATTATTTTTGTGATTCACGGAGTTATTTGTGATATACAAAATAGAAGTGTTCAAAACCGAACTAATTCAATAGAAAAACTGCTGCAAACCGAACAATCGAAATAGAAAAATGCATAAATCGCATTTGGTTTGAATGTATTTTGATCATTTTTTTACTCAACCGCACGGATTGACTGGTTTGCAGTTTTTATTTTAGCAACCAAACCAAATCAAACCGCAACATAAGAAAAACACTAATTAAACTTGTGTGACCAACCTATAACTCATGTAAATTCAATTAGGAATTTTATAGAATGACATTTTTTTTATTACTAAGACATGTTTTTTTTTATCTTGTTAGGTTTCTTCTATGCTTTTGATTTTAAAAATGTATTTATATGTTTTGATTTGATTTTACTTGCACTTTTGCATATGTTTATGTTAGATATATCTTAAACCATAGAAACTTAATGAGAACTTTTAGAGAATGATAAAATCTTAGTCATTTGCATTTCTTACCAAAAGAGAATTACTTTTTAGTCCGCATTTGGTTGGTTTGACATGTGCAATATTGCACATATTAGACACACTCAAATGTGATTAGGAGTAGGGTAGAGCATCTGTAACACCCTGTTTTCCCAACAATGTAAATAATACAAATAATCAGAGTATTCAACGTAAAACGGAATGTCACACTACCAAATTGTATAAATAGAGTAAAATTACTATTTATTAAAACCACTTTAGCAAAACATCGCAGTGGAAAATAGATTCATAGTTCAACAACTTTGGCGCTACGGCCTCAACATAAACAACTTAATTAAAAATCTTAATCCAAAAGGGTTCAACAACATGGTTCATAAATAATACGCAACAGTGGAAAACAAGCAAATAATCCCCATCCCGTTACGTATCAGAGCGACCCTAAGACGACGCACGAGAGAGTCAACTCACATCAGCAGCTAATCCTGGTTATCTGCACGTTACCCACGTAGAGGCAACATTCAAATCCGATTTTTAACCCTAATTCTCAAATTCACATGAACAATAACAAAACTACATGTTAAATTCAATTTCAGAATTATATAGCCAAATATTAGAGAATATTAGTCTCACCCTTACCTTAGATCGGTGATTGCAAGACTCTACAAGTTCTCTCTTCTCTTGGTTCTCCTCTTTCTCCCAAAGACTTCTGTAAAACCTAATTGTGTCTGTCTTTTGTTTTTCTTTATATACTCAACAGATTTTCTAATTAACTCCACCTATTTCTAATTAATTCCAAACCAGCCCCTCCAAGTTTAATTATTCTAATTTCCAACATATTCTACTAAATAATAATATAAAGCCACTTAATAAAATATTATTACACAACAACACGTCATAAATCAACATACATCACATAAGTCATATAAAAGACTCTAAATTCAACCAAAAATAATTAGGTAATAAATAGGGCGTTACAGCATCGGTCGGTTTCGGCCGGGTTCGGGCTGAAAAACGCAACACCGACAGTAACCAATGAAGACAAAAGGCCACCCATCTCTGCCCATCTACTTGCACGGTTTTGTCGGGTGGCGGTTAGATCGGACTGATCTGGTCGATTAAGACTAGTTCATCTGGTGCTTCAGTAAGATCAAAGAATGGAAGAGAGAATATAGAGTTTCGGGAGATCAGTGATGAAAACATGGTGCATAGAGTGACTCCATTCCAGTATGTGATGAGTTTCACGGTTAAGATAGATGAACGATGTCGACTAGTGAAGGTTCTCCGGTGGAAGTTGAATTTTAATGGTAGCGATGTGCATAATTTTTATTTTTTTTTGTGTGCAGGTAAAGTATAGAGGAAAGTTTGTTGTAGTCCCTATATGACTCTCGAAGAAGAAGAAAGAGTGCCAAGTTGCTTCTTTTTTTATTTGCTAAAAATACAGTATTAAAAAAGAGTAATTGTAAGTAATTATTACTCTAGTACATAAGTAAGTTTATAGGAAGTCGAAACTTTGACATTTCTTGAAAATAATACTTAATCAGTGAGTGATAGTGATTTAATGGGGAGTATACTTTATTACTTTTATGGTCTCAAGAAACATGACTCATTCACATAGTGGCATAGCTATATATGCAGTCGGTTATGGGTAATGCGGTTTGGACATTGTCAAAACCGGGCTCGATCGTCTAAACCCACGTAGACTCATTTTTTCTTGTTTCTTCACCTGATGCCCGTTTTAACCCGCCCGTATGACCCGCGGTTTACTCAGTGAATTCGGTTTTCGGGCGGGTGCAGATGCAATGCTCAACCCTAATTAGGAGGGGTAATTCTAAAATTCCGGCAGTTTCATCACTTTCATCCGCAACCCCTCACTTAAGGGTGGTTTCGTCTTCCTTGTCTACATGCAATATTGATAATTACAGATCAATCAATTAATAAATATTTAATGGTGTTTTTCCTCATAAATAGATGTTCACATTTTTAGTTTTAAATAATTTAGACCATTGATTTAATTCAAGGACAAAACTTAGGTACAATTTTTTAGGTGCTTTTCGTATGGTTCTTAACTAAAAAGACAACTTTTTTTGGAGATAACAAACTTTGAGAGAATTATGAATTTAAGAACATCTTGGTGAATTTAGTTAAGAACCATACGAAAAGCACATAAGGAATTGTACCTAAGTTTTTTCCTTAATTCAATGGTTTTTTTTCCTCTCGCTTCACCGAGAGACTAAATTGAACCCTCCTCCTATAATCTACCATAAAAATACATCATAATTTTTTTTATGACATTTTTTTTTTACAAAAGTACACCATATATTTTGATTATATAATCACCCCAATATTATTTTTTATTTTTTTTAACAAGTCACCCCAATATTATTATCACAATGTAAGTAAAGTTTAACTATAAATTATTTCATTCAATAATTAAACTCTTTATCTTTGATAGAGTTTTGTTAACTATTTGAGTTCAAATAAACATTTATTTTATTTTGCAACTATAAGATACTTGCTCTGTCTTTGTATTCAGTTTTATCCATGTGTGTGGATTTATTTCCTATTCCAATAGTCTTCTTTACTAATATCATGCATTGATAACTTTGCATAACAAGCTTGATGTTTTTTTTCTTTCAATTAATTAAAGTTTAAGTGAAGTGCGTGGTTAGATTCACTAAGTCGGTTAAAGTTCAAATAGTATTGACAAAAGTATTTATACATTGTCATTAGCAAAAGTTTAATACTAACAACAAAATTAAATTCATCTTAAAGTATGAATCAATTTCTTATCACACCTATATCTATTGCTCATGAGGAGGTTTATTGTATGCACGAAGTCCTTGATCTTATCCATTGGACTGTTTTATATATTTATATATCCATTGAATCCATTCCTTTGTAAAAGATCTTATCTCACCTTTTGAATATTCATTTCATTGGCATCACTATCTTATCTTTTTAATTATTTTATATAACAAAAACTATTAAGTCGTAATCCAACTACACTGGAGGTATCATATTTTGTTTAGTAGGTATCGTCAATCTTATATAGAAATCGGCAATGATGGATGAATAAAACTTTATTTTGGTACAAAAATAAAAAAATATATAGATGATATAAGCGGGTGAGTTTATAGCATTTAAGTAAAGTAGATGTATAGTAGATTAAATTTGCAGTGTTTGATAAATTAGACGATTTAATCCGATGATAAGTGTGAAATAATATATAAGGATGATTTTAATTAAGGGTTTTGATAGAAGCCACCCATGAAGGTGTTTTTTAACAACTCACACCTTAAGGTGTGATTTCTACTTTTTAATTATAATTTTGCTAAAAGACACCTTCATAAAAATTAGTTGGTGTCTTTTAACAAATACTCATAAAATAACTTGTTAAAAGACATCTTCATAAAATGTGTCTTCTAGCGAAAGCCTTTAACTAATATTGTTTTTTCGATTAGGATAAAATTGAGATAAAAGTAATATAAGCACAAATGCTTGCACAATAAGATAGATTCTTGAAATTGACAATTTATGCTTTTTTTTACAATAATGTGTTCATTCATAATCCATGTTTGAAATTCACAAACCTAAAATAATAAATAATTCATCTTTAGTATGAAGTTTGATGCAGGAGCATATGAATGTCGCTTATTCCTTGGTTTGAAACAAAGTTGTGGTTCACACCCTCCCAAAATATTTCATTTAGAACAAAAGTGCAAGGAGAGCATAGCTTCAGGAGGAAAAAAATTAAAAGTGTAATCCAAAATAATGGTCAAACTTTTTTTTTTTTAACAAACAAAAATCGAATATATTAACACCGAAAACGTAATTGTTGCAGCATAAGGTGTGCCATGACAATTACGGAAAGAAACACAGTCTAGTCAAAATATAAACAGTCGGTCGATACCCATACATAAGAGCGGGTTCGACCACCAATTATAAATATCAAAGCTAAAAAAAGCATTACTAGCTTTCAACCACCAGAAGGAATATGATTTTACTTTATCTAACATATGCGGTAGAGAGCTTTATTTATTCCTGAAAACTCTATCATTCTGCTCATTCCACAAAACCCATAGTAATACTTAAAATCGTAGTAATACCTGATTCTTTCTATTCTTTAAATCATGGTTTTTAATTTGTAGCTCACTGATCTATTTGAGAATTATTAAACAGGTCTTTAACGTATTTTTATTTTCTAATTAAATACTTTTGTTAAATTATTGTTAGTCAATTCTGACGTGACTTAGGGCATATCACTCATTAGTTATGTCCCCCTTAATATGACATCATTATCATTTACTAAAACAGAATGTTTTTAACAACACATTTTTTTTCTTCCATAAATAACACAATTAACATGCCTCAAATCCTGTTTGTTGGATTAGATTTGGATTTCTTGCAATGAGTGGTTTTTCAGGTAAGTTCATAGTACAAAGCGATTTTACCAGCAATTAGCAAAGCAATTCCATTCATTCATTTACAAGCACAAGTAAAATTAATGGTTCAAAATAATTTCAGCTGTCACGAGGAGAGGTAGTATAATGTGCATTGCTTGCAAGTATATGAAATTGATACATCATATGCTGCATTAGCTAATTATATAAGACAGAGAAAACAGGAACTTTGAATTTGATACATTAATATATAATTGAATATCACTGATCAATTTTTTCTGTTGCGCCATACATACTTGGCTTGATGTTGCCGGCAACGAAACGACCCTGGGTGCTTTGACGGAGAGCAAACACACTGTTTTATTGAACCATCCTCGCCGGCACCGTCACCTCCACCGCGAGCCCGACCTGCCACCACCGCCGGTTCTTCCCCTGCTTCAGCGTCCACCACTATTTGCACCTCCCGGTATACATGACATCTTGTGTACAAAGGATAAAACCCCTCGTGACACATTTTTCTTCTAAGTTGTTTTTGGAATTTAATTATATGTGCGCCAATTGAGGAATTTAATTTAAAGGAAAATAAAATATGTGGATCATATGAAATTGTATAGAGTAATAAAAGCAAGGAGGAAAGGATTGTATGCTTGGCTTTTATTTTATCTTAGATATAAAAATAGAAATTCTTTTAGGGGTGTTTGTTTCTAAGGAAAGATGGTGAAGGGGGTGGGAAAGTTGAGGGAAAGAAAGCGTTTCCCTTGTTTGGAACAAAAGAATATGGCAAAGGAAAGAAACTGATAGCTTAATTACATCAATGGTCCCCTTGTTTGTGTTCCGTTTTACACATTTAAAGTTAAAGTTAATAGTCTAAGACTTTTTTGACTAATAAAGCAAAATAAGATGGACCTAAATGTCGATTTTACGAGTCATGGAAACAAAATGTAAACTGAAAATTACTTAGGGGACCAAAAGACCAATTAATTCATAGAGGGGTCCCACAAAATTTTTATTTCCGCTCAAACTTGTGAAGAAAGTGGGAGTGGACAAATTTTTAGACCAAAAGGACAATATAGCCCTTATTTTATCATCTATAGTCCCGTGTTATTTTATCTAATACATACACCATTATTTTTCTGAAAATGGCAAACGTGCATTGTGTGCAATTAACATGTTGTCATAGTTCTTTTTCAAAGTACCTAATTTTATATTTGATTTTATTAAATAAACATATATTTCTACATGTCGATATGCATGTAAATTACCATCTTTATATAAGGGTATTTATGTCATTTATTAAATATACATCTTTCTTTCCTTTTACTATTTCACTTATTTCAAACAACCTAAAAATCAACTTACTTTCTATTCACTTTCATTCCTTAATCATTCTTTCCTTTTACTTTCTTTCTTCTCACCATCCAAACATAGCCTTAGAGTGGTTTGTGTTTTGAAGAAACTTTTGTGTGACCACAAGGTTTTGGACATAAGTTTTGGTCACATTCACTAAAATAAAATAAAAATGGTAGAAAAAGAAAATAATTAAATAATATATATTTTAAACAATCTAATTTTATGTATATCAAAAGGCAATCTTTCACATTCCATTAATGAGGAAATTTTTATATATGTATCCAAATCTTTCACATTTAAGTATTTTTCTGTGTTTTGTGATAATAATAATAATAATGATGCATTTTGCACGTATTTTTTGAGGTGCCCGTTTAATTAAGAGTTGTATTTTACATTTGGATGGGATATCTAGCCAAATTATGCTATGCTGCATTGGACCATCACCACTATGTATAAGCCGTGCAATTTTCAATGGCCACTTGTATTTGATTCTGCCACGTGGCCTTGTTTTGTGCCTCTAACTCCTTCGTGCGTGGCATGTACCTGCTCACTAGGATATAAATGAATGAGGTCTAATATCTTTGTGGGTAAGGAAATCAATGATCGCCGCTGAATTTACCATTTATGCTTATCTCTTCGTTATCAATTTAATATAGGTAAGAGTGCACGTGGGAATATAGGTAAGTTTGAGTTGGATTTGGTCAAACTTAAATACTCGAAGTAATTTAGTTTTTATAAGGTAAAATAAGCATATGTTAGTATAGGGTTGGTCTGGAAAAACCCATTAATTTTTTGTTTGAGTCGGGTTAAGTAGTAGGTTACCAAGATTATTATTTTTCTAATATTAAATGACTAAATGATTAGTCCTCATATTTATTTCATAAAAAATACTCAACTTTTTTATTTTTTTAAAAAATTGTGCAACCTATTTTCACTATATTTTAGTGTCATAAATTAACAAATGATAATATTAAATAATAAATTTTATCATAAAATACTTGCAACAGACTAAAGTTGCATGACAAAATTTCATTAGCATCAAAATAATCAAAAAGTGTAACGTCTTAATTTGTAACTTTATCATGTTTTGATTTTCAATATAGAGGATGTATTGTATCAATTTTGAAAATTAGACTTGATTTATAACCAAAATTTTTAGCATTCTCCTTCTTCCCTGTGCAAATAAAAATAAAAATGTTGACATTATTAGATAAGTGAGTTTATTAGGTTTGAGTCTAGTTTTACATGAAATCCGTTATTTTATATGAATTTTTTATTTTTTAATATCATATTCACCCAATTACCCGGCCCAACCCACTATTTTGAAGTATTTTAGATAGGTTTGACCGAGTTTTTTAGGTTGATCCAACCTGTGTAGACCCCTAGATAAACAGAACTGTAACATTAAAATTTAGTTTGATAGTAAACATCACAAAATTATTAAATGTCATGTCATATTTTTATATTAATTTATTTTGAAATTAAATCAAATTTTAATTGGGTTTTGTATAGAATACTGGTACTAAACCAAACTTCAAATACCTAAACATTTATTGATTTACCTTTAATTTAATGCTCAATCCTTTAAAAAAAAATGCTCAATCACACTTTTGGTCCATAAGACTAAGTTGATATTAGCAAGAAGTTTTTATATCAAAACCAGTTCAAATTAGTATTGTATTATTAACAGTATTTAGATGTTCTTTGGTGAAAATTGTTTAAATTGAATAAAAAAAATTAAGTTGTTCAACCGAGACGAATGTGAGTTTTTCTTTAGATAATTAGATTAGATTATTTTTTTGCTTTAGAATTGGTACAAACTGCTCCTCGAAGACCTTTAATACTAAGAGGAAATCCAGGTGAGTATGAATAGGTGAAACTCCACTTGTTTTTATTAAACAATCGAGTTTTTCTTTTAAAGAAGTTAATCTACTTTATCTAAATTAAATAGAGGGGAATTAAATATGGAATCCTAAGAGGAGTATCTTCTAAGATCTTAAATCAACACCACTAAAATAACTTAAGTAGATTAAATCAAAGATAGAGTTATATGTCGATTTATTATGATATTGGATGCCGGGGCGGATCCATTCCCGGTCCATGTGTGGCTAAAGCCCCACATGGAACTTCCATAATTTTTTAATTATAAATAGGCATAATAGTTATTTGGGTCCTGAATCTGTAATGAGTAGTCACAACAGTCTTTCAATCTATTAAAATTTTAAAATAGTCTTTGATTTTGCACTTTATTAGTCAAAATAGTTTTTGAAGTGACAATAAATAAGTATATTGAAGGACTAATATGACAATATTAACAAATTATTTTAATTTTAGAGATTATTTTAACTAACAAAATGCACAATCAATGACAATTTTAAAATTTTGATAAAATGAGGGACTATTATGGTTACTCTTTACACATCCAGAGAGCAAAATAATTATTACCCTTATAAATAAAACACAATATGTTAAGAATAAGAACAACAAGTAAATAACCTTGGGCAAAACTTGTGGAAAGAAACAAGTGCGATATATTTGCTACGATTCATAAGCTTTTGAGGTTAGCTTTGCTTTTGTCGGTAGCAACCGCAACTGTTTGTCAGATTTTAGCCCTACATATACCAAATGTCTGAATCCTCCCCTGATTGGATGGTTGAATAAATATATGACCATGATGTCTTATGACCCAAAGACATAATGTCTATGATGGAACTTCTCTCACTTTCAAGTAAGAGAGGAAATCCAAGTAAGCAAAATAGAGTTTTGTCATACTTTCATCCAAATTGAATATAGGAAATCCAACTAAGGATTGCTTTTGTCTCAAAAGACGAGGGAAGAAAAATTATTCTAAAAGTTGTTTAAAAATAGTTGTATAAATATTAGTATTTCTCATAAACTTCATATGTATTTAGTGATTTATTTATATAAAGAGTTTTGCTAACGAGTGTCTTAAGTTGTAAATATAAGTCATTACTTTTTTCTTACCAATAATTACACTACTTTTCGATGCAAATTTACTTATTTTACTACTTTAACCAATACCACAAGGGCGATAGTTTGCATTCTCGGATTTGGATCCTCTCCATTGAAAATTTTCTCAAGTTTTCTCCATTTTCAATCTCCCCCATTAAAATCTACTAACCACTTTTCTTTATAATTTAACACTCATTTTCTCTCTTATATTTGATGGTTGAGATTTCAATGGAGAAAACTTGAGAAAATTTTCAATGGAGAGAATCTAAATCCTACATTCTCCTTATATTAGAAACCAAAACATTAAACAAGCATGGATTCCACATATTACATCTCCTCTAGTCTACTACTAACAATATCAATTACTACCAAATTTCCTTCATCATCCTCCACTAAATCCATAAAATCACTAATAGAGTGGGCTAATATGTCATTTCTCAAGTTAATTGGTGAATGTCATTAATTTGGTCACATAATTGCCCAATGATTTTGATAATTACTTTCAAGTCTCATCATTAATTACAATACACTTTTCTCAAGTCTCAAGATTTGTTTGCCTAATAGAGTGACTTATAGAAAAACTAAATTGTGTACTTTATTGAGTTAGATTGTTAAAATGATTTATCATTAATATTTAAAAAATTAAACGAGTATCAATATTTTTATTTTTTGGTTTTCTAATCGATTTTTCATGTAAACATGTCAATTGGAAAAAAATAACAAAACTTGGTCTTGCAACTCAAGAAATACATGTTATTAAGGAGGTGATGAATCATAAGGAGTAAAAGTTAAGAGATGCTTCCTCCGGTTACATTTATAAGCAAAAATCAATTTTTTAGGTTTATTGAATAATTATTGCATCTGGTCACATTTATAGACCATGTACATTACTCATTTAATGAACCTAAAAAGTTACTTTTTTCTTATATATGTGACCGAAAGAAGTACATGTTAAGGAGTAAAAGATACTCAACAAATGGAAAAAGGTCATTTAGATTCAAGTACAATACACTTTCAAGCTACCCCCTTAAAAAAACAATTATGGAGCTATTTCCAATAAAAAATTATGTCATATTTTTAAACTAAAGCACTATCACACAACTCATAAACATGAACTTATCTATTTATCTCATAATAAAATTTATAGTAATTAAGATATATTTTTCTTTAAAAAAATAAAGTAATTAAGATAATAAAAGAGATTATTTTAAAGGACTAAAACAAAATTAAATATCTACTGCCATAATAATATAATAAAAATAATGTTCGCCAATTTTCGTAATATGTTCCGTGTTAATATCTTAATCTTGCAAATTTAGAAGAGAATACGGTTATTTTGCAAATTTTCACAAATCTACCATTATATTAGAGATGGATAGTTGGAGCAATTTTAGACAAATTATTAACAAACTCACAATTTTTTAGGAGGTTTTCAAACTCACATATTGTTGTTGCGGTTCTCTAAATTTATGAAATAAAGATTGAGTTTTAGAGTGAGAGCAATTTAACAAGTATATAGACAAATAGTTTTGTTGATCATGATAATTTAGTTTTTGTAATTTAATTTAAATAATAATTAAAAAATATATATGTCAATTTCAAAAAACAAAAAATGTACATGGAAGTTTTTTTTTTCTTTCCCAATTTGATCAAACAAAATCTTAATGTTGATATTTTGAAAATAGTGATTAGTATTTAAAATATTATCGCATCGACTCTTTATATTTTGAAAATAGTGATTAGTTTTTAATATATTATCACATCGACTTTTTCATATGGATACATCAAAATTTACTTCCGCAAATATAAACATATGAAATATTTGACAGAATTTTGCATATAAAATAAAGAAAAATATTTAATAAAAACACTACATTAATATTTTGAAAATATTCGTGAGTTTTTAAATTTTATCATATAGATTTTCTCATATATGTACATAAAAATTTGTTTCCCGTATATATGCACATAAAATCTAAAATTTGTAACGAGTGTTATGCAAATATTTGACGGTGTTTTGCATATATTTATGAGTTTTACAAAATTTATCAAATCGATTTTCTCATTTCGATACATAAAAATGTGTTTCGATAGATATAAACACAGTTAAATATCGATATTTTAAAAATAGTCATAAGTTTTAAAAAATTTAGCATATCGACTTTTTCATATTGTTACATAACAATTTATTTCCGCATATAGTTTTAAAAAATTTATAATATCAATTTTTTCATATCGTTACATAAAAATTTGTTACCGTATATACAAGCTCATAAAAATCTGCTTCCGTATAAATAAGCACATAAAATCTGCAAAGGGCACGGGACAAATATTTTGCGGATTTTTGCATATAAATGAATAAAATATTTAATAGAAACATTACATTAATGTTGATAATTTAATTTAAGGGTCCATTTAATTGTTAGGATATGAAGTCATAATTTGATATATTAATCATATCATGATTAAATCTCATGTTTGATGCACCAAACAGATAGGATAAAATAAACTATTTTCCTATCCTATTCGGGCTTTTCTTTGTAATTTTTATCTTGAGTATAGGTTGTGTTAGAAACTATCTTGATGAGATTAGAAGATCATTTCTTAATTATTATCATGATATTCTGCCATTTTTAAAATGTTGTCATTTTTTAAATAATGATATCATGTATATTTGTTATTATAGTTAATTACATGTCATTTTTACAATATTTAATTAATTATGAGAGTAATTTTTTCATTTAATTATAATGATATTAGTGGCGGTTTCATCGTCCGACAACCTTGGGCACTCGCCCGGGCTCCGACCAAATTTTTTTGCAATTTCTTATGTAAATTCCTCTGAATTTCTTATATAAACCCCTGTAAATTGAGCAATTTCTTTAGATTTTTTTATTATTTACTTGCAATTTCTTATGTAAACACATATAAATGTGTTGCAATTTTTCTTTTTGCTCAGACTTTGTAATAATCATAGCTCCGCCACTGAATGATATCATATTTGTTATCATGTACGCATCAAACACATGATATGATTAATGTTTATCATGTCCATATCATATCTCGTCTCAAAATCACATCATACGTGCTTCCGTTTATTATGGCGCCATTTCTCTTACATGTATAAGTAAAGTAACCTTTCCTTCTCACAACCGTGCTTTCTCACTTATCGGTAACTACCAATTTTCTTCTTTCAATTTTCCTGGAAAAATGATTGAAATGAAGGCAATGAGATTTTTCTCCTTTTCAATTCTCAGTTTGGTACTCTTTGCCATCTCTGAAGCTCACGACTTTTCTCCTTCTCCAACACCTGCACCTGCTCCTGCTCCTTCTAGTGATGGTAATCAATGCTTCAAACACTGTTTTTTTTTATATTTTTTTTATCTCTTCATTCTTTTCCTTCTCTATTGTTGAAGTGCATAACTCTTTTTACGTAATTAAAATGAGCAGGCACTGCGATTGATCAAGGAATTGCTTACTTCCTCATGCTGGTGGCTCTTCTGATCACATATATGTTCCATTGATTTATCATTGGCTTCATAATTATTATTATTAATTAATTTAGTCCATCAACTTTTAGAATTTCTTTTATTTAATGTAATTATTAGTGAAAACAATATGTAATTGTTCTAATGAAGTTATTATCAGTAGGAACATAAAAAAATTCATATTTGGTATTTGTTCTGAAAAAATATTGTTGGATTATTGGTAGGAGAGGGACATTTTAATAAACTTTTCGTTTACTTAATACTAATAACATTCTTAATTACCTTAAAAAAAACTAATAACATTCTTCATTATTTTTATAAATCTCATTCATGAGAATGTAATAATGTAAAATGAAATGAACCATATACGTATCTTTCTTCTTCTCTGTAATTATATTAAAGTGGAGTTCTTTGATACATCTCTTCCTTTTGCCTTTACTTTATTTTTCTGATATCCATTCTTTTTAGACGCGGTTTTGCTTTTTCTGCACTTAGATTCTTTTCTTTTTGTATTTTTGTTGGCAAAGAATAAGCAAACATTGGATGAAGAAACAAAGGAATATAGATACGACAAAATGGTTAATGTGAATGAGTTAAGAAGCTGAGATATATGGTGCGTTTGTTTTAACTTTAAAAATAAATAAATTTTGTGTTAATTTTTTTTAGAGATTTTAGAAAAAATTTGAAGCTATTTGTGTTTGTGTACTACCTAAAAATAAGTGAATATAAAAAAAATGATTTTTAACTAGTTTATGTGTTATCTCCTTCTATTAAAAAAATAGATTTTTAAAAAAGTTAATTCTAATAGCTTTTATTTTAGAGTCAAAATAGATTTTTTTTAATAAAATAATTTTTTTAAAAATCTTAAACAAACACTTAAAAACGACAAAATTACTTTTCTTAAGGAAAAAAATAGATTTTTTTTTGGAAAAGGCTGAAACAAACGGAGCCATAAAGAGACCCTATCAACCCCGAAATAAAAAGAAATTAACACTACTAATAAAATTTGCGGTTTCAGGAAACATTTTATCAAGAATTTGAGTTGTTTTAGAAAATAAATTGTATTATGAGCTTATATTCCATACTATGGCATGAACTAAGATAAAATGAGTTGACGTTCCTATATTCAAACCCTTACAAAAAAGTAAAATATTAATCTAATAAATTAACCATTAAAATTTGTCATTAAAAAATATTATATACCGTAAATAAAAAAGTAAAAACAGAGGAAATAAACGTTGACTTATGTTTTTGTTTTTTGGACTGGCGTTCACTTATGGTAATAGCCCGTGGAGCACTTCCACTTTAATGTTTTGAAGTTTCAATGTTTAACTTCTATTAAGGGTAAGGTAAGAGCCTCACATAATGAAATCTGTGTTAGGCTAATTAGAGTTAATAATAATTAGTCTTAGTAGTTTTGTGGTAGTTTTAAGGGGTTACTTGTAATGCAAGTAATGTATCCTTTTGTGTTTAGCATTTGAGATTGGCCATACATATGCCTCCCTTGTATCTTTAGAGAATTGAATGAAATAAAAATTTCACATCACAACCTGAAACATGTGGTTATTATAATTTTAATAATGCTTTGTGCGAAGTTGCAATGGCAATTGGCAAATGCTGCTATAAATCTGGCAGGCATATGCTAGACTGAGTACAACTGAAAGGGAACTGAGAATTGTGTCTCCAATTGATATGATATCTTCAGATTATGAAAATTTTCTGCACCAAAACAGAGTCCCGCACATGATAAAGTCGCCTCTTAAAACAGTTCCACTTGACAATAATTTGCAGTCATGTCACGTGCATCACGTGCCGGAGTTATTAATTTATAGATTTGTTATCCACTTAAGCAAGGTAGAAAAATTTGGTGACACAGGTATTGGCTTTGAATGCTTCTATTCTTAGTAATTAATTAAAGAGAAATTAGTCTTCTTCTGCACATACATTCGTAGTACTGAGATTTCACATTGAATATGTTTCTAATGTTCGACATGTGTTAGTGTCGCACACCGATGCTTGTGGTTCCATTCAATTACTTTCATCTATAAAACTATTATTGATGTCAACAACATAGTGTCAACACTCAACATCGTGTTTGTACTAGGGCTATATAGGCCAAGACACTCTTATTTCAAATGCAATAGCATTTGCTTGTATTCTCAAGTTTAGTCACATCTCATCAGTTTACGTATTCCACTAGCAGCTGCCATGGATATCAAAAGTGAGTGCAATTCTAGCAGGAAGACCGAAGAGTTGGGAAGAATTTGCAATGATATTGAGCACACAAACTCTCTATCAGCTACAAGATCAAGTAAATTTAGATGGAAAATGTTGTGGATGAAGCTCAAGAAAGAGAAGAAGAAGCTATTTGAGTCTACATCATCACCTTTGAAGCAGGTTCCTTATGATCATTTCACTTATTCTCAGAATTTTGAACAAGGGACAGTGTTTGATGAACCAGATTACCTGTCTAGATCTTTCTCTGTTCGGTTTGCCGATCCTTGTAAATTTAATAATCATCAAAAGAAATGAGTAGTTTAAGGCAAAGCTAGGGAAATTTGAGACTTTATATTAGCAATGTTTGCATTTCTTTTTCTTCATATTACTTAGCCTATAGTCTGATTCTTCTTTTTGTTTATGCAATGTTTATCACCGGTTATATGCATTTTTTTAATTTGTAATATAAGTGAGACCATTGCACGGTGGAGTTCAATTTTATTGATGGAGAAGTTATGACTTATGGGGAAATTATTTTTCACAAGGGCAATTAAGTTTTTAATTTGTGTATGGGGTGTAAGAGTTAAGAGGTGAAATGATAAGAAGGTTAAATGTTTGATCCCCACTGTTACTATAAAAACTAACAATATTAACATTGATTGATTTAAAGAAAGTGAATATGGGTAGAACGAAGGTTAATGTTGTGTACAAGTGTGAGTTATATGTCCCACATCGGATAAAAGAGTAAAGGTTGAACACCTCATAATTAAGAGGACTCATTGCCTTAAGGTTTTGGGTAAGAGTGTGGTGTCTCTCTCGAGCTCCCCTCCTGACCCAACAGTTAAGTGGTTCCTCGTTAGAGTACAAGTCATTATCTTTATTATGAGTAATGTGTTAACCCTCTTGCATTTTTTGCTCAAGGGTTGATTATTTGCACTTTTTTTAATATATCAATCAATTTTTTTTTAAATAGATGAGAGAAAAAGAAAGCAAACTAAGTCTTTAAAAAGAACACACCCATGACATCAGTCAAGACCGACGTGATAAAGTACGAGGCGGCCTGCACTGCACCATAAAAATAAGAGGGTCAACACTCAACATCACTAGCTTCCGATTTTGTTAAGATATTTGTGCAAAGTGCAAACATTCCCTTTAGTTGGTCTAAATTAACAAGTTATATATGAAATTTTGTTAAATACACCTTAATTTACACTCACTGATAAATAAATGGGAGTAAATTAATAAAACCTACACACAAATTTATTTTTCTTTCTTTTTTGATAAGAAGACACATATGTAAGCATGTATGGAGGGAGGTTCCAATATCAATGAGAGGAGATGTATTTGAAGCCGGGCCCGCAAGTTGGTAATTTTCTGTACAATAACATTTGGCCCATTCTAACAACATAACCTTGATGTTTATGTATCACTTGCCATCTGAAAGTACAAAGCATCATCATCATTCACACTCACAGACACATGTTTTTCTCTTTCAGAATGGTTTATTAGGGTTTGTTTCACACAACACAACACTCTATCTTCAAACACTACAATGGCGACTCAATTGGTTGCAACAACAATCTCATCAGAAACTAACAAGGTTCATCAATTCTTCAACCAATTGGAATCTCAAAAGAACACTCTTATCAAATGCACCGACCTATTCACAAAACTCACTAACCATTTCTCTTCTCTTCAAGATTCCATTTCCCAGAAATTCCAAACCCTAGATTCCAAATTTCAATCCCTCGAATCACGCCACAAAGAAACCCTAGAATCTCTCAACAAACAAGAGAATTCCATCCCTGAACGTGAATCCTCTGCCGCTGCACGTATCGATGAACAGAAAGAAGCCGCACTCGCCGCCCTTCGTAACCCTAATCCTCCGTCCAATATCGCTGCCGCGCTTAAATCCTTGTCGAGGAAAATGGACGCTGAATCGTTGCTAATATTTGTAATTTCGAAGAGGAAAGAGTCGATAATGTTGAGGCCTGAGATAGCAGCGGCGTTAAAAGAGGCTACGGATGCGCCGAGATTGGTGTTGGATGCGGTGGAGGAGTATCTGACGAGTAAAACAGAGGGGAAGTCTGGTGTTACTGATAAGAGATGGGCCTGCGGGCTTTTGATTCAAGGGTTGAGTTCGGAATCGAGTGTGTATTCAAGAACGATTGTGGAGAGAGCTGGGAGTCTTTTGGATTTGTGGAAGGAACAGCTGGATGGGGAACCGGAGAAGGGTGCTGCGGAAATGGTGATGTTTTTGCAGATGGTTGTGTGTTTTGGGTTAAGGTCCAAAGTCGATGATGAGTATTTGAGGAAATCTGTGATGGAGTTTGCTTCTAGGAGGGATATGGCTAAGGTTGCTGCTTCCTTAGAATTTGGAGACAAGATGATAGGTTTGTTTCCTATCTATGTTTTTTTTTTAATGTTCTGTTAATTATCTACTTTGTTGTTTGAATGATATGTTACTTATCTATGTTTTTAGAATGTTCTGTTAATTATCTATATAATTAGAATGGTTAATGGTTAGGATATAAAATGTTCCCTAAATCAATTTTCTATGCTCTAGTTTGGAAGTAGCATTTTAGGGTTTTGCGTGTCTGTGACTTTTCAATGCTCTTATTGTAAGAAGCTAGTGTGTCGTGCTACAAAATTTTGAACTTGTCAATAGATTAGATTAGAGCCTTTGAACCTAATTTTGTTTAGCTTGTGTTGTCTGTAGTACCCTTCCATAGAGAAGGACCAACCTCCCTCGATCCTCACTAGTTTCGTCATTTGAGGTAGCTAGAGAATTGAGGAAAATCTTGAGCATTGTTTTTTAATATAGGGTCAGATTGATGCAATTTGGAACATATCACATTTCTGTTGTCTTGTATATGTACTGTTATTGTCCAAAAGGCAAGGCACTCCTTTCAAAAGTTGGTCATTATGTGTAAAAAAAAAACCTTTCTTTAGTGGTGAGACATCACCTAAAATATTGGAAGGACGTGATGTTATTCTGACCTTGCACTTTTTTGTATTCACTTCTTCAGTTCATCATGTTACAAATTAGCAATAATAATATATTTCCTAGCATTTAAGGCAAAATAAATATGGGTGAGGACTACCATTATGAGTTGGATTTTTTATATATTCCAACAGAGCACAGGTATTTTCAGATGTTGTTTGGCCAGTTTTTCCCCTCGGTTTCTTCTAAGTTATGTCTGCCTCCCTGACACGATTCCCTGATCTCCCAAATAAACCCATGCAGAACTAGAATTCTGTTAATTTCCCATCCAAAACTATACAAGCAGTGACCCAGGTTGAGTAGGTGATTCCTAAAACCTCCAATTGCATTTGAAACAAATGCATGCTTCCTGGTTTTTTTTTCTTCCACCACCTACTGATAAATTTGTGTTTTCATCCCTTTTTTAACCAACTGTGGATCAATTCTGCCAGACATCAAATAAACTGAATGAAGTTGAATAGTGTGCGAGCCAAGCCAAGTGTAATTTGCTCAAAGCCTGGTGTTGGCAGTGAAAGTTGGTGTTGCCATGATGTTGGGAAGAGTGGATGAAGATGAAAAACCTGAAACTTTTATTGGAGTTATGGTAGAGATGGGCCGAGAAAAAAGCAAATATCTTAATAAGAAAGAGTGTCTGCAAAGTAATTGTGGGGGATACATTGGTCGTGGGAAAATAGTGGGGATGGGATGAGAAGAAGTATCATATGTGAGTTGTATTATGTTCACATATCCTTGCCTGGGTTAGCATAGGATGTTTTTCCACAGTTGATTCTGCTCAATGGCATGTGTTAAGTGCCAGTTTTGTTAAATAGCAGTCGTTGTGGCGCCTTCATGGATTTTATGCCAGCCACCATATGCAATTTGTGAAGCGCCGCCAACCACAGGTCCCAATCCCACATTTAATATGGAAATGTTTGGTCCATCCCCAATAAACTGCCATGTTGTCACATTATGGGGAAATTTTCTACAGCCTCTCAATAAATGTCTTCATTTCTTAATGTTGATTCTGATTACTACTTCGAATGTTGATTCTGGTCAATGTTATGTGTTAAGTGCCATTGTTGTTAAATATTGGTGCCTTACCGAATTTTATGCCAGTCCACCATATGCAATTTGTGAAACGCCAACAGCCACAGGTCCCAATCCCACGTTTAATATGGAAAAGTTTTGTCCATCCAGCTTAGCCTATTACACCTATCCTTATAGATGTCTTAGCGCCTAAGAGTTAAATTTTCTGGATAACAAGGCAGAGCAGGAAGGATAGATGACCTTAAATCAACTAGTAAGAGTTAAATTTTTTCAGATTGTGTTTTCACGTACAGTTTTTAACTTGGTTCATATTTATTTGACACACTTAAAGCATCAGAGGACAAAACTTTATTAGATATGTGATTCAGTTTTGAGCAGTGCATCATACTTTTTTAGTTTGAGCTCCCGTCATACTTAACACTAACAAAAGCAAGTGTTTTATGCAGATATTATAGATGAACTAGTAAAAAATGGCAAAGAGATAGAAGCTGTTTATTTTGCTTCAGAATCTGGTTTGACTGAAAGATTTAAACCAATTGAGCTACTCAATTCTTATGTTCGGAACTACGAAAATAATGTTGCTACCATATTGAAAAACGGAAATAACAGTCAGGCTGCAACGGTATGGACAGCTACCTTTTCAATTCAGTTTCATATAGTAATGCATTTACGATAACTACCTCATGAAACACATCTTAAATGGACCACTTTGTTAAAACATTGTATTTTTCAGGATGAGGCAAATACTTTGGAGTTGACTTCGGTTAAGGATGTAATCAAATGTGTGGAAGATCACAAACTTGAATCAAAATTTAGACTTGATAAATTGAAAAGACGGGTTTCCCAGTTGGACAAAAACAAGTTTGAACGAAAGAATACTTCATCGTTTGGAAGTGGAAGTGGAAGTAGACCACCTCGAAAGCGTGGTGGTCGAGGGACAAGCTCTTCCCGTCCAGCCAAGTCAGCCAAAACTAGTGTATACCCGTCATCTTTTAGTCGCCCTAGTCGCAGGAACAATCTGGCTCCTGTGCATCCTAGCCCTATTGCAAGATATTCTGCACCATTACACTACCAAAGCCAGAATATGTTGGAAAGTTCAACTGCTGCTAATCCATACGCAGGAACCTATGGAACCTCAATCACTCAAAGCCCAGCTGGAATAGGAATGGCACAACAGCACTACTCATACCCTGTCGACAATTTAGGTCCCTCTAGTTATCTATCCAGTAGTTCTTATGCAGGACAGACTAACTACGGGCAATATGACTACGGAAGTGCTGCTCCACCAACTTATCCATACACAACAGATCAAACCAGCTACAGGGGTTGAGTTTTCTTGTTCCCCCTCAGTCATTTGCTGGCTGTTTCCTTTTATACTACTTTCATCTAATCAATTTCTCTGTGTATGTTAATATTGAAAATAGCGGAGTATCCTAGGAATGTATTTCTTTAAATACATAGATCTATGGTGTGCCAAAGTGAACTTTTATGTAATAGTTGCATTATGATAATCGTAGTTGGGGATCATTTGAAAAATGCACTCTATTTGTTGTCGTCTTAAAGTGTTTTTTTAATTGTATACGCATATTTAAATTATATATGGACTAAGTTACCGTAATATCTTAAATATTATGATTAATCAACAAAGGCCAACCTGAACATTTGTAAGAATACACCTGATATAATACCGGTGCAGGCATGCATTCGTGCAGGGTGTCTACTTTTAAGAGTATTGCAATTGTTGGGAGGGCATTAACAAGAGGATTAGTGTGTTAATCAACCTTTTTGTTGTCAACATATGTGTGACTGTATTGGTCCTTAGTCCCTCCTTGCGCAAGGCCGGACCACTTTGCTTGGAGAAGGCTTGTAGTCAAAGGAATTATGCCATTCAGACCAATTTCAGTCATTTGATGTGTCCAACAGTCTAGATTGCTTCTATTTTTATTTTCTAGTTTTATGTTGTCTATGTCGTTTTCGATTCTTCTATTTATATTTTCTAGTCTTATGTTGAAGTCGGTAAGATGATGTCTTCCCCTTAGATCCATCTGATAATGTTCACCCATGGCTGACGAAATATCTACACTTATTAATCGCATGGATATATATATCCAATACTCTTCTTGCCCTCCTTGCTTCCTTCAATACGTAACGTAAATGAGTTTTGTTAGGGTGTTTTTTTCTTTTTGAAACAGCATATATTAATGGGAAGCCTTGCACAAGAAGTACATAGGGCCACTGTTACAAAGGCGCAAAGGCACAAAGAAAACTGCAAAAGGAACTGGCCACAAACCGGCCGAACCCAGCAAAACAAAAAAACTGCTATAAAACAGCAGAAAAAACTAAACAGCCGGCCTACTGGCAGCAAACAAACTGACAGTCCTGGAGCAGCAGCCCAGCAACTGCAGCACAGCACCAAAAAACCCATCGACGCCTATTCAAGCATTCTCCCGGGTTCCAAGTCCACTTGTAGAAGAGGCAAGACGGTATCCTTAACCTACTCAACCCCCAACACCAAGACAAGGCCTTAATCTCATCCACCACCTCATCAAAATTCTTAGCTTGATTGCTAAAAATCCTCGCATTCCTTTTCTTCCAAATCACCCAAATCACCGCATGCCAAATCAACAAAAAAGTTTTCAAGAGACGCCTAGAGTTGCACGCATCGGTCCAACAAGCAAAATGTATGAACAAATTGCACGGAGTAATGAAATTAATATCTAACCAATCCATTATCTTCCTCCATATCAACACAACCACATCACAATGCAAGAATAGATGGGTAGTCATCTCTTCCCCTTGCCCACACAAAACGCAAACACTAGGGTCCCGATGAGCTAAAATGTGACGAAAAGTTAGATTTGATCTAGTGGGAATACGATCAATAATTGCCATCCAAGAGAAAGCCACCACTTTAGACGGCGCCGGACTTTTCCAAAGCATCACAAAGCCCCCTTCTTCTTCCGCACTTAAACCAACATCCAATAACACCAAATTTTCAAGGACTCTATAGGACGAGTTTACCGAGAATGCTCCACTCTCTTCCGGCAACCACCTCCAACTATCCTCCTCCTCTCCCAACATGGTACCCTCTAGACTAGCCAAACAAATAGCCACAAGATTGATTTCCCAAAGAAAAAGGTTCCTCCTTCAAGCTAGGTTCCAAGAAACCACACCATCTTGCAAGGTCCACAAATCCCTCACTTTAGCCTCCTTTTGTAAAGAAATGGAGAAAAGCCTAGGGAAGGTCACGGCTAACGGTTTATCGCCAATCCACCTATCCTTCCAAAAACTCGTACCCCTCCCATTGGAAACCTTCCTCACCACCCTATTAGAAAACCAATTTGCACCTAAACCGCGTTCTAAATTCATCGAATCCTTCCACCATCCGGATGTGAACCGTGGCCAAGTAAACCTTCATCCGGGGAGAGGCCGGAAATCGAATCACCATATTTGTCTCGCAACACCACTTTCCAAAGAGGGATGCCCTCTTGGAGGATGCACCACTTCCACTAAGCCAAAAGACTCAAATTAACCAACTTAACATCTCTCACCCCCAAACCTCCCTTACATTGAGGTTGACAAATCTTCCTCCAATTCACCCAACAAATCTTTCTACCCCCTCCAACACCTCCCCAAAGAAACTCTCTTTGGATACGGGTCACCATACACAACACCTTTTCTGGAATTTTCATAAAAGATAAGAAAAAGATCGGAATAGCATTCAGCACGGAATTAAGAAGCACAATTCTACCTCCAAGGCTCACATATAGCATTCAACACGGAATTAGGGTGTTGAATTGAATGAAACATAGTTTTCAAGAACTCGTCACTATGAATTGGCGTTTGAATGAGTTGGAATGAGTCAACTCCTTTGAAATGAATTGGCCACAAATCATGAGAATTGGAACAAAATGTAGAAGTATCGGAACAGAACATGAAACTTGAGCTATTTTCACTTTTTACTATCCTGTGTTTTGGTCTTACAGTTACTGTGGGATATTAGAAAAGTGGAGAATTTGAACAGTAGATTATGTTGGATGGACGAACTCGAGCTTTGTTTGACTGCGTCTTTTTCCTGACCACATGGAATCGAAGTGTCCTAAAAGAGGGAAGTTTTTTCTTTGTAAGCTTGCATGCGGAGTCTTACTTGCTAACCTACCAAGAGTACCGGGAGAACTTAATGACTGAATGAGAAAGATTTTAGAATTGTGTTTTATTCAAAAACGGAGGGCAAAGATTTTAAATAATAGAAAAAAATGTCAAGTTATAATTTTCACCTTTGTAAATTGTAAGTCACAATATTGTAAAGTGAGATCTAGGTTATCCTTCAAGAATTATGGATAATTTACCCAACAACAAATGAGAATTAACATGAATAAATTTGTAAGTAGAATCCACAAAATAATGCTTACTCCACTTGTAAATTGTAAATTTGTATTCGTTTTTGGGTAAAAAAAATCAGTTTGGTAATATTATGTTAATCAATGTTTATTTTTTTGGCTATAGCACCGCTCACAGGGTAGAGCAAGGTTTCTCTTTTTCCCTTTATTCAACAAATTATTAGTGCTCGATAATGATACATTTGAAAGGAAAAAAAAACAAATACCGTGTATATAATAATTTGTATTAGAATTTATATTTAGAGACCTATTAATACTTTGTAAAAGTAGTATTTCTTATTTTAAGAAAACCAAATCAAATTTATTAAAAAATAACAATTAAAACCCAGGTACAAGGTATACTAAAGTGCTAAACTTAATGAACTCTTAGCTTTTATAATTGACCTATGCTAGGATCTAAATTTGCCAGCGACACCATGACGACAATGGGGCGTAGTATGCTGGCCATAGTGGTGGGAGAGAACGAAGGTGTGTGGGAGAAAGGACAAAGTATTCTGTGGTTAAGATATAACAAAAGACAATAGTGGATGGAGTATGTTGGTGTCCACCGAGAAATGTTTATAGAAAAAAGCAATATGACCTGCTAGAGTCGATGTTTAGACCATTTTTCTAATTTGTGTAAAAAATGTTAGTTGAATTTTTGTTGTTGATTTATGAGCGTTGGTTATTTTTGTTGAATTATGAGTGATTGTTGAATTACGGGTCGTCTATAGATAATAATAAAGCAATGTTAGATTTTTGGCAAGTCTGTCATTTGTCAACTTTTTAGAACCTTTGCTAATTTAAAAATTTCTATTAATAGAATTATTTCTTTAATTATATTTTCTTTATTTTTTTAATTATTTAATTTAGGTTGTTTAGTAAGCAACGTGGTAGCTGTTTGATGGTCGACTCTTTTGTTTGAGGTGAGCTATTTAATTAATTTGTAGGTGCAAAATGTGTTGATGCATACAAGATTAGGGGTGTTCGCGGTGCGTTTGCTTCGATTTTGAGGGTAAAAGTCATCCGAATCGTAAGATAAAAAATCATGCGGTTTGGTTTGGTTTGGTTCGGTTGACTTTAAAAATAAAATATGAACCAAACCAAACCAAACAAATGCGGTTTGGGTTGGATCGGTTAGTGCGGTTTTTTCGAGACGATATAATTTTTTGTTTCCAACATTAAAATCAAGTTAAAAAGATGAAACACAACATATTTTCAACAATGTTTTAAATTTCATCAAACATTACAATTTCATTTTCATTTTAGAATGTTTCCAACAACATAGACCAAGTTAAAAACGTAGACAAAAAGTAATCTTATTTCGTAAGAAATGCAAAAGGCTAAGATTTTATCATTCTCTAAAAGTTCAAGTAGCACGTAATTTTTTAAAATAAAAAACAAAGAAGTAACTTAACAAGAGAAAAAAAAATGTTATTTCATAAAAGTTTCTATTGAGTTTATATGAGTATTGGTCTAGGTGACATATGTTTAACATTTTTCTTATGTTGCGGTTTGGTTCGGTTGGTCAAATGAAAACCGCGAACCAAACCAAACCATACAGTTGAGTAAGATAATGATCTGATTACATCCGAACTAAATGCAGTTTTTTGCGGTTTCGATTTGTGTTTTTTCTATTGGGTTGGTTCGGTTTTGAACACCCCTATACAAGATATATATTAGAGGTATGTATAGCAACAATATTGTTGACAAGAATATGACATATTTAGCTATTTGAATATGCGAACATGCTTCAACTAGATCTAGAAATTATATTCAAGAATATGGCATATTTAGCCATTTGATTCAAGATTTTTTTTTTCTTTTCAGTTTTGCCTATAAATTTTCTACAAAGATTTTTTTAAGGATGCAAAATTGAATGTGATATAATCCATATGTTTAGTAGAAAATTTTGATTGCTATTAATTATTTGGGTTTGCTTTTGTTTGATGTATCGCAGGTCATAACTCTTTCTATATCTTCTTTTTTTTTCTTTCTATCTTATCAGTTCGTTTTCTCTTTCTCATAATCAAGTGATTAACATTGTTCGATACGAGTGGGAATGTGGTGTGTGGTGCAGATGAACATTTGATATGTGTGAGATGAAAGACAATGTAGTGGAAAATGATGTCAAACTTTCAGCCAAGGCATTTAAGAGCAAAAGTGAATGTTTTCTTGATTCCTCTAAGACAGTATATTCCTATTATGCATTCACTAAGTAGTTGAAAATTATCTTCTATTTTTTCCCTAATTAGATGACCTGATGACTGTCTGTTGTGCTGTATAATGCTTTTTTTTTTTACAACTATATAAAGGGGATACTTCCAATTGTTAAATGTAGTGTTAAATGAATGATAAAATATTTTATTTCTAATTTATTTAAAACAAAATTTTCCCCGTGCGGCGTACGTTTATACACACTAGTGATATTGCAAATTACTTTTCAGATGCAAGAATGAATTGGGATGTAACTGCTGAATGGTTCGGCTCGTATGATTCGATCCTTGAGAAAGTGAAAATATGGAAGATTGGAACGATCTAAAATAATTTTCTAATTTTTTTTAGGTTGACTAAAATCTTAAAAAAATGTTAACGAATATTACTAAGACATTTTTTAAGAATCTTAAATGGCGACATTTCATAAAAAAAATTGATATTCAATGCATTGAAAATCGAAGTATTTAAATATTTTAAGAAACAAATTTTTAATTTAAAATCTTTAAAGAGTGTTTCGATGGTACTAGTAAACAAGACCCAAAATCTTAAGGTCTTAAACTCTAGTTTGAGCCGGCTTGATTAAGATAATGATAACTCTTTTTTTCTTTTTGTGAGGATGTGATAAATCTATCTTCAAGATATATGAAAGTGATGTATGAAAGAAATCGTATAACAACGATGGTAGATTCGTATACAAATAAGAATATTGTTTTTTCCGAACGATAACAAATAGTAGTACTATAAATTTAAAAAATACACAAGGAGTGCAATTGCAATGATAATATTGTTTTTATGGACTAAACCATATAAAATGCTTTCATTTTCCTCAATAATGTCGTAATTTTTGACATATAATAATAATGGATTCCATTTCTATAACATCTCAATTCTCAAACTGCACTCTCTTCTTTCATTTCTTCGTTAACTTAAGTCAACCCCACAAATACAAAGATGACTGGCCCAGTTAATGGCGAACCCACCATCAAGTTCACCAAGCTTTTCATCGATGGAGATTTTGTGGATTCGGTTTCAGGTCAATACTATAATAATATATTTCCATTTATTTTGTTCACACTAGTGCTATTTTTTTCTAGCTTTCTCTGCTCCTTCTCTTTTTCTGTAATTTTCTTCACAAATTGACATGACTCTATCTATAAAAAACAAAGTTTTGCGTTTTTATTTAACTTGAATGATAAATAGTTGCCTCAACAAATATGGTAATAATAACACTGACACATCACTCATGCTATAACCATCATGTTATTTTTTTTTTTTTGACAAACTATAACCATCATGTTATTATTATTTTAAAAAATTACAACAAAATTAATTTGCTAAATGTTCAATATTTTTTAATCTTTTTCAAAAAAGAAAAATTAGATATGGTAGATTGTTTTTGAAACATGGTATGTTAATTCTTAATTTATTGGTATTTGGGGTGGTATTTGGGGGAGGTGGGAAAGCTACGGTGGAATTAACTTTTGACATATTAACAACAAAAGGTAAGTTTTATTTATTTTACAAAGCATGTTCGTGAAAAAAAAACTCTTATTTGCAATCAAGTGATCAAATTTAAGTGTTTAATGAGTTTTATCAAATAACAAATTGATTAAGAACTGAGCTCAATTTATTGATGAAATAGTTCTTGCCTAATTTTAATTACCTTCTGTTGGATTCTGAATTATTTCACCCTTTTCTTATTTGTGTGCTTTTGTTTGTTGCTTTGTTCATGTGGGTGAAAAATTGAGAAAATAGGTAAGACATTTGAAACAATAGATCCAAGAACAGGAGAGGTTATAGCAAGGATTAGCGAAGGAACCAAAGAAGACATTGATGTTGCTGTAAAGGCAGCACGTTATGCATTTGACTTTGGTCCTTGGCCCCGCCTGCCCGGTGCTGTATGTTATTTTTCCTTCCTCTATTTTCATATTTTGATATTAATTGAATTATTTTAGACAAGAACGTTGCATAATTCATAATAAGAATCTTAAGCCCGTAATCAACAACAAAACAAAAACATAATTAAAACAGTTTTGGTAAATCACGACTTCAAAGCAAAACTTGATCCTCTATACAAATCTTTCAACGTCAAACATATAAAGGGTGTGCATGTACTTGGAGTTGGAGCATATCCTTCCTTGAACTTGACCACATCTTTGATTCTCTTGATTTTCACTCATCGTGCATTCTTCCTCTCCAGACTATGAGGAGGAAGTCTTTAATATTGATTTGCTTAAGCATTCTTGGCTTCACTATTATTTCCTCCCCAATAATCACAATTGGCACGTTCCTTGGTAGAATGAAAATAAATTTTCTTAAAAATGAATAAAGAAGTTTACTTATGTACGTGAAAAAATTGATATTTGGTTGTAGACTTTATAGTTAATCACATAATGAATTTAAAACACCTAAACCGTGGAACATTTTAGACTGTATAATGTATTAGTAAATAAATAAATAAAACTACTTATTTACGTTGATGATCATATTTCATTATATCATGTTCACGTCAAACTTTTAAAAGCTGAATCATCGAGTAAAATGTTTCATGTTTAATTTTTTTTATTTTTTTATTGTACAAACTCAAATGCTTTATTGGCTATATATATTAAAACGTAACAAATGTCATTGTATAGTTAACTAAAAAATGTCATTATAGTCGCGTTGGCATGAACATTGCGATATATAAGGGTCGGATTTTAAATCCTAAATTTCTCGTTTATTCATTTTAATGGATGAATTTTTATCCAGTAGACTACTTAACAAAAAAATGTCACTATATTCCTCAACCAAACATATTTCTAAGAACTATGCTTCATCTTAACCATGATTTCATCTTCTATTCCATCTTATCCATCTTCAAACTATGATTCATCTTCCCTCTTTTCCTCCGGTTCCTTTCTACACAAAACCAACAAACCCTCCCCTTTCTACAAACTCATTTGAACCCTCAAATTTCAACCTAATCTCAACTCAATCTTTGAGTTCCCCATATCCACACAAATCCATATTTTCAAATCACATCTTTTTGACCCACCAATTATTTGTCCTTTTGTTTCTAAAACTTCCTCCACTTGTCCCAATCTCTTTAATTCCATTTGCAAAATCGTGTCATTGGATAAGTTTAATAGATGTATAAACTCTCTCAAATACCCTAATTTTTCATCACATTACCTACATTTTTCTCATCAACTTTTCATGTAAAAATGTTCTTTTTCACGCATGTAGAGACGAAGTCGTAAAATGAAAAAAAAAAAATGAAATTGAATCCCTAACAAAATAAATTAAATTGGATTATCTCCTTTATTTTACTCTCTATTTCTCTCCTAACTCTTTATCTCTCTCTTCATTTCACTCTCTCACTTCATTAAGAGAGAGATATTTGAAAAGGAATCCCTAACAAAGTTTTCCTATTTGAAAAGGAATGATCAAAATGTAAGTCGAGGATCCCTAAAAAGACGTGTTAGATCCGTCGGGTTGGCCCGTTTAACCCGTCATTTTTAATGGGGTGGGTTGGGATTTTGAACCCGCCACAAGTAGGGTACCCGCTCCGCCTAACCCGCCAAAAAGTGGGTCGATGACGGGCGGGGCAGAATGGCCTGTTTGGTTGATATGTTAAAAGAAACTCTCTTTTTCACTTCTTTTTATTTATAAGTTACAATCAATTTTTCAATATTCACCTCCATATATTGGGGGAAAAATTCAATTAATTTTATCACTTTTGTTTTATGATTTTAGCGTTATATTTTTAATATATTTTTACATTATTTATGTGAAGATTTTAATTAATAAATTTTGTTAAAAAAAATATTGACGGGTCAACCCGCCAACTTGTGGTCTGCCATAAAACAGAACGGTGTGAGATTTTCAACCCTATTTCTCTAGTTTGCCCGCACTGCCCCGCCCCTTTTTAGATAGATTATTGACGGAGCGGGACGGAACAGGGTGGATCGACCCTTTTTGCCATCCTTATATATGATTAACATCAAAGTTTACATGCAATGATTCTTTATTTTTATTTTTAGTCGTCTGTGATTCTTTAATGAATGTACAATAGGTCAATAGTTTATTTTTATTTTGTACAAATGGTCAATAGTAGGGCTGGACAGCGGACGGGCACGGACGGGATTTGGGTTCAAAACCCAAATCCGAGCCAACCCGCGGGCGTGAGATACCCAGACCCAAACTCGTCTGTTTATTAGATCGGTTTAAACAGTTACGGTTTTTCGGTTTTATCGGTTCATTCGGTCGGATTTCGCCGGTTTAAAAGAAACCAAAAAAAATAAAATCTAAAACCCAGATTTTAAAGAAGAGAAGGAATATCATGCATATACATAAAAACCAAACAAACTTTCATTCTCATACAGATCTGAAAATATGATAATGAATGGTGTTGTTTCTCATTTTAAGTGATCTTCAGAATATTGATGATGAAGTGTTGCTTCATGTGTTGTGCTTCAAGGAAGCTCTTGCAAAGAACAAACCTTTTCATATTCATTGGAAAGAAAGATAAGCTTCTTAAGGATTCTCAAATTAGTATGAAAAATGGGTATATCTAAAACGTGAGAAGAAAAAAGGAATGGACAGAAAGAGAATGTAGGTCTAGATCTAAAAAAATGGTAGTATAGTTGGTCATTTTTTTTAAGTATCTACTTTACTGGTGATGCAAAGAGAATGTATGCTCTAAGTCTAGAGAGACTAGTACAAAGACATGTGATAAAAATAAAATGATAAATAAAAGAAATTACAAGATGAAATAAAAAGAAATGGGGAAGGGAGCACACGTAATTTTAAAAGAAATGATGGGAGAAGCATCTTTGTGTGTCTCAAGGTACAAAGATGAGTTGAATTTAGAGTTTCAATGCAATAAAAAATGGGGTAGCGTGTATAATATAGAGTGAGAAGACTAGGAAAGATAAAAATTAATGGCTATTAATAATAAATAAATTAACTAGTCAAGTTGTACTGCAACTGAACGGACGGGTTCGGTTATTCAACGGGTTGGATTTTCAAATCCGAACTCGACCGGATATACCCAGTCTAAACCGAACCAGTCAATCCGACGACCCACCAAACCCAGTTTAAACCGCCCGTTTGTCTTTTTTTGCTCGCAGGCCGACCGGTTTTGGACGGATCGACCCATTCTGTCCAGCCCTGGTCAATAGTAGTTATACACAGAAACCTTAAATTGCATATTGTTATACTTGTTTGGCGTGAACCGGATATCGCACGCAACAAAGACTAATTTCTCGAATTTATATAGGCGACAGAGTTCTTCATCAAGTTGTTTGTAAATTAATCACCACTTGCCATCCGTGCGTAACGTATAATTGACAAGAATAATTATTGAGAACATAATTGATGTCAAAGTCTTAAACTACAGCAGTTTATATCATACTTTATTTATCGTAAAAAAACGCATATTTATTTGTTTATTTATTAATAAATAGTCCATTTATCAAGTGACTTAAGTTTATAATTTTTCTTTGTCAAAGAGTTTAATTTTTTTATTAATTAAAATAATAATAATTTTTAATTTATTTGTTTGATAGTTTAAATAACTTTCTAGATTAATTTAATTATATAAAATTTAGAGCTTGCACTGCCCCTGGTGACAGAGGATTCATATAATATCCTTAGTATCAAATTTTGAACACTTATTAACAAATTTTTAACCTCTACCGATTATTAAGATTTGTCCGGATAATTTTTTTGAGGAAAGATTTGTCCGGAGGATTGTATTTCATCTTTAATTTGTCAGTGATTATTTTTTTGGAACCCACTTTATCTTTGGTTATTATGACCCTTTATATTTTATCTCTTTGTAATTTGGTAGTTTCGTCAAGATTTTCTTTCAAACTTATGTGGAATTATTTATGGGAAAAACTTGTTAGTATGAGAGCTAGACCAACGAAAAACAACGAATATATATAAACTGTGAGATAGGCTTTAGAATGTAATTTGTTTTGACTTTAATTTATCTTAAAAATATAACACTACTATCCCATGTATCGTGTGTCATTTTTGTTTTGTTTTTTCGTAACGCGTAGCGTTCCTGATTATTTATTGATGTAACACTCATCTCTCATATCCAATGTGACTTTTCTTTGAAAATTACAAACTAAAGACGCCAAATGCAGCCGAAAAAGTTCAAAACTCTATTTGGATATTACATTATCTCTCACATATAGTTGCTAGTTTTTTGCATTTTATATTTTTTACTTTGAGGAAAAATCACATTGGCTATAAAAGTTGGATTCTAGGTAAAAAAAATTGTGCAATCGATAGTATTTAGAGGGGGCAATATTGCAATGAAGAATTTTTTTTGTTTAAGGGTTGATGCACCCTTCTACTCCCTATAATGAATTTCACTTATAAAAGAAAAATTCCGAGAGAAAAAACAATCATGTATTTAATTGATTCCAAGAGAAAGAAAAAGAAAAAAATTCCCTTATGTTACTTTCGTCTTATATGATATGATGACCAGGAAAGAGCAAGACTTATGATGAAATTTGCGGACCTAATTGATGAAAACATAGAAGAGCTAGCAGCACTTGATGCCATTGATGCAGGAAAGTTGTACCATATGTGTAAGGCGCTTGACATTCCCTCAGCAGCAAATACACTACGTTACTATGCAGGTGCAGCTGATAAAATTCATGGAGAGGTATTAAAAGTTGCAAGAGAGTTCCATGCTTATACACTCATGGAACCAATTGGTGTTGTTGGACACATTATTCCTTGGAACTTTCCCACTTCTCTGTTCTTTGTTAAGGTTAGCCCTTGCTTAGCTGCTGGGTGCACCATGGTCGTCAAACCTGCTGAGCAAACACCTCTCTCTGCTTTGTTTTATGCTCATCTAGCTAAATTGGTATGATTCGGTAAATTATTAATTTCTACATCGCATCTTATATCACATATGAAGCATTGACACGAACATCAAATACGATACTGACAGTGACACGTTGACATTGTTAATAATTTTTAAAAATGAAATAATTGAATGTAAAGACTGGACACACTTTCAATTTGAAGTGTCGGGATACATAGCACACCACATTTTACTTGAGCTCAAGGTGATTGTGTTTTCTTTGTTTTTGCCTTCTTGTAGGCTGGAATCCCAGATGGAGTGCTCAATGTAGTACCCGGATTCGGAGCTACTGCTGGTGCTGCAGTGAGCTCACACATGGACATTGATGCGGTAAGCGAGATTTTAAATTGTGGTAACTGGTAACAGTCATGTCATAATTTTTATGTTGTGGAGAATCGCAGTCAAATGCACTTGATGTGCCCTAAATCGATGTCACTCTGGGAGACTGGGACATCAAAACATTGGTCATGACCTTTTTTTAAAATCCAATTTGGACCATGATATTGAATATATAATATTGCTTTAATTTGGTTGGTGATATATGTTTAGGTTAGCTTTACTGGTTCAACACAAACTGGGCGTGAGATAATGCAGGCTGCAGCTAAGAGTAACTTGAAACATGTTTCACTTGAATTAGGAGGCAAGTCACCCCTCATAATATTTGATGATGCTGATATTGAAAAAGCTACTGAACTTGCTCTATTAGGCATCCTATTTAACAAGGTAATAGATATTGCTTTATGAGATCCTTTCTTTTTAAACATCTTAATTTGGTTTTATGTGACAAGTACCAACCTTTCATTTTTCCTTTTTCTGACCACAGGGAGAAGTGTGTGTTGCAAGTTCACGTGTGTTTGTTCAGGAAGGGATCTATGATGAATTTGAGAAAAAATTGGTAGAAAAGGCAAAAACTTGGGTTATTGGAGACCCATTTGATCCTAAAGTTCAACAAGGACCTCAAGTAAGGAAACTAGTGGCTGTGGCACGGTCATTTTTAAAACATACAAAAAATAATTTAGTATAAAGGTGAATAACAAGTCCACAAAAAATACTAGTACTAATTTTCTTAGAAAATGAAAAATTGATATTGAATACAATTATGTACAAAAAATAATTTAGTAATAATCATTTACAAAACGTACAAATTAGTTGCACTAGAAACTTTTTTTAATGTGAAAAAATAGATTCGAAAGGTGTTTATAAAAATGGACGGAGGGGTTACAATCTTGTGTACATCAATGTAGGTTGACAAGAAACAATTTGAAAAAGTTCTTTCATATATAGAGCATGGGAAGAGAGAAGGAGCTACCCTTTTGACTGGGGGTAAAACAGTGGGAAACAAAGGATACTACATTGAGCCAACAATTTTCTCCAATATAAAGGTGAATAACAAGTTCAAAATCAATATTGGTATGTTAGGCATAATTAATAACCATTGCTGTACTCTTTACAAATTGTTTAACTACTTGTTTAGGATGATATGGTTATAGCACAGGATGAAATTTTTGGTCCTGTGATGGCACTGAAGAAGTTTAAGTAAGTTTTTTTTGTTTTTTTATTTATTTCTTTGTTATTTTATTTGTTATATTGTAAATTTTGTATACACAACCAATTGTTAGTGGAGAAATAATTAGAATCTAAAATAATGGTTTGTCTGATTAAAATGTAAAGCTATTTTCAGTAGCTTCAAACAATTACAATTATAATAAGTGAACTAGATGAGAGAATATTAAAAAAAAAGTTACAATTATAAACAAAAACAAATCAAATTTTACTTTTCATAAAAATCTCTAAAATGACATTTAAAATTCAAAATTATTTTTATTTTAATCTCAAACAAATTTATGATATGATATATTGGAAATAACAGGACTATTGAGGAAGCAATTAAGAGTGCTAATAATACAAGATATGGGCTAGCAGCAGGTATTGTGACAAAGAATTTGGATATAGCAAACACTGTGTCAAGATCCATTCGTGCAGGAACTATTTGGATAAACTGTTATTTTGCTTTTGGAGATGATATTCCTTTTGGAGGATATAAAATGAGTGGATTTGGAAGAGATTATGGATTAGAAGCCCTTCACAAGTATCTACAAGTTAAATCAGTTGTTACTCCCATTTATAATTCTCCCTGGCTCTAAGTATTTAACTTTGTATTTTGTAAAATGACTAGTTTCCAACTTTCAAGACACAACAAACCTTCATGGTGAATTCAGCTCATGTACTACGCCATTAGTCGTGAAAATAAAGTTTTTCAATGATTTTGTCATTAGTGTTAATTAGAAGCTTCGGCTTCTGTCATTTTGTGTAAAAATGTGCATAATACAATTTTTTAGGGGACAACCTAGGGTTTTTCTTACCCCTCTAAAGAAAATCAAATTAGATTTAATTTTTTCTTTTGACAAGAGAAATTAGATTTAATTATTCAAACAATTATGAACACTTTAAATATTGTGTGCATTCCTTTTAGGATTTCTTGTTTATTCAATTAGGTTTAATTATTCAAATAACTATGAACACTGCCATTCAAAACAAAAATATGGCTGCCCAATTGTTTTTAAACATATTTTCACCTAATTCTTACCTGCTCTTCACTTATTTTTTAGAGGTGATCTTTGCTGCTTATTTGCCACTTCACCTTGTCGCAATAAAGTTTTCGTCTTCTTTCTCCTGCAATCTCTTTTCAGATATATACTTTTCCTTTTTCATTCAGAATTAAGTCAATCATGCTACTCACACCTAATCATACATACACTATCAAATATTTTTTATTTTTTTTATTGCTAATATTTATATAATTTTACTACCTTATTGTTTAGTGCTTTCTTTTTACGCTAGACTTGTTTATTTTTACACACACAGAAAACAAACAAAAAACAAAATTGCCCATTGCAACTGTGCATAAAAAAATTAAATAAAAGTAAAACGTCGGTAATGAACAGTGATCCCATTTGCAACTGTGCATAACACAATGATGCATTCGTTGTTATTCATCTCTCATCCATTACCATTCAGCTTTAAAATGCTTTCCGTAATTAATTCATGACACATACATATACGACTGGTTCTGATAATCAAATGCGCATATGGCCAAATAACCACTTCATGCGTTCTTTTCTTTTTCTTTTGTGCATTAGAGAGAATGACAAATCACAGGAATTTTGGGTTTAAATCCGAGTAATCATACATTAATATGCTTAATTTAACAATTTCACTTATTGTCGGATAAGTTAGAATTCATGAACACATATTGTATTCTTTATCTAATCCATCCGTCCTTAATTATGAACATCAATCAGACGAAAAAAGAAAAAAAAATCTTAAATATAAGTCTCTTTCAAATTACACATCCAAAATTATTAGGTTTTTACTGTTTTCGGTTTTTCTTAGATTGGTTTACCGTTTTATTTTGGATCGGTTTGTATTTGAACATCTCTATTAGACACATTTTTTTTCCAAGTATAACATTAATTAATACCACTAATTTATTTTAAAAAACTCATTAGTATTTGAAGTTGTATGCATATGATAACCAATTTATATCAAAACATACAGAGGGTGATTTAGTAATATTCTCACATAAAAGGTACTTAGTAATTATACAAGTAACTTTTTTTAAGTATATATTGTATGATATTTGTAATGAGACTTTAATAATATACGGAGCTGATGGATGAATATAGTTTAGTCTTCTTTATAGAGTACCCTAAAAGTATTTGTTATATTTTTTTATTATGTACATAACAATGAAAAGTATTAGGAAATGTGACTGTTTATAAAATTATATCTCTTTTTCCCACTCATGCCTGAACCAATCATGCATTTCTCAATGTATATATATAATACAATGAGTTCACTTGTATGACCAGATAGCAACAGCCCTCAAATCAACCTTCTTAATTTCTAGTTACACTTGTTAATCACTAACGCAAACACAGATGACTGATCTTAACTCCAGTAATGAGGACAACGGCTCCTTGCTCAAAATGCCGACCATCAAGTATAACAAGCTCTTCATCAATGGAGATTTTGTCGATTCTGTATCAGGTAATTTGCATTCATATATTTCCTTATAAAGGACACACCATGGGCATAAGTCAAAAGAGCTGAGGATGAGATAGGTAGTGGTTGCCAGCGCACAAATTTCCTTTCTAGAGAATATGATAGGGAGCAAAGTATCAATCTCTTCTAATGTAATCTCTAGTTTGTTCGAGGCTCAGTCTAAGGTGGGAGAGCTTAATAGGTCTCTCATTGAGGGAGAGAATCCGAAAAGCAAGTAACTCTTTAAGTAATTTGCAAGATTATCACTAACAAAAAAATATAATATTCTGGACATTCATATTTGTATCGCAAATACAACATAACTAACAATTAGATTGAGCAAAAGTCTAGTTATATTTGTCTATAACGACTTATTTAGGTCAAAATACATTTTAAGACCCAAGGAATGGATTAGTCTCTGTTTTCTTTATTAGATAAGCTTAGTCTCTCTAATTATATGCGAAGATACTTTAAAAAGATAAAAATGATCAAGTTAAAGTGCAAAATACCAAGTATACTCAAGCCAAGTTGGCTTATTTAACGGGGTAGGTTCCCCAAGTTCTTTGTTTTTATGTTTTCCTCTATGTTAGATTCTAAGCTCTTTTTCTTCATTAAAAAAAAAAAAAAAAACAAATTTGAAATGATATTTTAAAATTTTCATAAAATAACATTGATAATTTTTATGTGGTTTTTTATGGAAAATTAGGAAGCACGTTTGAAACAATAGACCCAAGAACAGGAGATGTGATTGCAAGAATAAGTGAAGGAGCAAAAGAAGACATTGACATTGCAGTTAAAGCAGCACGTGAAGCATTTGATTCAGGTCCATGGCCCCGGATGTCTGGTGTTGTATGTTACAGTATTCTCTATTATTTTTCTTATTTATTTTCATTGCCTTCTAATAATCTAAATTAATGACAACTTGATATTAAATATCAGGAACGTGGGAAAATAATGATGAAATTTGCAGAACTAATTGATGAAAACATAGAAGAACTAGCAACATTAGATGCAGTTGATGCTGGCAAGGTGTACTTTATAAACAAGGCTTTTGAAATTCCTTCAGCAGCAAATACACTACGTTACTATGCAGGTGCTGCTGATAAAATTCATGGTGAGGTATTAAAATCTTCTGGCCAATTCCACGCATACACACTGATGGAACCAATTGGTGTTGTTGGACACATCATTCCATGGAATGCTCCCACTATAATTTTCTTCACAAAAGTTAGCCCTTCCTTAGCTGCTGGGTGCACCATGGTTCTCAAACCTGCTGAACAAACACCTCTTTCTGCTTTGTTTTATGCCCATCTAGCTAAGCTGGTAATGCACCTAGATCAGTACCTTTAATTTTCATAGACCAGATATAATTTAATATTTTTTCTGGAGGACTGGTTTGGACCTTCACCAGTCATTTTTGTTTGTGTTCTAAAGGCTGGAATCCCAAATGGAGTGCTGAATGTAGTACCTGGATTTGGTCCAACTGCTGGTGCAGCAATCAGCTCACACATGGACATAGATGTGGTAAGTTAATTATATGAAAATTGCTCTCTTGACCCCCAAAGTTACACTTTTACCCACAATAGCGGTAAACTATTACTCGTTTGCAATTTTGGGGGTAAAGGTGTAATTTCGGAGTGTCTTGGAGCAATTTTGGAAGTCTAAAGAGATATTTTTAAATCATATTTGGAAGTTCAATTACCAAGTTTGTAATCAACTAATGACTGCTGAGTTTACATTCCCTTTGATTTTGTATCTTCAGGTCAGCTTTACAGGTTCAGTTGAAGTAGGCCGTGGAATAATGCAAGCTGCAGCTAAGAGTAATTTAAAACATGTTTCACTTGAATTAGGAGGCAAGTCACCTCTTATAATTTTCGATGATGCAGACATAGACAAAGCTGTTGACCTTGCTCTTTATGGTATCCTAGCTAACAAGGTTCATTTTGCCTGCCGAAAATCTTTCCCTTACAAAGAGCATCCTCTACTATATTGTTGTGTAGCCAACATTTTATTTCTAAGCTTGTTGTTTTTGTAGGGAGAAATTTGTGTTGCATGTTCCCGTGTGTTTGTTCAGGAAGGGATCTACGATCAAGTTGAGAAGAAGTTGGTGGAGAAGGCAAAAGCCTGGGTCATTGGAGATCCTTTTGATCCTAAAACTCAGCAAGGACCTCAGGTAAGGTCAATGTATAATGGTGTAGCAGAAGAAGTTAGTATCTCACAACCACTGAACCACAGGAAGTATTCAAATTGGAATGCAAGACATTCACAAAAGTGTATATAGTAGTGCATCAATCATGTTATTAAAACTATTTCTAAAAATATATCTACTTGCTTCTTTTCTTTTTCTCCATGCTAATGCTATGAGCCTATGCCTCACTTTCTTAGTTCACAAATGCTTTCTAGTAAATATTTCTCTATTATAGTTCAAAAATATACCTAACTGCTTGAAGAAGCAGTCAAATAAGGACCCTACTAGGTTGGCTTGGTAACAGTTTTCTATTGTAGGCTGATAGGAACCAATTCGAAAAAATCATTTCCTATATTGAGCATGGAAAGAGAGAAGGAGCTACACTCTTGACTGGAGGTAGAAGAGTGGGCAGTCAGGGCTACTACATTGAGCCTACAATTTTCTCCAATGTAAAGGTAATCAATTATATTTGTATCAATTTTGGGTATCTTCATCATAGGTTGATAACTAACCATCATGTTTTCTTTCCTTTTATCTCATCAAAAACATTGAATTGAATAACCTATTTAGGAGGACATGCTTATAGCACAGGATGAAATATTTGGCCCTGTGATGGCACTAATGAAGTTTAAGTAAGTTACATTTTATTTTTAATTACCATGCCATTTAGGGGCATGTTGATGAATGGTTGATTAATTTTAAGTATGCCATGTGAATAACAGGACTATTGAGGAAGCCATTAAGAGTGCTAACAATACCAGATATGGCCTAGCAGCAGGTATTGTGACCAAGAACTTGGATATTGCAAACACTGTTTCAAGGTCCATCCGTGCAGGCGTTATTTGGATCAACTCTTATCTTGCCTGGGGAAGTGACATTCCTTTTGGAGGATATAAAATGAGTGGATTTGGAAGAGACTATGGATTAGAAGCTCTTCACAAGTACTTACAAGTTAAATCCATTGTAACACCTATTTACAATTCTCCCTGGCTTTGAATGTCTCCTACATGTATAAAATAAAATCAACCCGTGCATCATGTATTCATGTGTATTTATGTAAGCTATTTTGTTTTCTTTGCTTCTATATATCTTTTCTATAATATCTATTAGGGACTGGCAAATATAAAGACCAGTTTTGTAATAATGGATATTTGGTTTATATACATTCAAAGTCCACGTGGGGTAACTCTTGTTGAATGCACACGGTTATGCAAAACATATTAGCCACACCATATGCTTAGTACTCTATAAAAGAATGTGTGAGAGAAGGATAGACGCAATGAAAAGCATCCAGGGAGTGTTTCAAATGTTGCTTATATTTTCATTAAGCGCCTTCAAGTCAATTTATCAATTTGGATACCTAAATATCCAAGTACCAAATTACATGTTACCTGCTAGATGCATGTTTAATTTTGTACAGATTAGAAAGATATGGCCAAGATAATAGTGATCTACATAGACATCATTCCTCATTAGTCATTTGTATGGAAAAAGAATAGTAGGAAATGACGAAAAGCATATATTGGCTTCCTAAAATTTTGTATTATAAGCATTAAAAGAAAGCGGCACCACTATAACAATTTTTTAAAAACAACACTTGCCAGATCCATGGCAGTTTATCGACCCAGCAATGCAACACGATCCTTCTGCACTGCCTGAGCTAAGTTGATATCAAAGAGCTCACATCGTATAGGCATCTCCATCTCGTAGAAGGGGTTCTTCAAAACATAATCCGTGTACAATTCATATACGAATTTCAATAAACTTTCCATTTGTTGAGTTCCGGGTTCACAGACCACAAAAAACTTTGTTCCTGTGGCAGAGAAGAATTAATTTCATATCAAATGAATTATATTAACATTTAAAATCTACTACTAGGTTATAGATGGTAGTTTATCAAATAGTGCTTCAATTTAACACAGACATATAGAATACAGCATCACAGTGAACGCAAAGGCCAATTAAGGTGACAAATCTACAATAAGAATTCTAACATAATTTGTAACTGGTGCAGCAAGGCACCTTGAATGACCAAGGCATTACATACAGGTAAAATTCCAAGGCACATAAGACTATGTTACCAATAATTATCTAGAGCTAATATTACTAAACTTTCTTTCCTTAAATGCTAGTAAAACCCAGCCATAGCACAGACTGCACAGTACAGTGCCTCCAAGGTTACATACCAATGTGAATAAAAAGCAAAACATTGGTATTAGATATACCAATCAGTGATGTGTACCAGATTTCTTTTTTGAAGGAATGTACCAGATTTTTGGCATTCATTCTTCATTTACTCACTGTGTGAATTTGAAATCTTAACATAATGAGTTATGGAAAATAATACCTGTCAGTGGCTGGAAGCAATGAAGATCAAATGTGTCAGCTTGGAGTAATTCAATTCCTGCACAACCAGAAACAGGTGATAACTGCTGAGAGATGGCATGCATTGAATGCCATAAGCTAGCCACCCGTAAGCTATCATTGGTGTCCATTCGTCCAGAAGACCCATAATCCTAAATATCAGAAAGTTAAACATAATTTTAAATCATATTTTACAATCATTAAATTAAAAATAATTACTGCAACTCGACTGCACCAACAACAGCAAAAGCTTTCTTTGTGTTAGATGGGGTTGGTTATAGTTACAGATTAAATGACGCCATTGTGATTTGTCAAGGCTATTAATCAAGGTCTTGTCTAAAAATCTCTGTTGAGAATTTTTCTAGTCTTTCTTATGTCTGCAATTATATCAAAAAACTACTGCAAGCATTCAAAATAAATAAAATTATAGCCTTAAGGAAAGAAAATTGAATTAGCCTTATTTCCATCTACGACGTGAATCCATATCCTAAAACCAAAAAACTACTGAAATTATAATTATCTTTATTGTAAACTTAAGGAAAGAAAATTGAATTAGCCTTATTTCCATCTACGACGTGAATCCGTATCCTAAAACCAAAAATCAACAAATTTCTTAAACATAATGAAATCTCAAATAAGGCTATAACTTAATACCACTAAATATAGTGAAAACCAATGGGATGAAAACATAAAGGTATCTTGGCTATGAAGCCGCGATACTCCAAAAATGCCAAAGTCTCGGTGTCAGACACGTATCTGACACCGATACGTGTGTGATACATCCTGATACATACCAGGGAAGTATCCAACAATTGAATCTTAATTTTTAAAAAACATTGGCTGATACGTTTCCGATATGACTGAGATACAGCTATTTCATGGAGCTACGCTACGCACGGGATACTTATTACTCCAAAAAAATCAGGATTTTTAGAAAAATAATTGAAGAAATTTACACGTTTTCTTTCCTAATTTTCTTGTAAAAGTGTATATATAAAAGGCTTAAATAGGCCTTTCGTCCATGCAAATATAGGTCATTTGAATTTTCATCCCTGAAGTTACTAATCCTTCCAATCTGCCACTGCAAAATTTAATCATTTGACTTTTGGTCTTAATTAGGTTTTTTTGCTGAGCTGGGCTGTCATTAGTGACATGGTGCCCAATGCCCATGTGGCAAGTGATGATTGGGCGAGGTGGTTGGCTTAAATAGGTCTTTCGTACCTGCAAATATAGGCCGTTTGAATTTTCGTCCCTGAAGTTACTAATCAGATGTAATTAGGACCATTTTTTAAATGATTAATATTTGCAATGGCAAAATGGAAGGATTAGTAACTTCAGGGACGAAAATTCAAATGGCCTATATTTGCAGGGACGAAAGACCTATTTAAGCCTATATAAAAAGAAACAAACAAATAAAACGAATGCAGAGTCCCTTCCTTGGACTGGAGCACCATCCCCTCACCCTAAATTTATGTAACCAAAAAAGGGGGTGAAGAGTTCATACTCGAGTGAAATCACACTTATTGAGTGTTTTCAGTAACGGCCTTCCCATCTGTTAAGGTTAGCGATATTGGTTGATTTGGATAGAACATGTGAAGAGGTTGTGAATAGATTAAAGCCTAAATTTTTAGTTATATTTATATATTGTGTATTTATATATTTAAATTTAATAAAACTTGTCAACAGACGCTCAATCTACAATATGTTCAAGTGACCTGGTCCTGATTAACAACCAAACTTATTCATCAAACAGGACTACTGATTTTGAGTAAAACATTTTTCATAGGAAACAAAAAAAACTTCAAGCCCACGGTAGAGACTAGAGAGCAATTGAAAAAATTAGAACAGCAGAACCTTATAGTAGATCAATCCACCAGACTTATTGATGATGTAAAGACTGTAAACCGCTGCCATTCCTAAAGCCATTGCAAGAATCTGAAATACATGTTTAAGCAATTGAACTTAATTAAAATTTTGTTGCAGAATTTGATGCAAACACAGAACAATATTCTAATTCTTTATACTAAACGTAGAGAAATAAGTTTTGTATTATCAAATATAGTTGGTCCGTCCGTGACACCACAATAAAGATATTTCTCCTTGTTTCTCTATTCTCAATGGAAGTACAAGTGGGGGAGCACAAATTATTTCTCCAATCACAAAATTAGGGATGCAACAAAGAAAATTAAAAGCTAAAAATGTAGCAAGGCTGTTCAATCTTTTACGTCAGAAATGGAAACTCCCTTGTTGCAGCCCGGGTGAGAAACACCATTAAGAAACTCGCTTGTTTGTGAAATATATGGACAAAAAATAACACAAAAAAATTACTGAACTGAAATTGCTAAAAAGGAAGAAAATTATGCTGGTATACCTCAAAGCGTCGTCAGAGCAAGAGTGAGCGAAAGCGGCGCTGGTGAGTAGACTTGATTGTGCGGTGGGGATCGGTGACGGTGTTGATTTATCTGGGATAAAGATTACCGCCACGAAACCAGCGTGAGAAATGATATTTTTTTCTCCAACTAAATTTAAATTTTAAGGGTTTGTTTGGTAAAAAACATAAACAATAACCGATAATTGAGAGAGAGAAAAAAAAAAATAATTGGTAGTGTATGAGTTTGAACCTCAAACCTTGTACCTAGTATATATTATACCTGAAAATTAATTAATATATTATACCTGAAAATTAATTAATTTATAAATGACGCTAAATTGCTGAAAAACTAACTTATTAAAATTAAATTGTTTTCCGTTAGCTTAACTCACTTAATAGGGATATTGTATATTATATTTAAGGATTGAGGTTTGAATCCCAGAAACCTCATTTCTCTGCATTTAAAATATGTGAGCTCTAGGCACGTAAAATAATTTATTTGTTTTTTATAAATTATCAGCGAAAAGACGAGTACTCACGTGTCTGTCTTCCGCTCTTTTTATTACGTTAACCCGTATAAATTATGAACGGTATTTTATATGAAATTTTTATATGTTTATCTTTTCAATAACAACAAGTAATTTAATAAATACAATATAAATTCTTATTTTTCAACAATATAACATTAATATAGGAAAAAAAATTAAGAAAATAATTGAAATTATAAAAAATTCAGCTCAAAATCTCTATCTCCTTCATATATAATATTCAAAATATTGTTTCTATTGTATTGGGATATTTACTGTTTTAATAGGATTTAATTTTTTTATTAAAAATTAAAATAATATTATTAAACGATAAACTTGTAAATAAAATAATTCAAAGGAAGAGTAAACTGGGTAATAAAAAAGTCAGTTTAAATTCATGTATTTTAAGTATATTTTCTTAATATACAGTGCGTGTATAAAAGTATATTTTTTCCTTAAACAAAATCTATATACTCACTTCAATCTCAATTATTACCAACTACTCATACAAATTTATTTAGAGTAAATAGGCAATTACCCCCTGAGATTGTAAGTTTCGTCAATTACCCTTTGAAATTAACAAAATTTCAATTATCCCCTGAAATTGTACAACGTTAATCAATTTACCCCCTCTGTCAAATTCTTTTGTTAGTCAACATGATGTTTTGCAAATACCCCCCTGAAGTTTTGCACTTATGTGCAAAATGCCCCCCGAACTTGAAAATTTATAATTATTTTTCTTATCCTTGACTCAAAAGATATTAAAGGCAAACAATTAACTATTAACTTAGGCCATTTTCATTGTTAAATGTCAAAATAAAATATGGAACTAGAAACAACATATGGAACATCTTATTAGACCATTTTCATTGCAATGAGAACACCTTTGAAATCCACACTCACCCACCAACCTCACAATTATCATCTTCTTCATAATCACCTTCATAGTAGATTTTACAACTTCCATAACATGTTTCATAAGGAACAAACTTTATATCACCATAAGCCTCATATCCACCATCACCTCCTTCAATGTCATCAATCCTTTCACAACAAACAAGCAATTTCTCAAGCTTCTTGTCATCATAAAGTTTTTGAATTTCCTCAACTCCACCAATGTATTTCTTTTCAATAAACACTTTTGGTAATCCTCTTTTACCATAGTACCCTTCACCAAGTAACTCTTTAAGCTCTTTCTTGAATCCTAAATACATTTCTCAAGCTTCCTTGTTTGCCTTTAATATCTTTTGAGTAAAGCATTAAAAAAAATATAAACTTTTAAGTTCGGAGGGGCATTTTGCACATAAGTGCAAAACTTGAGGGTGGTATTTGCAAAACATCATGTTGACTAACAGAGGAATTTGACGGAGGGGTAAATTGATTAACGTTGTGCAATTTCAGGGGGGTAATTGAAGTTTTGTTAATTTCAGGGGGGTAATTGACGAAACTTACAATTTCAGGGGAGTAATTGCCTATTTACTCAATTTATTTATTTAATAAAGGCTTAAATATGATAATCGTCCCTGTAATTTGGGCCAATTTTGATTTTCGTCCCTGTAAAAAAATAAAATTGAAATACATCCCTGTAAAAAAAAATTGTTTGAAAAAGGTCTCTGGCCCCACTTCATGTCTGACCTGGCATGCTAATCGCTCACGTGGCAGTTGCTCACTATGCAACTTTTGCCTCGTGGTGCTGACGTGGCAGTCCACGCAATTAAAAATAAAAATAAATTCTGGAAATTATTTTTTAAAATTTAAAAATCATAAAATATTTCGGAAAAAAATCTGAAAATACTTTTCCAAAAAAAAACTTTGAAAATTAAATTTTTTGACAAAAAACTGTTAAAATTAAAAAATTTGAAAAAAAATGTTTATTCGAAAAATATATTTTTTTAATTTGAAAATTATATATTAAATTTTTTTCAAAAATAATGACAATTATATTTTCAAAAGTTATAAATTTATAATTTTCAAAAATAAATTATAAATTAAAAAAATTCTAATTTCTTGTTCTTTTACGAAAATTTTAATTTTAAAAAAAACATTATTTTTCAGAATATATAATATTAAAAAAAATTCAGAAAATTATTTAAATATTTTTAAATTTATTTTCAAAATTTTTATATTGTTTTTTAAATTTATTTTCATATTTTTTAATTTTAAAAACAATTTTTCAGAATTTTAAAAATATTTTATAAAATTTAATATTATGTGGCACGCCACGTCAGTGCCACATGGCAAAAGTTGCACAGTCAGCAACTGCCACGTAGCCAAAACATGCCAAATCAGCTAAATAGTGGGGCCAGGGACCTTTTTCAAACAATTTTTTTTTACAGCGGTGTATTTCAAATTATTTTTTTTACAGGGATTATTATCATATTTAAGCCTTTAATAAATTTAAAAAGTAAAAAATTATTTGTAATTGAGACCGGAGTGAGTATATATATTAACATTTTGTTTTCTTAATGTATTTGTTTTTTAAATATTTTAATTTATTTTGTAACTAAAAAACTATTTTAATTTATTTCAAATTATTTTCATATATACTTTATGATTTCAATTGACATTTTTTTAACAAAACTTTTTGTACAAGATTTATTAAACTAAACTTGCTTCGATTCTATAAGTTATTTAATATTATATATTATAAGAATCTTGTAAATAATAGTTGGCATGGACATGCATTAGTATATGCAGGGGATTGGGGTTTGAACTCCGAACACTTTATTTATTCATCTTAAAAAAGGTGAATTATATCTACTAGACTACTTGACAAAAAAATGTTAACCAATATACAAATTAAGAGCAAGTCACACAAAAATCAGAGCAATAAAAGGTATAAAAAGCTATAAATAACGTGAGTACTGGGTAGTAGTACTAACAAACGTGCGTGAGGCTGATTTTAACAACAACAAAAAATGTGGCCACTTATTAATTATGAATGTGGGTAGTTTTTTTTTTCTTTTTGAGGGAATGAATGTGGGTAGTTATTCTATTAAAAAATAATTAAATTAATAAGGCTTTTTTTTTCCTTTAAAAAAAAAGGCCTTTTTTTAAAGATAAATTAATAAGGTTAAAACTTGTAGTAATATAAAAAGTTATAAATTATAAGCACAAACACGACTAAAAATAGCATCTTAATAAACTTCAAACATATTTGAGTTATTTACCATTTAAAAAGATGTCTTTTTTTGTGAAGAAAGTTGTCAAATTTAGTTGCTAAAATATCATAACATTTTACATATTAGTTGTCTTTATTAGAGTAACAATTCAACCTTTTCAAAATATATGTGCAATCAACCATTTTACATATGTTAATATATAATTTTGACTGTTAATATTTTTAATTATTTAAAGTAAAAAATTATAAAAATTTAATATTTTGAAAAGTTTATCGAGATAAATTGAACAATGTCTTACATTCTAATATTTGTCTTTATATATCAATTAAAAAATATGATCAAAATAGGTCAAGTGAATAGTGCACATTACAAAAATATGACATGTATTTTGAAATAGATAGAGTAATATTTATACAATCATTTTGTGACAACTTTTGAAACAACTTTCTTTTTCTCACTTTTTATTGATCAACAATGAGAGAGAGAGAGAGAGACATAGAGAGAGTATGAATACAATATAAATAATGAGAGAGAAAGATGACAAAAAATTATTACAAAATAGTTGTATACATATTATTTTTCTTTTATCAAGGTTGAAGAAAACAATGGAATTCTGGATTGCTGTGAACATTCTGGTTTGGGTGTTTTTCGGGATGCTAATGCTATCTGTAATGGGTGTTTTGCTGAGAACATTCCGGATTGCTATACTGCCTTCACTGCTAAATTATATGGTGTCATGATTGCTATTGAAATTGCAGATAGAAAAAATTGGAGGTTTCTTTGGCTTGAAACCGACTCTCAATTGGTGGTGCTTGCTTTAAAAGATGCTAGAATGGTTCCTTGGAACATTAGGAATAGATGGTCTGATTGTTTAGATATTATCAGTAACATGAATTTTTTGGCTTGTCATATGTATAGAGAGGGGAACACCTATGCAGATGGTTTAGCTACTTTAGGTTTAGCTCTATCTTCACAAGTTTGGTTCCCTTCCATCCCTGACTATATTAGCACTCACTATGTTAGGAATAGACTTGGTCTCCCTAACTATAGGTTCATTTTTTGATGAAAAGGTGTTGACCTAGTTCCCCTTTTCTTTTTATATCTTCTTTCTCTTTTTGGTTAATGAATCTCAGTAACGCTCTCTGCATTACTTTTGTTTAAAATAAAACAATGGAATTCACTTTGTTCTTTGAAAGATGCAGTTTTAAGTCTATGAGATAGGGTATCATACTTTTCATATAGAAAAACACTCATGTTTGGACCCTTACTTACATTACAATTAAAATAAATCAATAAACTATTAAAAATTATTATAATACGATTGAAAAAATGTTCAAAGTTCTTTAATATTATTAAATCGTTGTTTTTGTCAAGTTTTATATTGAATCATGAAAGTTATAGATGAATGTATTTAAATTATCTCAAATTAACAATGGTTCAGAAGTTTGTTGACCTACCTTTTAATGTACAATTTTATTCTATGAATAAATGCTTTGGTTGGTGACATTAATCAACCACAATGTAATAAGTGTACAAAAAAACAGGAAAAAAAACTTGTGAAAGAGAAAGAATAAAGTCACTTGTGACAAGAGCTGTCAAAATGGGCCGCACCATTCGAAAGCCCGAATAAAACGTAGGGTCTGGGCCTAAAAATTGCAGCCCGAATAAATGCAGGGCTTTTTAGCCCGTCTCGAAAAAAGTCTGTTACCCGTTCGGGCTACGGGCAGCCCGGGAAAAATAAAAAAACTTACACTATCTGGGAGACTACAGAAGTTGCCAGAGTGGACTTTAGAGCTTCAAATCTTGTTGTGTTGAGGTTGAAAATATCATTCAAAGATCAAGGAGTTAGAAATCATGTTTTATCATTCGCAGTGGAAAAAATGCTTGTTTTTTCTTCCTTAAATTTATTCATGGTATTGATATTTACTGTTTTCTATTTTTATAGACATTAAATATTTAGTGTTAAGTCATCAAAATATAAGATTTATCCTCTAAAAAAAATACAAGTTTTATTTTTCTTCTGTTATATGCTTTATTATTTCAACTCAACATCGCCAATTATGAGTTGTCTCATAATATAGCTCTGTGAATATGCTATAAACTGTGAGACTGTAAATTATGTAATTATGTGCATATAGGTATGCAATTTGATTATGTTTTTTTAGCTTGTGCAAGTTCGGTTAGTAATTAGGGTCATCATTAAAAGATTTTTTTTAAAAAAATAAGGTGTGTGCGGGCTGCCCGTTAGCCTGTAAAGGACCGGGCTCGGGCTCTATTATTACAACCCGTATTTAAATCGGGCTTTTTAGCCCGGCTCTAAAAAGTCCGCAGCCCGTTCTGACCGGTCCGAAACGGACTGGGTAACCAGTTTTGACAATTCTACTTGTGACATTGTAGTTGGTCAATGTCACCAACTACAATGTCACCCAAGTGTTATCCAAGAATAAGAGTCACTTAACAATATCTTTTGTCATTCTTGTTGAATAAGTTTCACCATTGTCATCGAATCTTCAACAAATTATGGTGGTTATCGTCATGTTCTCCCACTAGAGTTTTCTTCTATACACCCATGTGGGTGTTCGAGTTTTCAATTGCTTGGGTCAAGCCTATTCTAATCACTATGCAGGTATTTCTCTCGTCAAATTGGTCGACAATTCCACCTCTTTTGGCCTCGGTTCTCATATATGTTATTGTTGGATGATTTAGTGTTGCTGGTTTCTGTGCAATTGAAGGCATGATGATGGAGATACTCCAATTATATCTAATTTAGATGCTTTGATCCGGCATCGTCGATTGGATAAATGTTGTGTCGACGGGACCTGTCAATCAGGCCTACCGGGAGAAATAAGCCTCATTTGCTAGAACTGATGAGGTACAGGTAGCTCGAGTTCAATTCCTAAGCGAAAACACCTTGTTTGGTATTATAATGTATATGTCCTCTTCATGTGCAAGACAATAATCAACACCAATAAAATTGACGAGCTACGTTATTTGATTGGTTTCTATAATTGATTTGTTGTTGATAAAGAAGAAAGGGGCAGAGGCTTAGCCCTTACAGGCATACATATTTTAATGGTCAAATTACAAATTATTCTCAAAGCCATATTAGTGTTGATGTTGAAGAGAGTACAAGAGGAGAATGTAGATTTACCAGTTACCAAAAGGTTCATGACCATAATAGGAAAATTGTTGTATACACATCTAATAGGGCTGAAAAACACATGTAAACATCATTCAAAACTTATTTTAAAAATGTACGTGGCAGTTACAATTAGACTTTTCAAATTAAATATATTAATTGAATTTATTATTTTGTTATTTCAATTTATTGTTACAATTAAATCAATTAAACATGTAATTAATGTTCAATTTCCGCGGCAGTTAACTGCAGAAGTCTGCCTCAGTAGTTAACTGCCGAAGAAAACCTCGGTAGTTAATTGCAGCCGATTTTTGAATTCCTCGACAGTTAACTGCTGAAGGGCATTTTAGTATTTTACATTTGCTTTTCAGCCCTATTAGATGTGTATACAGTAATTTTCCCATAATAGACGTCATGGTGTTTGGAATTTTATTAGGTAACTCTCTCGGAGTTTTGACCGATTGTGGTGTATAATGAGAGATTTTAACTAGTAGACTAATTATTTGGTTTGAAAATGAAAAATAAGAAACCAAATATTGAGCGAGTTCTTTGGTACCATAAAAAACACAAATTATCTTATGAGTTTATCTATCCTATGCATTATTCTCTAGGTCAAAATAAATTTATTATTGTCATTTTTTTTGTAATATACAAATTTACACATGATTATTTTTATTTTTTTTGAAGGAACAAATTTACACATGATAGAGAGTATTTTAAAATACTCTTATACTACATATGCATCCACCGCATGCATGGTTAAACCAAAAGCAAATACACGAACATAAATATTTTCTTCAAGTTTAGAAGCAACCCACGGATTAAACTAAAAGCAAATACACGAACATAAATATTTTCTTCGGTTTAAGAAGCATCCCACGGATACATCAACATGTAACATGATATGATTTATGAGTAAAGATGTATCGAAACAACGGCTGGAACCATGCTTCTTAATAGGTCCATGACTTTTTGCAACTCGTCCTCTTGACCAGCACACTTGTATTGTTTTTTCTTTCTTTTTGTTGTGGGTCGGGGGTAGGGTTAGCAAGTGATGGGTCTCAACTTTCACGGGATCATACGAACTGAAAAAGTCCAAGGTGGTGACGTGAGAATCCAGAGAGCGTCATTCTCTGTGTGAGGTCGGTCAATGTTACGGTTCTTTCACAACCGATACCGACGCACGCAAACAAAATTGCTCCACTTTATACGTTAAAGAAGTTCATTCCATAACATATTCGAGCTTGTTATAACCTTTTTAAGAAAAAAATTATTTATTTTAAAAAAATAATCACTTTTAAGAGTATTGTATCCGTTTGTTATAGATTTAAAAAAAAATCAAAGAAGCTGTTGGGAGCAGCTTAAAATAAAATAGACTTTTTTTAGAGGAGAGAAAATATAATTTAAAAGATTGAACTAATTTTGTAACAAAAAATCTCTTTTATATAGTTGTATCCAAACAAACAAGATTATTTGTTTTAAAAAAGTGATTTTTAATACGGTAAACAAACGCAAAATAGATTCTGATTTTTCATATAATCTCTAAAATATAATCTCTAAATTATTTTATATCAAAATCACTTTTATTTTAATCCGTAACAAACGGGCCCTAAATGACGTTCAAATTTTAATTTTTGCTAGAGTTTATTTTAATAATTAAAAAAATTGTGAGTCTGGATTTCCTTTATTTATCCAACATCAATTTACTATGATAGATAAAAGTTTACAGTAAACATGATCCATCAATAAGATACATTTTATTAAATTAGCTAGTTTCCACTAAACTGCATTTGTATCTTATCTTTTAAGGGGACAATAAATAGATAGTAGTAGGGTTATGTAGAACATATCTCAAATATATGGACAATACATTATAATATAAGGGAACAAGTTTGAACTTCGGACACACATGTTATTCACTTTAAAAGGTGAATTTTAATCACTATTCTATTTGACAAAAAGAAAATTGTAATAGGTAAATGGAGGGAATTCAAACTCAAAATGTACTTATCCACCAACAAGATGTTTATGACAGAGCTTAATTTATAGTATTTCTTTCAACCCTATTTACAGCGATAAGAGTTAGGATCCTTTCCATTTCATATTTTCTCCATTTCTTTCATGTGAATAGATAAAGACACAATAAAACCTAAAAATGATTAATGATGGTGAAACCTACTCGTTGGTAAGACTCACAGTCTATTTTTGTGTGTCTCTTTTTAAATGACAAACTTCATTTATTTTTATAAATGGAGATGATCCTTACTCATTATAATCACGAAGAGTTAAGATCCTCTCCACTTGCTTAAAATAAATGGACAATGTCATTTGGCGGCGAGAGATAGATACAAAAAAGTAAATAAAGAGACTAATAAATGGAGATGATCTTAACTCAATCACGAAATGTTCATGAGCGTTAGATCTTCCATAAAGCGGAAAACATTGATGGAGTAATAAATATGAAAAACTTAAAGTTGATACTCATCGTGTTTCTTGATGTATACATGATAAAAGTTTTCACAAGTGGCATTATGCATTTCGTTAATTTTTAAAAAAAACTCGGTATTCGATTCCAGAACCGACTGATTTTAGGGGTTTAATTTTACTGTCCACTTGTAAGGGAATCAAACCTAACCCATCAAAATTGATACGAGTGTGAATCAAATGTAAGACCTTGAGAGGAGCACACCAAGGTTCGATCTAATTACTAGGCTAACCCCAATTGAGTATCATAAAGAAAGACACTTAGTGTATCATACTTAACCACATACATCATTTATTTAATAAATATAAAGAATAAAATTGTTTATAATTAAAACCAAAGATATTATCTTGATCAGGGTCGTCCCTGGGGAGGTGCAAACAGCTCTATTGAGATGGGCCTCCCCAATTTTGGGGCCCAAAATATATATACTTTTTTATATATACAATGCACTGAAGATTTTAATATATACCAATAACATTGAAAAGTTCACAGCATGGAAGTCATGACCCTAGTGGTGAGACACAAAGATGTTGAACTTGTGTACTTTGGTTCGTGAGGGTTGATTTTTGTTTTTTTATTATTTAATTTTTTTTCCAACATAATAGGGCCTCTTTTTTGCCTAATGTTTATGGATTTGAGGTTTATATATCCTAAATACTATATCCTCTTCTTCCAATAAGCTCTTACAACAAGCATTATAATTATTCTCTCAAAAAATAAAATAAAAAACATTATAATTTTTTTTTTGCTCTTTTAAAAAAATTGTGTTTTTTTTTACTAGGGGCCTATTTTTATCTGAGAGCCGAGCCTCCATTTTTGTAGGAACGGCCCTGATCTTGATAGTCAAAGTGTTATATTGGCTATAAAAAAAAATCATTGATATTATAAAGTGATGACTAATTTAAAATAAACAAATATATTGTAAATAGATTCTTAGTGTGTGTTTGGAGAATAACAAAATCAAAAATGTTAACAAGCATTCTAAAGAAAGACACTTGTTATAAAACATATATAAAAATTATGTTTTGGATTGTGTTTAGTCAATGTTTTAAAAGCCTAACAAATAATATTTTCAATTTTTTTTTTAATTTCTTACCAAGTGACTTTTAACATAATTTGTACAAAATTGCCCCATTAACTTTTCTTAGATTGATGGACAAAATGACAAAGCTATAATAAATTCTTACACCTGAAACATTGTATTTAACAATTTTGACATTTTAAAGCCATGACTTGACTTGAGGACAATTACCCAGCCATTTACATTAGTGCGAATCTACAATACCAAGTTCAAAATTTCAGAGTGAAAACGTTGTAGAAGAGCAGCAGTGGTGACCCATTGAGCAGATGTGGTTTCCCAAGCATAAACATAGGCTTGTAATGAGTAGGAAGAGAACAATAAGTCCACAATTTTTTAATTATTCTCTCACCGTTTGGAATGCTTCGCTAGTTCAACCACCAAACATGAATTTAGATTACTCGCCTTAACTCGGCACCGGCTACTCATCTACATTTTTATAAGTCATCAGTCTTTTTTATTTGACGAATTATAAGTCCACAATCATGCTAACATTTTCCTAAAAAAATAAAAAATTCATGCTAACATTTTTTTGAGGAAGACAATCATGCTAACATGTTTCCTACTACTATTTTTTTTATTGAAGGGAACATGTTTCCAATTAATTACCAGTATTATAAATCAAAAATATTTCCTTTCAAAGAAAAAAATAATAATTTTATTACACTAAGTTAAATCCATTTAAAATCACAATTTTTGTCAAATACAAGTAGGCTTTCCACTTATAACGACTCCATTGTCATTTTTTTTTTGACAAATCAAATAAATTTTTTTAGCAAGACAAAACCAAATTATTAATCAAATACTCTCCTGTTCCTTTTACATCGTCATTTTTAGAATTTTTTATCACTCTTTTTTTAGGGAAAAATTAGTGATAAGAAAACAAATTAGTTATAATATATATATATATTTAATGATTTAATGTAATACTTCCTTCGTCCTAAATTATAATTTGTTTTAAAAAAAATTGTCTTAAATTATAAGTCGGTTTACAATATTAAGCATTAATGTTTCTTTTTACTAGCATACCCTTTTGTAATTATTACTCTTATTCTTTTAATTCCTTAAATTATCTTTCTCATATGATTAATGAAGATTAATTTTATAAAATGATTAATGTTTTCTTTTTTCCATACACATTATTTATATTTTTCAATTTGTGTAAATGCCAAAATGGTATATAATTTAAGACAGAAGAACTATTAATTATTTAGAGAGGATGAGAATATTAAATTTTGAAAATAAAGGAATGTCTCTAATTTGTTGAAAATGCTTACGAATGCCTTGTGATATTTATTAAACTTCTAAAATAGATAAGTTTTCATTAAACAGTAGTGTAATTATTATTAAAACAAAAGTAAAATCTTGTATTTTTAAGAGAAAAATGCTATTTGTCCCGATAAACTAGTCCACGACCAGACTACGACAATGTTAAATTAAGTGCAACATCAATCTACCTTTTATTCAATCCACTCCTGAATTGTAGCAATTGCTAAACTAACAGTTATAAACTATTCAGGATAAATTATGGACAAAATTCTTCGCTTGAAATAGAACAACTGTTTTTAAGATAAAATTTCTATTAAGGGACTCCTTAATTAATGCCTTTAGTCTATTAGGAAGACTCATTGTTTATTTACTACTCTCTGTGTCTCTATATGTAAGTTTTTTTGCATTATTCACATTTTTTAAGAAAAATTGTCAACGTAATTAATGTGTATGATTTGTGTGTTAATATTACTAAATTGTCTTTTGTTAGTATGTGTATTAAATTTGACTTTTCATATTTCAAGACAAATTATAGTATTAATTAGAGATATGTTTAAGAAAAAAAAAAGATAATAAATGTATTTAGTAATTTAAAAAGAGGTTTACCTTTATGAAAAAAATAAAATGAAATGAGTATGGGTATCACAAAAGACAAAGAAAAAAAACTCTAATTATTTACCACAAATTAAATAATTCTCGGACAAAAATGCAATGATACTAGATTATTAATACATTAAAATCGAAATCAGAAGTACGCTATGGAGACAAAGGTGTAACAGCGTCACAAGGACAACACAATTATTCAAAAAAAATCTCATTATTACTCCATTATTATTGTGCAGTAGAGTAGCTGGCTGGCAGGCAACGCGTAAACTCAATAGTTGGAATTGGAATAAGGTCCTTAAATTTCTCATGAAGTTGGTTTTGTATCAAACATATACTAACACCATAGAAATATAAACTCCTCAGCCACCTACAAACTTCATCTTCCTTTACATTACACTTTCAAAACCTCACATACATTCCGACAAATGCAAAGGTGAAGTAATTACCCCCATTTGGTTTATTAACACGATGATGAAAAAATCAGAAACACAAACTCTCCTCCTGGTTACCCTGCTTCTAACCATAAATACACTCTCCCTCTCAGCCCAAACCATAGACAAAGACAACCCATCTCTTGTCTTCGAAAACAACCGCATCCAAAATGCTTACATAGCATTACAAGCTTGGAAACAAGCCATTCTCTCTGATCCACTAAACTTCACAACCAACTGGGTTGGATCCAATGTATGCAGCTACACGGGTATTTACTGTGCTCAAGCACTAGATAACCCCAGTATAAGCACCGTTGCCGGTATTGATCTCAACCATGCCGACATTGCTGGTTATTTACCGGATGAACTCGGTCTTCTGACAGATCTCGCACTTTTCCACGTAAACTCCAACAGATTCTGTGGAACTGTACCACACACTTTTGAAAAGTTGAAACTTCTCTTCGAATTGGATCTCAGTAACAACAGATTCGCAGGGAAGTTTCCAAATGTTGTTTTACGCTTACCAGTTCTTAAATTCTTGGACATTAGGTTCAACGAATTTGAAGGAACGGTTCCAAAAGAGTTGTTTGACAAAGACCTAGATGCTATTTTCATAAACGACAATCGTTTTGCTTTTGATCTTCCAGAAAATCTTGGTAACTCACCTGTTTCAGTTGTCGTTTTTGCAAACAACAAATTCCAAGGATGCATTCCTTCCAGTATAGGAAACATGTCTAACTTAAACGAAATCAATTTCTTGAACAATTTGTTTAAGTCATGTTTGCCTTCTGAGATTGGGTTGTTGAAGAATCTCACTGTTTTTGATGTCGGTTTTAATCAGTTGGTGGGTCCTTTACCGGCTGCTATTGGTGGTGCGGTGAGTTTGGAGGAGCTTAATGTGGCGCATAATATGTTCTCCGGTAAAATTCCGTCAAGTATTTGTATGTTGCCTAATCTTAAGAACTTTACGTTTTCAGACAATTTCTTTACTGGTGAGCCTCCGGCGTGCTTTGGCTTGCCGGCTTCTGATGATAAGAGAAATTGTTTGCCGGCGAGGCCGTTCCAGAAGACGCTTTTGGAATGTGCGTCGTTTTTGTCTAAGCCTGTGGATTGTAAGTCGTTTGGGTGTAAAGCTTTTAATCCTTCTTTGCCTTTGCCATCGCCATCGCCGCCGGGGTCGACACCTATTACTCCATCACCGCCGCCAGTGTCACCTAGCACTCCATCACCGCCAGGGACGACACCTATCTCTCCAACACCGCCGGGAACAACACCTGTATCTCCACAACCACCGGCAGTTTCACCTATTTCTCCATCACCGCCGGGAACAACACCTATATCTCCAGAACCACCGGCATTGCCACCTAGCACTCCTTCACCTCCAGGAACGACACCTATCTCTCCATCACCGCCAGGAACGACACCTTCCATTCCACCGCCAACACACTCTTCTCCGCCGGGAACTCCCAACTCTCCACCACCGGGAATGACACCTTCCTCTCCACCGCCAACACACTCTTCTCCACCGGGATATACACCATCTCCAACAACTCCTGCTCCTCATTATGGATCATCCCCACCCCCTCATTCCCCTGTTTTTTCACCACCACCGGGAACGTCCCCTTCCTCTCCACCATCGCCAGGAACGGTACCTTCCTTTCCACCACCAACACACTCTTCTCCGCCAGCACATCCGACACCTCCTGTTGTATCGCCACCCTCACATACTCCAATGCCACCGTCTCATTCACTATATCCACCCCCACCGATAGGTCCTCATTATGGCCAATCACCGCCACCACCTCATTCACCACCATCTCAATCTCCACCTTCTATAGGACCTCCTCCGTCACTATCACCACCACCTTGTGAAGAGCATCCATCCCCACCTGGACCACCATCTTCTTCCACACCAACACCACCAGTACATGTTTCTCCACATCCACCGCATCAATATACTCCTCCATCACCACCACACCTTTCCCCAATTCAATATAATTCCCCACCACCACCACCCCCTGTTCATTACATTTACAGTTCACCGCCGCCACCAACATTATCGCCTCCTCCACCACCTGCCCCTGCATATCAAGGACCATTGCCACCTATCGTTGGACTCCCATACGCTTCACCTCCACCACCTCCTTTCTATTAATTCTTTTGGTATCTTATCACCTATTACCCTTTCCCTCAACAAATGACACAAGTCACTTAGTCACATTTTTGTTATTGAGAAAGCCTCTACCTCTACGTATTGATTTTAAATTGTAATGAACATTCTGGTTGTGAAATTGATGTAACAGAGAATGAGTAGTAGCTTGTATGTAGAGAAGAAAATGTATGTATGGGAATGAATTGGAAGTCACAGTTCAAGGCCACGGAAACTTTTGCTTTCCAATTTAGTATGTATTATAGTTAATCAACATTTCACTTCTATTCATTTTATGCAATCAGATTTGGGATAACTCATTTCTCTTACTTCTCTTGGTAGCCTATTAAATCTGTATGATATGCTATAAAATTTTGATTTAAACGTCTTTCTCAGCTTGTCGTCAATATGATTTTGCATTACTGTTCATCATTCTCAGCTTGTCTTACTATAAGCAGCTTCTTTCCCATCACTTGGAGGGATAATCTTTCCAAGCTGTTTTAGGACATGCCATTCAGTGTTTCATATTACCTCTCATTTCATTTGTCTAATGAAAATGCTAACAAATGCCTTAAAACAATTTTGTCTTAAAAAAATGTGCGGTCAAAGTTCTAAAAGTGTAAAAATGATATTTTTGATGTACAATTTTCTTTTTTTAATTTCTTAGCAAATGCATACTTGGTAGCATGATCCTTTGTGTAAACATGGTTGGCTTTAAGCAAATTCTCATGGCTTTTCTTGAAAATAATTGCCTTGCCAAAGAACATCTTTGTAGATAGAAATGATCTTTCAATAAAATACAATACAATCATGTTGGTGGATGGAGATCCAGCAAGAGTCAATTTATTTAATGGTGTCCATTTCTTGATATAATAATAGTTTTTTTGAAACGGTTTATTTGATTAATACTAGTAGTGTTGTTCTTGTACCCAAATAAATAAAAATAGTAGGATAGTAGAAGTGTTGTTTAGGATTACCCATCCTTCCATGTGCAAACTGTCTTCTTAATTTTGAGATTTGAGTTACACATTTTCCCATTTCATTGTGAACGTTAAAACTGTTAAGCTTGTTGCGGAGTAAAATAATAAGTGAACTAGACACAGGTAACTCTTTCTCAAGGCACTACGTGTCTTGAACGACAATTTGATGGTCATTCATGACATTATGTTTGTGTCTGCTTCTGAGTTCCTCGTGGCTATTGATTTTGAAATTTGATTTTCTAAAATCAGCGTAATGTGGCATTTTCGATCATTGATTTATAAGCTTATAAAAGAGTCTCATTGATTTTGGCAATATAAAGGATTATCTTGTCGGAGTGAACGTGTGCTTTGCGATACAAATATGGATAACACTGTTACATCTATTCTTCTCATGCACTACTGTTCAAGCTTGTTGGAAACAAGCTCATTGGTGCTATGTTCTAACTGAGGTGCGGAATTTGAGTAGAAATTTATGAATGAAGTTTGTTGGGACAATATTCCTTTAACACTTGGAAAATTATTTCTAGAATTCTGCTCTTTACCCAAAAGTTTTTCTCATTTACAAAGTAAATGACCAAAATACCCCTACGCATGTTAACTCAAACTAGTGTTAAATTTGCGTGAGTTAACTCACGTTGGTTTCTTTCATTGGTAGTAGTAGTACATTCATTCATAGTAGGCACCACATGATTGAAATCATTTGATAAAATCATGTCATGGTTAGTGGGCAACAGCAAGAACACGCATACCAACAAGAAATCATTCGATGTTTGTCATAACAATATATATACTCCTATTCGGCCATACACTTTATCAAAATCCATTTAAGACAGTAACATATATAAGATGTAAACCTACCCCTCTAGCACAGACAGAAGACATTGATTTCAAGACTGAATCATGTAAGAAAATTAAGGGATTCAAACTGTCAATCTAATTGTGCCGCTTAATGCAATATATTGTCTTATATTTGTTGTCCACTAGCCATGAAAACCAACGTGAGTTAACTCACGTTGGGATTTCAATGTGATTTTTGCAGAATTATAACTAGCGTGAGTTAACTCACACAAGGGCAATATGAACATTAATTTAGGAAATGAGCAAATCCGTTTGGGTTAAGAGCAGAATTCTTATTGCTAGAGCAAACGATGGTACACTGTTTGGGTGGAAGTGGGTGGAAGTAAGGGTTATGTGATTGTCTTTCTTTGAACCACCACATAATATATTGTTAAGAGGTGTGTTATTTGAACAACCATTTAAGTGACAACTTTTGTAACAACCATTAATTTACAAAGGAAAGTAGACAGTGACACGAAAACCAAAGTAATAGAGAGAAAGTAAAAAAAATAATGTGAGTATGAGAGATAAAATTGTCACATAGGTTGTCACAAAATGGTTGTCAAAATATCATTTCTCTATTGTCAAAATGTAACGTTGACTTCAATTTTTCAATAATCTTTAAATTTGGTGAACCGATGCTTGTCTTAGTGACCACCACGTAGAAATTTCATTTGGCAAGAACAAACCTTTCAGAAAGTCCAATATTCAAATTTTGAAGGAGAAGCTATGGGCATTTTACACGCTCTCCATTGGACACATCATATTCAGGTTGAGCTCGTGTTAAAAAAAATTATCTGAGGTAAGTTGGAAAGTTAATGTTATTAAAAAAAATAAAATTATCCGAGGTTGAAATTATTGGGTGGATCCCTCCTAAAGTAGAGCTCATTCACAATTTAAAAGAAAAGACAAATAAGTTGTGTGTTGCGTTGGACTTAAGACCAATTTGAAGGGTAAAATGGGGTAGATAACGTGTATATTGAGCTGTAGTCTCAGCACCCTTTTATACGGTCGTCAATGTGATTGTTGAACGTAGCCGTTGAAGGATTGTTGAAGGTCGGAAGCGTTATAGATCTAGAGAATTTGAAACTTTCGATTATTGAAATGCTATCCTTTTAGAAGCTGATGAAAACGTCGTCAAATGTAGGTTATTCGTGTCAAACATGTATTTTGGGCCTCGCGCGTTGACGTAAAGGTCTCGAGTAAGTCCAGAACATATTTTATCAAATCTCTTGGATGTCAATTTGATTCATGAAACGATCATTAGAGCTCGTTGTAGTGATGGATAAATTATGAGAAAGCCAACGAGGTTATGCTCAAACAGATGATGTCTACATATGCAAGTGCTCCATAAGTTTTTTTTTTTGTTGAGGGAAAGTGCTCCATAAGTTCAAGACCTTATATTGTTAGCATTGAATCAAGTGAATTGCAAATAAAAAACCTGCGATTTGAATTTTTTTTTATGCTCTTTTTATTTGTCAAGTTATGCTCTTTTAGTTTAGTCGTAGTATAGATAAAAAAAGTGTATCATCTTTATTTATTTACTAACGTTTAAGTCGGCACTTTGTGTATGTTTCTCTCATCTTCTTATTGTACTAATGCGAACATTGAATTTTTTATAAAATTTTTATTTTAATTATAATTAAAATTATAGGCATAGATATAATATAATATTCCTACAATTATCCATTCGTTAATTTGAAAATAAAATGAGCAATCTAAATTTAGCCTGACCTCTCTACGAACTTGAAGGTTCCAAGGCTCAACTTCGTTCAATAATAGGCGTAATATTTAAATAGTAACAAGGATAATTTTTTTTAAAGGAACAAAAATAAAAATATTAACCAGTTAAAATAAACATATATAGAAAATGTGTCAATTGCTCTGCTTTGGCCCGATATATTATTTCATCACTTAAATTTAGAAAAGAAAAAAAATTAAGAAAGCATACCAATTTATAAAAGTTTTTTCTTTAGACTTTTCTCCTCAAGTAATGATATTTATAGCATCATTTTGTGATAATTTTTTAGAACATTCTTCTTCTCTCATTTTTTATAGCAAAACTAATACAGAGAGAAGGGAGAGAGTGAAAGAGATTAAAAACATCTTGAGAGAATAAGAGAAATAGAGTTTTTGATTGTAAAAAAATACCATTCCTATTTCTCCTCCCATTTTCTCCTTCAATTTATTGGGTCTTGTTAACAAGTGCTACCAGACACTCTTTCAGCATTTAAAATTAGGAAATTATTTATTAAAAAAGTCAAATGATCAATTTTTCAATGCATTAAATACATAAATTTTCATAAAAAGTTACTCTCTCCGTCCTAAAATGTAAGCAAAAATGGGTTAACATAAGTTGATGTATCCGGTACAGATTTTGAACAAAATACATTAACTTTTGTTGACCAATTTTTGCTTACATTTTTGGACGGAGGGAGTACCATTTAAGACCTTTAAAGAGTGTCCAGAGACACTCGTTAACATTTCCCTTATTTATATTTATGATGCATTTTATCTACTAAAAAAAAAAAATAGACAGAATAACTACAATTGTATTGTGTTTGATTGTAAAAGTGTTCCAAGGACTTGACAAATTGGAGGTAAGGAACAAAAACAAAACTGAAATTGATGTTCTTTACTAAACCATTTCATAACTCTTTGTCTTAAGTACAAGTTATTTAAAAAGAAAATGTTAACAAGTGCTCTTATGATATTGTTTAAGTATCCAAAGTAATAACTTTTATGCTTATTTAAAATATCAAAATAACATTTTGTTAATCAATCATCATATAACACAATATTATTATGCCTTTTTTTGTTTCATTTTATCCAATACTTACGTTTTAGCATATCAAATCCATCTATAACAAATTATATTCACTTATTTTTTGGTGGATTTAAATTGATAAGATACAAATAAAATTTTGTGAAAGTTATTAATTTGGACCGACTAAAAAAATAAGTGAATGTAAGTTAGTAAGACCTTGTAAAAATACGAAGCAGAAAAATAAAAATAAAAAAGTAGAAAATAGAGGAAGCTTGCGGCGGGAAAATAAAAAGGAAAAAGCGAAGAAAAGCAAAGAAAAATGAACAAACACAAAAGAAAAGCAATCAAGTTTAAATCATTTTTTAAGAGCCGAAAGCACAAACAAAGCGTTTCCCCAACAATTTCTCTCTGTTTCCATTTTTCATTTTCTATACTCTTTCTCTCAAAAGTGAGAGATCGAAAAAGAGAATGGTACCAACCGCTCCAGTTTTCACTCGTTAACAGATCTGTGTTTTCTCCACCATTGCCTTCATCTTTTTCGTCTTTCTCAGGTACTTCATTGCATTTCTTCAATCGTTAGATTCTTCGCTTTTCTATCAAGCAATTCTCAATTCCATTTACATGCCTCTTTTATTTTTCCACATTTGTCTATAATTTGTTTTATGTGAAAATAAAATTCAGTTTCTATGTTTTTTTCACAATATTTTATGAATCATGTGTTTGATATAATGTAGTTCGTATAGATTTTCGTTTCCAATGCAATTGCATAATCGATGGTTTTGGCTGTGAAACGGTTTTGATATATGTTTGCCGAGAAAATTAGAAAAGAATAAAAGGAAAAGTTGAGAATTGAGATGGTGGTTGGTTACTTTGGAGTAAAGGAAAATGAATCATGTACTCAATTGCTTCTAAATTCTAATAAAAATAATATAATAAGTAGAACTATTTTTTTTACCCTCATCCTCACATGAAGTAGATCCTGCATTGTTTTTCATTTTATTTCAAAAAAATATTGATTAATTAAAATTCTCAAAAGTGATATCTCAATAAAAAAAAAATTGTTGATAAAGCTAGTCAAGAATTTCCCCTCAGAAAAAGCCAGAAGAGATAAAAATTGCAAGCAAGCATTCCTCGTTGAGGTAGATGCGTTTTTAAGTCAATGCATTCTCATCATGCTATGATCGAGGTTGCGCATTCCGATACAGCCGATGCAATCACAATTCTAGCAGCAAACTGTGTTGTTTGTTGATGAGTTTTTTACTGGTCCCTCCTTTCTATATTTAAATAAACGTTACATATTAGTATTAAAAATAAATTGTTAGTGTAATTTTAATTAATTTCTAATGAAAAATTAATTTCACATACCTCTCAATAATATTCTGTGTATATGTTTCAAAAAAAATAATATTTTGTGTATAATGAGTTTTTCTATCACGTACAAATTTGCATAAATTAAAAAGTCAAAAATAATAAATTTATCCTAAAACTTGCATAAATAACACTGATGTTAAAGGGTCCATCAATGACCCTCAAGCTTCGAGCGTCAAGGGTGAAAACACTTTGAATGATTGAGCAGACAAAACTAGGATGGACCCAATAATTTTCAATGGTAAATGTGACCTTGTTTATTTTTCTTTTTTCTTTCTGCATATAACCTCTTTGCTTGTAAAATTCAATGATAAATAATTTTCTTGTTGGTAGGCTTAAAGTTAGGATTTTAGTACTTACCCTTGGTCTGCCCTACCAACCAATTTGATATTGAAAATATAGTTTATATAATGTTTTTTGTGCATAAATGTTCTTAGTTTGTGTATCAATGTGTTTAACTCTTATTTTCATCTTCTATGACAGAATTATAGTATTAAAAGAATATGTATTTAGAAAGAAAAAAGCGCATTTTAGTATTTATTAAGTAATCTTATTTTTTATCAAATATTTATTAAGTAATTTAATTGCTAGAATTTCATCTTTGAAATTAAATAAACAAGGAATCCGTGGTTTAAACCCTTATATATATTATTTAAAAAAAGTGTACTGTATTTATTGATTTAAACGTAAACTTATATAGATTAACTTTTGCTAAAGGAAACTTACATTTAGAGTAATATGAATTAGGAGATTGACTTTTTAGACTAAAAAAAAAGAAATTAACTCTTTTATGATTGATATATTTGAAGGTAACATGAACATTGACATTGACTCGACGATCGATGAGCCATCATAATATGATTGACAAAAATTTGAATAATTCATCAAAAGAGAATATCACTTTATTTAATCATAAAAGAATGTATCTTGGTGTGATCCATTGTGGAAAATAAATAAGAGCTTATAATCTTATTTATTTGTGGTTTTTAAAATTTTGTGCATGTGCAAAATTATTATTGTTTTGTTAATAGTATGTGTAACTACGCTACCAAAAATAGTATATGTCACTATAAACTTACTGATAGAGAAATATATAAAATAAATCTTAGTACTACGGTATTGGAAGAATCTTTCAAAAAAGTATTGGAAGAAGAATTTCTTTTTATCAAAAGTAACGACATTATTGATTTTTTTATACTTGTAAATAATAGTAAAATGACAATTAAAAAAGAAGTTATTATTTTTTGTATTTTAACTCTTGTAATGAAAACTTAAAAATAATCAAATTGAAACGCTGGAAGTATGTTTCCCAATTGCCAAACCTTCGTAAGAGAATGAATATATGTTGATTTTTATATGAGAAAGCTATGACTAAGATAATAAACAATAAAATATCTATTATTCTTCAGTCACATGATTACTTATACGGCTTTGCTAACAGTAAACAATCTCCCATGACAGATGACTCTTTTCTGCATTACAGTGCAGAGAAATGTATTATAGAATAGAAGATCTTAATTGAATGACGTCCATTTCTTTTCTGCTCCATTCATTCATGTACTGCGTAGCATTGCTCTGTTGAATTGAAGATATGGAAACTGGGGAAAGCAACAATGGTAATGAGAGGTGTATCATATCCAATGATTCTTCATGGTTCAGTCAATTCCGAAATGCATCCAATCCTTGGATGGCAAGATATGCTTATGCCTTGATTTTTCTTCTGGCTAATCTGTTGGCATGGGCTGCTCGTGACTATGGTCGTAGTGCTTTAACAGAAATGGAGAGTAAGTTTAGAACTTTCACTTCCATCCAATAGATTGTTGCTTTCATTGAGGGATGTTATTTCATATGAATATGATGCCATTGGTTTAAATTAAATCTAATAATAAATTCAACCTACAGGATTAAAAGGATGCAATGGTGGAAAAGACTGTTTGGGTGCTGAAGGCGTTTTGCGTGTGAGCTTGGGTTGTTCTGTATCCTTTTCAGTTATATACATGAAATTACTAATTAGTCACTAAAGGCTTTGTATAAGGTCTGCACAAAGAGAAAATACAAAATTAATAATTTGATTATGGTGGATGGAAAAATAGTAATTAAAAAGATGATCGATCTTTGAAGAAAGTGTTATATTATATCATAACTAAGCCACTTATCTAAGGTCAGTCGTATAGTCCTACAATATATAAGTGAACCTTAATCCAAGTTCAGACATTCTATATCATAATGTTTTTGTCAACTACTGGCACTTCTAAACTAAAGCAAAAGAGAAACACATGGCACTCTGGATGGTGGTTAGTCAAGATTGCTTTGTGGGTCGTCATGACTGTCATCCCATTTTTTCTACCTTCTGGCTTTATTCAAATTTATGGTTAGTAAACTTTATCTTTCAACAAGCCTCCAAGTATAAATGCATCATCTGTGATATCAAAAGATTGTTATATTATACTAACCTAGTAATTCCTTTGATACAATTCTTTTACCAGGGGAGGTGGCGCATTTTGGTGCCGGGTATAGTCTTACTTTTACCTCTTAATCTTATATATGATAGATGATTTCATCACACACTTTTTCTTCTTCAAACAATATGTAATTGTTTAAAGTGTCCCTGTAATTCCTTTTCAGGGTTTTCCTCCTAATCCAACTAATTAGCATAATCAGCTTCATCACGTGGCTGAATGATCACTGTGCGTCTGAAAAATATGCAGCACGTTGGTAAGATTTTTTTCGGCTAACAGAAAAACAGGCTTCTCGACCATGAATAATATGCTTGAGATTATTGTCGCTGCAGAAATTTTGATCATTGAATTTTCAACGTTTTAGCAAGGCATATTCATTTTTCTTTTGGATGTTGAATGCTTATATTATATAAAAAGGAAAGGATAAAAATTTCTTGAATTTTCTAAATTTTTCGTCAAAAATACTGTAGAGTATAGAGGGGTATAACCAATTGTTGTCTGATTACTGATTAGTGTTATTTAACTTTTTCTTCTAATAGAAAAAACCCACTAATTTAGCATCAACCTAATATTTTGCTTGTGCATTTTATCCTATTTTACCTAGAAAGCTCTGTTAGGCATAAAAACAAGTTGATCAATTTATTAAGGGTAATATAAGGTATAAGATTCTGTATTTTGAAATGTTTGCAATAATCATCAATTTCCATACAGCCATATTCATGTGATGTTGTTTGCAACGACCGCATATGTCGTCTGTTTGGTGGGGATCATTTTGATGTACATTTGGTATACACCAGAGCCTTCTTGCCTTCTCAACATTTTCTTCATTACTTGGACACTAGTACTTGTCCAACTCATGACCAGCGTGTCTCTGCACCCGAAAGTATGTTCTATTTGCAGCCATACCTTTACTTGTTCAAAACATTTTATCGTACAACATAACTTGATTTGGAATTTCCAATTTTATCTGCAATAGGTTAATGCTGGTATTCTAACTCCAGGGCTGATGGGGCTTTATATTGTCTTCCTTTGTTGGTGCGCCATTAGAAGGTAGGTTTACCAACTTTTGCTTTTGTTCAAGTTTTATTTATGCAACCTCTCTTGATTTCCATTTTTTACTTATTTTATATTTGAGCCTCGGGATATTTTTGTATGCAGTGAACCTGCTGGAGAAAACTGCATCAGGAAGTCAAACTCTGCACCCAAAACAGACTGGCTAAGCATCATTGTAATACTTATCTTTTTCTTCCTTCAGAAATTAGAACATCTCTTTAAACCTGATAGTTATGAGCTTACAAATATAGGTCTATGTCTATAGTGAATAGTCATTACCATTGTCACATACGTGTATCCATCAAATAAATGCCATGAAAAACTAATACTTATTCCCAAAAATTATAGCCTAATGTTTCTAGTCTATTGTTAGAACCTTTATCTATCTTATTACTTTTGGTTGTACATAGCATAATATATTTTTTATGACGGCTTAGTAACTAATTTAAAAATCTCAAAATACATTTCTTTTCATTGTTGGTTGACAAATGACAATGGCTGTTGTTGGCAGAGCTTTGTTATTGCAATACTTGCCATTGTTATTGCGACATTTTCAACAGGCATAGATTCCAAATGCTTCCAGGTTAGCATAAACTCTGAATTTAGCTTGAATTTTATTATTAGGTTCTCCAATAACTTTCTTACACATACCTGCAGTTCCGGAAGGACGATACACCAGCAGAGGATGATGTCCCATATGGTTATGGTTTTTTCCATTTTGTTTTTGCCACAGGAGCAATGTATTTTGCTATGCTGTTGGTTGGATGGAATAGTCATCATTCTATGAGAAAGTATGATATCCTACCCTCCTGTATTTGGCTCATATCATATGCTTTCTTGTTTTGCTTTGTCTGTCAAAGCAAATGTATTTCCAGTTGTTATTCATCAATGATCATATACAAATCCAGAAACCACAAAACTCAATAACTGTTGTTCCCGTAAAGTTTTATAGCTGTCTTTGCATGACAGAATATCAGCTGGATCCCTGACACCAAGTAATTCAATAAGCTAATACAGTTGCCACAAAAACATTATTATTGAAATAAACTTGTTTCAGCTTCTCACTTGTAGTGTGTTCATTGGAAGTTTCTTTCATTCAGTGCACACGTAAATGTTATAGCAAGTTGATGGTATGCCTTCATTCTTCTGCAGATGGACAATTGATGTGGGGTGGACCAGCACCTGGGTCAGAATAGTAAATGAATGGCTGGCAGTCTGTGTTTATTGTAAGAAAATCATTACACCTCTGCATTATTTTTTAATTATCAGTTGTTTAAAAACATGTTTTATTTATTTTTCGTTTTCAAATTTTAATGTTACATTAACTTTTATTTTGTCAATTATGCCTAAATAGTTAAGGGTGTTACAGGAAAAAAAACAAATAATTTCATCAAAAGTATACTTTTTTGTCCTTTTTAAATTATTTGTCTTTATCCTAAACTACTTTTTTGTAACTTATACCCTTAACTTTACTATGCATAAATAGTTAAGGTTTATACAGGAAAAAGAAAAATAATTTCATCAAAAGTAACAAAATTGATTGGTTTTCTTGTTATGTTTAAATAATCTTAAAACAACATTGTAGGAGTGGTTGGAGTGTTAGGGATTTGATGACATACATTCTTAACACAACATGTGTACATAATCTGGAAAGTCAGAAGGGCATGAATGACTTCAATGGAAATGAGTAGTTAGGGCTTTGATGAACGTGGTTGGAGTGTCCCATGTCTCATGTCTCGTGCGGCTATTAAATCGCCTTTGACCATTGTAGGAGCAATGGTTAAAACTCATTTGCTTGAGTTTGATGTTATCCAGTTCCATAGGGTAGTGACGATGATTTATCGTTTTACCTCAAATTATTTATTTGCATGCTTATTTTTTATTTTCCACATTAAGTGATGATTGTTTGAATGTGGTAGTCATGCCCTTCGACAAAGATTTAAATTATGTACAAGTTTTACTAGTTTCTTTTGCATGACTATGACTTAGTTTTGTTCTGCGGGTAGTGAATTTCAGAATTAGTGGTATCATAGCCTGATTTAACCAAATTGCTTAAAGAAAGCAAGTAAATGCTGTTGTATTAAAGAACTTTTCAGCTATTAATATAGTAAATGTTTCTTTTTATTAACTCAGATTAACAGGGCTTTACTAACTCTTTCCTTATTATTCTTAAAACAATTTTTGTTGATAGTATGGATGCTGATAGCTCCAATGATATGGAAGTGCAGACAAGTTGGTTCTACCTGAGAAAGTCGAAATATAACCATCCTAGTTATGAAATTTTGTTGAGAATTAAGATCTTCAGACAGCCCCAAATCTCAGATGTACATATAGTGGACTCCTCCAGCTCTGCAGATAGGAAAAAAGAATTGCAACTGCAGCATCCATGAAATTCAAACTGAAAAACTGATTGATCTTTGGTGTGCACTGGACAGAATCAATGTTTCTGGCACAAATGCACGCATACTGGTTGGATTGGATTTATGCGATTTCCGCATGAAGATATATAGTCCTTTCACTTTATGAAGGGATTAACAAAGTCAACTACACTCTTACCTGTACATGTGTCACTGAGAGATCATAATGTTATGTTATACAATTTAATATATGCATTCTTCAGTCATAATTTTTTGAATATCAGTCTCATTGATAGAGAAGTTTTTTAATGCTAACAGCTAACTTTACGATTATAAGGTATGCTTTTTACTACCTTAGTTCCTAAAAACAAGTCCCCTTGGCAAAATCAGGGGAGTCAAAATAGTTGAAACTCTCCTTCAGGGAAGGGGTTTTATCGCATAGAACATATGCTATATTCTCATCCCATAACAGTCGTCATGTAGCAGCAATAGCAGATTATGTGCAATCAAAATATTCAAAACGGCATTTTCCGGATCTTGTGGTTTTGTTTTATTGATTCTTATTGGCAATGGACTGAGGAAGTGATTACCTGCATAGCAATTACCCCCTCTAAATTACATAAAAAATGGACTCGAGAGGGGTTGAGATTCAGTGACTTTGGTGGCGGAAAAGTCACTTACTTCGGTGCATTTTTGTGAATTTTATGAAAGAGAAAGGTAAAAGAGAAATGATGGATAAGATGAGAGAGAGTCATTGTGACTTTCCTGCCTTAAAAGTAGCAAATTTATATCATATTTGTCGACCACTACAATCAACAAATAGTCTCTTCAATAAGCTCTAGATTTAGGGCCCGTTTGGAATAGCTTATTTTAGAGCTTATATAAAACAACTTATGCAAATAAATAAGTTTTTATGTATTATTTATAAGTTTTTAAGGTAGTTTATGAAAAAAAAAGTTAATGAAAATACGATTTTCATCAGTGAGAGCTTATAAATTAAAATAAAATTTTATTTATTTACATAAGCTATTTTTCATAAGCTCAAATCAAACGGGGCCTCTCTAATTTGAATATAGAGAAAGCTTATGATAGAGTAGCTTGAGATTTTTGAAGAATATTTTGGAGGTTTATGGTGCATTTGTGGGGGAGAGGAAGATGAGGGGGCAAATTTGGTGTGAAAAATGTACCACCACTTACTATAGTTTTGCAAATTAGAAAGAGTAATTTTTTGTGTATAAAACACTTTCTTTTACAGAAGTATTAAACACATGTTTCTAGAATTGGTTTTGCAGTATAAAAGCATAATTGTGTTATTAAATCCAGAAATGCCTATTTTATACAGTATAAACATTAGTAATAGGGTTCACAAAACAAACAAAAAAATCAGTAATAGGGCTCTATATTCCTCAAAAGAAATAGAGAAGGTTTGTTAAGATATTTTTAAGGAGTATATAATTTAAAATATCAATATTCATCTTGTTAAATTTTAAAAGTCATTTATCAAAAAAGAAAGTTACAAAGAACCACGGCCATGTACAATGCATATGCAGCGGTGTATAAAAGAAAACAAAAATCGAACACTAGTCGATTATCAAAAACATTGCAGTAATCCTATAGTGGTATAGAACTCAATCGTAACACCAAACAGTTAATTCAACATGCTTCCAGGGATAGAAAAGACCTTTACCAAAATAATAAGATTACAGGAATACCGGCATAGCAAAATCCAAGAATAATAATACAACCAGGAAATAAAAATAATAATACAACCATGATCACCATAACACACGATTAAGCATCCGACGCTACAACACAAGGCTGCACCTAAAAGAATTACTCGTCTAGGCGAAAGGGTTTCTACACTCCTTTCTCGTATTCATCAGCTCATTATATCAGGTACTGTAAGACTCCCATTGACAGGCAGATATTTGGCCTTCATCTTTCGTATAACAACAAATAATTTACAAGCAAGGTACACATATTTGAATGATGACTGACTATAAATCTCACTATGCCTGAGTGTTTCCTCTTGACTAAAGAATGGTACAAATAACTTCAACCATATTTGTACAGGGGTGCAACAAATTGATGCTTGGCTTGAAAAGAGAGTCCGAGCAGAAAATCTTAAGATCATCCGAATGGATTACCTCCTGCAGGGAAGGGGTTTAAAGTAGCAGAGGCCGACGACCTACCATTCAGTTGCTGATCTATATTAGAGAAGCCAAAAGCAGCTCCCTCATTACCAAAAGTCCCAATTCCTTGATGCCTACACATTCAGTTAAGTGTCAAGGTAAGGTAATGCAAACCACAACCAATAATTATCAACTCTATCCATATTCCATACAATCATAATAAATTTACCTTTAACAGATTACTTCACAAATAAAACTCAGCTCTCGATAATCACAACTAACCTACTCAAGAAACAACACTGAATATATAGAATTGAGGTGCTAAAATTTGTGTGTTTATTATGAATAACGTGTTAACTTTGTTGTTGTATCATATTCATGCTGCATAGTATGAATGTCAAAAGACGAGTTTCCACTTTCCAAGATCAAAAAATTAATCTAACTTAAAACAGGCTATGCAAACAGTAAATAGTATCAGGAGTACTGAAATAGTTACCTTGGGATCGACACATTAGTGGGAAGTTGTTGCTCCATGTACGCCCCTGAGATTTTACGTGGTTTATGATACAAATAAAGATCAAATAGCATAGGCAAAAAAATAATTGATCGGGGAAATGATAGAAGGTATACTTGGTCCCATTGCTGAGGCATGAATATGTGCTTGTGGAGGGAGCGTTGGTGCATATGATAACGAGGAGGGTGGATTCCAGGAAAGAGATTGATTACCCATGTTTGAAGGGTTTACTGCAGCTGAAGGCGCTACACTAGGCAGAGCACCTTGCAAAGGTGACATAGAAGGAAACTGCATTCAAGGAATACCAATCATAAAGCATCGACCAAAATGCGCATTAACTAAAAGAATTATGGAGAATATTATGCCATTATCTGTTTTCCTAACATAAATTGACAGGCATTGCTAAGCTCGAATTAACTAAGAGTTTACATTTATATATTAGAAAGTCAGCACGTCCTATTTCAACATTCCAGCTTTTTCAATGTCAGATGATAAAGAAACTAAATAAATATATCCATCATATACCAGTTATCCATCATTCTTATTAAGCTTAATTGCATGCATGTTTGGTCCCCTATGTTTATTTTAGGTTTCAAGTTGGTCCCTTATGTTTTAAAAGTTTCAAGTTGATCCCTTATGTTTTAAAAGTTTCAAGTTGGTTCAAAACGTTACTCACATTGGAATAAGTTAGTCCTTCCGTCACTTAACCGTTTAAAGATTCAGTTGACAATATGGGTGATGGAATTTAACTTATTTAGAAAATCAGTTTTAAAACATTATTTTTAAATTTTTTTGTTTTATTAAACTCAATATCATGTTGCTGAAGGGACTAGCTTTTTTTTTGAACAAATGCTGAAGGGACTAACTTATTTCAACATGAGTAACGTTTTGGACCAACTTGAAACCTTAAAAACGTAAGGGACCAACTTAAAACTTTTAAAACATAAGGGACAAACTTGAAACCTAAAATAAACATAAGGGATCAAACATGCAATTAAGCCTTCATATTATTAATACGATAAGGCTCCTCTATTAAAGAAAGCAATCTTCGGAAATTAATGTACACTTCAGTAAATAATGATAGAAAAACTCAATTTTTTAACAGGACAAGATTCAAACATATATTTATCTTCCACCAATGGCTCTAAAGCACATCATGCACTTTGGAAGATCCAAATCACCAACCGATAGTAATTAATAATGATTCAAATAAAGATTCACAAAACCTATGTAAAAGAGGAAATGTGCACAAACTATCACCAGGCGTACTACACACTATTACATAAATTGAAATTACTTACGGTTGGGGCTTGAACTGGTGTTGGTTCGTTGATCACGTCAAATGGATTTGTAGATTGTGATGGTTGTGGGAAACTCGGCATGGACTGTAACAATGGGAAGAAATTTATAAGAAAATGTATCATAATATGGTACTGGCATGTAGCCACAGATTAAGTTATAAAGCGGTAAGCTAATGATTTGGAATTTAAAGTACCATCACATTATTATATTGAACTGAGACACCCATGCCAGGTGGCGCACCCATTTGCCAGCCTGGGACTGGAGCAGGGAAGGATGAATATTTTATAGTGAATAGATCCTGCAAAAATCACAACTAAAGACTAAGATAAACAATAGACATATACAAGCAAATACACAATAAAATAGTGACCACCTTGGGAAAAAATGTATCATATATTGTGTACTTGCTAGTGCCATATTTTATAGTGCTTTATGAAGTTAAGTAAGGAGTCGATAATACCTCAGGAAGTTCATTTCTTCCACTTGGTTTTATGTCTACAGTAGAAGTTTGTGACGCAAAATTAGATTTTTCCCCATCGACAACCTTTGAGAAATGTGGCACTAGCGTGCTTGGATGCCCCTGTATCGTGGGAACAGAAGATGTATTACAGGTCTGAGTGATATTTCTATGAAAGGATGAATGAACATCACATCTTAATTAATTGACAGAACATTTTATACAGCGTCTTAATAAGACAAACCTGGTTATTCAAAGCTCCACCTACTGGTGGTGTAGATTGTTGAATAGTAGGCTGACCAACAGCAGACGTGAACAACGGTTGTTGTTGCTGATACTGCAAATTAGGCCATGGGAGTGCATTATTGAAAGGTGATTCCATTGTCAATCCAGAAGATGCTAATGAAGCAACACTGGATGGGAATGTTGTGAGGCTGCTCACTGTTGGAGCTCCGACAGTAGCAGTAAGAGCTGATCCCGCCAAAGGCCCTGCAGGTGAAACAGATAAAAAGGTGTTGAATCGTTAGCAATGTTACGATACTGCTCAAAGGAATAGCTACTGCAAGACAGTGACCACCTTGGGCTCCAGAAACTTGATCAGGTAAAGATGATGGAACTGACAACTGGGACAGCATCGATTCGAGTGGATTTACATTTGAAAGGCCCTGAGATACTTTTACCTCAGGTGCAACATCAAAGGAGGCCCAATTGTTATCATCAGAATTTGTTGGGTTCACAATTTGAGCCACGGTAGTTTGTGTGGCATGAGGAATTGCTGGAGCAATAGGTGGTTCAGGAACATCATCAAAATCAATAAGGCTCCTGATAGTCTCAAGCTTAACTTCTGACGGTGTTCCATTGCTGGATGCCAAGCTACTGGAAGATGCCGTTCTCTGCAATTATAGTAGTCAAAGGTATGATAAAATGTTTCGAATAGAAAATCAATTTTGGGAACTGCAGAAAGAACCGCAACAACCAAAAAGAGCCTTTTTCCCATTAGGTGGGTGGGATACCATAATGATTCCACGTAAATCATATCTAGTAATGGAAAGGAAAACTAAGCCCTTGAAAAAACTTGATAGTAAAGAACGTAAATACGGAGTAAAATTTATGAAAGTGCCAAGTAAATACCGAGCCACGTTATTAAGAACATCATTGATATAATCTCACCTGTGTGAGTGTTGAGCCATTAGCAGCCTGTCCACTGTTTGCTTTGGGAGGTTCACTAATTCGCAGAGGTACTACATTTTCTCCCAAAATTTCTCTAACAGGTCGGACAACAGGTAGTAGGCTTGAAGAACCCAGGTCTTTGGCTCGATCAGGAGATTGGTTTTCCATCTTATTACCTCCATCGGATATATGATTATCTTCAAATTTCCGCCCATCTCCAAATCTATCTTCACGGCGCCAGTCATTGATTATTGGAGGGCGGCCAGGGCTTCTCTTATGATCGGCATAATGTCTTTCTTGATCATATCCAGGACTTCTTCCACCTGAACTAGACCTGTCACTGTAACGGTGTTCATATGTATCCTCATACGGAGGGCTTTTTGGTCCTCCCTGATACAACTCCGTCCTCCTGGCTTCATAGGAATCATCCTTGTCGCCCTGTATGAGATGCAGCATAAGAAAATGAGGTTTCTCTCAATACATTTAAGCAATTTTAAAGCAAAAGCCAAGAGTGTACTAGTTTAAGGGTGTATTTGTATTGACTAAGCATAGTCACTTGTATGAGTGTTTGGGAAGTCTTATGAAAATAGTTTATGACATTGCCATGAGCTATTTTTGGCTTATTTCAATAAGCTCTTCAGGATAGCATACAACCAACTTACACAAAAACAATCATGTTTTCTCTTTGATTATAGAAATAGCTTTAATGAGAAACACTTGCATGATGAATGTTTATTCAATTAGCGCTTAATTAGGCCATTTATTCACACATACCACAAATCTATAAGGGAAATGCTAACTAGTGCCCCTGGGGCACTAGTTAAGGAAACCAATATAGAAATATTGTATTGGGAAATGTGGAAAAGTTGTATATTCTACTTTCAACTTTCTTAACTATTGCCCCAGGGGCACTAGTTAGCATGACTCTATCTATATAAAGCATCAACACATATTGCACAACACATTGGCATGAATCCCTACATGTCGAATTCCAAAACAAAACAAAAATCTTACTCCAACATGGCTACCACAACACAGTAGGGCAAGACTGCTGTTCTTTTTCCGTAAACAAATAGAACCAATAATAAAATTTAAAGTAAATTGTAGTAATAATGGAAAATAAGGTAGGTGTTTTTGTCCAGTACCAATTTTATTTCCCCCAACATTTTCATTTCATTAAGCATGTACCATATGTCATAATATTGTAAGTCTTGAAGCATATATAAATGATATGAATCTTTTTCCTTAAACTCACGACATACACACACATTGTGTCCTACAATAAAATTTCGTGTATCACACTTGTGCTTCGTACATTAAAATTGAACATGTGAGAGAATAAATAGAATATGCTTAAAATGGAGTACATTATATCTGGTAAAGGACAACGGACACTTTACAACCTTTACTCTTGGAGGTTTGTCATAGGACCTGTCGCCAGTGAATCTCCTATCCACGTAAACACGCTTGATAAAATCCCGAAGCCTGTCAACATTACTGGCACCAAACATGACAATCAGAGTAATGCACCCTAGAATTAAAATAAAACAAAAAACTAACAAGCAAATACTTACCCGCTATCAGGTAAAGAATGAGTTTGTGCATCCCACTCTTTAAAAAATATTTCTTTTGCACGCTGAAAGTATAATAGCGAATGAAAGTCAACTTAAAAATAATACGCAACATCAATGGAACGGAATAAATCTATCATAAGTTTAAGCACATATAAGAATCGGTACCTGATTTCCTCCTTCTTGAAGTGCACTTACTTCTTGTGCAGTAAATTTAGCCATGGAGATTGATTTTACTCGATGAGTAAATTCCCGGCTGGAAATTAACATAAACAGTTTAGAAATGGGAAACTTTACTTTCCTATCTCCAGTACAACAGGATATATTGCCGAAGGAGAAACATATTTAGTATACAATTTATGAACACCGGTCCATCAAAAACAACACTAAAACGATACTCAAAAGGTACAAGAAAAATACAATTGATGTACAGGAATAAAGCTTCGTTATTAGTGAAGTAGAAATTCGAGTTCAAGTGAGAAATATATCATTACAATGAGCAGTATTAGTCAGTACGATATGTTTCAATGTACCTTAAGAAATATCTATTCAACAATCATCAACCTCAACATTTCGACACAGTTTGAAAGTAAAAAGATTAAGTACTTACTGTATTCCACTGCAGTTTGTGCAAACAAACGTCCAGAAATTTGTGCATACATATTGTGGTCCCTAACAAGAGAGTAAGAAACAAGGGGGTTATTGTAACAGACTTGTCACGGTATCAAATTCAACCATTTCCTAGCTACGTTCAAAGAGCCCAAGCAGACCAACATTATAAAAAGCTGGCAAAGAATAAAGATCACCAACACTTAAATCAAAGCGTACAACGTGAGCATAAATATGCACATCATAAGCATTCTATCTCATATTCAAATTTATCTCTTCATTCAAGGTTTCTGTTGTAGTATGGAATCTAGGAGACTAATTAATTAGGGCAGGGAACTGCTATCATCTCTTTGATTTTAATTTTAATAGTCTACAACCACAGCATAAACAAAATTCTGAGAACATTTGTTTCCTGTCTATAAAATGTAAAAATAAAACACAATCCATGGAGCGAAGCCTCGCTTGAACTGATTGTAATATCAAACTCTGGTCTTACTTTCAACAGTTGGCATTTAATAAAAGATTCAGCGTCCGTTGACAAAAGATATACACAGGTAAAGTCATATGATTTGTGCTATACACTCAAGCATATTCAAATATAACAAGTAGCAACCCGTTTAAAGTTGCTACAAAGTAGCAATCCATAGAATAATTCTCAGACACTAGCAGATTATATATCGTTAAAAAGCAGTGTAAACGGCAAGGCAAACACGGTTGTTGCTTAGGCCCCAAGCCAACCACCCATGCCTCCATTATTTTATACATGTCTCACTAATTTGTCCATGGGTAGATGGTAAAAAAGAAGTGTATCTCATGGAAGACCAATATTACTTTATCGTGCCTATGAAGCACAGACACTCCTCGGATTAGACGTGTCCCGGTGTCGGACACGTGTCCAACACAACACCGACACATGTAATTACACTGAATTATGTGTTTTTCTCAAATTATTAGTGGGTGTCGGCGTGTCCGGTGTCCGTGTCCGTATCCGTGCTTCATTCGTGACCAAAGTATCTCTCCCCACAGGTCATAACTTACATCTTTATATTGAATAAAATTACTTCCCACTTTACTGACATAAGCTTGTAATGTACCTCTCTCGCTATTTTATTGACTTTTTATTTCTTTTGTTGATATGATTAAATATAATAGATATAAATCGCATTAAATTGTCAATAAAATGTGTGGTAAGTTTGTACCAAAAAAAAAAAATGGGTGGTAAGTTGTTTGGATTTTCATATCTCGATGCATTACAGTTTACTTTTCTTCTTTTGAAAAAAGTGTATTTCACCGTTTTTTGTTATATTATTAAGGACAATTAAGATGGCTAATGCCATATCATCAAGCAACAAAAGATTAAACTTACAACTCTACCTTTTTTTTTGCTCGAACATGGTACTACAACCTTCTATTCTACCATTTTTTGCTGCTGTTATATATTTAAACTTGCTGCCGTTGACAAATAACAACCCCTTCATCTTGAATAATTAATTTAAAAAGGTTGGTGTAGATAGGAAATTGAATCTTATTAAATATTTCTAAAGTTCGCCTTAGGCCTCGTAAGTTCTCTACACAGGCATTGAATGGTTACCACTACATGATTGTGACTTAAAATGTTTCACACTCTAACTGCATTTCTAATGAGTTGTCCTATTGTATATTAAATGGCATAAACTACAGAGTAAGAAATTTCACTTGCTTGAAGAGTAGGAAAAAGATGCTACCATGCTGTTGCAGTTAATGCATCTTCTATTCGGTGTAAGTTTGAGAAGACCTCGAATAGTTCGTTCATGTTTCTGATCTTCCTTTAGTCGACTTGTCATCTCCGCTTCTGTTAAACACATCATAACTCATAAATATCAACATAAACCAAACCAATCCAATCAAGTAATTCACAAATGATTATCAAAATTTCTATCAAATTGCTCCAAAAGCTACAGAGAAATTAACTATGTTTGAATTCAGCTTTTGGATTGAAAAAAGTGATTCTGAAGACTCAAATTTGATTTCGGTATGTTTGCTTGTTTTTTATTATAACTGATTTTACCGCTAAAATTGATTCTAACCTGATACTCTAGAATTTCTAGCTTTTGCCTTGAAACATGATTTGGTCACTCAAATTTATTATTCAAATCACATTCTCATAAACATGATCATTTTACTTAAAGCTCGCTTTTTAACTAAACTCAATTTTACAAAATCAATTTTCGCGGTGTAGAACCAAACACTAACTAAAACTTATCATGCTTTCATCCGAAAATATGATCATCCATACAATGCACCTAGATTCTAGAATTTTCCAAAACATGAAACAAACAAATATGAAGAAATCAAGAACATTAAATTTCACAAATAATTGTTTGCAGTCAGCATACAAATTGAAGGAGAATGCAAATAATCAGATCTAAGAATTGAAGACTTGCCTAAGAACTAAGAAGAAGAAGAAGAAGAAGAAGAAAGTTTGCAAATGATATTCTGAAGTCGAAATTCAGTTAGAACCCTAAAAGTTGATATATAGAAAGAGTTAAAAAAATTGAAATGAGAAGTGCCTGATTTTGCAGAAGAAGAAAGAAACAGTTAAGCAGCTTTTTTGTTTAAGCTGCTGACGGTGATGGTCAATAAAAGAGATCCTGCAGCACAGCGCAACAACAGAGAGATCTTTCTGAGTTGGTGAAATTACGGCTTTAGACAGCTCAGAATGAGGTTTTAGCCAGAGAAAGAGTGAAGAAAAAGGGAGAAAGGGTAAGGAAAAAATGATTTATTTGAATAGTAAAAGGATTTTTTTTAGTCAAGATATAGTAATAAGAATTTTTTGTGCGGCTAAATATTGATTTGTAAGAGTTTTGGACAGTCTCTTGTTAAGTTGCGATGGTCATACATGGCATGGCGACTCATGATGGCTAAGACCAATGACAGTCACATTCTTCAAAATAATATAAACCGGCTTCTAGAAGAACAAAAAATAATAATATGACATAGACTTAGTTTTTTATTTTATTTTATGAAAGATTAGACTTAAAGTATCATTTCTACCCTGTGCTCTCCACAATCTAAATAAGTTTTATTTTGGAAGACAATAATCACAGCCGTAAGTTTCATTTAATTAAGTGAGACGTTCTTTGTTTGTTTAAAATGGATGGGGCTCTCTTACTAGTTTTTGATTGGATAAATGGGATCCTATCACAATAGTTAATCAATCTTTTTTTTTTAATACCACTCTTACGGTTAATGATGTCACTAATGCTTTGGAAATTGGGACAACAATTACTTGTTTGAGAACGTACTTTATAATATTGCAAATAAAATCGTAGCAATCCCTACCACCATTGAGACTGATGGGCTTGACACCATTGGGTGAGGTGGCGCTAGTACTTGTCAATTCTCGGTCATGAGTGCTTACGATTTACTTGTTTCAAATCGTGTTACTGTGAAGGGGATTGGGAAGTTCTATGAAATTGGATGGGATCACATCGTATTCAAACTTTAATGTGGCTAGTGGCTCATAGACATATTCTTACTAACTACTGCCGAAGCAGATGGGGGTGGGTATATCACCCACGTGTCCCTATTTAGAATGAAGATGTGATTGTTCTTCATGTGCTTCGTGATTGTACGCAGACATACCAGGCATGAAATAGACTTGTGTCTCCGGATTAGGTCACTGACTTTTTTTCTTTTGTTGATTGTAGAGTCTGTGCTTTCAAAAACCTCAACAAAAAGGTGGAATGAGGTTGTTATGCTAGGTGGCAAACAACATTTATGGCTACATGTTGACATCTGTGGATTTGGAAAAATTAGTCAATTTTCGAAGAAGGATTCCAAAGACCAGCCAACTGATGAGTAAAACGGCAAGTGTACGGTTCTACCGAAGTAGTAAAAAGAGAGTATCGTTCCAACAGGAAGTTGTTCAATTTAATTAACTTTTAGAAGATGATTAGAAGAAAGTTCAGTTGTAAAAATTGAGTTTTTAAAAGAATAATAAAAAGCGCCTTGAGATTATTGGTTCATCATAACAACAAACCCTAAACCTAAACTTTATATTCGACCTACTTTCTAAAGACAAGTTTCTCTTAAGCGTATCAAAGCTTCTTTCGAAGTCAGTGAGTGTGTTCCTCTAGCAACCACGCCTATTCTCATGGTT